>Ga0272443_10004291_pt1 | contig 15699 bp, 13 predicted proteins | sample SSMAcet12_FD_193581 | JGI IMG/M metagenome (GOLD analysis project Ga0272443, IMG submission 193581) | Marine sediment archaeal communities from Little Sippewissett salt marsh, Falmouth, MA, United States - SSM-Acet-12 | ecosystem: Environmental > Aquatic > Marine > Wetlands > Sediment ...
TGGATTATTGCCGGGCAAGGCACGATTGGTTTAGAGGTTGCTGAGGATTTACCTGATGTAGGAGTTATTTTAGTACCTATCGGAGGTGGGGGATTAATTTCTGGTATTGCTATCGCTATTAAAGAAAAAAATCCCAAAGTAAAAATATTTGGAGTTGAACCAATCGGAAGCAATAGTATGTACCTATCTATAAAAGAAGGAAAAATTACAGAGCGAAAAAATATTCATACGATTGCAGATGGATTAAGAAGTAATCAACCCGGTAATTTAGCTTTCAAGATTGTTGAGAAATATGTTGATGATATACTTCTGGTAAATGATGATGACATCGTAAAGGCTTTTCAGAAATTACTATTAGAGGATAAACTTCTAACTGAACCCTCCGGGGCAGTGACTTTAGCTGCTCTGATTTCGGGGAAAATTCCCTGTAAAAACAAAAAGATTGTGGCAATAGTAAGTGGAGGTAATGTTGATGTTGAGAATATCAAAAAATACTTATAGATTAAGCTGTGATAATTTTAAGATATTATCAATCATTAGATAAAGTTATATGTAAGAATAGAAATAAATGAAAGGATAATGCCATGGAATATAATAGAGAAGTTCCTGATATTTCGAAAGAGGAAATGGCTATAATAGTCGGGGAAAATATAGACCGGTTATGTGCAGTAGAGATGAGACCACGTATGCCTACTACAGGTGTCTTTCCTGCTCTTTATGACAAGACCAGGGAAAAATATTCACATCCCCTGGTGTATCTGGCAGCAAAAGAAATCATAAAAAAAACGAAAGAGAAAGATCATGTTTTTATCTTAACAGGGGCAGGTTGCCCCCCAAGATATCCGACCGGTGAATCGGATGGCCCCCCTGGAGCAGTTGCTTTAGCACGAGCATTGCATTTGGGTTTGAGATTAAACCCAATTATTATTACTGAAGAAAGAAATTTTGAACCAATCTATGGCATGGCAAAAGAAATGGGAATGAACATCATTCAACCTGATGAAAATTTTTCCAGTCGGACAAATCCCCTGATGGTTATAGATTTCCCTGCTGGGAAAGAAAAAGCCAATGATTCTACAATAGAAATTATTAAAAAATATTCTCCTTCTGCCATTATTGCTGTTGAAAGAATTGGAGCAAACACGAAGGGTGTTTATCATAGTATGAAAGGTTTTCAGATTGATCCCAACCAGTTTGCTTACTTAGATACACTTATTGAACTTGCAAGAGAAAAAAATATTTTGACCATAAGTGTAGGAGATAATGGCAATGAACTGGGTTGTGGTATTATTATGAATACTATACAGCAAGTACAGCCTTGGGGGAAGATTTGTCAATGCCCTTGTCAGTCGGGAATTGCATCTTCTTCAATAGTCGATATATTGGTTATGGCAGCTGTTTCGAATTGGGGATCTTACGGAATTAATGCTATGCTAGCATATCTATTAGAAGATATTTCTTTAATTCATACCGAGAGGATGGAAGAGAAGATGTTAGAGGTATGTGTACAAACAGGATGTGTTGATGGTGATCTGGATATTCCTTCTCCTTCAGTTGACGGTATTTCTCTAGAAGCTCAAAAAGCAATTGTTACTCTCCTTAGAGAAACTATTATCAGAGCGTTAAAAGTTCATCCTTAGATAAAATATTTAACCTGTTGGAGCGTAAAAATGCGTAAAGAACAGAAGATGGTATCTTATGAAATAAATGGTAAAGAACCTATAATATTCCCTTATTATTTTATAGAAGGAAAAGAGGCTGGTCCAACAATATGTGTCACTGCCGGAATCCATGGATGTGAATATTCTTCGATTATCGCTTTGATAAACTTGTATGAAGAATTAGATCCACTCAAAATTCAAGGAAATATAAAAATTATTCCCATAGTAAATTTGCCTGCTTTTAAAAACATAACAATGTTTGTCTGTCCTGTTGATCATATGAATTTAAATGGATTATTTCCTGGATTGAATGAAGGTTCGTATAGTGAGAAGTTAGTCTATAAGCTGTTCCATGATTTTATTAAGGGGAGCGACTACTATTTAGACTTGCATGGCGGTGATTTGACAGAGAAAGTAGTTTCATTTGTATATGTTCATCAATCGAATAATAAAGAAGTAAATGAAAAATCTAAAAGATTGGCAGAGAACTATGGGACTGAAAATATTGTTTTTACCAATACAGTTGGTCAGCACTATTCAGACCAAGGATTTACTTTCTCTTATGTTTCAGAAAATGGAATTCCAGCGATTCAAGTTGAGAAAGGTGGAATAGGCCAGGTAGAAGAAAATGATGTGTCACACCATATTAATGGGGTATTAAATGTACTAAAATTTGTGGGGTGTCTACAAGGGAAGGCTATTAAAAAGAATCAAAGAATTAACTATTATATCCAGTATGCATATATTCGATCAAATCATGAAGGGATATTTTTTTCTCAATGTAAGATTGGAGATCAAGTAGAAGAAGGAAGCAAATTAGGAATGATTAAAGATTATTTGGGAAAAAACTTAGGAGTTGTGACATCACCTTATAAAGGCAAAATAGCCATGTATCATACAAGTCCGGCTATAAAAGCAGGGGGTGTATTGTTTGGAATTTTATTTGACCAGATATTTTAAGAGATTTATTAAGATAGCATAATTTTATCTTCTGAATGTATAAATTAGTATGTTATAATAATTTAAACTTGTATTATCTATAAAATTACTTTCTTAATAAAATTCATAAAATGCAATTAACAGATCAGTTTCTGTTGAGTTTCAGTTATCACTCTCTATAATGGCGAAATTCATCTCGATCATGTGCGAGATCATTTGATTTGAAGTTTATCAATATTAAATCATTAAACGAAAAAGTACTTTATAAAATCAAAATAAATTGTACGAAGGAGTGGTAATATGTAAGTATAGTAGTCTTTCAATATAAATTATCAGTCTATTATTTAATAAAAATAATATCATAATAATACGATCTTATCATTTCTGGTTATGTCAGAGCAGAGCATATAACACAATCATTCTTCGTATTCCGGCACACAGTCATGATTTTTTTCATTTACAATTAAGAATAATTGTATGTATACCTAGAATTAGGAAATTAGCAGAAAAAGTCATATTGTAACATCTATAAATAATAGGCAAAAAGAAAATATATGATGTGAATAATTATAAAATTTCTTGGTTGATGATAATGGAGGGTTTTAATGAAATACGATTTACTCATTAAGAATGGCAATGTCATTGATGTTACTGATCAAGCAGATTTATACAAGCCCTGGTATCAGATGGATATTGGAATAAAAGGAAACCGGATTATAAAAACAGGAAAGATTGGCTCTGTTGAAGCAAAACAGGTAATTGATGCAAAAGATCTGTTAGTATCTCCTGGTTTCATTGATATCCATACACATTCAGACACATATTTGCTTGCCAATCCTAGGGCAGAAAGCAAAATAAGACAAGGAGTCACTACAGAAGTCATTGGGAATTGCGGTCTATCTGCAGCTCCATTAGGGGGGAAGTATGTGCCTGCAAAGTCTATTCTCTCAGATTGTGTAAAACCTACCTGGGTAACCATGTCGGAATATTTGACAGTTTTAGAGAAAAATGGCAGTAGCGTCAATGTGATACCCCTGGTTGGACACAATAATATTCGCGGTGCAGTTATGGGATATGATAGCGGTTCTCCATCAGCAGAACAACTTGATCAGATGATAACATTATTACAAGAGTCATTTGATGCTGGTGTTTGGGGTTTTAGCACAGGTCTTAATATGCCCCCCGGCTCCAGTTCAAAACCGGAAGAAATCGTAGAATTATGCAAAATTGTTCATAAAAATAATGGCGTTTACCATACTCATATACGTGGACAGGGAGATCGACTGTTAAGTGCTGTGATTGAAGCCATTGAAACCGCAAAAAAATCTGGAGTACCTTTACATATTCTTCATCATAAAGGAATGGGAGATGCAAATGCAGCAAAAGTGGAATTCACACTTGCTATGATTGACCAGGAATTAAATAATGGGATGAATATTACAATGGATATGTATCCTTATTTAGCCGGGCAAGGGGGACTAGCAATGTTTCTTCCTTTCTGGGTTCATGAAGGAGGTACGGAGAGATTAATTGAAAGACTAAAAGATTGTCAATTGAGGAAAAGAATAAAATGGCAGATGGTTGAACCGGAACTTTTCCCGGGATATCAAAGTTATACTCGTGAACTGGGTTGGAGAACCTGTTGGGATAAAATACTAATATGTAATATTAGCTCCGAGAAAAATCAAAATTTTGTAGGAAAATCTATTGCAGAGGTCAAACCGGAAGATCAGGATCCCCTTGATTTTATTTTTGATCTATTAATAGAAGAACAAGGAGATGTTCCTGTGGTTATACCTGACCTGATTGATATAGATGATCGATATTTTTTAATGGTTATTCAACACCCTAATACGATGTTTGGTTCAGATGGATATTCACTTTCTACAACCGGACCATTAGCTGCTGGATCTCCTCATCCCAGAAGCTTTGGTACATTTCCAAGAATATTAGGGCGCTTTGTTCGACAGAGAAGATTATTTACCTGGAAAGAGGCAATAAGAAAAATGACTTATTTACCAGCCAGATATTTAGGTATTCAAGATCGAGGCATCATAAAAGAAAATAGCTTTGCTGATATTGTTATTTTTAACCCGGAAACTGTTAGTGATAACTCTACATTTTCTAATCCTCTCCAATACCCTTCAGGAATAGACTATGTGATTACAAATGGCAAGATTGTAATCAATCGTGGCGAACACACTGGAGAATTAGCGGGTAGGGTTTTACGAAAAAAACTTTGATTTTAATTTATTTCAGTTCTCTGAAATTTAAATGATATAATAAAAATTTATTTATGGAGGGATCTATGAAAAATCAAGTCATCGTATCAGCAGTCCAAATGTCAACAAAATGGTTAGATAAGGAAGAAAATTTAAATTTTATTAAAAGTTCTATTGAAAAAGTTAAAAAAGAAAACAATTCTGATTTAATTGTATTTCCGGAATTATCTAACTGTGGATATATTAAGGATAGAGATAAAGTGTTTGGTAGACAATTTACCCAGATGGCTGATACAGTACCGGGATACTTTACAGATGAAATTGGTAAGCAAGCAAAAAAACATGGTGTATATGTTATTGTAGGACTTGTCAAGCTTCACCCTGAAATTCCAGCAACTTTATACAATGCTGCTGTTTTGATTGATCCAAAAGGTGAGATTGTAGGAGTTCAGCATAAAATGCATATTCCTGGGTATGAAAAGCACTATTTTATTGGAGGAACAAATTGTGAACCCTTTAAAACTGATATAGGTAATATTGGGATTTCGATATGCTTCGATGGTCAATTCCCGGAATATACCAGAACACTAGCTTTAAAGGGGGCTGAAATACTTTGTATGATATGGAATATGCCGTCATTCTCGAATCCTCCACAATTGTTGGAGCATATCACTGCAACAAGGGCTGCAGAAAATAGATTGTTTGTGGTATCTGTTAATCGTATTGGGGTTGATGGTAAGATAGACTTTTTTGGTCATAGTGTTATTTCAGATCCAATTGGCAATTTTCTTGCCAAAGCAGGTGAAGAAGAAACAGTGATTACCGCAACTTTAAAAGAAGATGTATTAATTGAAGAAAGACTACAACAACCGGTTTTTAGAGATAGGAGACCTGAATTATATTCCTATTTATTAAAAAGTATGTAAATAGTAAAGTAAAAAATGGAGCTAGAAAGGTAAAAAAATGGATATTTCAAAAGAGATGATTGGTGCCGGAATTCTGATTGATATTTGTGGTGTTGTAAAATCGGGGGAAAAGGTAGTTATAGCAACTGATCAGGAGAAAAAAGATATTGCAAGTATTATATTTGAAGCATGTTTGTCCCGGAAGATTGAACCAATCGTAGTTTACATGGTTCCTCGGAAAAGTCATGGTGAAGAACCGCCAGCTTCTTATGCTGCAGCATTAAAAGAGGCTAATGTTGTTTTTGCAGCCACCTCTTTTTCATTGTTTCACACCAACGCAAGAATTGAAGCATGCAGAAAAGGTGTCAGATGGGTTAATATGCCAGGTTATTCCAGAGAAATGTTGCTTGAAGGTGGTCTCTTTGTTGATTTTCACCAACAAAGAGAAAAGGCTGAAAAAATTGGAAAAATATTATCAGAAGGAAATGTAGTAAAAGTAACAACTGAGAAAGGAACCAATATTGAATTTTCTATCAAAGGAAGAGAAGCAATCGTAGAATCAGGAATATCTGATAAACCAGGTATGGTAAATTCTCCTCCGGATATTGAAGTCTGTATTGCACCTTTAGAAGGTACTGCAGAGGGAAAGATGGTTATAGATGGTAGTATCGTTTTACCTGGTTTAGGTCCACTCAAGGAAAATGTAAATACTTATGTATCCAAAGGATTTATTACCAAGATTGAAGATTCAAAAGAAGGAATGATATTTAAAAACTTACTCAATCAGGCAAATGATAAGACAGTATTTAATATTGGAGAGTTTGGAATCGGTCTTAATCCTAAATGCAGAATATGTGGTAGTATGCTAGAAGATGAGGGGGTTTATGGTACCATTCATTTCGGAATTGGTGATAATCATACGATGGGTGGATTAGTTGAATCACCAATGCACACAGATGCAGTGATCAAAAAACCAACAGTGGTCATTGATCAGAATGTACTTATAAAGAACGGAGAACACATTGCAATTTCAGAAAAATGAAATCAAGTGAAAATAGGTTAAAGAATTCTTTATACTTGGAGAAAAGGGGGTTGATATAAAGTTAAAGAGACCAAAATTAGTATTTTAGTTAGATGGTACATTATAAAATTATTAAAAAGGAGAGAATAAGAAATGAGAAGATTTTCAAATTTATTAACTTTATTAATTACTGGATTGTTCTTGATGTTTCTCAGTTTATCAGTAGGTGCACAAACAGTACATGAATGGGATTTGCCTACTGCTTGGGCAGCAACCAATTATCAAAGTGTATGTCTAAAAATATTTGCTGATGAAGTTTATGAGAGGACAGATGGTCAGGTAAAAATCAATATTCATTATGGCGGGGCACTAGGTTACAAAGGACCTGAAATGCTCTCAGTGGTTCGTGATGGACTAGTTCCGATTGGAGATATATTAAAAAATGCCCAAACTGGTGAAGAAAAGTTTTTCGGAACATCATCTTTGCCTTTCTTGGCTCCGGGTGTTGTAGATTTAAGAATGCTTGAATTCTTCACTACCCCAGTTGATAAAGAGTTATTAGAAAAGCATAATCAAAAGATGCTTTACCAGGTTCCATGGCCAAGTCGAAATGTATATACTAAGAAAAGAATTAACACTTTGGACGATCTAAAAGGATTAAAAATCCGTACCGTAAGTAAAGAGGATTCTGATCTCTTAGCAGCATTGGGAGCCACACCAATACAAATGCCTTGGGGAGAAGTTGTAACAAGTTTGGCTACTGGTGTAATCGATGGCGTAGGCACTTCCAGCGCTTCAGGAGTGGATGGTAAGTTCTGGGAATTTACTGGATATGCAAGTCGTTGGAACTGGCAATGTTCTGAGGATATGGTTAATGTTAATTTAGATGCATGGAATCGACTTTCACCAGAGCTTCAGGAAATTATAGAAGAAACTGCACGTGAACTTGAACCACAATTCTGGAAAATTGCCGTAGAATCAAACAGGGAAGATGAGAAAGTTTTGATGGAAAATGGCATTGAAGTGTATGATCCAAATCCTGAACTAAAAACAAAATTTATCGAACTATCCAGACAAATTTGGGAAAATCATATGGAAGAAGTTCCTGAATCCGTTCAGGTAATCGAAGATTATCTATCGATAATGGATATAGAGATGGATATAGAATAGGTTAAAAAAGAAATTGGGTACAATCATTATAATTTCTTGATTTGATGTCGAAATAAAAGGCAGGTTATTTAAAAAATTGTATGAAATAACCTGCCTTGAAAGAGGGTGAGATTCATGAGAAATATTATCATTACTATGTCAAAAATTCTTGATAAAATTACGGTTAAACTAAATGAATTAAGCAGTGTATTTATTGCTATTATTACAGTATTTATCATTACGGAAATTATTGCTAGAAAATTCTTTGATTATGGATTCTTGTTTGTATTGGAGGTTAGTACTTATCTTTTAGCTGCATCCTGGTTTCTTTCTGCTGCGTATACTTTGCGAACCGATGGTCATGTACGTGTAAATGTTTTTATCAATATTCTCAATGATAGAGTCTCAAGAATTCTTGACATTATTGCTACGATGATAGGCATTGTTCTGAGTCTAATTCTTTTTAGAGCAGTTTATATCCTTGCAAGTGATTCCTTCTTTTTTCATAAGACTTCTTTTAGTCCTTTACGCGCACCTTTATACATACCTCAGGTTTTTGTTGCCTTTGGTATGTTTCTTATGTTGCTGCAAATGATTATGAGATTGTTATTATTACTTATTAATGAGAAACCAGACGTTGATCTAAAGAATAAATAAAGTTGAGCAAGAAAAGAGGTGATTGATTTGATATCAGTCTATATAACAGTAATATTATTAATTCTACTTCTTGGAAGTACCGTATGGGTTGGTTTAGGGCTAACAGGTGTTGGTGTGCTTGCGATCAGTTTATTCCGTAGTACAATGCCATATATCAAACATTTAGGATTTAGTATTTGGTCAACTGCTACAACACCTACAATTATTGCGTTGGTACTTTTTGTTCTCATGGCCGAAATACTATTTAGGACAAAGCTCTCAGAATTGATTTTTTCCGGACTTGCACCATGGGTAAATAGAATTCCCGGGAAATTAATGCATACTAATGTTTTAGGATGTACGCTTTTTGCTGCAGTTTCCGGTTCTTCTGCTGCTACTGCAGCTACTATAGGTAAAGTGACCCTCACTGAATTAGAAAAAAGAGGGTATGACCATCAAATGTCAATCGGTAGTCTTGCTGGTGCAGGCACTTTAGGTTTCTTAATTCCACCCAGCACCATGCTTATTATATATGGAGTTCTTGCTGAGGAATCGGTTCTTAAGCTTTTTTTAGCAGGATTTGTTCCTGGTTTAATTATTTCAGGATTATATATTTGCTATATTGTTTTTTATTCTCTTTTTAAAAAAGATGTTGCTCCAAAAGGTAAACTTCATTTCACCAGTAAGGAAAAAATAAAAAGCATCATTAATTTAGGACCCATTGTTTTTTTAATTCTTCTAATCATGATTGCAATGTATGGTGGTTATGCAACCCCGACCGAAGCAGCTTCAGTAGGAGTACTAGGAAGCCTTGTCATTGGATTTTTTCAAAAATCTTTAAGCTTCAAAGCGATTAGAGAAGCTTTAATGGCGGCAACTCGAACAGGATCAATGATTGGATTGATTATTATCGGTGCTGTTTTTCTTTCGGAGATGATGGGTTTTCTTGGGATACCAAATTTATTAGCAACAAGGATTGCCGCTATGAATCTTTCTCCTGTAGCTTTAATATCACTGCTTTTAATATTTTATATATTTTTGGGATGTATAATGGAAGGAATGTCAATTTTAGTGATGACCTTACCAATTACATTACCTCTGGTATTACAAGCAGGATATAGTAAGATTTGGTTTGGTATTTTTATGGTTATTGCCATTGAACTTGCTCAAATAACACCACCAGTAGGTTTTAATCTATACATTATTCAAGGTTTAACTGGTGATAATATTGGCTATGTAGCCAAAGCTACATTACCATTCTTTATCATTATGGCCCTATTTGCAATATTTATTGCAATCTATCCAGGTATAGTGACATATATACCTGATATTATTGTATTTACTGGATAATAAGATTATTTAATTCATTTGAATTTGATTCAAAGGAGAATATTTGTTTACTATAGCAGGGAAAATAGTTTGGGTTAATTTAACTAAAAAACGAATAACAGTTGAACCAACAGAGCAATACAAAGCTTTTCTTGGCGGGAGAGGAGTTGGTTCTTATCTTGTCTTTCGGGAAGTGCCTGAAACGGCTAAGCCTCTAAGCCCGGAAAATATTCTAACATTTAATACCGGACCATTAACCGGTACACTTGCTCCTTCTGCTGGTAGAATCAATATCAGTACAAAAAATGTAGCGACAAATGGAATTTCTTTTTCTAATGCTGGCGGCTATTTTGGCCCTGAGTTAAAATATGCAGGATTTGACCATTTAATTATTCAAGGAAAAGCAGAAAAACCGGTATATCTTTTTATTCATGATCATCATATTGAAATTAGAACTGCTGAACACCTGTGGGGTAAAGATACTTGGGAAACAGAAGAAATGATCAGGAAAGAACTTAAAGATCAAAAAGTTCGAGTAGCCTCTATTGGTCAAGCAGGAGAAAATTTAGTTACAATGGCTTGTATCATGTTTGATTGCTCCAGGGCTTCCGGTTGGGGTGGCTGTGGTGCAGTAATGGGTTCAAAAAACCTAAAGGCAATTGCTGTAAGAGGAACTGGTTATTTGGAATTGAGCAACTCCAAAGAGTTTATGACATATAACAGTCAAATTTGGAAACGCATGCTGAATACTAATATGATTCGACTTTTTCATGAGTATGGAAATTTGGGCACCTCTGGAGCAGGGGGCATCTTTGGCAATTTAGCCCAAAGTGTCAGAAACATGGAGGATGAAATTTGGGAAGCTGAAAAAACAATGAAGGTAAGAGAGATTATCTTCAAGGAAAAATATGAACAACGAAAATTGGCAGATTTTACATGTCCAATTATTTGCAGCCGTTTTTACCATATTAAAGAAGGAAAATTTGCAGGACATCAGCTTGAAGCTCTTAAAACAAATGTCTACAGAGCTTTTGGAACAAACATTGATTTAGATGATAGAGACTATATCCTAATGGCAAACGAAATGGCAGATCGATACGGCATGAATTGTGATTCTCTCTCTGCAGCAGTTGCCTGGGCAATTGATGTTTATCAGCGAGGTTTAATTGACAAGAATGTAACCGATGGACTGGACCTGAATTGGGGTGATGGAGAACTGCAATTGAAATTATTTGATATGATTACTTTTAGAAGAGGATTTGGGGATATTTTAGCAAATGGCGTTTACCGAGCAGCTAAACAAATTGGTAGAGGAACGGAAAAATATGCCATGCATGTCAAAGGACACGGAATTTGCGAACAGGGCATGAGATCTCATAAAGGTTGGGCTTTGGGAATCGTGACAAGTCCTATCGGTGGCGGTCACCTGGCAGGAGCGCCGAATACAGAGCAGAAGAGATTATCGGCTGAATTAGGAGAACATTATTTTGGTGTACCAACAGCAGGAGAGGCTACAACTTATAAAGGGAAAGGAAAATTAGTTTCTTGGTTTGACAAGTATAAAGCAATTTCCGATATAGCAGGTGTCTGTGTATTTGCTACCTACTGGATTGATACCTCATTTATTGGTCCGGATGATTTTGCTCATTTGTTGTTTAGCGCTACAGGTAATCAAGTAAGGGGAAATGATTTATTGTTTTTAGGAGAAAAAATTTGTAATATCGAGAAAGCTTTCAATACATTGCATGCTGGCTTTACCCGAAAAGACGATTACCCCCCCTATAAATTAACGAATATTCCCATATCTTCGGGAGAATTTGCCGGGGAAAAATTATCAATTGTTGAATGGGAAAAGATGTTAGATGAATATTATGCATCACATCACTGGGATGTTAAAACAGGACTACAAACAAAAGAATGTTTATTAGATCTTGAGCTTCTTGATGTTAAAGACAGGCTAGAAATAAATAATAAAATTCCTTCTGTTAATAAACAAAAAAATATTAAAGGTTAGTAAATCAATGAAAACAAAGTTAAAATATATCATTCAAATTAACCCAGACCTATGTACCGGTTGCCAGGCATGTGTATTGGCATGCTCATTTCATCATACGAATAAATTTAGTTTAACAGATCATAGCAGTATTAAAGTATTTAGAAACAATCAAAATGGAGAGATTAAAGTAGATTATGATGAAGCCAATTGCGACATGTGTCTTGATGAAGAAATTCCTCTATGTATGCAATTTTGCCCGATTGAGGCAATTCAATTTAAAAGAAAGAAACCCTAAGGAATCATAAAGGATAAAAAAGACTAATAATTGAGAAAGGATTGAAAAATGAAAAAAGAAGTGATTGTATCTAAAAAGATGCCAAAACCTGGAGGTCATTATTCTCAAGCGATTAGATTAGGTAATTTAATTTTTACTTCCGGTCAAACGGCCAAAGATCCAAATAGCAGAGAAGTATTATTTCCCGGAGATATTGAAGCCCAAACTGATGTGATTATGAAGAATATTAAGAATCTATTGGAAGAAAGCGGTTCCTCCCTTTCCAATATTATTAAAGCTTCAATATTTATTAATGATCAAAAAAAATTTCAGCTTTTTAATGATACCTATAAAAAATATTTTCCCAAGGATCCTCCCGTGAGGACAACCATTGCAACCGGAAATTTTGATCAAGGAGTCTGTATTGAAATTGATGTTATTGCCTTTATAGATATAGATATTGATTAAGAGGAATTAGCAGCAATTTTTAAATAATGTTTTTAAGATAAGGTGATAGATGTCTTGTGATTTTTATTTTCTTTATTTTTTAATCATTAATTTAAAAAATAGTTTTAGATATACTTTTCAATCAAAACCTAAAAATTGAAAAAGGATTTGTAATAAATTTCAAAATATGAGCTATGATAGTTTATATTGAATAGATTCTAAAAATAGCTATGTTAAGGCATTAATTAAAAAGTGTTTGAAAATATATTCAATATGCTTTATAGTATTTGAAATACCTAGGTTGATGTATACAATATAAACATTGACATCAATATTTTATCAATGTGGATGGTAGAAAAGAGTGCATAGAAAATCCATAAATATTGAAGCATACGAATTAATAAGACAAAAATATATAGGAATATAAAGTCACAAATATCAAGATAGAAAAATCTTTAGATAAACATAGACAAATTTTATAGCAATTAAAGAAAGGAATTCCGAAAAGCTGAAATTTAAGGAAGTAATATATTAACAATGTAATTGAAAATATAATGGAAAATGTATAAAAGAAAAAAGAAAAGTTTATTTTTGATATTAAGATAGTGAGAATACATGTGATGCTAGAAGTCGAAAAAACTAGAGAGGGGTGATATAGTAAAAATTAGATTTATTTAAGATTTATTTTATCGAAAAATGAAAGGAGAAGAAAATGATTAGGAAAAAAATATTTTGTATATTCTTAGCAATTTTTGTGATTTTGATGATAAGTATGGTAGGGGTAAATGCTCAAATTACTTTAAAGCTAGGCAATAAAGAATCAGACAATCATCATGAAAGTCTAGCGCTTAAAAGATTTGCAGAGCTGGTTGAAGAAAAGACCAATGGTGAAGTCAAAGTCAATAATTATTACAATGAAGCTCTCGGGAACCCAAATGTTCAATTAGAGAATACAATTCAGGGGGTTCAGGATATTTATGTTGTGGGATATTATGTAATGGAGAAATATATTCCTGATTTCAAAGTGACCGAATTATTGTATTTCTTTGAAAGTAGAGAACATTTTCAGAATTTCTTGCTAAGTGATATGGTGGCTGAAATGGAACAGGAACTTTTAGAAAAGACTGGTTTAAGAGTCATAAGTAAGGAGCGTAACTGGTGGTTGGGGCCTTACCGTGCAATGTGTGCAAAGAAACCCATTATTTCTGTAGATGATCTCAGTGGTTTAAAACTGCGTGCACCCGATTCAAAAACAGTAATTAGAATATGGAAGGGACTGGGTGCAAATATTACTGTTATACCTTGGTCTGAAGTGTATCTTGCTTTAAGCCAAGGTTTAGTAGAGGCTGGTACCGGTACGATTATGGATATGTCTTATGAAAAATTCTATGAAGTAGCTCCGCACATTATGACAACAAACTCCAAATTCCAGCAAGCTTGTATTTTGATGAATAATGCAAAATTTGAAAGTCTAACCGAACAACAGCAGCAGGCCATTTATGAGGCTGCTAATGAAGCAGGAGATTATTGTACAGAATTGCTCTATGATGAGCTAGATGCAAGATTAGCTGATATGGAAGCAAAGGGTGCAATTTTCCATGAACCTGATCTGGCAGCCTGGAGAGAAAAAGCCAAGGATGTTCTTCTGGAAATGGAAGCAGAGGGCTTTATCTCTGAAGGTTTAATGGAAAAAGTAGAAAAACTTGCCCCGTAATCTGTTTATGAATATTTTTAAATAACTATGCAGTGCTACTGTAGGCTGACTAATATAATCCAAGCTTACAGTAGCACTAAAATTAGAAAATTATAATATAATTAAAAAGGAAATATATATTTTGAAAGAAAAAATGAATTTATTAAATCAAACAGCTCATTTCCTGGACAATATTTTTACCTCTTTAATTATTACATTAGGTATTATTTTAATCGGTGTAAATGCTGTACAAATAACCCTTCGAGGATTTTTTGATATTTCTTTCCTTTGGGTTTTAGAATTATCAAAGTTTTTAGGAATCTGGATTGTTCTTTTTGGTGCCTCAGTTATGTTTTTAAGAGATACAGAAGTAAGGGTAACGGTAATAGTAAATTCTTTGCCTGAACCAATAAAAAGACCAGTAGATATTATTATTAATATTTTAGTAATTATCTTTGGTATATCTTTAATTTTTGGAAATATTTATTATCAAAAATATGTGGATACAATAAAGCCGGATTTTTTACCCTTTTCTTATCGTGTGCATGTCTTCCCTGTTTATATTTTTTGTATCAGTGTTATATATAATGGTTTTTACAATATTTTTAGCACTAATAATAACAAGAATAAGGAGCAATTTATAGAATGATTTCAATATTATTGGTCTTTTCTTTAATAACCCTGATTGTTTCTAAGACGCCTATATCAGTTGCTATGGGATTAGCCAGCCTGTTTGCAGCTTGGGCAGGAGGATATCCCATTCATCTTTTACCTCAAGGCGTATTTAATGGAGCTGTAACCTGGAGTTTGCTTGCTGTACCATTTTTTATCATTGCAGGAAACTTAATGAATGAATTTGGTATTGCCGAGCGAATATTTGATTTTATGAATGCTGTGGTAGGTCATGTAAGAGGAGGGTTGGCACATGTTAATGTTTTAACTTCAATGGTTTTTGCGGGAATATCGGGATCTGCAACTGCAGATTGTGCGGGATTGGGTCCGATTGAATTAAAGGCAATGAGTGATGCAAATTATGATCCCGGTCTAAGTGCTGGAATTACCTTAGCATCTTCAACACTAGGTCCAATTATTCCCCCAAGTGTATCTTTTATAATCTATGCAGTTATTTCAGGAACCTCAATAGCTAAAATGTTTGTTGCTGGTATCATACCCGGTGTATTAGCTGGTCTTGCTTTGATGGCTACTAATTATTTTATATGCCTTAGAAATCCTGAAAAATTACCCAGAAAACCAAGAAAAACTTTAAAAGAAATCTTTGCTAGTTTTTTTGTGGCAATTTTTTCATTAATCGCACCGGTTATTATATTATTCGGAATGATAAGCGGCTTGGTTAGTCCTACAGAAGCAGGCATTATAGCTATATTATATTCTCTATTTTTAGGATTCTTTTATCGGACTTTTAGTTT
>Ga0272443_10004294_pt1 | contig 15686 bp, 13 predicted proteins | sample SSMAcet12_FD_193581 | JGI IMG/M metagenome (GOLD analysis project Ga0272443, IMG submission 193581) | Marine sediment archaeal communities from Little Sippewissett salt marsh, Falmouth, MA, United States - SSM-Acet-12 | ecosystem: Environmental > Aquatic > Marine > Wetlands > Sediment ...
GCGCCCTGCTCGCCGCCCTCGCGCTCGCGCTGGCCACCGTCCTGGCGACGGCGCCGGCGGCGGCTTCGGCGAGCGCCGCCCCCCCGGCACACGACGATGACGCCGAGGGCTGGGCGCCGCGGGCGCCCGGCTGGCTCGATCCCGCACCGCGGGCCCGGGCCGGCGCCAGCGGCGACGGCCCGCGGGCGCTGCCGCGGCGAACGCTGCAGCTGCTGCCGCGGCGGCGCGCGTGGCGGGCCCCGGCGCGACCGCGCGGTCCGGTGCCGGCCAAGGCCAGCCTCAGCCGCCTGGGCCGACGCCAGACCGACGGCGGGTGATCCCCCGCACGCCGCCTCACCGCAGCGCGGCGCCACGGCGGCTCGCTCGCCCGGCCGCGCCCCCTCCCCCACGAACCCGCCAACCCCTGGAGAACCCCTGACGTGACCCAACGATCCTTCGTCGGCATCCTGCTGCTGGGCGTCGTCCTCGCGGCCCTCGCCTACCTGTGGCAGCCGTGGAGCGACACCCCGGGCGACACCCTCAAGCTCGGGCTCGACCTGCAGGGCGGCCTCCGCGTCGTCCTGCGCTCGGACACGCCGGATCCCGCGCCCGAGGACATCGAGACCGCCCGCAACATCATCGAGAACCGTGTCAACGAGTTCGGCGTCGCCGAGCCCCTCATCCAGACGAGCGGCGAGGACCGCATCATCGTCGAGCTGCCCGGTCTGACCGCGGCGGACCAGAGCCGCGCGCTCGACCTCATCGGCCAGCAGGCGATCCTCGAGTTCCGGCTGGTGCGCAGCGCCGCCCAGGCGCTGGCCACCCAGGAGCTGACCCTCGACGACCTGGAGGGCGTCGCCTTCACCGGCGAGATCATCCGCACCGCGCGCGCCGACTTCGAGCGCGTCGGGAGCGCCACCCTCGGGCCCGCGGTGCTGTTCGAGGTGCGGGCCGAGGACGCGCGCGCTTTCGGCGACTTCACGGGCAGCAACATCGGGCGGCGCATGGCGATCGTGCTCGACGGCGTCATCCAGACGGCCCCGACGCTGAACTCGCGCATCACCGACTCCGGCCAGATCACCGGCATCGCCGACCTCGACGAGGCGGCCGACACGGCGCTGGTGCTGCGCTCCGGCTCGCTCCCGATCGCGTTGACGGTCGAGCAGATCAGCGCCATCGGGCCCACCCTCGGTCAGGACTCGATCGCCGCGGGCACCCGCGCCGCCGTCATCGGCGGCCTCGCCGTCGTGGCGTTCATCCTGGCGTTCTACGGTCCGCTGTTCGGCGGCGCGCTGACCATCGGCCTGGTGCTGGTCATGCTGTTCATCTTCGGCGCCCTCGCCGGCCTCGGCGCGGCGCTGACGCTGCCCGGGCTGGCGGGCCTGGTGCTGACGATCGGCGCCGCCGTCGACGGTAACGTCATCAGCTTCGAACGGATCCGCGAGGAGTTGCGGGCGGGCAAGGGCCTGCGCGTCGCCATGCGCAACGGCTTCGGCAACTCGCTGTCGGCGATCATCGACGCCAACGTGACGACCCTGCTGGCCGCCGCCGCCCTCTACCAGTACACCAGCGGGCCGGTGCGTGGCTTCGCGATCACCCTGGCCATCGGCCTCATCGCGGCCATGTTCGTCAACATCGTCGTCGTGCCCTGGCTGCTCGACGTCGCCTCGATCCGCACCAAGCGCACCTTCATGCGCCCCGGCTACTACACCGAGAACTTCAGGGTCGTGAGGCGCGCGCCCCTGTTCCTGGCGGTCTCCGGACTGCTGGCCGTGGCGTCGATCGTGCTCGTGTCCCTCGTCGGCCTGCGCCTGTCGACCGACTTCACCGGCGGCACCAGCGTCCTCCTGCGGGTGCCGGACGGCACCACGGTCGGCGACGTGCGGACCCTGCTCGACGGGCCCGGATTCGCTTCGGTCGCCGGCTCGAGCGCGACGATCGTCGAGGTCATCGATCCCACGGTGGATGGCACGCTCGTCACCGTTCGCGTGGGCCTGACCGAGGGCGCCGAGAGCTTCTCGTTCGCCCTCGCCGAGGCCGCGAACGCCGAGGTGCTGTCGTCCGAGTTCGTCGGCCCCGCGGTGGGGGCGGACCTGCGGCGCGGCGCCGTGCTGGCCGTGCTGGTCGCGCTGGGGTTGATCCTCGTGTACGTCGGCTGGCGCTTCTGGCCGAACTGGGTCATCGCCCTGGCCACCGTGCTGGCCGTCGTCCACGACATCGGCCTGACGCTCGGCTTCCTCGACGCCATCCGCGCCGAGATCGGCGTGCCGGTCCTGGCCGCGTTGCTCTTCGTGGTCGGCTACTCGCTCAACGACTCGATCATCATCTCCGACCGCATCCGCGAGAACCTGCGCAAGGTCCGCGACCGCTCGTACGCCGACGTCGTCGACCTGTCGGTCAGCCAGACGATCTCGCGCACGCTGGTCACCTCGGGGACGACGCTGTTGCCCGTCCTGGCGCTGCTCTTCTTCGGCGGCAGCGTGCTGCGTCCCTTCTCCATCACGCTGCTGGTCGGCATCGGCATCGGGACCTACTCGTCCGTCTTCGTGCTGGCGCCGATCATCGTCTGGTTCAAGACGCTGCAACGGAGGCGCCGGCGCGCACGCCGCGCCTTCGCCTGACCCGCGGAGCGCACGACCTCGCCCCGCCCCGGACGGCGCCGATGGCCGCCGGGGCGGGGCGCCTCTTGCCCGGGCGGCGGGACCCGTCGCGCGTCAGTCGGCGGGCAGCTCCACGTCGAACTGCCGCAACAGGCGGTCCCCGACGGAGAGCACCGCCCGCCAGGTCCCGGCCTCGAGCACGAGGTCGTCGGGCGCGTCCCACGTCCATGCCCGACCGACGTCCGCCGGCTCGATCCAGCGGGCGTCGGAGGCGCGCTCGCGGCCGACCGGGCCGAACCACTGCAGGGCGACCCAGGCCGGCTCGGGGACCTCGTCGAAGCGCAGGCGTAGGCGCAGCCCCTCGACGGCACCGTCGGCGGCCAGCACGGGCGCGAGCGCCGCGTCACCGGCCACCCGCCAGGCCGGCGCCGGACGCAACGGGTCCGTCGGGATCGGCGGGACGAAGAGCGGCAGGCACGCGCTCGTCCCGACGGCGAGGAGCGCGACGGCCAGCAGCCACGCGGTGCGCCGCGTGCACGCGCGTCGCCCACGCCGCTCGGTCGGCCGGGGGCTCACGCCTCGCCCGCCAGCAGCCAGGCCGCGGCGATCGCGACCGGCGCGGTCTCGGCCCGCAAGACGCGACCGCCCAGCCGGACGCGGGCCGCCCCGCGTGCCTCGAGGACGGCGAGCTCCTCCGGCGCCCAGCCCCCCTCCGGGCCCGTGATGGCGGTCAGGCGGTCGCCGTCGAGGCCGGACGCCCCGCGCCACGACGACGGGGCCTCGAGGTCGGCCACGACGGCGGCGGCCTCCCAGGTCAGCTCACCGACGGCGACGGCCTCGTGCACCGCGGGCACCAGCGCCCGCCCCGACTGGCGGGACGCCTCGCTCGCGACGCGCCGCAGCCGCTGCAACCTCGACGGGCTCAGCGCCCGCACGTCGCAGCGCCGCGCCAGTACCGGCCTGAACGCGACCACGCCGAGTTCGGTCCCCATCCGCACCACGTCCGCCAGCTTGTCGCCCTTGAGCAGCGCCGGGGCCAGGGTGAGCGAGCGGGCCGGCTCGCTCGACGCCCAGGTCGGCTCAGCGAGCTCGAGCCACACGCCCTCGCCGTCCACCTCGACGACGCGCCCGGGCGCCTCGCGCCCGCGGCCGTCGAAGGCCACGACCTCGGCACCCGGCCGCACCCGCAGCACGCGGGCGAGGTGGTGCCCCCCGTCGCCCACGAGGCGCCGTCGGCCCTCGGCCAGCGGCTCGACCCGGACCCGGTGAACCCGCACGTCAGGCCACCCGTCGCAGGTGCACGAGCCACCAGGCGCCGTCGCGACGCGCGTCGCGCCACGCCAGCCGCGGCCCCCCCAGGTCGGCGGCGTCGTCCAGGAGGGCGAGGGCGTCGCGCACCAGCTCGTGGCGCGGGTCGAGGATGCCGCTGAGGAGCAGGTCGCCGCCCAGGACGGTGCTGGTCGCGTACGCCGCCAGCCACGTCGCGTGCAGCTCGGCGTAGAGGTTCGCCACCAGCACGTCGACGGGATCGAGCGCGATCTCGCCGAAGCCGCCGACGAGGAAGCGGGCGCGCGACCGGTTGCGCTCGGCGTTCGCCCGGGCGACCGGCACCGTGTCGGCGTCGACGTCGATCCCCACGGCATCGGCGGCGCCCAGCTTGTCCGCCGCGATCGCCAGCAGCCCCGAGCCGGCGCCCACGTCGAGCACCCGGCGCCCCGCCAGGGGCAGCGTCCCGAGCGCCTCGAGCGCCAGCCGCGTGGATTCGTGGTGACCCGTGCCGAAGGCGGTGCCCGGGTCGAGCCACACGACCTGCTGGCCCGCGCGCAGGACGGCCTGGCAGTGCGTGGGCGCCACGACGACGGCGCCGGCATCGACCGGCGCCAGGCCGGCGAGGTAGGCGGCGACGTGGTCGACCTCGGGGACCGCCTCCCAACGACCGTCCCCGGGGGGCATCGCAACGCCGTCGTCCGGGAAGTACGCCACCAGGTCGGGCCCGTCGATCCACACGGCGGTCGCGCCCGCCTCCCACAGGGCCGCCGCCTCGGCCCCCTCCTGCGCCAGCGGCGCGGCGGCCGCCCCGCCGAGCCGCCAGGCCCTCACGCGGGCGCCCCACCCGCCAGCGGTCGCCCGTCGGCCGGCGCGGGCGGCCCGGGGTCGCGCAGGTCGCGGGTGATCACCTCGAAGCCGAGGCGCTCGCCCTGCGCGAGGTACCACTCGATGTCCGCGATCCGCGTCTGGGGGCCGAGCGACGCCCGGTCGAACGCCCGGGTGGCGGTCATGATCATCGTCTCCGCGAGGCAGGCGGGCACGAGCCCGTCGCCGAAGTGCAGGTCGATCTGGCTGCGCAACGAGCCCGGGGGCCGCACGACCCCGCCCGGGATCAGCTTGACGCCGGGCACGGCCGCGACCTCGGGGTGCACGTCCGCGGGGCGGCCGAGGTCGAACACCCACGCGCCCGGCTTGACGTGCGCCGCCCGCAGCACCGGCAGCGGGTCGGAGGTCGCCGTGAACACCAGGTCCGCGTCCGCCACCGCGGCCACCTCCGTCGACGTGCGCACCTCGAGCTCGGGATGCTTGCGTTGGAGGGTCCGCGCCGACCGGTCGAGGCGTTCGAGGTCGCGGCCGACGAGCACCAGCCTGCCCACCTCGCCGGCGAGCACCCGAGCGACGCCGAAGGCCACGACGCCGTTGGCACCGATCACGGCGGCCTCCGCGTTCCGCAGGTCGCCCCCCTCCTGCTCGAAACGCCGCAGCAGGCCGGGCACGGCGGCGCGCACGGTCGCGGCCGTGTAGGCGCCGCCGTTGGTGATCGCCAGGTCGGGCACCGCCGCCTGCACCAGCAACCCCTTGTCGCCCACCGTCGACCAGAAGGCACCGAGGCCGAACGCCTCGGCGCCGAGCTCGCGGGCGAGGCGGGCCCCCTGGATGGCCATGCGCTCCGCCTGCTCGGTCTGGCCGCGGATCTGATCCGGGAGCATGGGCCCGCCGATCAGCGCCACGCGCAGCTCGCGGCCGTCGGCCAGCGCCACGCCGCGGATCTCGCCCTGCACCTGCGGGCGCAGACGCGGCAGCACCCACCGCAGGATCCCCTCGGGGAGCCAACCGTGCCGGGCCAACGGCGCCAGCCAGCGCTGGCTCGGTGGCTGCCACAGATCGTCGATCGTCATCGGATGGGCCATGAACGCCGCCAGCACCACGTTCGGATCGAGGCCCCGCACCGGCGGGGGATCGCCGAGGCGGGGCTCGGTCCCGTCCTGCATCCGGGCGATCGCCGACTTCTGGCGCCAGGCGCCGAGCGCCAGCATGGCCGTCCCCGCGCCCACGGCGACCGGCCCTGCGCCGCCCAGCGCCAGGGTCAACGGCAGCGCGAGCAGGCCGGCCAGCGTGCCCAAGGCGACGTAGCGCGTCGCCGCCAGCACCGCCGCGTAGGCGATGACCGGCACCGCGAGCAGCGCGCCCGGCACCGTCCCGAAGGCGGCCCACGCGGCCAGGGCGCCGAGCAGCACGCCGTTGCCACGCCCTCGTGGCATGTCGACACCCCAGGCGCGGGGCCACGGCGCCACGTGACCGACGTAGACGCCCGCCGCGGCCGCCGCCGCGGCGCCCGGCGCCCACGGCGCCACCAGCGCGACGGGCAGCGCGCCCTTGACGATGTCCAGCGCGAAGCTGCCCAGCGCCGCGGGCAGACCGGCCAGGCGCAGCACGTTCTCGACGCCGAGCAGGTGCGGGTTGAGGTCGCGGGCCGCGTGACCGGTGACGCGTCGCACGAGGCTCGCCCCCACGGGGACGGTGCCGATCACGTACGCGAGCGCCGCGGACGACAGCACGAGGGCGAGGGTCATCATGCCGGCCATCGTACGCCGAAGCGCGTCGGCGACGGTCGGCGCGCCCCGTCGCCGGGGCGGTCGGGCCACGGGCCCGGCGCCGCGGCGGCGAAGCGAGCGCCCCGTCGTAGCATGTCCCGGTGGAGAGCCGAACGCCGCCGCACAACCTGGAGGCCGAGAAGAGCGTCCTCGGGAGCGTGCTCCTCGACAACGAGGTCTACGCCGCCCTGGAGGGCACGCTGACCGCGGAGCTCTTCTACAAGGAGGGACACCGCAAGATCTGGCGCGCCCTCGAGCACCTGTTCCGCCGCGGCGAGCCGATGGACCTCGTCACGCTCGCCGAGGAGCTGCGCCAGAGCGGCGACCTCGAGGCCGTCGGCAGCGTCCCCTACCTCATCGGGCTCGCCGAGGGCGTCCCGACGGCCGCCTACGCCGACAGCTACGCCAACATCGTGCGCGAGAAGGCGGTGCTGCGCGACCTGATCGCCGCCAGTGGCCGCATCCTGCAGAGCGCCTACGAGCAGGCCGCCCCGCTCGAGCAGCTCCTCGACCAGGCGGAGTCCGCCGTGTTCGAGATCTCGTCGAGCAAGCGCCGCAGCTTCTTCGAGGGGATGCCGCAGCTCGTCGGCGAGACCTTCCACCAGATCAACGAGCACTTCAACAACCCCGACCCCGTGTCGGGCCTGCGGATGGGCTTCAAGGAGCTGGACGCCCTGACGTCCGGCCTGCAGCCCTCGAGCCTGAACGTGCTGGCGGCGCGACCCAGCATGGGCAAGACGGCCTTCGCCCTGACGATCGCGCAGAACGTCGCCCTGCGGGAGAAGCGCACCGTGGGGATCTTCTCGCTGGAGATGTCGGGCGTGCAGCTCGTCACCCGCATGCTGTGCTCCGAGGCCCGGGTCGACATGAGCCGCGTGCGCAACGGGCAACTCTCGGACCGCGACTTCCAGCGGCTGGCCGACACGGCGGGGCGCATGTCCGAGGCAAAGATCTACATCGACGACCACGCCGATCTGACGGTCATGGAGCTGCGTTCCCGGGCGCGGCGCCTGATGGCGGAGCACGAGCTCGGCCTCATCGTCGTCGACTACCTGCAGCTCATGTCCGGATCGCAGGGCCGCCAGAGCGAGAACCGGCAGCAGGAGATCAGCACGATCTCGCGTGGCCTCAAGGCGTTGGCCCGCGAGCTCGACGTCCCCGTCCTGGTGCTCTCGCAGCTGTCGCGTGCCGTGGAGGCGCGGCCGAACAAGCGGCCGATGCTCAGCGACCTGCGCGAGTCCGGTGCCATCGAGCAGGACGCCGATCTGGTCATGTTCATCTACCGCGACGAGTACTACGACCCGCATTCCGAGAAGCAGGGCATCGCCGAGGTCATCCTCGGCAAGCAGCGGAACGGTCCCGTGGGCCAGGTCGACCTCCAGTTCCACAACGCCCACGTGCGCTTCAACGACCTGGCGCGGTCCGGTGGCTGAGGGCCCGCGCCCGACCTGGCGAGGCCTGTTCCGGCGTCTCACTCGTAAAACACTGTTGTATCGCACGGCCGACGTGCCCAGTTCCGCATGTCGCCGCCGAACGTGCGCGGGCGCCCACGAACCCTTTCGCACCGGGGTGCATCGACCCGCACCGGCGGCGGCCCGGCAGGCGGCAAGAACCCCGCCCTGCTGCGGAAAATTCACCAGGGGGCATGAGAGTCGCGTGATACAGTCCCGATAGGCATTCGAGGAGGATTCCTATGGCCTCAACGCGCGGACGCATGTCGCGCTTCCTACGACCCAGGATCGAAGCCGTCGGGCTCGAGATCGGGACGTCGGCCCTGAAGGTGGTGGAGCTACGGCAGGGCAACCCGCCCAGCCTGGCCGCCCTCGGGATCCGGCCGATGCCACCCGGGCTCGTGCAGGACGACCAGATCATCGACGCCCCCGGGCTGGCCGCGGAGGTCAGGGCCCTCTTCGACGAGGCGGGGATCCGCAAGCGTCACGTCGTGTCGGCGGTCTCCAACCGACAGGCGATCACCCGCAACATCATGGTCCCCAAGATGACCCTGCAGGAGCTCGAGGAGGCGATCAAGTGGGAGGCGGAGCGCTACATCCCCTTCCCGATCGACGAGGTCGAGCTCGACTTCTACGTGTTGGACAACCCGGACGACGTGTCCGAGGGCGGCCAGCTGGAGGTCGTCATCGCCGCCGCCCGCCTCGACCTGCTCACGCAGCAGGTCGAAACGCTGCGCCTGGCCGGGCTCGAACCGGTCGTCATCGACATCAAGCCGTTCAGCCTGCTGCGCTCGCTCAAGGGCGCGCTCCTCGGCGAGCACCTGACCAAGACGACCCTCTCCGGCAGCGGCTACACCGAGGCGAACGAGATCGGCGTGGTGCTCGAGATCGCCGCCTCGAACACCACGATCACCCTGGTGCGCGGCGAGCGGGTTCTGATGAACCGCAACATCGGCGTCAGCGGCGACGACTTCACCGCCGCGGTGCAGCGCGCCTTCGGCCTCGACTTCGACAGCGCCGAAGACGTGAAGCTGCAGTTCGGCACGGCGGTCATCCCCTCGGAGGACGAGGAGGAGCTGCTGAACTTCGACGCGAAACGCGAGCAGTACAGCCCCAGCCGCGTGTACGAGGCGTTGCGTCCGGTGCTCATCGAGCTGACCACCGAGATCCGCCGCAGCCTCGAGTTCTTCCGCGTGCAGACGGGCGACGCCAACATCAACCGCATGCTGATCACCGGCGGCGGCGCCAAGCTCCGTGGCCTCGCCGAGGCCGTGGGCGACACGCTCGGCGTGCGCACCGAGGTCGGCGACCCGTGGTTGACGGTCACCGCGGACGGCAACCGCTTCGATCGCGCCTACCTGCAGGACGTCGGCCCGGCCCTCGCCGTGCCGCTCGGTCTGGCGCTCCGGGGGGTGAGCGGCCTTGATTAACATCAACCTGCTGCCCAAGAGCCTGCAACGCGTCCGCGAGCCCGGCTACTGGCGCGTGCTGGCGGTCGTCGTTCCGCTCGCGGTGGGCAGCGTGCTGTTCTCGATCTCGTATCTGACGAACCAGACCATCGCCAACCTCGAACGCGACGTGCAGCTGCGGCAGGACCAACTGGCGCTGCTGCAGCCGTTCCTCCAGGAGCAGCGCGACCTGCAGGCGCGGCAACAGGCCCTGCGGGCGCTGATCGCCGTCGCCGAGGAGGTGCGCCTCGGCCAGGTCGTCTGGACCTCCGAGATCCCCGCCCTGCTCGAGTACGTCCCCGCCCGGAGCGACGACGGCGTCACGCTGATCGATTTCCGGAGCCTCAACCTGCGCTCGGTCTACCCGCCCTCGAGCGACCCGAACCGCTACGAGGGCGCCGAGGTCGTCTCCGAGGCGTCCATCTCGGGGACCGTGCGGGGGCCCGAGGTGCTCGCGACCTTCGTCCGCAACCTGGAGAACGCGCCCGACTTCGGCGTCCTCTTCCAGAACGCGTCTCGCCAGTCCGAGGATGAGGAGCTGTTCACCTACAACCTCACCGTCGGTGGCTTCTCGGGGGCCGAGCGATGAGGTTCTCCCTGCGCAACATCCGCCAGCGCGACATCGCGCTCATCCTCCTGGTGCTGACCATCGTGGGTGGCGTGCTCTGGTACTTCTACCTGTACACGCCGTCGCAGGAGCGCCTCGCCGAGCTCGAGGCCGAGATCCAGCGCCTCGACGTCGAGATCCGGCGCGGCGAGGACGCCCGCCGGAACCTTCCCGAGCTGCGGCTCGCCGTCGCGCTCCTCGAGGAGGAGCGACGCGTGTTCCTCTCGCAGCTGCCGCAGGCGTCGCAGATCGCCGACGTCATCGACGACCTCCGGCGCTCGGCCGCGGATGCGGGCGTGACCATCGCCAGCTTCAGCCAGGGGAGCGCTTCGGAGAACGTCCAAGACGTGCGCCCGATCGGCTTCACCGTCGCCTCGAGCGGCACCTTCGGGGAGGTCATGAGCTTCCTCGGCGTCCTCGAGGGGCTGCAGCGCTACACGAAGATCAACCAGATCGGGCTCTCGCTCACCAGCGACGAGTCGACCGACCCCGACCTCTCGACCAACGTCGGCTTCACCGTGTACGTCTTCACGGGCACCGACCCCGGGGAGCGTTGACATGGCGCTGTCCCGCACCGCACGCATCCTGATCGCCATCCTGCTGCTCGCCGCCGCCGCCTTCTTCTGGGTCAACTTCTTCTACCAGAGCCGGCTGGCCGAGGCGCCCGCGCAGGATCCCGTCACCGCGACGCCCGCCGCCCCCGGCACCCCGACGACCCCCGCCGACGCGGCCGCGGGCGAGCCCGTGACGCCGGACGCCGCGACCGCCGAGGCCGAACCCGCCGAGGAGGCCGGGACCGTCGATCCCGACGTGGTCGCGGATCCCGACGCCATCGCGGTGGCCGAACCCGAGGTCGTCGCCATCGACCCGGCGATCGCGGTCACCCGCGACGTGGTCATCGCCGACCTGCCCTTCCTGGTGACCGAGCCGCAGTCCGTGGCCGTGGAGCCGGAGCCAGCGGCCGAGGTGGATGCGCCCACCGGCGTCACGGTGCCGACCCGCGCGACGATCAACCCCTTCTCGCCCGTCGTCGTGCGCACCCCGCCGGCGCCCGCCCGGGACATCCCGGCCGGCTCCCCACCGTTGGGCGAGGTCGCGGTCGAGGTCCCCGTCCCCGCCGGCCCGCCGCCGGTGGCGGCCCGCCAACCGGCGCCGACGCCACGCGCGGTCACACCGCCAGCGCCGAGCGCCGCGCTCAGCCGCGATCTCCCATCGGGCGCCGTGCTCTCCTCCGCCCCGGACCTGCTCCGCAAGCCGCGCGTCGGCACCGTCGCCGACCGCGTCGACCTGCCGGCCATCACCGCGATCGCCGTCCCCGATCCGGAGCCGGCCGTCATCGAGGCGCCGTCCGCCCAGCGGCCACCCGCGCCGGTGGTGGAACTCGAGCCGACCGGGCCGATCGAGGCGCCGGAACCGGTCTCCGAACCAGATCCTTCCGTCGTGATCGACCCGGCCCCAGCGGCGGACGCTGCGGCAGGAGGCGAACCGGACCCGTCCGGATCGCCGGCCACACCCGACGGGCGCCCCGCCGTGGTCGCCTCCGAGCCGCCGCTGGTGTCGGGCTCGACCGGCCTGGCCCGCTTCCTGCGCGACAACGACTACGCCTTCACCGGCACCGTGTTGGGCCCCGTCAGCGTAGGGGTGTTCCGCTCCAACCTCGACGCGGCGCCGATCGTCGTCTCTCTCGGCCAGACGCTGCCGAACACCGAGATCATCCTGACCGACCTCCGCGGCATGCAGGCGGAGTTGACCCTCGGCCAGACCACGCAGATCCTCACCTTGGACCTCAGGCGGTGAACATGAAACGAGTGCTCTCCCTCCTCACGTGTGTGGCGCTGCTCGGCCTGGCGCCGGTGTTGGCGCAGCCGGCCGAACTGCCGGCGGACGCCCGCTTCGACCAGCTCGTGTCGTTCTCGACCGGCGTCGCCGGCGAGGACCTGGGCACCATGCTCATCGCGTTGGCGCGTGCCATCGACCTGACCCCCGTCATCGATGACGTCCCACCCCGGACGATCGTCTACGACATCGGGGAGGCGAAGCCCTTCCGGCAGGTGTGGTCGCTCGTGCTCACGCTGAACGACCTCGACTACGTCCTGCAGGAGAACGACGTCGTCGTCATCGGTACCAGCGCCTCGCTCGCCCGCCTGCGTACGTCGGCACCGGAGGCGGTCCAGCCCGGCGAGCCGCGTGTTCAGCGCTTCTACCGGGTCAACAACGACGTCGACACGGTCGTCCGGCTGCTCCGCCTCGCCGTTCCGGACGCCGCCGTCGAGGGCCTGCCGGGCACGGCGGCGGTCGTCGTGACCGCCACGGAGCCGCAGCATGCGTCGATCGCGGCCACCCTCGCCGAGTTCGACCAGCCCGCCGAGGTCCTGCCGCTCGTGCAGCGGACGTACTTCCTCTCCAACGCCAACGCTGACGCCCTCGCCGAGACGCTGCGGGCGACCGGCGTCATCGCCGGCAGCGGGGAGGGCGAGGAGGGCGACGCGCTGATCGACACCTTCACGGTCGTGGCCGACGCCCGCACCAACAGCCTGATCGTCACCGGCACCGCCGCCGTCCAGTCACGCCTCTCGGCCTTGATCGCCGAACTCGACGAGCCGCAGCCTCAGGTCAACGTCCAGGTGCGGATCCAGGAGATCACCCGCCGAAGCGCCTTGGACCTCGGGATCGACTGGAACGCCGGCCTCGGCAACTTCACGGCGAACATCCTCTCCGGCGGCCTCAGCTTCATCTTCGACACCACGCAGGTGATCTCGAGCCTCAACGTGCGGGCCGTGCTCGACGCGCTCGAGACGCAGGGGCTCAGTCGCCGGGTCGACGACAGCAACATCACGGTCCTCAACAACGGTCAGGGCACGATCCAGTCCGGTGGCCAGATCTTCATCACGCTGACGGGCGGCTCGGAGAACATCGAGCGGACGATTCCCTACGGCGTCCAGGTCGACGTGACCCCGCGCATCACGGCCGACGGCCGCATCACGCTCGAGGTGTCGGCCAAGGTCGAGGACGTCCTGTCGACGACCAACGACCCCAGCTTCCTCAACCTCTCGACGCGCAACCTCACCAGCACCGTCACCGTCGAACAGGGCGAGACGCTGCTGCTCGGTGGCCTGCTGCAGAACTCGCTCGCCGTCACCCGCGAGCGCCTGCCGATCATCGGGAGCATCCCGCTGCTCGGTGACCTCCTCGGCAAGACGGTGACCGAAGAGGACGACATCGACCTCTTGCTGATCATCACGGCGACGGTCATCGACTGACGCTCGCCCCCGTTCCGGACTCCAAGGTGCGCGCGCCCCCGATCGCCGGGGGCGCGCCTTCTTGCCCGTGGCCCGCGACCGACCCGTCTCCCCCGTCCAGCACGGTCCGGGCGCCGGTGTGGGGCCGTGCTAGATTGGCGCGATGAAGATGCTGAGATTCCTGTCCGCCGGGGAGAGCCACGGCCCGGCGCTGACGGTGTTGCTCGACGGGGTCCCCGCGGGTCTGCCGCTGCTGACCACGGAGCACGTCGACCCGTGGCTCCGGCGCCGGCAGGGGGGCTACGGCCGCGGCCGCCGCCAGGTGATCGAGACCGACACCGCCCGGGTCCTCGCCGGTGTCCGCGCCGGCCGCACGACGGGCGCGCCGCTCGCGCTGCAGATCGAGAACCGAGACTGGCGCAACTGGGAGGCGATCATGGCGCCCGAGCCCGGCGGTGAGCCGCGCAAGCGCGCCCTGACCCAGGCCCGGCCCGGTCACGTCGACCTCGCAGGTGGCATCAAGTACGGCCACAAGGACCTGCGGGACGTCCTCGAGCGCGCGTCGGCCCGCGAGACGGCGTCACGGGTCGCGGCGGGCGCCGTCGCGCTGCGCATCCTCGCCGAGGCCGGCGTCGAGGGCAGCGCCCGCGTCGTCCACATGGCCGGCGTCGCGTGCGACGGCGGCATGGACTGGGGCCGCCTGGAGGCACTCGACGACTCCCCCTTCCGCACCTTCGAGGCCGCCGCGGAGGACGCGATCCGCGCGCGCGTCGACCAAGCCAAGCGTGACGGCGACACCCTCGGCGGCGTCGTCGAGGCACGCTTCCGCGGCGTGCCCGTCGGGCTGGGCAGCCACACCCAGTGGGACCGGAAGCTCGACGGTCGCCTGGCGCAGGCCGTGATGTCGATCCAGGCGATCAAGGGCGTCGAGATCGGGGACGGCTGGCGCAACGCCACGGTCGCCGGTAGCGAGGTCCACGATCCCGTCTTCCACGACGACGAGCGCGGCTACCACCGCCCCAGCAACCGTGCCGGTGGTCTCGAGGCCGGCATCACCAACGGTGAGGAGCTGGTGGTGCGCGCGGCGATGAAACCGATCGCCACCCTCATGCGCCCGCTGCCCACCGTCGACGTCGTCACGCACGAGCCCGCCGACGCCGCCCGCGAGCGCTCCGACACCACCGCCGTGCCCGCCGCCGCGATCGTCGTCCTGGCGATGGCCGCGCTGGTGCTCGCCGACGCCCTGCTCGAGAAGTTCGGCGCCGACACCGTGCGCGAGCTGCGCGAGCGCGTCGCCGCCCACCGCGCCTACGTGGCCGCGTACTGAGCCCGGTGCGCCGCCACCTCACCGACCGGCCGGTCACCTGGGTGGCCATGGCCGGCTTCATGGGCACCGGCAAGAGCCGTATCGGCTGGGAACTCTCCCGCCGGCTGCAACTGACGTTCATCGACACCGACCGGGTGATCGAGCGCGTCGCCTGCATGCGCATCAGCGAGATCTTCGAGCTCTACGGCGAGGCGACCTTCCGCGACTACGAGACGGAGATCGTGCGCCGCGTCCTGCGCCTCGACGAGGTCGTCGTGTCCACCGGCGGGGGCACGGTGGTGCGCGAGGAGAACCGCCGCCTGCTCCGCTCGCGCGGGCCCGTGGTGGTGCTCGAGGCCTCGCCCGAGACCGTGTACCGCCGGACGCGGCGGCACAAGCGCCCGCTCATCGAGACCGGCGACCCGCTGGGTCGCATCCGCTCCCTCATGGAGCAGCGCCGCGCTGCCTACGACGACGCCGCCAGCATCAAGGTCCAGTCCGACGGCCGCGAGTCGACCGAGGTCGTCGAGGAGATCGTCGAGCGGTTGCACGCGTGGCAGGAGGCGCACGGGTGAGCCGCGCCCTGCGTGTGCGGGTCGACCTCGAGCCGGCCTACGAGGTGTGGGTGGGTGCCGACGACGACCTGCTGCCCGCGGCCCTGGCCGACGCGGGCGCGGGCCGCGCCTCGCGCGTCGCCATCGTCAGCGACGAGCGCGTGGCGACCGCGGGACACGTCGCGAGGGCCGCCGCCGCGTGGGCGGCGCTCGGCGTCGAGCCCCTGGAGCTCCTGGTGCCGCCCGGCGAGGGCTCGAAGTCCGTCGCCACCTGGGCCGACCTCCACGCCCGGCTCGCCGCCGCGGCGTGCGACCGCGACACCTGGGTGTGCGCCGTCGGCGGTGGCGTGGTCGGCGATCTCGCCGGCTTCGTCGCGGCCAGTTGGATGCGCGGCGTGCCCTTCGTTCAGGTCCCCACCACGCTGCTGGCGATGGTGGACGCCTCCGTGGGCGGCAAGACCGGTATCGACCTGCCGGCCGGCAAGAACCTCGTGGGCGCCTTCTGGCAGCCCCGGGTCGTCGTGGCCGACGTGCGGACCCTCGCGACGCTACCCGCCGCGGTCCTGCGCGACGGCGCCGTCGAGCTCTACAAGCATGCGCTGCTCACCGACGCGCCGTGGCGCGCGGCCTTCGGCCCGC
>Ga0272443_10004295_pt1 | contig 15677 bp, 13 predicted proteins | sample SSMAcet12_FD_193581 | JGI IMG/M metagenome (GOLD analysis project Ga0272443, IMG submission 193581) | Marine sediment archaeal communities from Little Sippewissett salt marsh, Falmouth, MA, United States - SSM-Acet-12 | ecosystem: Environmental > Aquatic > Marine > Wetlands > Sediment ...
ATAAATTGTTCCGTTAGAGTCAGAAAGAGTTACTGCTTTTGCGCCAAGCTGATTGAGTTTTTCAACCGTATACTGAGCGACATTTCCGGAACCTGAAACGGTACAAATTTTACCTTTGAAGCTATCGCCGCGTGATTTTAGCATTTCCTCAGCAAAATAAACACAGCCGTATCCGGTTGCCTCAGGACGAATAAGCGAACCGCCCCAGTTCAGAGCCTTGCCGGTCAGTACACCTGTAAATTCATTGCGAAGCCGTTTATATTGACCGAACATGAAACCGATTTCTCGTCCGCCGACTCCGATATCACCGGCAGGAACATCTGTCTGCGGGCCGATATGACGGCACAATTCAGTCATGAAGCTCTGGCAAAAACGCATAACTTCATTATCACTCTTTCCTTTGGGGTCGAAATCAGAGCCGCCTTTACCGCCACCCATAGGCAGAGTAGTAAGAGAATTCTTGAATATCTGCTCGAAACCAAGAAACTTCAGAATGCTTGCATTGACCGTAGGATGAAATCTGAGCCCGCCCTTATATGGCCCAAGTGCACTGTTGAACTCGAATCTAAGCCCACGGTTGACTTGTACATTGCCCTTGTCATCCTGCCATGGAACGCGGAACATAATTTGCCTTTCCGGCTCCACAATACGGTCGAGAACTTTCGCTTCTACATATTCCGGATGTTTCTCCAATACCGGCTCTAAAGAATCAAGAACTTCTTTTACCGCCTGGTGAAACTCCACCTCGCCGTGATTACGCTTTAGGACTTCCTCGTAAACACTCTGGATATTGGTTTTAACTGCCATTTGACTTATCTCCTTTATAAAGAACAGAATTCGGTTTATCGGTAAATCACAAAATAAGTGCAACTGATTAAAAATTCACATAATTTCATTGTAGCCGATAATTTGATTAATATAATAGGGTAACATACATTGTCTATAAAATTCAAGGTACTAAATAATAATAGAAAATATTAGGATATCTTATAATGCATATAGAAATGCTGAAGGTATTTTGTGACCTCGCGGATTTAAGAAGTTTTTCGAAAACTGCAGAAAAACATCTCTTAAGCCAATCCGCAATCTCCCAACAATTAGCCCAGCTTGAACTTTCGCACAAATGCCAGCTTATCAATCGAAACAGAAGACCAATAGAGCTTACAAAGTCTGGACAACTATTGTATCAGGCTTCCAAAGATATACTTGACAGATATGAACAATTTCAGAATGAGCTAAGAGTTTTACAAAAATCTTCTGTTAGCAGAATCAATGTAGCAGCTATTTTCAGTATTGGCATGCACTCCCTGCCTGATTATATCAAAAAATTCATGGCCAGTTATCCAAATGTTAATGTCCATATCGAATACTTTAGCGCAGTTCAAATCTATGAAATGATTTTAGCCGGTGATGCGGATATCGGGCTGGTTGCTATTCCCAAGAGAGATAAAAGGCTGGATGTTTTCGATTTTGAGGATGAGTTGCTGGTTTTAGCATGCAGCCCGAAACATTCCTTAGCGGATAGTGACCAGGTAGATATTCACAAATTACAATTTGAAAAATTTATCGCCTTCGAAAAAGATGTTCCTTCGCGAATATGGATCGACAGCATTTTAGAGCGATATAATATCAGTGTTCGACCTGTAATGGAATTCGACAATATCGAAACTATTAAACGAGCCGTGGAAATAAATCTTGGTGTAAGCATACTTCCTCAAACCGCGATTCTCCAGGAGCTTGGCAGCGGCACAATAAAAGCTATTAATTTTTCCAACGAACGATTTATAAGACCAACAGGTATAATCATACGTAAAGGTAAATTCCTGACGCAGGCGGGTCGATACTTAATTGAACTGCTGCGGAAAAAATCTTAAAACATAAAAATATTAAAACTCCTGAAATTGTAAAAAATGACAATAAAAGCTGTAATCTTTGACCTTGATGGAACAATAACCCGGCCATACTTCGATTTCGATATGATCAGAGAGGAAATCGGATTAGATAGAAATTCCGGCCCTATCCTGGAATCAATGGAAAAAATGACGCCGCAACAACGCCTCCGAGCCGAAAAAATACTCGACTCTCATGAACAAAAAGCAGTGGATGACTCTGAACTCAATAAAGATGCGAAAGAGACGCTTTCAGAACTCAGATCTGCGGGAATTCATATCGGGATATTGACACGCAATAAAAAGGACAACGCTTTTGCGATTGCTAAAAAGCACGATTTAACATTCGACGCCGTTGTAGGACGGGAAGACGGCCCCGTTAAACCTGACTCTTTCGGTGTGTTACACCTTTGTAAACAATTCGATGTAAAGCCGCAAGAAACGCTATTGGTCGGGGATTACTTATTCGATTTGCTCTGCGCCAAGGCTGCAGGAGCATTTGCAGTACTTCTAAAAAATCAAAAACAGGCTGATGATTTCATCGATTATGCGGATTTTTGCATCGAAAACATCAGCCAGATACTTCATATCATTGAAAAGAAAAAGCAGTTGTATAAAAAGGAATCAGAAAAATGAATATTAAAAAATTAGTTAAAATAACTTTTCTATTATTATGGATAACAAGTATTTCCTGCGCTTCCGGCTCTTCAGGAAGCCAGAGCACCCCAAAGGAACAAAAGGAAATCGACCCGATTAATAAAGTCCTGGAGAAGCTGAATAAGACAACCCAGGAGCTTCAATCCCTTGAATGCCGGATAGAATACAAGGATGTACAACCTTCGGTATTCGATACTCAAACGCTCAGAAAAGGGGTTTTATATTACACCAAAAAAGGCAACGAATCGAAATTAAGGGTAAATTTTCAGACTCGGCAACAAGATGATGAGCCTGAACAAAATCTTATCGAGCAATATTTCATTGTCGATGGAGTTTTATTGAAAAGTGAAAGTCATGATTTCGAGGGGATGTGGCTTGTACATTTAGACTATGAATTCAAGACGGTCAGGTACATTCAAATAGCAGAAGCGAACAATTCGAAGGAACCTGTAGATGTTTTTGAATTAATCAGCAGAAATTTACCTATGGTCGGTTTTACCAAAATAGAAGACCTAAAGAAACAATTTGATATAACACTGGTAGATGAAAAAAATAACGAGCAGGAAGGATTTATTCAAGTACATTTAAAGATTAAGCCGAATTCGATTTATATAGACGATTATGCTCAAATAGATTTCTGGATTGATAAGAAAACAAATTTACCGGCAAGAATTAAAGCAGTTTCCACCGAACCTAACGGCCCTGTAGAAGATAAAGATTTTTATGAGATCAAACTTTTAGAACCAAAACTCAACCAGAAAATTGATTCGGATATTTTTAACTTTTCGATTCCCAGGGATTTCGAGGAGCCGGAAATATTTCCATTAAATAACGCACAGGATAACACTTAATTTTATTGAAACGGAGCATTTTTCAATATCATGGAAATAGTTAATGAGCAAGACTTTATAAAACTGATTTCTGAACGCAGTCAAAGATTATTATCTATCATAAAATCTCTTTCACAATGTCAGTCCGTAAAGGAAATTCTTACGCGTCCGCTTTTAGGTGAATTACTTTCTCAATCAACACAAATCGAAGAACTTCTCGACGGCTATGGAGCGGGAAACAACTGCAAATGGTGCAGATTCAGGTCGGTAGTTGCGGCTATTAAGGCTTTTTCAGATATAACCTATGAATTGCTGCATATTCTTCATGCGCTGCCGGGATATCACCTTTTACCTATTGAAAAAGATTTTATCACAGCTACAAATGAAACGCTTGAGTTTACATCAGATGTGCTTATAAGAGTAGCAAGAGAAACATTAGTTCAGGCCGAGCAAATCGGCCTTACTATTCCTACTGAAGCCAAGCTTGATTTATCTTTCAGTGAAACCCTGCCAAAAGGCAAGCTGCCTCACTCGTGTGAAAGGCGTAAAATTGATACAGTTTCAGAAACGGTAATCCTGCTTGCTACGGCATTTTTAAACCTGGCTGCTGATAGTAAAAATGTTCGAACCGCAAGCCGGACTAAAGCCAAAGATTATACTTCATCCGGTTCAAATTTAATCAGTGAGGAAAAGCTGCGAAGTCTTCAGCTTAGATTTAACAACCTCCAATCACTTTACGATACTTACGTTTCAGGAACGGAAGCTTCGGAATTGGATAAGGACTTGCCTGTTTTGAGGGGTCATATAAGCGTTGTATTTCACTTGCTTAGAACCGCAACACTCTTTGCACATCATTATGAGAGACATGTAAACAGACAACTATGCGAATCAAGAGCAATACAGAATCCTTTAGTAAAAACAGATGAAATATTTCATGCATTGATGGAATATTCGATAGCGTTTATCAGCATTTATATTGACTATACAGTGAACCTCTGCCAGGAAATGATAAAACGCTATGCAGAAATTGCACAAATTGAACTACCTATTCCTCCATATCGCGGTTTTCATGTCCGCCCTTCTACCCTGATTTCATCCATCGTATTACACTATGGAAGTAAAGTTGAGATGAGATTAGGAAATGAATCTTATGATGCCGGTAAAACCTTTGATTTATTCCGCGCTAATGAAGCAATAAATTTGCTTAAGCGTCGTTGGTTAAAAGAAGCAATCGATGATCTAAAACTTATCCAGAAAGAAGAAAATCAGGATGATGTAGATGCTGTTGTTTTAGGAATTGTTTTAACATTAGCCGGCCAGGGAAAAGTAATCATATATGAACAGCCTTTGAAACCACCGGAGGAATCAACTCTCACCGATGGGAAATTATCAGACAGTGTTACAGATAAAATAGAAAAACTGTTCAGAATAGGCAAAATAGATGTAGATATTAATATCAAAGCAACTTTTATCGGCGACAAACGAGTTCTTAACGATATAAAGCTATTGGCAAAATCAGGGTATGGTGAAGATAAATTTGGAAATAATGTTTCCTTGCCGGATGAACTTTCATATCTAAGACGGTAAAAACAGCATAATTAACAAAGAAAATGATGGTAAAATAGCTAAAGCACTTTAGGAAGGAATATTTAAAATGGCAAAAGCAATAGTAACATACTATTCAAGAAGCGGTAATACAAAAAAAATGGCCGAGCTTATAGCCCAGGCAATGAACAAAGCGGAATTATCAACGGAATGTAAATCTGTAGGCGATATAACTCCTGATGAACTACTTAGTTACGACGCAATCGTAATCGGTTCGCCAACATATTACGGACAAATGGCAGGTCAAATTAAGCAACTTATCGATGATTTAGTCAGCAGGCATGGCCAGCTTGATGGCAAGGTTGGAGCGGCATTTACAAGTTCGGCAAATATAGGCGGCGGTAATGAAACTACAATCATGGGAATCTTAGAATTTATGCTCATTAGCGGCATGGTCGTTCAGGGCGACCCGAAAGGAGACCACTACGGCCCCGTCTCTATCGGTAAGCCGGATAACCGTGTCGAACAACAATGTACCCGCAGAGGTCAGAGGATTGCTGAGTTAACAAAGAAACTTAATACGTAAAAAAGAAAAAATATTGTTTTTTTTACAAAAAAAGCCTTTTTTCTTTGACAAAATCCTTCTCCAGGGTTAAGTTTTGAGCGTTTAATATAGCTCTAATAACATTTAAACGAAAACAGTGGAGGTTATTCAGATGCAGGAATACGAAGATCTTAAAGTACTTGTTGCTGAAATTGAAACAGATATTGGTAAAGCTGAAGGCGGAAATAAAGCAGCGGGCACACGAGTTCGCAAGCAGATGCAGAAAATTAAACAAGCATCTCAACTTGTTCGTAATCGCGTTCTTGAAATCAGATCGACAGATTAAACTGTAATTAATATTGCTCATACCGTCTTTAATTAATAACATGCAGTATTTCGCGTGTGTAGGAGCCAATGTATAACTGCATTTAACAGTTTCCAGTCTTTAATGCACTTGTATTAAAGAATATTTTCTTTTTTGAGGTTAATAATGCCGCCCCAATTGTTGTTTGATTTATCACAAATTGACCTGACCGCAAAGCCCCTTTTCGATAAAGAGGCAATATGCAAAGTGAATCCGCAAAGATATGAGATGCAACAACTCGATGGCATCCTTTGGTATGATAAAGAAAAATTCCTGATTTTAGGTTATAAGGATGTAACAGAAAACGAATTCTGGGTTCGCGGCCATATTCCCGAACGCCCTTTAATGCCGGGAGTAATAATGGTCGAATCAGCGGCACAGCTTCTGAGCTTCTTTGTAAAACACATTTGCGAGGAAGAAGGATTTATCGGATTTGCCGGAATAGATGCAACGAAATTCCGCTCTGTTATCGAGCCGGGTAAAAGGCTATACCTTCTCGGTCATGTTACAAAATACAAACGAAAAAAACGCACTACCCATGTAACTACAAGCGTACAGGGGATCGTTGATGGTAAAATGGTATTCGAGACAACAGTCTCCGGTATGAGAGTCTAACCTGCCGTTCTAATTACTTCGCGCGCATTGTATAAAACGTAAGCCGGATTTATTACCCCCAGGGTGTACCTTTCAAATGATTATTTGCCCTGAACCACCTGATTAAGTCGGAATTCTCGCCTTTATCTTCGATTTCTTTTGAATATTTTTCTGCAGCCTCCTGAAGCTCCTGAACAATATCAGGATATTTATCGGCTACATCATACTTTTCAGATGGGTCGGCATGTAAATCAAATAACAAAGGTCTCTCCGGCCTCACCCAGTTTCTTCCGACAACATAGCCGCCCTTGCTGTGGTCATAATACCTGAAGTGCAGTTTCCATTTGCCCTTTCTTATTGCATCCAAATGATATGTATAATAGTAATAAATTGTTCTCTCCGGCATTTCTTTACCTTCGAGCGCCGGCATCATATTCACGCCATCGTAAGGACGGTCATCAGGAACTTTTCCGCCGGCAAGCGTTACAAATGTCGGGAAAAAATCAAGGGTGGATGTAACCTCAGTAGAAATTTTTCCAGCGGGAATTCGTCCCGGCCATTTTGCGATAAACGGCTCCCTCATACCGCCTTCCCAAGTATCGCCTTTTGCCCCGCGTAAAAGCCCTGCAGAACCACCATTCTGATTCTGCGTTATCCATGGGCCGTTATCGCTGGTAAATATAACAAGGGTATTTTCCGCAAGACCGAGTTTTTCAAGAGTCTCATTTATTCTTCCAACACTCCAGTCAAGCTCTTCTATTGTGTCACCGAACAAACCCCGCAGGGATGTGTCGAGAAAATCCTCGGATGCATAGAGAGGAATATGCGGGAAAGTATACGGCAAATATACAAAGAACGGCTGGTCCTTATGCTCTTCGATAAATTTCACTGACTCCTCGGTATATCTTCTTGTAAGAGTAGTCTGGTCCGTGGGGTGTTCTATTACGTCATCATTACGATAAATATCAGGATTGGTCATGTCATTGCTGTAAAGGATGCCGTAATAATAATCGAATCCCTGCCTTAGTGGCCGATATTCATACTGGTCCCCGAGGTGCCATTTGCCTATGCAGGCGGTTGCGTAACCAAGCGGTTTCAGGGCGTCGGCGATTGTGATTTCGTTTGGTGACATTCCCATATCATTATTGGGGAAGAAAACATTTATTACACCTGTCCGGATGCAATTTCTCCCGGTCAGAAGTGCAGACCTTGAAGGAGAACATACTGGATTGCCGCTGTAAAACTGCGTCAGTTGTATTCCTTCATCGGCCATTTTGTTCATATTGGGAGTTTTTACAGTCGGATGTCCCCCGCGATTCCAGTCACCATATCCCATATCATCGGCGAAAAGAACCACGAAATTGGGTTTATTCTTCGATGCCAGAGTCTTATTAGAAGCCGAAAGGCAGCCTCCGAAAACTGTTCCGCATGCTGCTGCTCCTACTGTCTTGAGAAATTCACGCCTTGCGATATTAGTCATATTCAAATCCTTTCCATACCTAATTCACAAAATCAGTAATCCCCTGAATTCGCACTCTAACATACAATCCGGCAGGATTCAAATAAAAGTCAAAAAAAAGGTACCCGGTACATTTTTCTTTACACGAAAAAAAGGTACCCGGTACATTTTTCTTTACAAGCTAATTGTTATGGGATAGTTTCTAAGTCTATGTCAAGAGTAAAGCGTATTATTTTAGGAGGTTATGTTTATCATGTTTTGAACCGTGCGAACGGACGTCTGCGGATATTTCACAAGAACAGCGATTTTTCGGCTTTTGAGCAGGTATTGGCCGAGGGAATCGAACGTTTCGGTATGCGTCTATGCGGCTATTGTATTATGAGCAATCACTGGCATTTGCTTTTATGGCCGGTTAGTGACGGCGATCTGTCTGATTTTATGCACTGGGTAACACTAACTCACACTCAGCGATATCATGCTTCACATGGAACTGTTGGTACCGGGCACTTGTATCAGGGACGATTCAAGAGTTTCCCCGTCCAGAATAATGAGCATTATCTAACATTGATGCAATACATCGAAGCAAATCCTTTATATACGGGACTTGTGAAAAATGCTGGTGATTGGCGTTGGTCGAGTTTGGCAGTGCGTAAGGATTTAGCAAAGCCTCCTTTTGAACTTAGCGATGGGCCGCTGAAATTGCCTGAAAATTGGGAGAAGCTTGTCAACGGGATAGCAAAATCAAAACATCATGGGTCTTTGCAAAATAGTCTGAGACGCGGCACACCATTCGGGGACATTGAGTGGCAGGCGATTACAGCGAAGAAGATGGGACTTGAGTCAACAATTAGAACCAAAGGGAGACCAAAAAAATGTACCTAACACCTTTAAATATCCGTGTGAGAATTTATGTAAAATTAATTATTCCAGCCATTTACATTCTTATGAATTCTAGTTGTATGGCTAGTACAAACCAGTTAAAATCTGTTGTATCGGAGCAAAAACAGGAGGAATTTACTATTGAAAAAGATTTGGGCAAAGCTGTCATATCATGGTTAACAGATGGTAATGAACCAGCTGCTCTCGAATGTGATAGATTAGTTGATTCTCTCTTATCAACACAACAACCAACCGCACGAGCGTATTTTATTGCAGCCCAAATAGCTAATCTTCGACAAAACTATAAGAAGGCAATGAACGTACTTGAATTGGCTATTGAAAAATATCCTGATGAGAAAGCTCCGATAGGAATAAATGTACCAATTAAAATTGTGGGTCGTCTATGGATTTCCAACTTTGCTAAACAATCCGGAGATATTGAACTTGCGAAAAAGATTTATGAAGACACATTGAAAATTCTGAGTGGAACAAAAACAACTAATGGAATTAAAGATAAAAGTGGTTTAATTATGATATGCTATTTATATCTGGCTGAATTAGAATCGGAGCATTTGGAAAATAATCAGCAAGCCTTAACTCATCTTCAGATGATTTCTGATGTTAATAAACCTACCGATTCAAGTGTGACTGCTTTAAATTTGTATATATCTTGGTCAACCTATAAATCCACAAAGATTGCAGGAAATAAAGAAAATTCAAATTTAGGATTATCCCAAGTATCAGAATCAATGTATGCTGAAATATTAGCAGTGCAGCATCTTATTCTAAATGGGATTGCAGGTGAACCTCTTGTTGGATCTCGTAAGGGTATGAATATTGTTATGGATCTATTAATAAATCGAACTATCGAAAGCGAAAGCAGTTTAATTGATAAAGATTTGGCATGTCTTGGGTATGGATATGATCAGCAATACAAAGGAAATCTCGATAAGGCTGAGCAATGTTATACACAATTGTTTCAAAATGATTCTTTCTTTTCACCTGTAGCAGGATTATCCTTGGCTCGTGTTAGAAAAGCACAGGGTAAAGTTGCTGAGGCAAATGATGTTCTCGATCAAGTAAGCAAGAAATATCCCGGATATGAATCTGTCGTGAAGCAGACCAGACAATCCCTGCAATAATGATATTTTTCAAGAGAAAACAAAAATTTAAAAACAATTAACTAACAGATAATTGCTTTCGAAGTTTTTATGTATTAGCAAGTTAAGAATATAGTATCGGGAGTTGTTTCAGCGTAGACCAAAAAATGCACCTGACACCTTTTTTTGGAATTATCTTGATTGAATACAAAAAAAGTAGTATAAGGAAAAAGAAGTAATCAAAAGGCTTCAATTTGTTCATTGACATGCAATTCATTCAAAACTATGAAAGAGAAGGGGTTTACTATGAAAATAAAAGGTCCCAAACAAAACAAGATTTCACGCCGTGATTTTCTGGGTAGAGCAGCGACTGTTGCCGCTTTTACAATAGTCCCGCGGCACGTTCTGGCCGGTTCGGGCCAGCCGGCGCCCAGTGATAAGCTTAATTTAGGCTGCATCGGATGTGGCGGCATGCAGGGAGGTACGGATATTTACGGAGTCAGCAGTGAAAATATCTATGCGCTTTGCGACGTAGATGACAGAGAAGCTGCTGAAAGATTTACACAATATCCAAAAGCAAAAAGATACAAAGATTTCCGTGAGATGCTGGACAAAGAGTATAAGAATCTCGATGGAGTGACGGTTACGATACCCGACCATATGCATACCCACGCATCACTGATGGCTATGGAACGAGGTTTGGGCGTACATTGCCAAAAGCCCTTAACAAAATATGTCTGGGAAGCGAATTTGCTTAAAAAAGCAGCCGAGAAATATAATGTTATTACTCAAATGGGCAACCAGGGATATTCAGCCGAGGCAACAAGGCTGGCCTGTGAAATTATATGGCGCGGCGACCTTGGTGACATAACTGAAGTGCACGCTTCAACGAATAGCCGGGGGCCGGGATTCGGTCGAAGAATTAATACATGGCCTGACCCGGAACCGATTCCAGAAGAATTTGACTGGGACCTCTGGCTGGGCTGCTCGAACTCAGGCAGAACTTATACATCCGCGGTTCACCCGAATACATGGCGCGGATTCGTGGACTTCGGTTCAGGAATGTTAGGCGATTGGGGTTTTCATATCATGGGGCCGGCAAACTGGGCCTTGAAACTCGGAAGCCCAACCAGTGTTCAGTGTATCAGTGTGAATGGATTGGACGATATTAACTGGTCGGACAATGATTTGATTAAGTGGGAATTTCCCGCCCGTGGAGAAATGCCTCCCGTATCAATTTATTGGCATCATGGCGGTTCCGGCATTCCAGTCCCGCAGGACCTGACGAGAAATGATATATCGCGTTACAATGAAGTATTCTATGGTACAAAAGGTTACCTGGGTACTTCAGGCCGGGGAGAAAGTATTGGTTTGATTCCGGACTCCAAACGAGCAGGTTTTGTAAAGCCTGATCAAGTATTGCCGCGTTCGCCCGGTCATTACCTGGAATGGATAGAGGCTATGAAAAGTAAAAAGCAGTCAAGTGCCGATTTCAGGATCGCGGGACTTTGGGGAGAATGGATAGCGCTGGGTTATGTAGCCCTCCGTTTCCCTGGAGAGACGCTGATGTGGGATCCCAAGAACCTGCGTATCACAAATAACGAAAAAGCAAACGAGTATATCAAACCCACGTATCGCAAGGGTTGGGAGCTTAAGGATATTACATAGATAACAATCCTAAAGAATACTGGTTAAATTTTATTACAAAAAAAGCCCTCCTGTTTCAGGGGGGCTTTTAATTTGCAGGATTCTTAAAAAATACAATTCTCAATCATACGGATTTTTCGGATCCCATTTGCCGCCCTGAGCAAGTATGGGATAAACCACAGATGGAAAACACAGGCTCTGATAAATCGTAAACTCCGTGAACTGATAGCTGTCCAGATGATCCACGAATTTTCTCTCACGGCTAAGCGGACCAACATCGGGAATCTGAGGTCCCTGAGCATTATTCCCCGGCCCGAAAATAAGAATTCCCGGCCGTGGTCCCCAGCCCTGCTCTATGGTATATGCCGATTCCCTGTCATGGGGATTATGTACCCTGTTGAATCCGAGGCCGGTCATGTAACATTTGCCTATAGGATTCAAGCCCAGGGCGTAATCCATGAGCTGACTTACCGCATCGATATATTTCTGTTCTTTGGTCAATGACCAGTACAGCAGGCAAGGGAATGCATATTGGCCCTGGCCAACGTTGCTGCCCCACCAGCGAACATTCATCGGGATCCCGACCGGATATGCGTTCGCTTCAAGATACTCGATTTCTTTATCAGCAGTTGCTTTCAACGCGGCCTTGAATTTTTCTACAACAGCCGGGTCAGTAGGTCTGTCTTTTTCAATGATATACGAGAAAAAGAAAGAAGCCAGCCATGCAGCTCTGCCGCGACCACCGAAACCACCAAAGCCCCCTCTTCGACGTCCCCCGCCCCTGCTGCCGGCAAATTGTTCAGGTGCAACATTATAAGTATTGACATACTCACTTGCACTATCTGCAAGGTCCTTGACCATCTGGTGCGCATTTTCATCACCGGTAAGCAGGTATTTCTGTACTGCATAATAAAGTTTATGGGTATTATTCTCAGATTCGCCTGCGGCCTTGAACGCCAGTTCCGCATGCTTTACCAATTCTTCCGAACGCTCCGGTTTATACGGCTTTATTATACGGGCAAGGTGCATGAATATTCCAGCGGCGAAGCTGGCGCTTCTCGGGTCGGTGACTTCAGTGCCAAAAAGTTTATCTTCCTTATCATAAGTTGTGAAAGGCGAATATCTCAATGTCTCGGTACCCCAGTGAATTTGCCCATCCTCTTCCTGCATGTATTCCCAGAACATTGTGCTCCATTCGGCTTCGTCAATGATATCGGGGATTTTATTGCCCTTGCCCACGATATTATAATTCTCATCGAAAATATCAGGGATATTGAACTGGTCATCGGTAAATAAATCAGGAAACGCTTCATAAGCAGTCAATAACGTCGCGGAAACATCCATATGATATGTGCGTCTGTCGGCATCTCCTGCATCATGGTAGCCCCCGTAAGCAGTAAATGTAGGCTCATCTCCCTGTACTCTTAGATTGGCTTCTCCGATTGGAGCATTAGTTTTATATACTGTTGTATGGCACGGTTTCATCCTGATATTCCATGCGTACGGCTCAACAATCGGACAGCCGCATCTCTGATGATATAACGAGCGAAATGAAATCTGCCCGAGGTAGTTTGAAAAAGCTCCGCCAACACCGAACGGAAAAGAACAGCCATAACCTTTTACGGAAATTTTGTAAGGACCGCCTTCAGGGACTGCTGATAAATCAATCCTGTAAACAAAATCGCCGGAAGATTCATCCTGCCCGATTTCTTTGAGTGTCCCTTCGGCAATTTTTTTGTTGTCGGAAATCCTAAAAACAGTATACGCCGGCATTTCACCTTCGATTTTTTTGCCGCCTCCATCACCAAGCCATATAGCGAAATTTGCATACCTGACTTTCGACAAAGAACTGTAAGCAGCTTGATTTGTCTTTATAGATTCGCAAAATATTTTAGTATCGTCAAACACAAAATCGTACTCACCGTGCGGCGTCTCAAGTTTGTATTTAATCCCTGCTTCAAGCTTAGAGATATGTAAATAAATATGATGGTCGCAGGCGTTCGCCTCAGTGACAAATTTATTGATGGCCTGTACCGGCTGACCATTGAGTTTCCATGCCGATAAATCATCGGTTTTAACCTCATCCAATTCAATCACATCGCTCTTATAATAAACCACAAGTATATCACTGGAAGCGGTTCGGATTTCCTGAAATTTAAGTTCCGCCTGCGCCGACAATGAGAATAAAAACAAGAAAGAAAATATTGCAGTCAAACGTTTCATGATTCGCTCCTTATATACTATATTTTCAGAATTGAAATTTCATACCTGTTGCTCTTTATGTCTTTAACGAATCTTCATTAGGACATATTATCAACAGCCTGTCAATTATAGCCTGAGAACCAAAAACAAATTCTCTGTTTTTTTTCTTAAATGCCCGGGAATACAATAAGAAAATTACCTGCGAATCTGTATTCACAACCTATAATTGACAAAGAATTTACGCTTTTTTCTTTTTTAAGCGATTCTGAAAAATCATAGCGGACCTATAATCATAAAGATTTTTTAGAAAAATTCAGCATAACCGAATCTTATGAGAAAAATTTTCTTAAAATTGAACATATAAGCATTATCCTACATAATTTCCTCTTGACTTTAGTCACTCAATATGATATATTTATCATTATAGAATTCTTTCACGGGGGATTATCAGCGGAATTTCAATTTACTAATTAACGCTTCGTTTATCCTCTTATAATATAACAGAATTCATGGGGAGGCCTTAAAACTTCTATAAATAACATGATTTCATATTTTCCGAAAATCAGCCGGGAATAATAAACAGTTTCAGGATTGAGAAAGGTACTTTTAGTAATGAAAAAACTTAATTCAAAATGGAATTTCACATTCGTAATCATATTGGTAACCGCCCTTTCACTATGCGGCTGCTCAACAAGGCTTCAACAACAAGCTCAAACAGTAAGGGTTTCTCCGGTTTCCGAAGAATATAAATTAAACACGAAACTCGAAGGAAAGACTTATATCCTTTTAGCTGAAACAAGCACAGGCCAGGAACAACACAGGTATTCGGTCTCGGATTCTCTGGCACGGGCATTAAAGGAAGATTTGCATTATAGTACCGAATCGGTCACTTTCACATTACTTGATTTTGGTAACAAACCGGAAATAGATTGTAATGTACCTACTGATGGGCTCGAAGTCCTGTCGTTCACTGATTTAACTAATATCCTTAACGAAAAAGGCTTGTGTCAAAAACACGCAGAGATGAAGAAATTCTACCAGGAAAACGGAATGTTCAGGAAGTCGGATCTCGAATTTATGGCCAACGAAATCGGAGCCGATTATATTATACTACCGTGCCTGTTAGACATCAGGCGATGGAGTTCAGGAAGACTCTCGGTGGTCGGAGTAAAATTATTCAATACACAGATAGCCAGCGGTATGTTGAGTATGGAGATATGGGACACAAGAAAAGGCCACAAGGTCTTCAGTGCTACTTCTGACGTGACCATAGCAAACGAGAGTATTAAAGAAAAACCAATTTCGATGGAAGAAGCTTTCGAGAGAGCGTGGCTGGGAATAATGAGAGAATTACCCTACCAAACAACTGAAATAAACACCGTCAAAAACAATGAGGAAAATGAAATTATCTCACCTGCGGTACAAGACAGTCATGCAGATTCGCAAAACTTGAATAATGAAAAAGAAACTGAATTCGCAAAGGAGATTTAAATCTCCTCAGAAAATTTTCGATACTTTTAATCTCTGAAAAACTTATAACTCCCCCCCCACCTCGTTTTTATTATACTCTTTTATAATAAATCCTATTTCATACCGAATCTTTGTTTAAAGAAACTCAAAGATTTCATTTCGGCATACGGCAAATAAAGAAACGAGCCATAATGTCCCGTAAAAAAGTAAACCGTTTCAGGATTACCAATAGTCTTTCTTAATTTCTCACAACACTGCCTCGGTACAACATTATCAAAAGAAGCAATATACATTAAAACATCTCTCGCATCTATATACCCGCCCAATTCAAGAGGATCTGTTACAACCTTATCTGACAATTCTAAATGTATAGTTTCAGAATCAACTCCCATTTCCATAAGCTGCTTAATGTAGTCTCGCATTTCCCTTTTCCCGGAGAGAATTGTTATATCTGCAATACTTCCACCAGCAAGGCCTATTACGCTGCATTTGATTCT
>Ga0272443_10004300_pt1 | contig 15663 bp, 11 predicted proteins | sample SSMAcet12_FD_193581 | JGI IMG/M metagenome (GOLD analysis project Ga0272443, IMG submission 193581) | Marine sediment archaeal communities from Little Sippewissett salt marsh, Falmouth, MA, United States - SSM-Acet-12 | ecosystem: Environmental > Aquatic > Marine > Wetlands > Sediment ...
GCGAGTTGTGCGAAAGCAGGTCCTCCTCCTTCCCCTCGTTCAGGGCATCCACATCCACCGAATCGATGGAATTCCCGTAATAGGCGATCCCTCCCAGCCAGCGGAATTTCTGCCCGATGATCTCCCCCTGGAAGTCGGCCTTCACCCTGAATAGCTGCCTCGAGTACCTGTAATAGAGTCTGTTGGCGAAACCATCCCCGTCCAGGCTCGCCTCGAAGCCGGGATCGTACACAGCTTCGTAACCGTTGAATCCGTAAAAGTCCAGTGCCTTCTCGGTCAGGTAACTCACCTCGAAGAAAGAGCGGATGCCGGGGATCAGTTTGTCCGAGTCATAGGTGATCTGGTTGATCCCGTTTCCCTTGGTGGTCCGGGACCATTCGATATAGACCGAATGGTCGTACATGGGATAGCGGGAGCCGTCCCCGTACCAGTAAAGATTGACCAGGGCCCCGTACTTGAAGCCGATGTCCGAATCATATGCCACCACCGGCACGCCTCCCAGTGAAAAACCGGTTTTTACCTTTTCCTCCCTGGGAGAAGGAACGGTATCTTTTTCCTGGGCTGTAACAAACGCGGATATGAAAAGGATCAGACAGAGCGAGAGTGTCGGTTTGTTCATGGTTTCAGGGTTAAGTGCGCTCCAATTTATGCATTTTTTCCATTTCACCAATACCGGGTGTCAGGGATAATTGTGTACATTTAATCTTCAAAAGCCACTGAACCTTTTATACCACCCCAGATGAAAGTGATCCGAATACTTCTCTATGTCATCCTCGGCATGGCAGGTGCTTTTATCCTCTTCCTGGCATTCGCCACACTGGATGATTACCGGCCGGAACCGGAAGAGACCGTCCTTGTGAACAACCGGGTTCCCGTCCTCCCCGATTCGGCCCGGTTCAGCCTGCTGATCTGGAACATCGGGTACGGGGGACTGGACGCCTCGATGGATTTTTTCTATGACGGGGGCCGGCAGATGAGGCCCCCGAGGGAGGGCGTGCAGCGGAACATGGAGGGGATCCTGGAAACCCTTGCGCCTTTCAGGGACGACGATTTTATCCTTCTGCAGGAGGTGGACCGGAAGGCCAAACGCAGTTACCGCATCAACCAGGTGGAGCTGATCGGGGAACAATTTCCCCGTTTCAATGCCGCTTTCGGCATGAACTACAATGTTTCCTTCGTGCCCATCCCGCTGAAATCTCCCATGGGAAATGTGGAATCGGGACTGCTGACCCTTAGCAGGCATGCTCCTGCCCGCGTTACCCGGTACAGTTTCCCGGGCAATTACGCATGGCCGGTGAGGCTCTTCATGCTGGACCGCTGCTTTCTGGTGAACCGGTATCCCCTGGAGGGAGGAAAAGAACTCCTGGTGGTCAATACACATAACTCAGCTTATGACGATGGTTCGCTCCGTGCCGGGCAGATGGACTTTCTCAGGGAGTTTCTGGTCACAGAATACCAGAACGGGAATTATGTGATCGTGGGAGGCGACTGGAACCAGACGCCGTATGGCTTTGAGCCGGTCCTTCCGGACCATCCTTTCGATACGGTGGACCTGACATTTATAGAGAAGGATTTTCCGGCCTCCGGGTGGACCTGGGCCTATGATCCCGGGATCCCCACGAACCGGCGGGTGATGCAACCCTACCGCAGGGGCACCACCCCGGCCACGGTAATCGATTGTTATTTGCTTTCGCCCAACATCCGCCCGGAGCAGGTGGAAACCCTGGACCTTGACTTCCAGTGGAGCGACCATCACCCGGTCATGCTGCGGGTGGTTCTCAGGTGATCAGGCCAGGTAGGAATTGATCTTTTCCAGCAGAAGGGACGGATTGATGGGTTTGGTCAGGAATGCATCGCACCCTGCCTTTGCCGCTTCCTTGTAGTCCAGCGAATAGGCATAGGCGGTCTGCGCGATGATCACCACATGTTTCGCAATGGCCTTGATCAGCCTGCTGGCGGTGAACCCGTCCATTCCGGGCAGGTGGATATCCATCAGGATCAGGTCGGTCTCCGGATGTGCTTTGATAAAATCCACCGCTTCCTGTCCGTCGGTGGTGAATTCAATGACCGCTCCCGTGTTTTTCAGCATATCCCCAAGGATGAAGGCGGAGGACTCATCATCCTCCACCACCAGGATATGTTTTGATTTCCACTGATATGCGGGAGCTGTTTCCACTTATTCTAAATTAAAAAAATATTTCCGATAATTTCAGCCCGGTGAGAAAATAACATAAATTTAAGACCCGAATAAAATCCTCTTGCATGAAACTGAAGAAGATTCTGGGTATTGATATCGGTGGCTCCGGGGTCAAGGGTGCCATCGTGCATACCAAAAAAGGCAGCCTGGTCACCGACCGGTTCCGCATCCCCACCCCGCAGCCGGCCACACCCGAATCGGTGGCCGGAGTGATCGGGCAGATTGCGAAACATTTCAAGTGGAAAGGTCCCGTCGGCGTGGGATTCCCCGGTGTCATCCAGCAGGGGATCGCGCGCACCGCGGCCAATGTGGACGACTCCTGGATCGACAGGGACCTGAATAAGCTGTTCTCAGAAGCCACCGGGTGCAGGGTGCACGTGGTGAATGATGCCGATGCGGCCGGGATGGCCGAATCAAAGTTCGGCGCAGGCAAAGGTGAAACAGGCGTGGTCCTGCTGATCACCGTCGGTACGGGACTGGGGACGGTGCTTTTTGTGAATGGGAAGCCGGTCCCCAACCTGGAGCTGGGACACATCATCCTTCACGGCGATGATGCGGAACTTTACGCATCGGACGCGGCCAGGAAGAATGATGAGCTGGACTGGGAAACATGGGCCGGCAGGTTCAATGAATACCTGCTGCGGCTGGAGGAGCTGATCTGGCCCGATAAGATCATCATCGGCGGCGGGGCCAGCAAGAAAGGGGACAAATTCTTTCCCTACCTGACCACGAAAGCACCCGTGGTCCCCGCCAAGCTGATGAACGAAGCGGGGATCGTGGGTGCCGCTCTGGTGAGCAGGTACTACAACAAGATGGAAAAAAAGGCCGGGAAGAAAAAGGAAAAGTAAGCCTGTCTCAAAGGACAATTTTTTTTTATATACTGAGGGATGCAGTCGAAGCAACCTGGCATCTTTTAGCGAAGCTAAATTAGCACGTTGCGAGAATGCATCCCTCAGACATTTTCGAAACTGATCTTTAACACGGTCTCACTCTACTATTCAGCGGTCCAGTCTTTCAGCGTACCGGCCAGCCTGACCAGCCTCAGGAACTCCGAGCGGATCCCTTCCTCATCCTCACCGCGTGCCTCCTTGGCCAGTTCGATCACCTGGCCGAGGGTTGCATCCGCTTTGTATTCCGATTCCCGGAGGATCATGCCGAATTCGGCCACCGCGGCTGAAAAACGGAAGTTGTCCGAGGTTTCATCCGCCTCCAGCACCTTTCCTTTCACAGGGATCTCCACCTTTGTACTGGTATTCCCGTCCGGCTGCTTGTAACGGAGCTTAACGGTCATCAGCTCGGCGGAAAGATCCGGTTTTACCGGGGCTTTGGATTCCTGACGACCTTCAACTGACTGGTATTTCAGCGGATCGATGCTTTTCAGCGGTTCGTCCGATCCGGCGGGGATCAGTTCGTAGAGGGCCGTGACCGTGTGGCCCGCACCCATTTCACCGGCATCTTTTTTGTCATCATTGAAATCTTCGTCGTTCAGGAGCCGGTTCTCATACCCCACCAGTCTGTATCCCTTCACCCGGGCGGGATTGAACTCGATCTGAAATTTCACATCCTTGGCGATGGTGAACAGCGTCCCGCCGAACTCGGTAATGAACATCTTCCGCGCCTCCTGGATGTTGTCGATGTAGGCATAATTCCCGTTTCCCTTGTCGGCAATGATCTCCATCCGGTCATCCTTGTAATTTCCCATGCCGAAACCCAGGACGGTGATGAAGATGCCGTGTTCCCGCTTCTCCTCGATGAGGCGTTCCATTTCGGCGTTGCTGGAGGGACCGATATTGAAATCCCCGTCCGTCGCCAGGATGATCCGGTTGTTCCCTTCCTCGATGAAGTTCTCCATGGCCACCTGGTAAGCCAGCTTCAGTCCGGCACCACCGGCCGTGGAGCCCCCAGATTCGAGCCGTTCAAGGGCGGCAAGGATCTCCTCCTTCTTTGACCCGGGGGTGGATTCCAGCACCAGTCCCGCCGCCCCGGCGTACACCACCATGGCCACCCGGTCTTCCGGTCTCAGTTCACTGACCAGCATCCTGAAAGCCTGTTTCAGCAGGGGCAGTTTGTTGGGCGTTCCCATGGAACCGGACACGTCGATCAGGAACACAAGGTTCGAAGCAGGCAGATACTCCTTTTCGATGTTTTTTCCTTTCAGTCCCACGTGCAACAGCTGGTGGTCATCGTTCCAGGGACATTCGGAGATTTCCGTATACACCGAAAACGGGTGCTTTCCTTCCGGTTCGGGATACGCATAGCTGAAATAGTTGATCATCTCCTCGATCCTGACCGCATCCTTCGGCGGCAGCTGTCCCATATTCAGGAACCTGCGCACGTTGGAGTAGGAAGCCCTGTCCACATCGATGCTGAATGTGGAAAGCGGTGCGTGCAGCACATCTTTGAAACCGTTCTCGTGGATCGCGGAATAGCCTTCCGTGTTCCACTGGGGGACGCTCCCTTCCGGAGGCCTGGCCTGGCGATACTGATGGTAACCCGCCTGGCTGCTTGTAAGGACACCCTTCACCCGGTCGGGCGACGATACATCCGCTGTGGTCTTATGGGGCCTTGCCGCCGCATCGTATTCATAATAGACCACCTCTTCCTGTAACGGCTGTGCAGGTTTCAGGGTCACATTGATCCGGTCAGAGCTGCCGATCCGCACCTCCGCACGCTCCATTCCCGGGTACGTGAACACAAGGTACGCTGATCGGGGATCCACCGCAATGCGGTAGGCCCCCTGGAGATCGGTGACCGTGCTGACAGCGGTCCCCTTCACCGACACATGCACCCCGGAAAGGGGATTGCCGGATGCATCGGAGACGATCCCGCTGATCACCCTGGATTGGACGGGAGCCATGCCGTACACCGACATCAGCAGCATGATGAGCATTGAAATTATTGTTTTCATGATTTCCTGGTTTAAGTTTGACTTCACAGGGAGGATGCTCCTTTGCGGCCAATTCCATAAATCCTCCCTCATTTTTTCTTATTTTTAACCATTCTCTTTTCCCGTGATATGCTCCGGATCAGCGGAAAACATCCCGATAAAACGGACGAGGAATTGCTGGGGAAATACCTTTCCTCGGGGGATCTTCAGTTGCTGGGGGATCTCTATGCCCGTTACATGCACATGGTGTACGGGGTATCGCTGAAATATCTTGAAAACCGCGACGAGGCGAAGGATGCGGTGATGGAGATCTTTGAACAACTGGTCACGGACCTTCCCCGGCACCGCATCCGAAATTTCAGAAGCTGGCTCTATGTGCTGACTAAGAATCACTGTCTGATGCAGCTCCGGGCGGCAAAAAGGATGCGGGGTAAACTGGAGGAAATAAAAAACGGGGTTGTATTTATGGAATCGGAAGAAGAATTGCATCCCATAGACAGAGAGGATCCCGCTGTCGGGGATGCGCTGAGGGAATGCATCGATGCCCTGAGAAATGAACAGAAGCAGTGCATTCAGCTGTTCTATGAACAGAAGCTGTGCTACAGGGAGATCTCCGAAAAGCTCCGGATGGAGGAGAAAAAGGTGAAAAGTCACCTGCAGAACGGAAAAAGGAATCTGAAAATATGCCTTGAGAAAAAAAATGTCCGCTAAAAAGAAATACAAAAGCGTAACTGATTTTCTTCAGTACCTGAAAGGAGCGTTCTCTTTCCGGGAGCGCCACCGGTTTGAAAGGGACCTGGAAGCAGATCCTTTTGCTAAAGAGGCGCTGGAAGGACTGGAGAAAATTTCTCCCCAACAGGCGGAGGAGGACCTGCTGAATCTCTACTCCAGGCTCGGGGAACGGATGGCGGGCAAGCAGCCCGCCGGCCGGAAACCTGCCAGGAAAAGAAGGATCGCGGTTTACAGCGCGGCTGCAGCCGTTGCCGCCCTGCTGGTCGTGGGAACGGTCTTCCTGCGGCTGTATGATTTCAATCCGGATCAGGCTGAGGAAACCCTGATCGGAGAGGAATTCCCGGCAGCTGCCGCAGATACAGAGGCCCAATCCCTACCGGCTGAAGGCGAAACCGGGATGAAGGAGGCGCCGCTGCGGGATAAATCCGTGACCGGAGCAGAGGAAACGTCCCGACAGGCTGAGAGCGATGCAGAAGCAGAGAAAGCGCCCCGGGTTGATGAAACCGAAGTGGCAGAAGGAGCCGCTGCCGAGTCCCGTTCGAAAATGGGCCCCGAAGACCGCATCGTCCACCAGGAAGCCGCTCCCGCTGAATCCGTTGCCGATGCACGGTCAGGAGAAGAATCCGGAACTGGCGACGAAGTCATGGCACCCGAACGTGCCCAGGCCCCTGCCCCGGTTCCTGCACCGGTCACCGCGGAAAAGGATGAGACCGCCCGCCGGAGATCAGAGGAGGTCACTGCAGCCCCGGGGAGACTGACCGGGATGGAAAGCCGGGATACCCAGCCGGAGGCTGAGAAGAAAGGGACCCTGCATGAGGAGGTGGTCATGCATGATCTGGCAGAATTCGCGGCGGCAGAATCGGTAAACCGGGTGGTATTTCTGGATGAGCAGCTGCAGCCCCTGGAAACCTCTTCCGGAGCAGCGCCCATCGCCGGATTTGATTCATTCACGACCTATGTCAGGGAAAACCTCCGGTTTCCCGCTGAAGATACCATTGCCCGGCGGGCGGTGGTTGTCCTCCGCTTTACGGTAACCCCCGAAGGGATCATCAGGGACATCCGGCCCCTGCATACCGACGGGGAGGCATACACCCGTGAGGCTGAAAGGTTATTGCTCGAAGGTCCCCCGTGGAATCCCGCCACTGAACAGGAAAGGAAGATCGAGGATCATGTACGGCTGAGGTTTGTTTTCAAAAGATAATGTAAAACCTGTCGTCATGAAAAACAGACTTTTAAACCGTGCAGGACTGCTGTCCCTGGCGGTTGTATTTTCCATTGCACTGATGTTTGCTTTTACCGAACTTCCCAGACTCCTCGATCAGCTGCTCCAGAACCGGTTCGGTTTCCCGCAGTTTGATCAGGGGGCGGGGGATGTGAACCGGCTGAAGACAGAGATGTTTATCAGCGGCCTGCACCTGAGATGGATCGGTTACGGATCCCTGGTCCTGATCCTGGCGCTGATCGCAATTGGATATGCCACCAAAAAACCCGGATGGGCCGTGGCCGGAGCGATCGGTCTCTTCATTCCCGTTTTTGGCCAGTTTGCACTCAGCATGTTTTTTCTGGCAGGCCTGGGATTGCTCAGGATTGGCTGGCTCCCGTTTCTTGAAATCAGCGCTGTCAATGTGCTCGATCTGGGCAAAGTGATCTATGTTCCTTACTGGATCCTGATGTGGCTGACCGGTCTGACCGGATGGAACGCGCATACAGCCATTTCCTATTTTTTCATGGGAACCGGGGCCTTCCTCTTTACCTGGGGCGTGCTTGTCTGGTTCAAATCCAGGTCCGGGGGGCACACGATCGCCTCTGAAAAAATTTATAAAATCTCCCGCCATCCGCAGTACCTGGGATGGATCCTCTGGAGTTACGGTTTCATTCTCTTCACCCCTTTCATCAACCAGATGAAAAAATCCTGGTCGGTCCCCTCCTCCCTGCCCTGGCTGCTGATGACCATGATCATCGTCGGGATCTGCCTTCTGGAAGAAATCAGGATGATGGAACTATCCGGTGGTGCATATGGAAAATACAGGGCTTCGTCCCCTTTCCTGATCCCGCTGCCAAAATGGCTCAACCGGATCGTGACCTGGCCGGCACGGCTGGTTACCCGTGGTTCATACCCCTCCCGCAGGATCCAGGTGCTCTGGATCGTGCTGATCTATACAGGCATCCTGATGTCACTCTCCCTGTTCTGGGTTGACTTTGACCGGTTCCGACCGGCAGGAACTGTTTACGGGGAAAATCCTGAAAAAGTAGACGAGATCGTGGCCCGGCTGGACCGGACCGGGGAAAACCGGAAGGAAATTCTCGCACTCATGGAACCCATTCCCGGTTACGGGAAACCGGGTATGGAAGCTTTGTCGCTTCTCACGCAGCATGAAAATCCCGTCATCCGGGAATTCTCCATCCAGATGCTGGGCCGGCATCAATATATGGCCGCCGAAGACCTGTTCATCCGGGCCATGCAGGATCCGGTATGGAGGGTCAGAAGCAGCGCCATCATCGCCGCGGGTGAGATCAGGTCGGAGAAAGCGGCAGAAGCGCTGATCCGTATGCTGGAGGATCCCGCAATGAAGAACAACCTGGTTCATATTTACGGGGCGCTTGGCTCCATCGGCACCCCAGACGCTATCCCATACCTGGCAGCCGCTCTGGATGACGGGGAGCACTATCTCCAGCAATCGGCACTGAAAGCGATAATGAAAATCGATCCTGTGGCGGGACTCGATTACGCCGAAAGGGAACTCCGGGATGAAAACGTGGATGTCCGAAGGAATGCAGTGCTTGCATGCATTCTTTCCGGGGATCCGAAAGTCATTGAATCCCTCGGGTCACTCGCCGATGATGAAGATTTCGAGGTCAGGTTCTATGCCAGGCAGGGGATCAAAAGGATCAAAAAGATGTCCGGAAACATCAGCGTACCACCGGGAACTCGGTAATGCGCAATGTGGTACAACCGTATGGGATGAGGATGATTTCCTCTGCAGGTTGGTTCTCCAGGTGTTGGAGGGGGAGACTGTGCGGGATGGGACCGGCCATCTCCCTGTACAGGGTCCAGTCCGGGATCATCTTCCCCATGGTTTTCAACACCACCGGGGCGGCGTCCATGCTCCACGGGTAGAACTCGGGATTTTCGACGGAATATCCGTCCGTCCCGGTCACAGGAGCCTGTGCCTGTACCCTGAAATCAAATCCATTTTCCGGATCCAGTACGGCCGCCTCCAGCAATCCGTAATTCCATGGATCCGCGGGCCTGACTTCATCAAAAGCGCCCCAGCGGTCGGTACTGTCCACATGGCTCCATGATTCCCCGATCCTCAGGGCGTAGACGAGGGGACCGCGGTGAACCGACACCGAATTCTCCACCCACCTCTCCAGGGTGGTCTTCATGGGCAGGTGCAGCTCCAGCAGGTCCCCGTCCTCCCATTTCCTGTGAACAACGGCCATTCTGCCGCCCGGTTCCGTTTGCAGCGGGCGACCGTTCAGCGAGAGCGAAGCCTCCCGACACCATCCGGGGATCCTGACATGCAGGGGGAAATCGGACGGACGGGGAAGGGATATCTGAAAACGGACCGTTTCTTCGAAGGGATAGCCTGTCACCTGGCGGATGGAAACCTCCGTACCATCACCTACCATGGTCCGGACCGTGCAGGGGGCAAACATGACCGCCGCCAGTCCCCCGTCCGCCGTGCCATACCACAGATGGGTCACCAGCTTGGGCCATCCCTGGTGCATGTTGCATGTACAGCAGGGATACCCGGTGAGCAGCCCGAAGCAGAGGTCCGTATTCCCGTGGTGGTCCTCTTCGTAAAAGTTATGCCGGTGGCGGGTCAGCATCACCTGGTTGGCCTGCTGGAAATACTGCCGGGAGGAAAAATCATCGGTGATCTGCGCCGGCAGTGCGTTGTAAGCGATCCGTTCCAGTTGGTCCATGAACTCCACATCGCCGGTCACCCCGATCATCTTCTCCAGGGAATACATCAGCTCCACCACCGAACAGAGCTCGATCCCCTGGGTGGGAGTGCGTCCGTGCAGAGGCTCGTCCCCCCCGTACAAGCCCTGGGGCTGACCGTGAAAACGGCGGATGTCCCGGAAGGCTTTCTTCACCGCTTCCAGGTACTCCGGACGCGGATCCTGCTGGGACCGGATCACAGGTTCCTTGATCCCCTGGGCCAGGTTCACGCAGTGGAAAGCCTGGAGCTGTTCCACGCAAAGCCTTCCGGTCAGTGTGTCATCAAAGGGATAGCGGTTTCCCGTGTTGTATGGATACAGGTGATCCAGCTCCGCTCCCCTGTAACACTCTTCATTGAGAAATACCTCCGTCCACGGAAAGGTCTGTTCGTGGATCAGATCGGCCAGCCCCAGCAAGAAGGATTCCCCGGTGATGTTATACAGCCAGTAAACCATCATCAGGTTATCCCCTCCCCTCCGGTTGGCCCAGAAGGACCAGTAGTCAAGGGGGGTATCCGGTAACCGGGCGAGCTGGTAACGGAAATAACGGCTCATCAGGTCAATCACCCGCTCATCCCCGGTAGCCTCGTAATACTGCTGCAGCACCTTCAGCATCACCATCTTGGGCCACCAGTCACGCCGCCTGGATTTCTGGATGCCCGGTTCGGGTTCGGGTTCCGTTTCGAAGGGGACCGGACCGAAATAGCCTTCATCCGTCTGGCTGTTCAGGGTCCATTCGATCCAGGGCATGGCTTTCGCCTTCAGCGAATCGTCTTCCAGCAGCCAGGCCAGCGGCACCAGTCCGTCCAGCCAGTAGGGACCCCGCTCCCATCCGTCGCCGTCCCCTCCCAGCCATCCGTTCCTGCCGCCCACCACCGAGGGATACCATTCATCCAGGTGTCCCGTCATCCCGTCCCGCATCAGTTTCAGCTGGTGGAGCAGCCACCCCTCGGGTTTGACAGCTCCCAGGGGCAGTTCCACATAGGGATTGGGAGCCAGCGGGTGCCTGTTCTGCAGGCCGGCCGCCTGATCCGTCCGCTCCTCCCCGGTGCAGGATGCAACCAGGAGGATCAGAGATGCAAAGAACAGACGGAGATTATTTTTCGGTCCGGGATCCATTCCAGCAGGGGGCAGAAAACGTGTTGCGGAGAGAGGGGGATTCGAACCCCCGGTACGCAGAGCGTACAACGGTTTTCGAGACCGCCCCGATCGACCACTCCGGCATCTCTCCTGACACTTTGCAAAAATAGAAAAATTCTTCTATCATTGCCGTCTACTGGAGATCTCTTATGACAATGTTGAAATACAGGATCATTTTTTTGCTGATGGCCGGGATCACGATGCTCGCGGCGGCCTGCAGGCAGGACGGGCTTCCCGGTGATGATGAGGAGGTTTATGAGGCATCCATCGCAAAGTGGAAGGAGGAGCGGCTGGAAAGGCTGAAAAAGGAAGATGGATGGCTGAGCCTGGCAGGGCTGTACTGGCTGAAGGAGGGGGAGAACCGCTTCGGTTCGGATCCTTCCAATGAGATCGTATTCCCGGAAAAGGCAGCAGGTTTTTGCGGCACCCTGACCCTGAACGAAGGCCGGGTGACGCTGCAGGCGGCGGAAGGGTCGGAGATCCTTTTCAATGGAAGACCGGTAAGCGAAATGGAACTCCGGGATGACCATACACGGAACACCACTACCATCAGGCAGGGAGACCTGTCCTGGAACATTATCCGGCGGGGAGATCAATACGGGGTCCGTCTGAGGGACCGCAACCACCCCCGCATCGACGAATTAAAGCAGATCCCCTCTTTCCCGGTCCGGACCGGCTATGTGGTGGAGGCCAGGCTGGTTCCGTTCGATAAGCCCCGGACCATCCGGGTAGCCACCCCGTTGGAAGGTTTCCTGGAAGAGTACCAGTGTCCGGGTGAACTGCACTTCAGGCTCAAAGGGAATAAACTGACCCTGCTTCCCTTCATTTCGGGCAAACAATATTTCCTGGTATTTGCAGACCAGACCACCGGACTGGAAACCTATGGCGGCGGAAGATTCATGTATGCCTCAAAGGGCCGCAGGGGAAAGGTCATCCTGGATTTCAACAAAGCCTACAATCCGCCCTGCGTATTCACCCCGTATGCCACCTGTCCCATGCCGCCCCGGGAAAATTTTCTGCCCGTGCCCATCGAGGCAGGAGAAAAAACGGTCCACCTCGAATAGGTCCGTATTGAGCAGGCCCATCCTTTAAAGGCAGGTCCCTAGGTTCGCTGTCTACAGCACTTCGTGCTCGGTCCTGCGGATGATCTCCTCCTGCAGCTCCCGCCCCAGGGCATTGAAATAATCGCTGTACCCGGCCACCCGCACGATCAGATCCTGGTGCCTTTCGGGATGTTTCTGTGCATCCCGGAGGATGGCGGCCGAAACCACGTTGAACTGGATGTGGTGGCCGTTCCTGCTGAAATAGGCCCGGATCAGCTGGGTGATCTTCCGGATGCTCCTTTCATCCCTGAAGAAATCGGGGGTGAATTTCTGGTTCAGCAGGGTCCCTCCCGTTTTCAGGTGATCGATCCTGAGGGCCGAATTGAGGACAGCGGTGGGTCCCCTGCGGTCCATTCCCTGCACGGGTGAGATCCCCTCCGAAAGCGGCTCACGGGCCAGTCTCCCGTCCGGTGTGGCCCCCACCACCCTTCCGAAATAGATGTGGCTGGTGGTGGGAAGCATGTTGATCCGGCAGGTGGCCCCGCGCGGAGTCAGTCTGCCGGTGACCGCATCATGGAAGGCATCGAACACCCAGCGGGCGTGCCGGTCCGCCGCATCATCATCATTCCCGTACCTGGGCGTCTCATACAGCAGGGAGGACCTGAGCGCATCGTGTCCCTCGAAATTGTCTGCCAGCACCCTGAGAAAGGTCGCCATGGAAATCGATTTCCTCTCATATACATGTGTATAAAGGGAACACAACATGTCCGTGACGGAACCCAGTCCCACCCCCTGCAGATAGCTGGTGTTGTACCTGGCCCCGCCTGCATTGTAATCCGTGCCATTTCCGATGCAGTCGTCGATGAAAAGTGACAGGAAGGGGACCGGCATGTGAAGGGAGAAGATCCGTTCGATCAGGTTGTTTCCCGCGATCTTGATATCAATAAAATGGTGCAGCTGCCTGACGAACGCTTCCTTCAGCGCTTCAAAGGAATCGAACGCGGCCGGATCCCCTGTCTCCGGTCCGATCCGCTTCCCCGTCATGGGATCCACCCCGTTGTGGAGGGTGATCTCCAGCACCTTGGCCAGGTTGAAATACCCGGTGAGGATATAGGCTTCCGTTCCGAATGCCCCGCTTTCCACACAACCCGAGGCGCCTCCACGCCTTGCATCCTCCAGCCGCTTGCCCTGTCCGGTCAGCTCCAGAACGATCGCATCCGTATTGAAAAAGGAGGGCTGCCCGAATCCGGTTTTCACGATGCGGACCGCCCGGTCCACGAATTCATCCGGGTTCTTCCTGCTCACCTGGACCATGGAGGAGGGCTGCAACAGGCGCATCTCCTCGATCACATCCAGCAGGAGGAAGGTGAGCTCATTCACCCCGTCCGACCCGTCCTCCCTCACCCCTCCCAGGTTGATCAGGCAGAAATCGGTGTAGGTGTTGCTCTCCTCGGCGGTAACCCCCACCTTGGGGGGCGCGGGATGGTTGTTGAACTTGATCCAGAAGCACTGCAGCAGTTCCCGTGCCCCGGCTTCGTCCAGCACGCCCTTTTCCAGGTCATTCCTGTAAAAAGGAAGCAGGTGCTGGTCCAGCCTGCCCGGATTGAACGAGTCCCACGGATTCAGTTCGGTGATGACCCCCAGGTGGACAAACCAGTAATACTGAAGGGCCTCATGCAGGGAGGAAGGGGCAAGGGCGGGCACCCTGCGGCAGACGGCCGCCATTTTCTTCAGCTCCTCTTTCCTTCCCGGTTCCGCTTCCCCGGCTGCGAGCGCATCCAGTGCTTCCGCGTGCCGTTTCGCAAACATGACCAGGGCACTGGCACAGATCTCCATGGCACGCAGTTCCTCCAGTTTCTCATAGGCCTGCGGATCGCCGAGGAAATCCAGTGCTTCCATGGATTTCCGGACCTCGCCGGCTATCTCCCGCATTCCCATCCGGTAGATCTTGTCCCCCAGCACCGTATGTCCGGGGGCCCGCTGTTCCTGAAACTCCGTAAAGATGCCGGCTGCATAGGCTGCTTTCCAGGCATCGCTCATGTTCCGGAAGATCCGGTCCCGGTTGGTCTTTCCCTCCCAGTAAGGAATGATCACTTCCCGGAAGGCTTCCCGGGTCTCCCGGTCCACCCGGAAGGACACTTTTTCCCTGCTGTCCAGGATCTCCAGGTCCTTCAGCGTATGCAGGTTGATCTCCGGGTAGGTCGGGGTGGCCTTCGGGTCCGGTCCCCGCTCCCCCACGATCAGTTCCCCTTCGTTGATGCAGATCGCCTTGTTCTTCAGAATGTATTCAAACAGTCTGGCGCGCTGCACGGGGACAGAATGCTGCATGGGGGATAATTCCCAGTAGAAAGCCGTGACGAGCAGTCCCCGCTCCGCTGAAATGCGGTTCACCGCTTCCAGGCTCTGCTTTCTCAGTTTTTTTACGCGTTCGTTCATATCATTCAGTGTTCAGGTCCTTATATTCCGTTCAGCCCCCTATCAGGACTTCCATCCCGGTCTGTTCAAACCGCTTCCGCAGGGTTTCCATTATTTTCCTGCCCGGCTGCTTCACCTCCGGCAGCCGGATTGTCTTTCCCAATCTACTGTATTTCTGACCGGCGATGCGGTGGTAGGGCAGCAGGTGCACCTCCCTGCACCGGTCGCTTCTCTCCTCAAGGAAAGAGATCATCCTGCCGGTCTCTTCCTCCGAGGTGTTGATCCCCGGGATCACGGGGATGCGGAAGATCACATGTGCCCCCGCCTCCAGCAGGCGGTCCGCGTTGGAGAGGATCAGACCGTTGCCGGTCCCTGTATATTTCAGGTGAAGCGCGGGATCCATGTGCTTGAGGTCATATAGGAACAGATCCGTGTCATCCAGGATCCGTTCAAAATCCGTTACCGGAGCATGACCGCATGTATCCACGCATGTATGCAGTCCGGCCTTCCTGCAGGCCCGGAGCAATTCCGAAAGGGCCTCCGGCTGCATGAGCGGCTCCCCGCCCGAAAAGGTTACTCCGCCGCCAGATTCGGCGTAATAGTGGCGGTCTCTCAAAATGATCTCCAACAGGTCTGCCGTTCCCACCTGTTCACCGTATGTCCTACGGGCAGGCACGGTCCTTCCGTCCACCTTTCTTTCAATCTCCACCGTTTCGGGTTCCGGCGACTGGCTTTCCGGGTTGTGGCACCACCAGCAGCGGAGGGGACAACCCTTGAAAAAGACAGTGGTGCGGATCCCGGGTCCGTCATGAACCGCGAAACGCTTTATATCGAAGATGGTCGCAATCTGCATCTGGTGTTGATAAGTACGTCGTAATCGGAAAAATGGGAAATGGAAAATGGTACAACGGAAAATGGTGCCAGGCAAAACGGGAAACCGGGGATCCGGCCTCCTGTCAGAGATATAACATCCAGCACTCGTACAGACCCCTGCCGAAACGGTGGTACAGGTAGATATGCGGAAAGTTGTGTTTCATCCTGCTGCAAGTTACACAATCCTTTAGACTCTCGACTAACGACTCTCGACTAACGACTCTCGACTCTCGACTTTAGACTACTTTGAGTTTCCACTTTCCCCTCCGGAAAATGATCATTGCCAAAAAGGTCAGTGTGGACTCCCCGATCAAGATCGCATAGCATACCCCCTGGAGATGCAGATCAAATACCCGGGTGAACAGGTATGCCAGCGGGATTTCCATCAGCCAGAATGCGATCACATTGATCCACACGGGAGTGGCGGT
>Ga0272443_10004301_pt1 | contig 15659 bp, 15 predicted proteins | sample SSMAcet12_FD_193581 | JGI IMG/M metagenome (GOLD analysis project Ga0272443, IMG submission 193581) | Marine sediment archaeal communities from Little Sippewissett salt marsh, Falmouth, MA, United States - SSM-Acet-12 | ecosystem: Environmental > Aquatic > Marine > Wetlands > Sediment ...
AGTTGCAATTACAATGCACGGCCCCCCCTCAATAACTGCTTTTCTTTCTTGAGGAGAACCAACTCTTGAAAAAATTTCAGAAGTAAAAGGATTTTGATCTTGGAAAATTTGTGACCTAACTTTGCTACTTAAAAAATCAGGATAAGCCGTATGAATGGCATTAATATCCCAAATCATTCCATCAACATACATTGGAACGTTTGGCAACTCACCTTTTCTCATTGCTTCCTCAACTCTAAGTATTGTTTCTTGTGCATGTCCTAATCCTAATTCTGGAATTAAAACTTTTCCTTTTTTCTTGATTGTTTCTCTAACCATGTTAAGAAAAGTTTCTTCTGTCTCTGCTCTTGGAGGAAGAATATCATTTTTTGACCCATAAGTTGATTCTGTTATTACTGATTCTACTCTGGGGAAATTTGTTATTGCTGGGTCTAAGAGTCTTGTTCTAGAATATTTATAATCTCCAGTATAAAGTAAATTATGTGATCCATTTCCAATGTTTAGATGAACCATGGCCCCCCCCAATACATGACCAGAATTATAGAATGTAAGTCTCACATCAGGAGTCACGTCTGTAACTTCATTATAATTTAAACAAATACTATGCTTTACCATTTCCTTGATGTCTGTTGAACTAAACAAAGGTTTTGCTGCTTGCTTATATGCAACCCCAATAAAATCTAAAGAAAGAAGTGCGGCAATATCCCTTGTTGGAGCAGTCATATATACTGGGCCCTTATATCCCATCTTAAATAAATAAGGTAACAATCCAACATGATCTAAATGAGCATGACTTATAATCACTGCATCTAATTCTGAAATATTAAATTCAGGGATATCTAATTGGGGAAATTTATCCTGGTCTGAAGAAGCTACGTCAATTCCACAATCTAAAAGCACTCTAGAATTTGGGGTCTGTAATAAAAGGCAACTTCTTCCAACTTGTCTTGCACCTCCAAGAAAAACTAATCTTACCCATTCTTGTTTTTTGGTTGGATCCCATTCTTTGTAAATTTTCTTTCCAATAGAATTGAGAAATCTTCTTCTATAATTGTTATTTGCATATAATACTTCCCTAATGTTCTCTGTAATTTTACTTTTAATTGCAGCAGATCTTTGAATTTGAGGAACCCATAAAGTATTTCTTCTAATTTCTTCTAAAATAGATCCTTGCTTACCAATAACTAACCCAGGTTTTTTAGCTTCAATAACTACAATACTCCTATGAGGATCAAAAAGCACATTAGTAATTTCTGCTTCTGCAGGAACAAGTTTTTTTATTTCTTTTTCAGTATCTTCTTGGGACATTAAAATTTTTTGATCTGATCTTAATTCTATTCTTTTTTTTATTTTATCAACTACTTGTTTAATCTTTGATTCTCCTTCTCTAAAAAATCTGGCATTATCAGTATAAAGAACTATATTTGCTCCTTCAAAAATTGCTTCAGTAATATCTTCTGAGAGTTGATCTTTTACGTTTTTTAAAATATCCATTTTTTTGATTTAGAACAATTATTTGAATTCGGACTTAATTTCTTGATCAGTCACCTTTTTTATTCCTTCTTTTGTTATCACAAAGACATCAATTCCATAACCAGAAAAAACATCTCTCTGTGTAGAAGACTTTAAAGATTCTTTTGCTAATTCTACTCCTTCTTTTATAGAAAGTCCTTCTTTATATTGCCTCTCTAATAAACCAATTACAAACACCATTCCACTTCCTGTAGCATTATAGTCATCTACCTGAATAATTGACCCATCAGGACCAATGCTATAAATCTCAAAAGATCCATCTTCATTAAAACCTCCAATCATTGTTCCAACAATACTAGGAATCATTGAAGGTTGCCTGATATTTGAATATGAAATAGAAGCCACTAAATTTGCAGATTGCTTTACTGTAGGTCTTGATTTTGCTCTAAGTTCTTTTAGTTTTAACTCTGCTGCAATTAATTTGGAAAGTCTCTGAGCATCTGAAAGATTTCCTGCCCAAGAAACAACAAGATAATCATTTATTTGATTTGTTTTTTTAAACTTCTTACTAGAAACAAAGGATTGTCCAGCAGTAACCTGCCTATCAGAAGCCATTACAATTCCATCTTTACAAACAATTCCAAGGATTGTGGTTCCGGTCTTTAAAATTGAATTTTTTAATTCTTGATCCATTTTTTAAAATCGCTAAAATTAATCTTTTCAGAATCTATAAACTTTAGGAGAAAAACCGGTATTTAAAGTTTTTGGTCTTATTGTATTGTAAACATTTTTTCTATAACCAATTCTCAACACAATTATTTTTTTTCCAGATACAAGGATATCTACTTCTGCCCGGGATTTTATAACTTTTAATCCCCAAAGATTGCTGTTTTTCAATCTTTTAAGAAACCTGAAAGGATTTTCTCTAATTGAATTTAATTTTTTCAGAATAATTCCAGAATCTTGATCAGGGATTTTTTCAAGAAACTTTTTTGAGCTCTTTAATAATTCTAAAGAGTACATTTCATTCTAAAGTTATTCCGATTCTTTTGCAACTTCTTCAATAGGATAAACTTCTCCTCTTTTTACTTCATCAAGAGCAATTTGAATTTCTTCTATTTCTTCATCAGTAAGTGTATCTTCTTCTGCTTGATCAAGTAGATTATTTAATACTTCTTCATAAGATTCTCTTTGATGTTGTTTAAAACTCTTTAATCTATTGAGAGTTTCTACATTAATTTGTATAGTTGTTTTCATGTTATATATTAGTTATAGCATCTATATGAATGGGGGGCATATGAGAATCCATTTCTTAACTTATGTAGTAACTATGAAGTAATTACATATAGAAAGATTTATAAACTCAGACTATAAGAATTATGTATAAAATATGTATAATTTACCTTAAAATGAGTAATAAAAAGCAGGAATTTGAACAAAAGAACTTCACAATCACTAAAAAGATAGCAAAGCATGGGTCACAAGCAATTATTGTTGTGCCCAGAATTCTAGAAGAAAAATTAAAACCAGGCACAATTGTTGAGATTAAAATTGATGTGCTGACGGAGGCAAAAAATGAGTGATAAAGATCTTATTTATGAAATTGTAAATGATGTTCTTCCAAAAGGAGAAAAATATCAAAAATATAGAAGAATAAAACCTTTTTCAGAGGGGGGAACAAGAAAAGTCTATGAAGCTACATTTGGACCTAACGAAGAACCAGTGGTTATTAAAGCTGATAAAGTTCCAATCAGTCCAAGGGCAAAAAGACATGTTGAAAGAGGATGTAATACTGAACATGAACTTCAAAATGTTGGAAAAATTCGATCTCCAGATAAACATAACCTAATTAGACTTAGAGATTGGTATTATAGCCAAAAGTTAGAAGCATTAGGGTATAGTGGAATTATGACTGTTGAAGATAAATTTGATGGAGAAAATCTAGAAGAAGTTGTTAAAGAAGAGCCATTAAATGGGTTGGAGTTTGGTCAAGTATTTAGGGATGTTTTAGAAGCTGAAAGATACTTAATTAAAGATTGTGGTATTTATCATAGAGATTTAAGTAAAAAAAACATTTTAGTTCGAAGAAATGGAAGATTAAAGGCCAAAGTTGCTGATCTTGCTAATGCTTGTGATGTTGATAGTGTTAATCCTAAATCTATGCCCACTGCAGGATCTGTATTTAATTTAGATCCAACAACTTTTGAAACTTTTTGTGGAAATACTTCTTATTACAGAGAAGAAGCTGAAATTCATGCTGTTGGAAAAAACATGCTTTATGCTCTTACTGGAGAAGAACCAATTCATTATGACCCAGAAAACGGAACTGCAGTAGACTCTGAAACTAGAAAAAGTTTAATGAAAAGCGAAGGCAGATTAGATTTTGATAAACATAGAGAAACAATTAGAAGATCTTTGAAAAGAATTAAAGGTTCTGCAAGAAGATATGTGCCAGTTATTGAAAGAGCTTTAAGTCTTGATGAAGAACAAAGATATCATGATTTGAATGATCTAATCAAAGATTTTAATGAAGCATCCAGAGCAACTTTGTGGGAGAAAATAAAAGCAAAGAAAAATTCTCTAATGGTTTGGGGAATCGGAGCCTTGGGGGTTATTGGAATTGGCGCCCTTATATTAACTGGTTTATTAAATCGACAAAGATCATTAGAAGAAAGTTTAGCTTTTGAACAAGAGACTCTAAGGGTAGGTACAAGATATAATCCCGAAAGAATTACATTTACAAATAACTATGCTGATTTAAGATTTGATTTGTCAAGAAAAGGGGATTGGAAAACTGGAACATTTACAGATCAATCAAAATTCATCCCAATAAAACCAGGAGAAGAATATTGGGGGTTTATTAAATCCGATGAACATGTTATTCCTTGCAAAACAGGAGGGATAGTTGGTCCTACTCTTGCAGGAAAAGCTTATATTGAAGGTAGAGAGGGGAAAGAATTTTTTATTAATGCTGATCCAATAACTCCATATTTCCCCGAAGGAATGGGGAGGGGACAAGTGGGACATACTTATTTTAATTTAAATATCCCTGAAGATTTGAAAGAAGGAGTTTATACTCTTGCGGTTGAATTTTATGCCCCAGAAAATAAGGCCCCGAAGAATAGAAACTCTTCTGAAAAATTTGAGTTTAACAGCCCTAAAAAAATATTAGCTAGAAAAAGAATCCCTCTTGTAGTGGGGGATCCTAAAGATTATGCTTGGTTAGATGCCTTTTATATGAATGGTTATTCTGCTAGATTTAATTTTCATAGGCCAGATAGTTCATTAGGAAATTTGAATAGAAGCCTAGAGTATGAAGCCTCAATTCCGGAAGAAGGAATTAGTTGGAAATTAAAAGATAAACAATGGGCTACAAATCTTTATAGTGAAGATCCTGATCTTCCCTCAGAAGGAACAGATACAACTACTAAAACTCTTCAAATAATTGCGAGAAATCCTGAAGGGGAAATTGTTGGGATAAATTATACACCTGTTGAAAGATGGAATATATCTCAAGACAGTTCATTGCCTTTTTGGTGGAGGCCAAGTCTTCCTGATGCAAAATGGTCTGAAAATTTAATAGCTTACAGACAAGCAGTAGAGGGGGATAGCACTGCGCTTAAAGCAATGTGGGCTGTGAGAGATTCAATAAGACAGAAAGTTTTTGCAGATTCATTAGAACAAGCACAATTAGATAGTTTAATTCATGCTAGAGAATTAGAATATTGGAAAAGTGGAGCTTCTTCAGGAAATCTTGGTATAAGTTATTTTAATAATTTTGTAAAACCAAAAATTATTGATAGTGTAAAAGTTGCAAGAGAAAAAGATATAAAAATTTCCCCACAAAGATGGAGATATAAAGGAAACTAAAGTATTAATCCGGTAAGGGGGGAATTAGTCTGGAAAAATTTTCTTAAACAAGCCATTAGATGATAGACAATAATGTTTTCTTTTGATTTTGATCTTTCAAGTAAAGAATAACCTTTTCTGTAAAAAGCTTGTTTATTTAATTCATGCACCTTGCTAAGTATAGAAACATTTTTTGTAAGATAAGTTTCTTTAATTAAATCAAACATTTTTTCACAGTCTTGTAAGAGAAGTTTTGTTGCTTCAGAAATTTTTATTTTCCCCAGAACATTATTTAAGTGGTATAATTCTCTATGTCCATGATCTACTAAATGCAAAAAAGTCCAGAAAAATTCTGTTTTTTTATTTGTTATATGTTTTTTAGAGATCACTCTCCTACAAAAATTATCATATTGCATAATTCTTTGTTCAACTTCATTAAAATCTTCTTCTGGTTTTTCTGAATTAAATCTTTGGGCAGTTATTTGGAATAAAATTGAAATGTTAGAAAACATTTTTCCTAATATATTATCAAATTGTTCTATAGAAGGTTCTGTGATGTTTTCTACAATGCACGTGTTTTTTTCTTTTTTAACAATATCAAAACCAATTAATTTAGTTGTAATAGTTGATTCAAGAATTTTATATTGGTCTGAATTCTCAAATTTAACTATTATTTTATCATAACCTTTTCTATATGTGTTTGTGATTAATGTTCTAATAGAAGCTTCATTCAAATCTTGAAGTTTTATTTCAACTTGATTTTTTGTTTTTATTTGTGCAGCAGAGATTATTAGGAATTGCTCAGCTTCTTGCATGTTTATTTCATCTCCTTTATTAAGATTGTTTGATCTAATCCATTTAGAAGGAAGACTAACCATCAATGTTGCTGCTCCTTGTTTTACTAGTTTTCTCAACATACAAGAAAATGGTTTGCCCCCTATTTAAACCTTTTGGAAATATATATACATTTAAATCCGTATATATAGTATAATAAAAATGTTTAAGTATAATAAATTTGTTGTGATTATACAATGACAAAAACAATATTACATCGAGGAAAAGAGTATCAGCTTGGGAAAACAAGTAATCTATACTTGCCAACTCATTTGAGAAAGCAAGTTGATCCAACCTTACCTGAAAAAGCATGGAGAAGGGCCACAAAGCCTATTCTTATTGGAACAGCTTTAGCTACACTGGGAGGTACTATTATCCCTGCAGTTGCTAATGCAAAAAATATTGTTAGTGTTGAACAAAATTCTCAAGGAGATGAAAATCAAAAATTTGCAGCAGAAAAAACAAGAATAAAGGCGGGAGTGGGACCTGCTGCTATAACTTATGATCTTAATAATAAAGGGGAAGTAGATGAAGCTAAATTATGGGTTAATGCTCTTAGCCAGAATGGATGGTATGCTGGATTTTTAGTTGAAGGGCAAACTGATAATGGAAATAAATCTTATGCAGATATCGGGGGATGTGTTAGTAAAAATCTAGGGAGCAAAACTATTGAGGCTTTTATTGGGCCAACAGTTCAACCAAATGTAGATCCTGTAATGTTCTATCAACTAGCTTTAAGGCAAAATGATGGTAAAGGAAACCTAGTTATGGCTCTTGTTGATGATAGAGCGATAAAAATAGGAACAAGAAATTTAGACACTAGAATGTATATTTCAGGACAAATAGATAATGTTTTTGCAGGGTTAGGAACAAAAGAAAAAGGAATTTTTGAAAAAGTGACAAAAGTTTATGGTGCTGGAGGATTTAAAACTCAAGATTTAGGTGTTGGAGGAGTTTTTAATTATGAACCACAAAATCAAGAAGGATTTTTTAAATTGCTTGGGGGCGTAGGGAATCCTAGTGGAGTTTTTAATATTAAAGATTTAGTTAATCTATGGAATGATATTCAAGGGCCTGGAGTAAGAGATATTGGACAACCATATTTTAGCTCATTTTTAACAAAAGGGGACTTATCAGGAAAACTCGAGGGAAATATTAATGCTACTAACACAGATCTTAAAGCAATGATTGGAAAAGATTTAGACCTTTTTAGATTAGGGTTAGGGATTAATTACCATAATGAATCTGGAGTAAGGTATGGAGGATTAATTCATGTTGCTAAAAGTGTAAGTCTTGGAGAACTTGGAGACTTTTATGTGGAAGGAAGACATAACACAAGAGATGGGAATACACAAGTCTATACAATTATTACAAGGAGTTTTTAATTCTAAAATGACTGGACTATTGCAGAAAATATCAAGAGCTACACCGAAAGTAGTCCTTTCTTTAATTACAATTGGAATTTTAAGTGGATGTGGGATTGATGGGACAAAGTACAAATACGATGGGGAAATTGAAGGAAAACATGTTAGATTTTGTGAAGAAAAAGTTTGGAAAGGGTTTTTAGAGGACACCAATTATTTAGTTGTAAAAGATAGTTCTGGCGATTCTGTTGTTTATGCTGATTATGATGATGATTTAATTGTGGATAAAGTTTTAATCGCAAGGAAAGGAAAAACAAGAGAGTACTATAGAGGATCTATCATCCAATTAGAGGGGGAGAAGAAATTTGCTTTTTATTTGAGAAAAATACTTGAGATAAAACAATCAGAAGGGGGGAGTATACAAGCTCAAAGAGACAGTATTGAACAGGAGGACCTAAATCTCTTAAGACAATAAAATGGTTGAATATGTATCTGCAGATGAACGATTTTTCAGGCCATTAGGAAAAATGACTGCAGATTTTGTTACAGAAGCTATTAAGGGGGCTTATGGAACTTTTGCTACAGGATTTAGAATTCCTACTTTTGTGAGGAGGATGTATCTAGAACAAGACTTATTTAGCAAAAGCAAATATGGACAAGACAAAGAAAAAGGGGGTTCATCTATTTCGGCATGGTTTGGGGGGGCTACAGGAGTAATTTCAGGAGCTATTCCGTCTTTTATTGCCGGAGAATATGTTGTTGACCAAACAGCATCTGGAAATCCTATCCCTCTATTAACAGTTATTGGAACAAATTTAGCTTCTGGAATTTATGAAATAAGGAAGGATGCCAGAAAAAGAAATGCTCAAAGAGAATCAAAACTAAAGAGAGATTAAAAATGGCAAGAAAACAAAAAATACAACTTTGGCATGTTGAGTATATTGTTCCTAATGAACATGAACTTGGAAAAACTTCAATTCAATATTTTTATGCGACCAATCATAGAGATACTGCGCTAGAACATGCTGCAGAACATGGAAGAAAAATTGGAGCAGCAAAAGAATCTTATCCTAATGAAGCTGGATTTATTCAAGTTTATAAAGAATTGTTAAAACAAACTGATCCTTCACAAAACCTAAAATATGGTGGTGCTGTTATTTGCGCTGGTGGGATCGAAGAAGTTGCTATGAGGTAAAATGCCAAACTTGGAAAGTAAATCTAAAAAATACGAAGGAATTAATTCTTCGAGAGGGTTTTTAGTTGATTGTTCTGCTAGGGTTTTAATTTAATCCCTATAAGAAAACTTAATCAATGAAAGTTATCTATTTTAACGGCTTTTAAAGATTTACACATTAGTCTTTTGACTAATTCCATTATTTTTTTTAAATCTTATTATGTTTTCAACAAAGCCTTCAATTTTTTGTTCATGACTAACGATTATTAGCTGTGATACATTTAATTGATCTAAAACTTCACGCATTTTATCAAGTTGTTGATCTGAAAATCCGTCTGTTGGTTCGTCGAGGATTACAAAATCTCTTGTTTTTATTTTTCCTAAAAGAGAATTTATTACTTGGTTTAAAGCAAGACGATAAGCAAGAGCAATTGCAGTTCTTTCTCCTCCAGAAAGATAAGCATAATCTAATTCATAATCTTGTTGTTCAATTATTGGGGTAAAATCATCGCTAAGTTTTACAGTAAAATTTTCTGAAACAAGCATTGAAAACCACTCTTGAAATAACTTGGAAAATTCTGCTTTAAGTTTAACCATAACATTTTTTTCTATAAAAGAAATAACTGGAACGAATTTTTTAGAGAGCCATAATTCTAGTTCATTCAAATAATTTAATTTTTTCTTAGTTTGCTCAAGTTTTAGAACCTTTTCTTTGAGTTCTTGGATTTGTCTTGCAAAGACTTCTATTTCCCTTTTTAATTCCGCAACCCGTATTTCGGCTAGTTTTTCTTCTTTTAATGATTCTTCAAGTTGCTTTTTCTTTTCTTCATAAAGAGGCTTATATTTATTTAGATTAAACACTGAATCCTTTAAACTAGAAAGATGTTGATTTAAAATTCCTATATCTTTTTCTAAAGAGATATTTATTTTTATTACTTCTTCTAGTCTTTGTTGTTTGTCTTGAATTTCTTGTAATTTTATTTTTAAGAATTTTAATTCTTGTAATTGGGTTTCATTTGTAGAGATCCCATTTTCTAATTTGGTTATTTGCTCTGAAATTTGTCTTTTTTCTAAATCTAGTTCTTGTATTTCTGCTACGTTCTTTGATGTATCGGAATCAAATTTGTTTTTCACATTTGATTTATAAACAGAATCTACATCTTGCAAACAAGTTGGGCAGATATCAATATGAGAAATTTTATTTTTTGTTGCTTCATTCTCTTGATTTTTTAAATTCAATGAGTTTATTTTGGAAGTAATCTCTAAATTTTTTTCACTTAATTGTTTTAATTGTGTTTTTTTTGAAATTATTTCTTGTTCTAAAATTTGAATTTTAGATTCTTCAAATTCCAAAGTTTTTAATTCTAAAATTTGCTCTTGAAGAGAAAGAATAATTTTTTTATTAGAAGTAATGGAATCATTTTTATGTAAAGTAGTTATTTTAGTTTTTTCTATTTCTTGCTCAAATTTTGTTCTTTCTTCTACTTTTTCGGAAATCTCTTGTTTTTCTTCTTGAATTTTTTTTCTTTGCTCTGTTTTTAAAAAAAGCTCTTTTTCAACAGAAGCTAAATTATAATGTTTAGTTTCAAGTTCATTTTCTTTTTCTACAATTTCTAATTTATCTTGTTCTAAATTTGCAGTTAAAGCCTGATTTATTCTTTTTTCTTCTCTTAACTTTACAGCTAAAATAGAAGCATTTTCTAAAATTCTTTTATATTTATCTATTCCAAAAACATGTCTTAGAGTATTAATTCGTGTTGCAGGGTCTTGCAAAATAATTTGTTTCATCTCTTCCTGAGGAGTATATACAGTAAACTTATAGAGGAGATTTTGTTTTTTTGCAAATTCTTTTGGATAATTTAAAAGCTCTAGAACTTTATCTTTTAATTCTGTTACAGAGGTCTCTATTTTTTCATCATCGATTGTTAGGGCGCAATAATCTTGAGAAATTGTTTTTGCTTTTTTTAAAGTTCTTTCAATTATCACGTATTTTCCGTCTACTTCAAATTCTATTTTTACTCCACCATTTGTTTCTCCATTTTTTAATAAAGATGATCCTCTTTGTCCTGGTTGAAGGCCAAAAAATGCAAATTCTATTGCTAAAAGAATAGAGGTTTTTCCAGAACCAATATCTCCAGATAAAAGAGTTGAGCCTTTTGGAAATTCTATTTCTTGATGTTCGTAACTTCTTATATTGTCTAAAGTTATTTTATTTAATCTCATTTTAAAAATTTAAAATTTTTTTAGAGGATTCTAATAAACGTTTGGTAAAATTATCTGTTGTTTCTCCTTCTTGTTTATCCATAGATAAGGAATTCATTAATTGGGGAATAAGAGCATTAAAATCAGAGGGATTGTTTTCTGCATAAGCTTTAATAGATTCTTCTTCTATATTTTCTGTATCATCTAATTCAAATTCTAATTCAACTTGTTTGGTTTTTAATTCGTGAGTGTTTCTTAAAAGAAAGTAGGCCTTTTTTTGTTTAGCTATTTCTTCGATTTGTGCAAATTTGATATCAGAATTTGTTCCTTGCTCTAATTCTCCTTTTAATCTTAAAAGAACTATCTTGTCTTCCAAATCTTCTTTTGTTAATTCTGAGATTATTTTTTCTGTGGCAGTTATTCCATTAGTCAATTGTACAGTTAGGGGCAAAATTTGTTTTAATTTTATTTCTATTTTTTTTAAGGAATCTGGTAGCTCTGTATTTACAATATAAAAACTTCCATTTTTCAAATCTTCAAGCTCCTGAAAATTGTTCGGAAAAAGGGGGCCGGGGTATACAAAATTTTGATACTGAAAATCTATATGTAAATGTCCTAGGGCATAATAATCTGCCTTGGGGAGCGAATCTGCTTCAATCGCATCTATTGGCAATGTTCCCTTAGCTTTATCTAAGGTGGTGTGTAACATGAAAATTTTAAACATTCCTGGAGATTCATTTATTTTTAATTTTCTTAAGTCTTGTATCTCTAATCCTGATTTTCTTCCGGGATATCCATAAATAGCAATTCCCTGTTCAACAACAGGATTTAGGATGATTTTATCCCCTTTTTCTTCAATATTCATAACATTTTTACAAAATCCTGCTTTTTCCAACACATCTAAAAAAGTTTTTCCGGAAACAGAATAATCATGTGATCCTGCAATTATAAAACAAGGAATTCTTGCTTTCTTTAATTTTCTAAATTCTGCAAATGCCCCTTTGAGTACTTCAATTCCAGGAAAAGCTGTATCAAACAAATCTCCTGCTATTAAAACAAAATCTAATTTTTCTTGAATGCAAATGTCAATTGCTTTTTGAAAGGACTGGAAATTCAAATTCTGCATTGGTTCTTGCTTCCATCCCCCTAAATGTACATCGGCCATATGCGCAAATCTTACCATTTTTACAATATTTTAAATCAATAAAGTTTATAATAGGGTGATAATATAAGAATATATAAAATTGATTGTGATATAAAAGATACAAGGTGCATAAATGAGATATAATATACTTTTTGGGGGTCCTGCGGGTTCGGGCCCTAATATTTTAACACATTTAATGGGAAATGCTTTAGTAAAAAGAGGATATTATGTATTTTACTCAAGAGATTATCAATCATTGATTAGGGGGGGGCATAATTTTAATGTTCTTACATTTTCAGAAACTCCTGTGAATAGTAATGATTCTCAATTAGACATTATTGTGGCACTTGATGAAAACACAGAAAAAATTCACTCAAAAAATTTGAAAAAAGGGGGGATTCTCTTAAAGGGACATAAAGAAAACATGTATTATGCTGGAAGAATTTTCAAATTGCTTTGTTTAGAATTTAAAGAACTTGAAACAGAACTTAAAGAACTTAAAAAAAGGTTTGAAGAAAATATAAAATATGCTAAACAGGGATATGAAGAAGAAACTAAAAATATCTGTAAAATAAACCCCAGAAAAAAAGATTTTTCCTTTGTTAGTGGAAGCCAAGAAATTGCACAGGGAGCAATTAAATCTGGTTTAGATATTTATTATGCATATCCAATGACTCCTGCAACCCCGGTTTTAGGAGAATTAGCTGAAGAACAAGTTGAAAAGAATTTTTTAGTTCTTGAATTAGAAAATGAAATTTCTGTTATAAATGCTGCTATTGGAAGTGCCATTACTGGTGCAAAAACCATGGTAGGAACATCGGGGGGGGGTTTTGATTTAATGACTGAGGGGTTGAGCATGGCAGGAATGGCAGAAGTGCCTGTGGTAGCTTATTTAGCTCAAAGACCTGGCCCTGCATCAGGAGTTCCAACATATACTGCTCAAGGAGATTTAAATATGGCTAGATATTCTGGGCATGGAGAATTCCCCAGATTGGTTTTAGCTCCAGGGGATCCTGTTGAATGTGGGAATCTTACTAGTCAAGCATTTTATTTTTCTCAAAAATTTAAAACCCCGGCAATTGTGATAAGTGATAAACATCTAGCTGAAAGTTTTTATACAATGAGTGAAAAACCAGCAATTACTAAATCTCAAAAATCAATGATTTTGGGAAGATATAATAGCTATGAAAAAGATGAAACTGGTGCTGCAACAGAGGAAGCAAAAATAATTCAAGATAATTTTGACAAAAGAAATAAAAAACAAAAAGAAATCATAGAAGAAGCTAAAAAATTCAGCCAGTACAAAACTTATGGAAAAAATAATTCTAAAAATTTAATTGTTTCTTGGGGCTCTCCTAAAGGAGCAATTTTAGATGCAATTCAAGAACTTGATTGTAAATTTTTGCAAATTGTGTATGTTGACCCTTTTGCAGAAGAAATTAAAAATATATTGCAAAATAAAAATATTATTTTGGTTGAGAATAATTCCACAGGACAATTAGCAAATTTAATAGCGGAAAAAACAGGAATTTTTATCGAGGATAAAAATAAAATATTGAGATATGATGCACGTCCATTTTTAGCAGATGAATTAAATAATGAAATTAAAAAGAGGTTGAAATGAGCCTATCAAAACATTAAAGATGAAACCAACTGACTTAAACACAACAATCCCCCCAACATGGTGTCCTGGATGTTTTAATTTCCAAATACTTGCGGGGGTAAAAAAAGCACTTATAAATTCTGGGAAAAAACCAGAAGACTTTGCAATTGTTGCTGGGATTGGATGTCATGCCAAAATTTATGATTATCTAAAAGTTAATGGATTAAATAGTTTACATGGAAGAGTTCCTCCAGTTTGTTTAGGACTAAAATTGGGAAATCCTAATCTAAATGTTTTTGGTTTTTCGGGGGATGGGGATGCTTATGCAGAAGGAATCTCTCATACAATACATGCTGCAAGATATAACTCAAATTGGAATTATATTGTGCATAATAATCAGGTTTTTGCTTTAACTGTGGGGCAATCAACTCCTACAACTGAAACTGGTTTTAAAGATAAAACAATGCCCTTGGGGGTTAAAACACAGCCAATAAATATAATTAAATTAATGCTTTCTGCGGGGGCAAGTTTTGTTGCAAGAGTTTTTGCAGATGTTGAGCAAGTTGAATGGGTAATAAAGGAGGCAATGAAACACAAAGGATTTTCTTTTATAGAAATTTTGCAACCATGTATAATCTTTCATCCCCACGCAGGATACAAAGAAAAAACTTACATGCTAGGAAAAGAACACGATAAAACAAATTTTAAAGAAGCAATGAAAAAAGCAGAAGAATTTGATTATAATGGGATTAGTAAAAATGGCAAAATTCCCTTAGGAATTTTTTATCAAGTTCAAAAACCTGTTTTTGAAGAACAATTCCCCCAATTTAAAAAACTAGGCAAAGAGGGGTGGAAAGGTGTAAAGAGATAACTTTATTACTTTAATGTTTTTAATTTTTCTTCAGAGCTAGCAAATCCCAAAAATCCTTTTTTCCATAAAATTCCATAGATAACCCCGGATATTAAAATTCCCACAATAATCCTTAAAGTTGACAAATCCACTCCATATGCTTTCCAAATTAAACCGTAGATTGCAAAAATTATTAGTCCTGATAATCTTGCGAGAATTACTCCTGAAGAGACTACTTTAACTTTTTTCATAAATTTTTTATGTGTTTTTGGGTCTTCTTTAGCAAGTTTTTTATCAAATTTGCATGCGTTAATTAAAGAAAGTGCTAAAAGGATTATCCCTCCCCCCACCAAGTAAGGAATTAAAAAATTAAAAATAGCCCCCAAAACTACCCCCCCTCCAATCCAATAAGTCATAAACATTGTCCAAAATTTTGCGCGATGATAAGAGTTGTTCATTAAGAAACATAATAAATGGGGTATATAAAACCTACTCTTGTAAAAACAAATCTTCATCTAAAGAATCTGTTAAATTTCCTGTTAAATCAAGAGTTGTATAAAATTTCTTAATCCAAAGATCCACAACCTTGGCTCTGTAATCTACCTTTACTTGTACTGGATATACTTGGTCTTCATACTGATTAAATAAAATTGAAAAAGCTCTAACATTAGAATTTTTATTATCTATTTTTCCTTTTAAAAGAAGATTATTATCTTTTGTTAATTCTGGAAAAAGTGTTACTCCATAATCTTCTCTTTTTCCATCGCCCCCCCAAAAAGAAAATTTAAAATCTTCCATAAAACCCTCTAATTCTTCTGTGCCCCCTGAAAAAAAATCATCAATTGAACTTGGAAGAGTGTTACAAGAAACCATTCTGGGCAGGTCATAATTCGGGTCTTCTTTTTTAGCATCTTTTTCATATTCATAGTAAATATTTTTTCCTTCAATTTCGCCCCCTGAAAGACGAATTAATTTATCCTCCTTAGTTGGATGTTTAATTTTTAAAAGAATTTCTACTAGACCCCTCTCCCTCATTACTCTTAGGCCTCCTGAAACTTTATGGCCATTTGGTTGGATTTCATAATCTAAGATAAATTGGGCTGGATAATTTTGTTTCTCTGTAATATGTTGTAAAACTTCTGCATTTTGTGAACCCAGATTACTAT
>Ga0272443_10004302_pt1 | contig 15657 bp, 14 predicted proteins | sample SSMAcet12_FD_193581 | JGI IMG/M metagenome (GOLD analysis project Ga0272443, IMG submission 193581) | Marine sediment archaeal communities from Little Sippewissett salt marsh, Falmouth, MA, United States - SSM-Acet-12 | ecosystem: Environmental > Aquatic > Marine > Wetlands > Sediment ...
GCCAGGTAGTCCAAATAAAAGAAGCGGCAGATGTGAGTCTGCCGCTTAGTCTATTTCGATGCTGATTCGGTGCTACTTCATTACATGTTCCATGGTGAACACGTAGCTCTTGGTCAGGTCGAAAATGACCTGTCGCTTGAATGAACCACCGTGACCAGCTTCGGTCTCTTCGTAATACCATACAGGCTTACCCATCTTACCGAGAACGTACGCAAAACGTCTCGGGTCTGATGGAGGCACACGCGGATCGTTGAATCCCGCGGTGATCAGAATCGGCTTGGATAGTTTCTCGGATTTGTAGATCGCCGACAGTTTGTGGGTGAGTTCACTGCCAACCGGACCCATTTCGAGCTCCCAGCCTTTCGCGAAGTTCTGGTTTTTGGAGTGTGTGTTGGTCCAGTCTATGTCCGAGATACCAACATCGGAAACGGCACAGGCGATCTTCTCAGGGCACGTTGTGGACAGCCAGTTGACGACTTGTCCACCGTAAGAGGCGCCCCATATGGCAATCTTCTCAGGACGGGACCATCCCTCGTCAATCAGGTAGTCGAGCGCTTTCTCGCAGTCCACGAGCGAGGCGAACCTTCCTTCGAGATTGTCGGCTTCTTCATAGGCGGGCCCGTATCCTGTCGATCCACGGACGTTCGGGAACATCAACATGAATCCCTTGCTGAGAGCGAATGCGATATTGCGCTGGAAGTAGGGCCTGCTCTGTCCCGGAGGGCCACCGTGATAATTGACGATTACCGGGTTGCTTCCATCTTTCGTTGCGCTTGCCGGCTTGTAAAGAAGGGCGGGAATTTTCATTCCGCCTTCTGACTCATAGCGGATAACTTCAACCTGAATGTCGGAGAAGTCGAATCCAAAGGTCGACATCTTTCCGATCTGTTTGGCTTCGGTGTCACCGAGCCTGAACATGAAAGCAGTCGGCGGTGTGGTCGGTGATGAGAACGAGTATACGAAATCACCCAGATCGTTCGTCGATACGCCACCAGCGACTCCGATAGCAGGCTGCGGGATTTCCACGATGTTTCCGTCCATGTCAAATGCAACCAGCTCCGAGTATCCGTCGAGATTGAGCGAAGCCACGAGGACACCTTTCTCGCGGCTGAAGTTGTAATCTTCGGTCTCTTTCTTGGGATCAAATACGACTTTGTATTCCTTCGGCTTTGCAGGATCGAGCAGGCAGAATTTCATGAACTCGTCATCGTCCGACATAGCTGACGTCAAGATGAGAAGTTTTCCGTCCTTGGTGAATCCGCCTCCCCATACAAGGGTGGTATCCGTGAGTTCAGTTACTTCACCCGTCGCGACATCAAACATGTTGAGCTGAGTTTGCGAGAATGAGTAGTATCTTACGAACGGAATCTTGCCATTCATATAATCAACGGGATAGAATGCACCCGGTTCGGTATAGAGTGTATCGAGTACACCTGTCGACATCGTATACCGAGCGATGCTCATGCCCGGAATGGACTGGACATAGAGATAGAATTCATCCGCGTTATCTTCATTCAGGATAACTCCGGTAAAGCGCAAGTTGCGGTCAACCAGCATCGGCTTGAAACTGCCATCACGCTCGAAGCGCCAGAGATCGTGCATCTCATCACCGAACTTGTTGACTTTAACGATGATGTAGTCGCCGGAAGGGTGGATTGTGTAACCGCTGATGGTGAAACCTTCCTCGGCCCAGTTGTTCGGCGTAATTTGTACCGGCCAGCCCATCGGCCCATCCATGTAGAACAGTGCCTGCGCCTCGCCGGTGATGCGCATCGTGAAGTAAATCCTTCCGGTATTGTCTATCCTCGGACCACCCAGAAGATCGATGCCGAGCAGGAAGCCGAGATCACTCATCACAGGTTCCCAATACTCTGATGACTCTAGCATCTCAATCGTCCGGGCATTGTTGCTGTCGATGTAAGCCATGATCCTGGTCGTGTCGGTGGTGACCCATGGGTCGATTTCCTTGAGAAGGTCCTCGACTTGGCCAGCCATCGCCATAGACGGAACGACCAACAGCAAAGACAGCAGTGCAAGCGTTAACTTTCGATACATTCACACCTCCCATGTGCAACGGATTTGTAGATTCCCGGAGAAGATAACGGTAATCGCGTTGTCGTGCAAGCGATTTGAATCCGATAATCTACATATTCAGCTTGAGCTTGAACAGACGTTCCCGTTCGAATATCGGATGTTAGCTCTTGTTGCGTCTACTCCCATATCGGGGTACAGGACGTAGGCTCAGCGGCTGTCGCCTTCGATCAAACCCATTGCTTTCTCCTCGAACACTTCATCAATGTCGCCAGTGTAAGAGAAGCTGTAGGTCATCCAGGTCCCTTCAGGTTTATAGAACTGGAACACAAATGCCAGTGGTTGCCTTTCTGTCGCTACGAAGTAGTACAAATACGCGAATCTCTCGGAATATACTTCTTCAACGAGAAGGTCGTGACTGAGGATTTCTCCGACGACAGAGGGAAGTCCGACGAACTGACTCTTTAATTGCGACACATTATCCGACTTCTGTGAAATCCACGGATTATCTGCGTAGATAAAATCGATACCTTCCTGCAGCTTCCCCGACTCCACCATTGAGAAGAATGTAGCAACTTTATTGTGGTATTCACCGTTGGAGCCAGCAGCTTTGCGCACTGGCAGAAGAACAGCAATGACTGCCAGGGCCACCAAAATGGTGGCGGACAAGATAAGTGCTGATTTTCTCATAACATCTCCAATCTACGGGTCTTATCGATGCTTGATAAAGGACTCTAAGCGCATAGTGTCTGGCTCTGCCTCGATTGTCAACATGTTTTAGCTAATGCAAATACTGATCTTCCTCAGGAATTACCGTATTGACAAAACAGGCTTTTCTGCTATTTTACAAACAGAACGATTTCAACCTTGTATCCAACAACAAATCCTCTTCTCGCAGAACCGCCAGTCACGAGCATCGGGTGGTCATGTAAAGCCGCCTGCATCAATCACCAAGGAGGTAATTTATGAAACGCGCAGTGATGATTGTCTTGCTGATGTTTGTGGTCCCGACGTTTGCATCGGTGGTCTATGCACAGGCCGGAGACTGCGACGATGATGGTTCGGTCAATGTGGCCGACATGACTTATCTAATCAGTTATCTTTTCGATAACGGCCCCGCCCCGAATCTTGTGAAGTGTGACTGTGACTATCATCCCGGTGTCGATTTCGCAGACTTCTTTCAGTTAGTGGATCACCTTTATATCGGCCAGCCGACATACCCAAGCCCCGGCACTGACCTTACCATTCCTTCTCAGGCGCAGTTTGTGGTGCTGGGACAGCCTGATGGTGTCGCTCAAACCACCGCGACCATTCTGGTCAACACAGCCTGGGATTGGCAGGGTATGGTGTTAGCTTACTCTTTTCATCCGGGTGTGACTGGTGCCGATCTGCAGTGCACGAGTATTGACTTCACGGGTGGAGTCGGAACCAATATGTCGTCTCTAATCGACAACACGGCGAAGAAGTTGCTGATTTACAACAACTTTGCACCAGCGTTACCCTCAACGCCCAACTGGCGGCTGCTGTGTACGGCGAACTTCAGCCTTGCAGGCCCGGCAGGAGATCCGGTATACCTCCAGCCAATCACCACCAATACTATTTCGCCGATGCTTCTCAGGTACACGTCGTACACCGGCATCAACAACATCAGGGTATACTACCCGGACTACGTGCCATTTGCCCTCATGAATGTTGGAAATTGTGATTGCAAAGGCATAGCTGACATTGATGATGTGGTCTATCTCATAGATTACATTTTCAACATGGGGCCACCTCCGGGTGACCCGGATGGCGATGGTATTCCGGATTGCTAATCACGAGAGCACCCTCGTTCGTTATATAACGCTCTCTAAACGACTGGCCGGGGTTCAGCCCCCGGCCATCGTCTGCCAATTCATTCCCTTCATTCGCGTTGGAGCCACGATTGACCCAAATCCCTATTGACGTTACCCGTTTTGCATCGTTTCTTTGGGGCAATGTGTGATTTTATGATTAAGGAGATTGCTGAATGACTATCAAGGAATCAAAAGATACAGCAGGTTATGTTCCAATTAAGGCGGATCATGGGTCAGAGAAGACCTGTAAGACGTGGCACGCCGAAGCCGCGATGAGGATGTTGAGGAATAACCTCGATCCGGAAGTAGGGGAGAATCCGAAAGAGCTGGTAGTATACGGGGGAATGGGTAAAGCCGCCCGAAACTGGGATTGCTATCATGCAATAGTGAGATCCCTTAAGAGTCTCGAGAAAGATGAGACCCTGCTAGTGCAGTCCGGCAAGCCTGTCGGGATATTCAGGACCTGGGAGCATTGCCCTCGGGTTCTCATAGCGAATTCCAATCTTGTGCCCCAGTGGGCAACGTGGGAGCATTTCCGCGAACTCGACAAGCTGGGACTGATAATGTTCGGCCAGATGACCGCCGGATCCTGGATATATATCGGTACTCAGGGAATCCTACAAGGGACCTACGAAACGTTCGCAGAGGCTGGCAATCAGCATTTCGGAGGCGATCTCGGCGGCAGGTTCATCCTTACCGGTGGAATGGGAGGAATGAGCGGTGCCCAGCCGCTTGCGGCCACGATGGCTGGCGCAACCATACTGGTCGTCGAGGTTGACGAGGAGAGAATAGACAAGAGACTGAAGACGCAGTATTGCGATCGCAAGACACGTGATCTTGATGAAGCCCTCAAGTGGATTGATGATGCGCGATCGAAGAAAGAGCCTCTGTCGGTTGGACTCGTGGGAAATGCCGCTGACATCTTCCCGAAGCTCGTGAAGATGGGGATAACGCCCGATATGGTTACGGACCAGACATCGGCCCATGACGAACTCAACGGATACGTCCCGCATACGCTATCCCTGCAGGAGGCGCTTGAGCTCCGGAAATCGAACCCGAAAGATTACATCAAGAGAGCCTTCGATTCGATGAAAATTCATTGTGAGGCCATGATCGACATGAAGAAGGCCGGTTCGATAGCCTTCGATTACGGAAACAACTTGCGCGGTCAGGCCATGAAGGCAGGTCTGGAGAATGCCTTCGACTATCCGGGGTTCGTTCCGGCTTACATTCGCCCGCTGTTCTGCGAAGGTAAAGGCCCCTTCCGCTGGGCCGCTCTGTCGGGAGATCCCGCCGATATCCATGTCACCGATGAACTGATACTGAAAGAATTCTCTTACAATAAAAAGCTTTGCAATTGGATCCAGATGGCTCACGATAAGGTTGCTTTTCAGGGACTGCCGTCGAGAATCTGCTGGCTCGGTTATGGTGAGAGAGCAAAGTTTGGATTGATGATCAACGAACTCGTTCGTCAGGGTAAGATAAAGGCACCTATCGTGATAGGACGTGATCATCTTGACTGCGGATCGGTCGCTTCGCCATACCGCGAGACCGAATCCATGAAAGATGGCTCGGATGCGGTAGCCGACTGGCCATTGTTGAATGCTATGCTGAACGCCTGTGCAGGCGCTTCGTGGGTCTCGATACATCATGGAGGCGGAGTTGGTATGGGTCTGGCAATACACGCTGGCATGGTCGTAGTCTGCGATGGTTCCAAGGAAATGGACGACAGACTCGAACGGGTTCTTACAACCGACCCGGGAACAGGCATTATGCGACATGTCGATGCCGGTTACGATGAAGCCGTGAAGTTCGCCAAAGAGAACAACGTCAAAATCCCGATGATCGACGAATGACCAACGCGGATCTCATCATAAGAAATATCGGCCAGCTCATTACGTGCAAACGGAACAGACCGGGGCCGATCAGGGGCGAAGATCTTGATAAGCTTGAGATTGTCGAGGGGGGAGCTATTGGCTGTCACGGGAATCGTATTGCTGCCGTCGGCAGTCAGTCTGAAGTGTTGTCTCGTATTACAATCGCCGAAGATGCTGTCGAAATCGACGCTGGAGGCAGAGTCGTCACTCCCGGTCTCGTGGATCCTCATACGCATCCTGTCTTCGCGACTACTCGTGAGGAAGAGTTCGAAATGCGAAACCTCGGCAAGTCCTATATGGAGATAGCCAAAGCCGGTGGTGGCATCAGGAATTCGGTGCGCAGGCTCCGCGAGACCCCGAAAGACGAACTCGCCTCTAATGCCAGAAAGTATCTTGATCTCATGCTGGAGCATGGTACTACCACCATCGAAGCCAAATCCGGTTACGGTCTCTCGACTGAGGCTGAAATCAAGCAGCTGGAAGTGATACACGACCTGTCTGCTGAACATCCGATCGGAATCGTGCCGACATTCCTCGGCGCCCATGAGATTCCCGACGAGTACCGTGACAACAAAGAGGCATACATCCGGTTGCTTACCGAAGAAATGATCCCAGAGGTCGCAGAGAGAAAGCTTGCGGTCTTCTGCGATGTATTCTGCGAAAAGGACGTCTTCGAGATCGAGGACTCCCGACGGATTCTGATGTGCGCTCGGGATCATGGTTTCAGCCTCAAGTTACATGCCGACGAAATCGTAGGCATAGGTGGAGCGGAACTTGCCGCGGAGCTAGGGGCGGTGTCTGCGGATCACCTTGATGTCATCTCAGATGCAGGGATCAAAGCGATGGCGGATGCGGGTACCATAGGGGTGCTTTTGCCCGGTACGGTGCACTTTCTGGACATGAAAAACAGGCCGCCCGCGAGGAAGATGATCGATGCGGGAGTACCGATAGCGCTGGCTACTGATTTCAATCCCGGCAGTTCGGCATCTGTTTCATTGCAGATCATAATGAACTTCGCCGCGACAATGCTCAAGATGACTTCAGCGGAGATAATCAATTGTGTCACAATCAATTCGGCTTGTGCCCTTCTGGTTGACGACACGATCGGATCTATTGAGATCGGCAAAATGGCAGACATTGTCATATGGGAGGCCGATAATTATCGGCAACTTCCTTATCTTTACGGGATTAACCTCGCGAAGACGGTTATCAAAAACGGGAAGATTGTGTGCGAATAGCACGCAACCAATTGACAGCTAAGTTGTTTAAAATATTAGTGATTGTGAGAACCAAACTCCTCATTTTGGCTGTTACCGTAGCAGTGGTCGTGTCTGGATGCGGTGTGTATTCCTTTTCCGGATCAATGGGCTCCGGTATCAAGTCGATTGCCGTGCCGGTCTTCGAGAATAAGTCGCTGGAGTACGGCATCTCTGATGAGTTGACATCGGGTGTAATTGACAGGTTCGTTACCGACAATACGCTAAAAGTGCTTCCGAGGTCTAAAGCTGATGCCGTTCTCGAGGGGCTTGTCAACAGGTATGAAAGGGTAGCATATACTTTCGATGAGAACGATCAGGTTCAGGAGTACAAAGTTAACATCTCTGTAAGTGTGAAGCTGATTCGCTCCGATGGTAGTAGTATGTGGGAAGAGCAGGCCATGATAGCCTACGGAATATATAAGGCGGACGAAGAAGCCGAAGAAGACGGTAAGACCAGGGCGATAGAAAAGATTGCCGAAGACATAGTGAACAAGACTATTAGGGATTGGTAGACAATTATGTTCAGATATGAAGGTAAGACAACAAAAACCCCGGGTGAACAAGCAATGAGAGTTTTCAAACAGGGTCTTTTATTGACAATTGCGTTAGCGTTGTTGCTTGCCCAGTCAAGCGCGCTGGCCGTAAATTCCAAAGCGGGAACATACGCGTATTCATTTCTCAAGATACCGGTTGGCGCAAAGGCGCCTGCTATGGGTGGGGCCTACACCGGTCTCTCGGATGATGAATCGGCGTTGTACTACAACCCTGCAGGTATTACGCAAATAGCAGGGTCTGCGGTCTCCGCAAGTTACAACAACTACCTCACGGACATTCAGGGTGGATTCCTTTCATACATAACATCGTGGGGCGATCGCGGCAAGATCGGATTCGCTTTCAACTACCTTAACTTCGGGGACATTTCCAAAACTGACTCGACAGGTTCAGTGATAGGCGACTTTGGAGGAGGGGACCTCTCGGTCTCGATCACCGCCGCAATGAGGTGGCCCTCTGAGTCGGATGACACGTATGATGAGCCCGAAGAGTTCGTCAATGGATACTACGGAAGAAAATACTGGAGCGGTTTGAGCGTAGGTCTGACCGCTAAATTCGTTTATGAGAGCATTGACGATTACAGTTCTGACGCACTGGCAGTTGATATGGGGATGGTTTACGGACTCAAAGACAATCGTACCCGAATGGGCGTTTCTTTGAGCAATCTTGGATTCCAGATGAAGTCCATGTCGTCAGGACATAAAGACTCGATGCCTGCTGTGTTACGTGCTGGATTCGGACACCAGCTCAAGGCAGCACCTTTCGTAATGTCTGCTGATGTGGTTAAGCCGTTCGATAATGACCCGTATGTAGCGGCCGGTATGAATTTCACCCGTCTCTATCCGCTCGAAATCAGGGCCGGTTATTCGACTCTGGGGCAGGATTTCAAGACTGAGTCCAGCAAAGACAACTGGGCAGGCCTCTCATTCGGTATTGGGTTGAAACTCAGCAAACTCGTATTCGACTACGCTTTCGTGCCGTTCGCGGATCTTGGAAATAGCCATAGAATAGGAATTTCAAGCAGATGGTAAGAAAACCCGTCCTCAAACATTTACCCAGACTGTGGCCTGCGGCAGCCGTTGCAGTACTCATAGCCGTCGGTTGCGCAGGTGAACCCGAACCGCGAACTGTTGTCAAAGACCTTCTGGCATCACTGAGGCAAGACACCACGAGCTATGACTACTTAAGTCAGTTGCTTGATCTTGGAGAGCTGATTCAGGACGAATCAATCTACACGTACGACTCGTCGTTGACCATAGATGAGAACGGTCGGGCGTTCGTTAGTATGCTGCAGAAGGGTGGCGAATTGAGACAGAATTGGGTAACTAAGCAGATAGTCCTCGGTGATGTAGCGGTTCTCAATGATACGGCCACAGTCGAAGTGTCCTTCATAGACAGGACTATCAACAAGCAGTATTACAATAAAATGGGAGTCCATCTGGTCGACGGAAAGTGGAAGATATTCGCCTTTCGACTCTTCTGAAGCCGGTTACATTCAAGCGCAGTAGTTATACCCGATATCTATATCAGTCACCACTCGGATTTATCGTCGAACCGCTGATCTATTCAGCCGGAATTTGCCGGATGTGCCGCATTTAGGTGCTGGAGGCAGACTGCTTTGTGATCCGAAGAAGCAATTAACCCTCTTAGTCGATCAACTACTCAACTTTTTCCTTGATACATCGGTTCCCATTTGTTACTTTCTTTCAAAAGGGATTTACGCGAGGACTCATCTCAGAGGTTTGGATGGCGAAAGGTGTTGTGGTTCGTCTTGAGCGTTCCCACGGATATGGGTTTGTACAAATGGAGGATGGCACAGAGGCTTTCTTTCATCAGAGATGGCTCAGGTCGATCAAGTTCAGGGATATAAAAATCGGGTCGATAGTAGAGTTCGATCTGGAGCGAGGCTATCGGGGGGCCAAGGCTCTCAATATGAGGTTCGCCGAAGAGGAGTTCATAGGGAAATAGCGAGTATGCAACGATTGACATGGGTCGTCGATTGGGGTATCATCGTCATCTTGCCTTACCTTATTCTTCGCTCTTTTCATCACATAATACTTAAGCCAATGCTGATCTTCCCGTATCTGCAAGGGTAGACTTCTCATCCCAGTAGTTGTGGAATCAATGAACCGGCTGACATTAAGCAGTCCGGGACAACGGTCGTCTGTTATTACATGTGCAGGTGTCCATCTACCAATTGCTTGGGGGGTGTGGACGGAAAAATTCGCTTGATTTTTCCAGTGGGTTTGTCTATACTCCAAGATATTTTTGCGGGAGATGAAAGGGAAAGGAATGTCCCTGACATTCAACTATCAATCCACTTGGGAAAATAATACGGTTCAGGATCTTTAGGGAGGATAGAGATGTCCAGAGTTCTTGCGACGATTTTTAGCCTACTATTGCTTCTGCTCACGCTGAACTTTATCGGATGTGAAGGAGATCAGGGTGTGCAGGGACCAGAGGGACCGCAGGGTCCGGATGGTGAAGACGGGGCTGATGCCTCAAATGACCCGCCTGGTGATATGTATTTCGGCATGGCGATTGGAAATAACTCCGGTTATAATCACAATGGCAAACATCTGTTGAGGCTCACGTTCAATCAGGACGAGACCCCTTCCGGCGACGTAGTGGTTTGCTACAAGCTTGACAAGCCTCCGGTGATCGATGGTCAAGACAAGGGCGAAGATGACTGGGGAAGTGACTTCTTCTCAACCGGTTCTACGATTCCGCTTAACACATTAAGAGGCGCGGACAGCAGAATCGGTCAAGCCGAGATGCGGGCAGGATATGACGATGAATACGTATACTTCATGGTCCGCTGGCAGGAAGTAAGGATCGAAACCACTCTCACTGTCTATCCTGATCCGATAAACTATCCGGATAGCACGATCAATGTTGACTCTACGCTGTTCAACAACACTGCTGACTGGTCACCGCAGAGATGGAAATTCAGCGTTTCGGATTTGAGCTGGGCGCAGCAGGCTAAGGATGAGGACCGACTGCTTCTCTACTGGGATATCAGTGGTGTCAGTGGCTGGTCATCTCTGGGATCCAGCCTGATTTACCATGGTGCCGACAGCAGTCTTTACCTTGACGGAAGCGGTCTTGTTGATGTGTGGCACTGGAAAGCCGGGAAGACCGGTTTGATCGGCTTCTTTGATGACGAAGTCGTTTCCAGCGATGGTCTCATCGCAGATCAAGGCAGCCCCGCATTCGTTCCGAACTATACTATGACAGAGACAGGTCCACTACCTCGCTGGATGCACAGGCTTGATCCTGCAGGTAACGACAATTTCAGCCCTCCGCTGTATCTCTACGATACAACGCCCTTCATTTCCCTTGCAGACTGGCGCGACAACAACACGATTCTCGGTTATGTCGCGGTTCTGCCGCTGGGTGGCCGTTCGGATATCGAGAGCAGCCCGAGTGACGCGGCATGGGAGGCTGGATCGAACTACTGGACCGTGGAATTCAGACGACCCCGTAACACCGGTCACGGTGACGATGTCAGGTTCTAACGGGAGGATTAAATGAAGCTGAGAAGTTTAAATAGCGTTTGGCTCCTCCTGTTCCTGGTGGTCGTAGCGGTGTTCATCGGTTGCGAAGGCAGCGATGGTCCGGCGGGAGCGGTAGGTGATGAAGGTGAACGTGGCAATCCGGGCAGTGACTGGACGATTGAGCCGCCGTTGGATCGCATCTTTGGTCTTGCAGTATTCAATGGTCGGACGGACGCTCATAACGGGAATGCCACACTTCTTTTGACAAGTGATACGACTTCGGACTTGGACGGCCATACTGTGATAATGACCAGGGTTAACCGGGCACCGGTTATTGATGGTATCGATGACGGTGATGATGTATGGGGTGATTACCTGGCGAATCTGGAGCTGGACAGGACCGGCCTGAGAGACAACTACATATTCTCTGCCGATATGCGTGCAGCTTACGATGAGGACTACGTGTACTTCATGGTCAGGTGGACCGAAGTCGCGAATGGTTCGGCTTCAGTCGGCGAGAATGACGAGTGGAGAACGTGGTCGTACGACGGCGATGATTGGAGCAGGAACTCCGCCTACGATGATCGCGTATCGTTCTTGTGGCTTATCAAAGGTGCATTCGAAGACGTTGTAGACTGGAACACTGATGGTTGCAGGATAGCGTGCCACGCAAACCAGACTCAGGGAATGTTCACCCTGACGGATACGACTAAGATAGACTCTTGGGTTTGGGGTTCTGTGATCTCGAATCCGATAGGTTTTGCGATTGATGCGCAGATCGGCGTTCAGTTGCCGGGTGATGTGACAGGATTCAGACAGGATGTCGGCGAGAGAATCTATCTGGAGAATGTTTATACCACGGAGGACCCCGATACTGTTCGACCCGCATTCCAGCACAAAGAAGATCCCAATTCGAATGCTTCCTACCCGATGTGGTCGTGGGAAATTACAGGGTTCGATATAAGCGACAGAGATTGGGCGGCGGGAGCTTCTGTTCCCGGTATTGTCACGAACTACCCATCCTCTTCAGCAGCCGATATACTGGCTAAGGGGCATTATGACAACGGCACGTGGACAGTAGAACTTCGCCGCGTTCGAGTCACGGACAATTCAGATGATGTAGAATTCTAAAGAATACGCATCACGATCTTGATATACGACGGCTCCCTTCACTGAGGGAGCCGTTTCGTTTTGGGTCAATTTCCGTTCTTATCGGCGTACCGCTCCTATAAGTCCATGTATGCGCTTAAGTACACAGTGTTTCATTCCGTATAATTGAAAGTGACGATACACGAAGAACACTTGGTCAAAAGAGTCGACACTATCATTCTCCTCGTCGACGATATAGGAAGATCAGCGCGTTTTTACAAGGATGTGCTTGGACTGCATCTCAAGTTCAAGAGCCCCGGGTGGGCGGAGTTCGTGCTCGGCGATGTGCATCTCGCTTTACATCGAAAGTCGAAGGAGATGATACAGAAAGCCGACGCAATTGCCTCGGTTGGCGTATCCGTGAATTTCGAAGTACTCGACATCGAGGCAATCGCATCTTCTCTCATGTCGAGGGGATGCGATCCGATAGGTGGAATCAAGGATTATGACTTCGGTCGATACTTCTTCGTGACCGATCCCGATGGTTACATCGTAGGATTCAGGGAATACAAACCCGAATACTCTCCACAACCTGTGATGCAATCTTCGTGATTTAGTTTCCTCCTAACAGCGTCCTTATTTCCCATCCAGTAAAACTTCTGATTTACAAATTGGACTTTAGTTGCTATCTTTGTGCCGTGAAACAGGTCGGTGTCTCTGGTGGGTCATGTTGCTCATGTACTACCTGTCCGGGGCACGGAGTTCACTCAGGAGCAACTCGGTTAACAGGTGTTCCACTGAACATACAAGGGGTCAATTATGCTGGCGAGTGTATTTTCATCAGCGGTACTTGGCATTGATGCCTATACCGTAGAGGTCGAGGCTGATATCACACAGATGCTCCCGTCCTTCACCACTGTTGGACTACCCGATGGAGCGGTTAAAGAGTCAAAAGAACGCGTGATGTCGGCAATCAAGAACTCAGATTTCGTCTTTCCGAACAAGAAGATCACAATCAACCTTGCGCCCGCAGATGTTCGCAAGGAAGGTTCAGCTTTCGATCTTCCGATTGCAGTCGGTATCCTTAGCGCGACCGGTCAGATCATGCGGGACGATATCGACGATTTCGTAATTATCGGCGAGCTGTCTCTCGATGGTTCGCTTCGTCCCGTTTCGGGTGTACTGCCAATGGCTCTTCATGTCGAAAAGGACGGCAAGAAAGGGATGATCGTGCCCGAAGAGAATGCGATGGAGGCGGCGATGGCAAACGCGCTGAAGGTCTACCCCATAAAGGACCTCAGGCAAGCCGTCGAGTTCCTTGAGGACGGCGGTGCGGTCAAGCCCTATGAGATTGACATGAACAAGGTCTTCAACGAATCTCAGAATTACAAGGTCGATTTCTCCGATGTCAAGGGGCAGGAAGGCGCTAAACGGGCGCTCGAAGTTGCTGCAGCGGGCGGCCACAACATAATCCTGATAGGTCCACCCGGGTCAGGCAAGACAATGCTTGCGCGGCGTTTGCCCACGATTCTACCTAACCTGACTTTGGAAGAAGCCCTCGACACTACGAAGATCCATTCCGTAGCAGGGATTCTTCCCGCCAATACTGCCCTCGTAGCGACACGGCCGTTCCGCTCTCCGCATCACACGATCTCCGATGCCGGGCTGATAGGCGGGGGACGGATACCGAAGCCGGGCGAGGTTTCGCTCGCGCATCACGGTGTGCTGTTCCTCGATGAGATGCCGGAATTCAGGAAGGATGTCCTCGAAGTGATGCGGCAGCCGATGGAGGATGGTCATGTCACTATCTCGCGGGCTACGATGTCGCTCACTTATCCCGCGCAGTTCATGCTTGCGGGCGCGATGAATCCCTGCCCGTGCGGGTATCACGGAGACAGCACACACGAGTGCAACTGCACGCCGGTGCAGATTCAGAAATACATGTCAAAGATATCCGGGCCGCTGATGGACAGGATCGATATTCATATCGAAGTGCCTGCTGTCAAGTTCAGCGATCTTGCCGCCGGACCGTCAGGGGAGAGGTCCGAACCGATCAGGAAGCGTGTGAATGAGGCTCGCAGAGTCCAGCTCGAACGGTTCAAAGATGAGTCCAAGATGTTTTGCAACGCTCATATGGAATCGCGCGATCTCCAGAAGTATTGCCCTATCGATGATGAGTCGAAGGGACTGCTCAGGATGGCGATAACCAAGCTTGGCTTGTCGGCACGGGCGTATGACAGGATTATCAAGGTTGCAAGGACGATTGCGGATTTAGAAGCGACCGAACGGATCACGACGACACATATCTCCGAGGCGATTCAATACCGCAGTCTGGACAGGAATTTGTGGTTGTAGCCGTGCCGGGTTGTCGAAGCTCTTTCGTCGCCTTACGCCGTCTGCGCCTTGACGAGTCTGACAGTTTCGTCATTGAAGAGCACCCAGAGCGTGTAGACTCCGAGGGCTGTACCAAGCGGCATGCTCGGAATGTTGATAATGCCGACAATTATCAGCAGTATCCTCGCCCAGCTCTTCTTCTTCATCAGGCCGATACCGCCGATTATTCCCGGAACGCTCGTGATCAAGGCCATAAAGGCTATGAAACTGCCTACGAGCGTAAGGATCAGAACTGCGTTTGGTTCGCCGGTCATTGCTCCAATTCCGCCGAACAAGAACAGAACCGTGACACTTATCAGCAGGTGCAGAACGCCGATTACTATATAAAGCAGCGCCAGAATCTGTAAGTGCTTTTCCATATCTCTCCCCACATCCGAAGTTACGTACGCGTTTCGCCTTCAGCCCTCTCCATATACCGCCAAACTACAATGTCAGGCTTCGCGAAACAATTTAAATCCGTATCCTGGTTCCACATATATTTACGAATCCTTGCCCACCACGTTTCACCCTGCGTGAATCTTTCGCCAAAACAATCTTGTTGAGGAAGTCAGTATGTATCGCTAAATTGTCTGGCACTATGATTTCAGCAGTCAAGAGACATCCGCTTGCGACAGTGATGATTGTCGCGGTTGCATTGCGAGTAGTCGGCGTAATCTTCGCGCAGGGCTTTATGGCCCACGATGATCATTTCGAGACGGTCAGGATAGCCTGGTCCTGGCATCACGAGGGGATGTTCCTCGATGATGGTTCCCTCCGGTGGGAGGGCAAGCCGGAAATCGGGGTTCTTCGAAGTGCAGTTTACAACATGTTCCTGCTCGGCATGATGAAAGCGACATCGGTTTTCGGAATCGAGCATCTTGATGTGCATATGTTCTTCGACAGGGCAGTGCACGCGCTACTATCGCTTCTTCCGATCCTGTTCGGTTTCTTCTACCTCCGTCGTGAAACCGACCGGGATACCGCTTTGATCGGCGGGCTTCTTCTCGCCGCTCATGGCATGATGCCGTTCTTTGCGGTGAAAAACCTTGTGGAGATGGTCGCCGCAGACTTTCTCCTGCCTGCGGTGTTTCTTGCTCACTTTGCGATGAAGAAGGAGTCCGGCTCTCTGGCTGTACTTGCTGCT
>Ga0272443_10004303_pt1 | contig 15657 bp, 16 predicted proteins | sample SSMAcet12_FD_193581 | JGI IMG/M metagenome (GOLD analysis project Ga0272443, IMG submission 193581) | Marine sediment archaeal communities from Little Sippewissett salt marsh, Falmouth, MA, United States - SSM-Acet-12 | ecosystem: Environmental > Aquatic > Marine > Wetlands > Sediment ...
TTGACAATGCCAAGAATGAAATCCTTGTTTTCAGCGTAGAAATCCTTGGTTACCCTGATTGCTAATTCGTAATCGGTTTCTTTGTCTAGTTCCAGACTCTCCATAATTCCCATGGACATTTTGAAACGAGTCATGAACTCTTCTTTTGCTTGGTCAATATCTGCAACCAAAGCGTGACAATCCGGCATAGTAAAACAGCGAAGCCTGCGCAGTCCAGTTACTTCGCCGCTTTTTTCTCGCCTAAAAGCGTATTTTGTTAATTCATACATCCGCAAAGGAAGTTGCTTGTAACTGAATTGGGCGTCGTGCACCATCAAAAACTGCCCAAAACAAGCAGCAAACCGCAAGAAGAAATCCCGCTTGTCCGAACACAAAACGTACTGTCGGGCAGGAAAACGCTGAAGATAATGAGAAATGGCAGGGTGCTCAAGGTCATACATTATTGGAGTTTCTACTTCCATTCCTCCATATTCAATGACTTTTTCGGTTACGTATTGCTCAATTAACGATTTTATCATTCGACCCTTAGGATACCAACGCAAGTTACCGGGGTCGCTTGCGGGTTCATAGTCTGCAATTTCTAGCCGCTTCATCAAATGAACATGAGGCGGAACCTTCTGTTCAACTCTCACTTTTTTGATTTCGTATCTGCAAAGCTTTTCGAGGCGTTTACAGTTTTTGAAGCGGTACTCTTGTGCAGGAATTAACTCGCCGTCAGGCTGCAAAACGTACCAGTAGGATTTGAGTTTTTCTTCCGCTTTCAGAGCATCACAAACTACCTCTTCTTTTTCTGAGTCACAGGTGACTACCCGAAGGTGCTCAGCCAAGGGATGCCCCTTGATGGAAATTGAGAATTGTTTGCACCATCCAAAGGGTGAAGAATAGGTTTCCAGTCCCATCTCGTTGGCGATTTTTCTTAGTTCTTTAAGAACAGTCAAAGCTTCAGAAGGTTTAGCCAAGTTCCTACTCAAGTGAGCATACGGATAAATCATTATTTTGTTGACTTTAAGTTGGTCTAAGGAAGCTTTGGTGAGTTCCATGACTTTCTTGGCTACGTTTATGTCGTCGCCTTCTTCAACTGCAGTAAAAAGTACCACAACTTCTTCTATACGGTCTTTGATTTTTTCGGGTTCCTCGGCAGAGGGGATTTCTTTTTCGATTGCTTCGTATTCGATAAAGTTTGAATGTAGTTGAAGAATTCTCAATATTAACAGCCAGCTTTCAAGGTAATAAAATAATAAACCAATAACCAGACACAATAAGGACTAGCCTTTGTGCCTCCATTGCTCGAGCAGTTTGTCTTTTTTGCTTGCTTTCTTGTATTCTTTATAGTGTTCCCTGCAAAGGTATGAACGCTTTTCACCGTCTACTTTGAGACCTACTGAACTAACTTTTTCCCGTGGAAGAGACCGAATCGCATCTTTATCACAGTTAGAAACGCTACATTTTACGCCTTTACCTACTCGACCCATTGTTTTGCTCACTGCTCCTTTTTCTTGGTATTAGTTTAACTTCAAAGCATATTACGTCAGCGCTAATTTAATTGTTTTGAGTAAAAAAAATAACTGAAAAGAAAACAAGGATTTGCTGAAGCCCTAGCACATGATTGAAGGAATGAAAAAATGAAACAGAAAAAGGGGTAAAGGGCAACTCTGCATGCCAGTTCGTACGCCCTTTAAGGGCTACCTACTCTTGTCACATGTAAGAGCTCCCCCCAGCATACCCCTCCAAGTTTTTACTTGAAAAAACAATTTTAAAAAAGAGGGAAATGAAGAGCCACACGTCAACTGTTTCTGATAGGGCAAATGTTTACGTTTCTATTGAGGCATGGGCATAGGAATTTTTGGTTTTGGCCAAGGTTGATTTTTAAGCCACATTGCAATGATTCGGTCTACAGTTACGTGAGTGTACACTCCTTTTTTTGATTCCAGAGTCAAAATGTTGTTAGCTGCACTAACTACTTTTCCTTTGAACCAGTCAGGACCCCCACAGTAAACATCAACTTCTTTCCCCCACAGATGCGTGTTGATAAATTCATCCATCCTAACTTCACCTCCAAACAATAAAATACAGATAAGGATATTATGCAAAAACAAAAATTTATAACTTGTGATTTTTCAAAAAAAGCAAAAATTGCATATTGATGGATGAACAATACAATATTGTGTAACAACAGCAAATACAAAACCAAAAACAACTAAAAATTTGGGTTTGCTGGAGCTTTAACACAAAAATTATGAAGGTGAAAAATGAAAAACAGAACAAGTGTTTTGTAATTTTCATTTTTGTGCTTTAGCCTTTTCGGCCCCAATTTTTAGTTTTGGTTTCTAATTATTAATTTCAAGTTCTTAAATTAGTCATGACAATATTGAAAAGGGTTTTTGTCAAAAACATTTGAAAAGTTCCATTTAAATTGAATTCTTGTTTACTAAAAAGTATTTTAGAAACCAATTTTGCAGATGTTAAACCTAAAATATTAAAAACAAAGGAGGGGGTCTGAAAGAAGTCTTGTTTTTGACCAATAAATTCTGAACGGCAGTTTTATTAACCCCGATTCGAATTACTAGGAACCAAGAAATTTGGTACACACCGGAAAGGTGTGTACATAAAGTATCACGCGTTTTTCGCGTATATTTAATAATCTCAAAAAGAATTTACAGATTATGAGGAAAAGAGGATGCCAGTTAAACGAAAATCCAGAGGCAGATCAAAAGGAAGCAAAGGAAAAGGTTCACTTGTTCAGTGTCAAGGTTGTGGACAGCAGGTCCCACGTGACAAAGCAAAACGTGTTTCCAGGAGGGTTTCGTTAGTTGATTCTCGGCTCTATAAAGAACTTAAGCAGCAAGGGACATACATCGGCAGCAGCCAAGAAACAAAATACTACTGCATCTCTTGTGCAGTGCACCGAGGAGTAGTCAAAGTACGCAACAAAGACGAGCGCAGATCAGGCCCCCCCAAAAGAAGGCACAGGCGCTAAACATCCAATTTTTTCCTTTTAATTTATTTTTGCCGCTTTGCGGAAATAGTTTGCTCGTTGTAAAACGGTAAAGTTAGTTAATATAGCGAGTATTAAGATGCTCCAGTTTAAGGCATCAATCCAAAAATAGCTAACAAAACTAGCCATCCCAACTAATACTATACGTTCTGCACGCTCAGCTAAACCAACTGACTCCATTTTTACTCCTGCGGCTTCGGCTCGTGCTCTAGCGTAACTGACCATCATGGAGCCCACAAGGGCAGCAAGGCCCCAAGTAAGATTGATTAATCCGCCAGCAATAATCCCACACAAAACGATGGCGTCTGCGTATCTGTCAAGCATGGAATCAAAAAATGCGCCAAAGGTTGTTGCTTTTCCGTGAACTCGTGCGATTACTCCGTCCAGGGCATCAAACAGTCCAGAAACAAGCATCAGAACAGGTGCAAGTATCAAAAATGCGTGGTTTATTTGCCATTGTGAGTAAACCACGCCAGCAAGTATAGAAAAACTGATTCCGAGAATGCTTACGTGGTTTGGAGTTAAACCTAAGTTATGAAACAAATTAGCAGTTGAAGTCAGTGCGGTTTGAACTTGTTTTTTTAGTTTTGTAAGCACGGTAGATAGTCCACTCTTCGTTGTTTAGGATACTAGTTAACAATAACGGCGCTCGTTTTCTTAGCAGTTACGGCGAACCCAAATTAAACAGCTTTGGTAACCTAATACGCAGAAGCAACCCGAACAACATTATCTACAGGTTCTCCACAAATAACACAAGTTCCATCAATTTTTTCAGGATTATCTTCAGGAATTCCCAGCAGCCGGGCGTCAACTTCTTCTTCCAGTTTGTGGCCGCATTTGTCGTTGCCGCACCATGGAACTTCAACTATACCGGTTTTGCGTTTGAGTAAACTTTTAGCTTCAGACAAACGAGTTACACGATAAATGCGCTGTTTCATCAAGGCTTCGGCGTTAGTTTTCAGGTCTGCGGTAATAGTTTCAACTAAGTTATGCAAACCAGAAACTACTTCATCCATTTTCAGTTGCTGTTTCTTCAAAGTATCCCGCCTGACTGCAGTAACCACAGCATTCGCCAAGTCCCGTGGACCAATCTCTACACGGATGGGCACTCCGCGAAGTTCCCAGTAATAGAACTTGTTTCCCGGAGTTAACTCGTTTCGAGTGTCTAACTTGACGCGGTAACCTACATTCTTCAAAGTTTCAGCGACGTCAGCACAGGCTTGATTTACTTCTTTTTCTTTCCCTTTGTAGGGAACTGGAACCACAACCACCTGTACCGGAGCAATCTGGGGAGGCAAGACAATACCGTTATCGTCCCCGTGGGCAATAAAAACTGCTGCAATTCCTCTTCCAGAAATGCCGTAACTGGTGGTCCAAATGTATTCTTGAGTACCGTCTTTGGTTTCGTATTTTATTTCAAAGGCTTTTCCAAAGTTTTGTCCAAGGTTGTGCACAGTACCTATCTGCAAAACTTTACCATCAGGACATAGCAAATCAAATGCTAAAGTGTACAAAGCTCCTGCAAACTTGTCCCAGTCTGGACGCTTAGAAAGCACGTAAGGAACCCCCACACTGTCAAAGAACTGTTTGTAAATTTCAACAGCTTGCCGGACTTGTTGTTCAGCTTCTTCACCGTCTGCGTGGCAGGTATGGGCTTCTTTGAAGGTTGCTACTTCGCGCATTCGAATTATTGGGCGGGTTGCTTTGGTTTCGTACCGAAAAACGTTAACGACTTGGTATAATTTCATTGGCAAATCTACGTGGGACCGTATCCAAAGCTTAAGCATAGGCGCAATAACCGTTTCACTGGTAGGACGCAAGGCAAATCGGACTTTTAGAGGCTCATATCCACCATGAGTGACCCAAAAACATTCACCTTCGAAACTTTTGATGTGATCGGCTTCTTGGGCCAAGGCAGTTTCAGGAATCAATAAAGGAAAAAGAGTTTCATCATGACCACTGTTATCAAGTAAATCTCGTATGATTTGCAGAGTGTTTTTTCGTATCTTAAACCCATAAGGCATCCAAACTCCTGAACCCTTCACAGGATAGCGGTAATCCATTATTTCCGCATTAATCAAAACATCACGGAACCATTCACCAAAATCTTCACGCCATTTTCTTCTTTTCGCAGGCAAAACATACAACCTCAAACGTTAAACAACATCTAGATGACCCATAAATTAAAACTGTAAGATATTTATGTTATTCAACCAACACAAAAGCCTAGTTCAAACTTCTTTGCGGCAAATTAGTTTTCAAATAGAAGTACAATGTTAAAAATAATCTTCTTTTCTGAATTTTTCGGGGCAACACACACCTAAATTCTAAAGATCACACGTTTATTGGCAAGTTTTAGTCCAAGACTTGTTGTTTACTAAATTGTAGTTTGATTGTTTTACAGCCGCACATTTTTTTTGGTTTAGGGGCGAGATCAAGAATCTATAATTTATTGAGTTGTTTTTTGACAATTTAGTGTAAATTTGCTATGTTTAGCATAAAAACTAAGACTAAAAGTTAACGCGCCAATGTAGTCTATTTTGGGAATGTTTATATTATCGATTTCAGGTTGAAAAGAGAATTTACGGTGAAATATCGTGCTAACTTTAGTCTTGAGCATCGCAGCACTGGCAGCGAGCCTATTGATTCTTTATTGGGGCTCCAAACGAATTGTCAGAGGTGCATCAGGGCTTTCTTCGTGCTTAAACATTAGCAGGGTAGTTGTCGGCACCGTATTTGTAGCATTTGTGACCGCCCTCCCTGAACTACTAAGTTCAGTTTTCGCAGTGAGTTTTGGCTCTTCCCATATGGCCTTGGGAAATATAATCGGCTCAAACATTTACAACATTCCCCTCATCATAGGCATCTGCGGCCTAGTCGGAGGTGGATTGCAAATCAAAAACTCATCCATCAACAAAGAATGCATCTTCATGCTTGGCCTTAGTTTTATGCTTGTTATGATGCTAACAGTTTTCCAACAAGTAACCTGGTGGATGGGAGCAATCTTTGTCTCATTTTATCCATTGTTCATTTATCACTCAATCAAAAACGGAACCTGCACCGCAGATGAATGCTGCTCAGAAAACCAACCCAGCAAAAAAAGCATCAGCTTTGACATACTTCTCGGAGCAGCAGCTCTAGTAATCGCCACATTCATGATGGTGAATAGCGCAATCACAATATCCACAATCTTTGGATTGGACCAATTCTTTGTTGGACTCACTGTGTTGGCTCTTGGATGCGTTGTCCCTGAAGTTGCAGTTTCTGTTGCTGCAACCCTTGCAGGAGAAGAAGACATAACAATCGGCAACGTAATCGGCGACAACATGTTAACCCTTACACTTGTTTTTGGAACCGTTGGCCTTACATCCCAGTTCACAGTTTCGTTATCTGAAATTTTGTATACTGCACCTTTCATGATAATTGCAACCTTGATGCTATTCACCATGAACAAACTTGGACACAACGTGAACAAAACATGGGGCGTCATGATGCTTGCCACAGCCGGTTTGGCTTTTGTTTTCCAAACATCAGTTAGCATCGTCTGAACTTGGACAACTTTTTTATCGAAAAAGGTTAAAACACCAATCAGCAACCAGAAAGAGTACAGCGACCACACTGTTGGAGAGAAACTGATTGTTTGAGGCGTGGCTACAACAATTCACCCAATTTGGGTACTTTGGCATTTTCATTATCAGCTTCATTGGCTCAGTTTCAGTTATCTTTCCGATACCTTACACCCTTGTAATTTTTGGTCTGGGAAGCGTTTTAGACCCAGTATTTGTCGCAATCAGCGGAGGGCTAGGCGCAGCCCTTGGAGAATTTGCAGGATACGCCCTTGGTTATTACGGAACTTCCAGAATAAACGAAGAAAGACGAAGAAAAATGAACTTCATGGTAAAAGTCTTTGACAAATACGGACCAGTCGCCATATTCATCTTCGCACTAACACCGTTACCCGACGACCTGCTGTTCATCCCTTTGGGAATAATGCGCTACTCCTTTGTTAAAGCCTTCATACCAGCAATCATCGGCAAGACTATAATGACTTTTATTGTAGCATACAGCGGCCAACAATCCATAGAATTTATCACAGTAATTTTTGGAGAATCAGGACTTTTAGGAACTGCAATAACAGCCGTTCTCCTCACTCTAGTGATCTACGCCATGATAAAAATTGACTGGGAAAAAATATTTGAAAAGCATGTTGCATCTAAAACTTAAAACAACAAGAAAGCAGTGTTGAACACCAAAGAACAAACAATAAAATTGACCAACATGATTGAGCATATAAAATTCAGTTGTGTATTAGAATTAATCTCTAATTTTAAGGTGAATATAACGTCTTATTCAGCCGAGTGTAAAGTAACAAAACTAAATAAATCATGAAGTTTGTTGCATTCTTCTTGGCCAGTAGCAAAGATGGGAAACAAAGCAAAAGGACGATTCTTCAAAAGAAAAGACGAAAAGTATCTAATCTATGCTCCCGGGAACTTAGCTGAGGACAGCATGTTCCCCTTTCAGACAAATTCTGCTGTTCCAGTTAAAATCAGGTTTACGATAGGCGATAACAAACTTGTTATGGAAAAATGGAACGAAGAATCAGAATAAATCAATCTTTTTCTATAAAAAGTGACCAATGGAAATCCAAAAAGTCAGCTAGGTAGGGGCAAACAAAAAATAACAAATTTTCTGCCAGAAAAAACGGCAAACCAATCTAAAAACTACAAACACTAAACCGTTTTAGGGCCGTCATAAGATGGCGGCAAAAGAATCGAAAAGAATTACTAAAAAATTCATCTTAGACGGGCAGGTAATTCAATCGAGGACACATTAAGGTCATCGAATACATGCAAAGCGTTATTTATTTGTTTGACGTTTCGAAGAGCATTCAAACCTAACTCAGTAATTGCGTAGACTTTTCGGGATTTACTTCTTTTGCTTACTGATTGCTCAATAATCAAATTGCGGTCCATAAGAAAATCCAAGCACTCTTTTAAGGCACTACAATTTACATTTGCTTTATACGTGATATGAGTAGGCTTTAATCGACCATGATATGCCAAAGCCCGAAGAATCTCGATATGAATTTCCAATTTTGACCTTCTCATTTGCTGTTAACCAAGCCCAAGTATACCAAAAAGTGTATATATTCTTTGAGAAGACAAAATAATAATCAAAATAATTCTTTATCAATTAGCATTAATGCACAATACAACTCCTATTGAGTGAGGATAAGTATCATTCATATTAATTTCTTCAACAATTAAATAATTGATATTAATAAAAAATATTGAAGAAAATATTCTAATTATATCGAAAACATGAGAATAAAATTCACAAAAAAAAGTGTACTACACAAATGCATAAAAACAAACTAAATGATGTTACAAAAAAATTTGTTGATTAACTCGATTGAAAAACTTTAAAAAACAACAAGGCCAGTTAAAAAACAGCAAAAAACCCAGAAAGCCTTAATTCTGTGTTAGGCAACAACATAGAAAAGAAAACTGCCGGGGTAGCCTAGCCTGGCTATGGCGCCAGACTCATGATCTGGAGAGCAATCTCCTAAAAATTAGGTGCCCAGAAGTCGTGGGCTCGAATCCCACCCCCGGCACCAAACAATCCCAAGCTTTTTATTTGATTTTTTGTGCGAGTTCTTTTGCCCAATTGCGTATGTTGCTTATATCCCGTGTGTCGTAAAGTCCGGATTGTGTTTCTGGAACTCCAGCTGCTTCCAATTGAGGTTTAACTCCTGACAATGTTTTTTTGAAGAACCAACCCATCTTGTTAAAGTTGTAAACGCCCCCAAACAATCCAAAAGCGATTGGGTGCAAATTGTATTTTGCTGCTTTTTCTTCAAGATGATGAGTTCGGGCGTACTGTAGCTCTGTTTCTGTGTCAGCTTTTTCGTCCAATGGATATTTTGCTCCACAGCAGATGAACAAGCCAGTTTTCTTGGTTGCCAGTTCATTTTTGAATTTTTTGAGAAACTTTTCAGGTTCTTTGGTCCACTTTTTTATTTTAATTCCGCTACCCACTAACACTAGGTCATAATCGTTGATGTCTTTGACTTTTTGATTTTTTAGATTAACTAAGGTTGTGTCTAAGCCTTCTTCACGAAAAACATCAGCAATTTCGTTAGCAGTCATTCCTGTCGCTCCATAACGGGTGCCCTAAACAATCAATTGCTTTATTCAATTTGAAATCCTAGATTATTGTTTTATCTGATGTAACGTGTAAATTTTTCTGTCCTAAAATCAAAAAACAAAAAAGAAGAAAACACTTCAGGCTTTATTGCACATACAAAGGTAGATTCCGGGTTTATCTTTGATGCTGGTTTTTGTGAATCCAGATATTTTAAGCAAACTTTTCATGTCGTCCATTTTTGGTATCAGGTCGTGGGCTACTTGCTTTGAAACTTTTTTGTGGTGATGTTTGAGTTCTTCGCTGCTCAAGGCATGAGCAATAACAAGTTTGCCTTCAGGTTTAAGTACAGAATTGATTTTTTGGAGCACTTTTTGTTTGTTTTTCAGATGGGGGAATATCCCAAAACAGACAACTGCGTCAAAAGTTTTTGGGGGAAATTCTTCTTCTTCGATGTTACCCAGTTTCACGTTCACATTTTTCAGATGCCCATGCTTCGTTTTACATATCTGAACCATGTTTTCAGAAAAATCAATTGCAGTAACAGAGCCTCCAGGTCCAAGTTCTTTAACCAAATAGGGAATTAAAACACCAGTACCTGTGCCCACATCCAGGACCGTTTGTCCAGATTCCAGCCCAAACTGGGGCACAAGTCTCTCCAAAAAAGAAGCGAGACGGGGAGTCAAAAATTTCTCGTCCCACGTACTTGCGGCATTATCAAAATAATCTTTGGCATTCATGGTTTTGGACTCATTTCCGTTTTCGTGCGTACAGTAGAACAGCCAAAAACGCAGCAATTACAACAGCAATAACGGTAGTTATCTGATACAGTGTTACTTGGTTCCCTAGATCAATTTTTTCTGCGTTCAAATCAGAAGTAATATGCCACGTAGAAGTGCCAGCTAAGAGTTGTTCAGCATTATAACGTAACATTTTCGCTAAAGTTTCAGTCCCCGGAATGGCACCAGGAAAATTAGTTAACACCACATGCTGAGCACCCACCTCATTAGCAATTCCTCCACCAAACTCGGTGTCAATTTGCAGGTTATCTACAATCAATGCTACACCTTCAGTTTGGGCACTTTCTGACAGAGCGATTATATCACCAGCAGACAAAGTTTCAGGGGGATTAAAAGTTGAAACAACATTAAAACCAACAGATTCAATAAAAGTTTTGAGCCACCCCATACAGATTACATTCACATTTGAGGCTTCCAAGTTTTCAGCTCGAGTTTGTGTCCAGTCTGAAACTTCGTCAATTTCTGCTATCATTTTGGAAGTCTCTGAATCTAAGTTGATGCCCAAGATTTGGCTCAGATTTCCTCCAACTCCACGGATGTAATTTTTTGCGCCTTCAGGAGTGTTGTAAACACCGGGAATCGCAACTACCGTCAGGTCTTCGTTTTCTGTGGCGTTAAGTAGACTATCTAACCAGAATTCTCCTTGAATATTTTGTTTGAACAAAATTGTTGCTTTGCTTACAGCGTCAACATATCCAGGTTTCATGTCAAAGTCTGCAGGACACAAACCGGGTTGCACAAGCACTAAAACTTCGGCGGTATCACCTAGGAAGTCTTCAACTACGCTACCTACGGCGCTTGTTGTACACACAATGATTGGGGTTTCTGTGGTTTGAGCTCGAGTTACTGACACTAACAATAAAGGAAGTATCAGTAAAAGCATACAAAAGGTCAATAATTTTTTGTTTTTCATTTTTTGGTTTCCTCCCTTCTTTTTCGTTTAGGTGAAAGAAGAAGTGCAATAACAAAAACTATGGTTGAAACGATTACAATACATGAGCCTACAGGCAAATCGAAAAACAGGGAAAGAAACAGCCCTGAAACAGTTGTAGCCATACCCACTAATGGAGAGGCAACTACTACTTTTCGCATGTTTTCAGAAAACTGCAAAACTGTAGAGGCAGGGTTAAACAATAAGGCGTAGATAAGCAACCCTCCAACCAGTTTGAGGGAAAAAGTGATGACCACACCTGCCAGAAATATGATTAAGTATACGAAGGGTTTGGTGTTGATGCCGTCTGCTTCAGCTAATTTTCGATTAAACATTATGGCAAAGAGTTCTTTCCAAACAAAATACACCACAACCAACGTAACCGCAAACAAGGTGGTGAGATACAACAAGTCACTGTTGGTCATGGAAATTATGCTACCCCACAAAACGTTGGCCACTTGACTGCTAAGGCCAACTTCAGGAGCCAGAGTCAAAAACACGAAGGCTAACGCCATATTCAAGGGAAAAACTATGCTTGTAATAGTATCAGCGTGTAAACGGGCTTTGTCTGCTATGGGACCTATCATCAGGGCGGTGCCTGACGCAAAAAGTAAACCAGTTACCAGAGGGTTTGTTGCTGTTGCTACTCCAAGGGCAGCTCCAGCAAAAGCTCCATGAGACATTGAGTAACCAATGGCAGAAAGGCGCATTCTAACCACAAAAACTCCAATTAAGCCCATCAAGAATCCTGCAAAAATGCAAGCAATTAGGGCGCGTTGCATTATGGCAAATTCTAACCAAATCAGTGGCGGTGACCCTCCAATTTAGTTGTATGGGGATGTGCAAACAGGGGTAAAGCTTCTTCGGGGGTTCCATCAAAAGTAGCTTTTCCACCAGTTATAACAACAACCCGGTTGCAGTGGTCAATCATGTGATGGATGTCATGAGTCACAACAATGGTGGTTAGGTCTTGTTCTTCGTGAAGTTTAGTAATCAAAGAAGGAATTTGCACTCGAGAATCAGGGTCTAAGTTACTGAAGGGCTCATCCAAAAGCAAAATTTTTGGTTTTTTTGCCAAAGCCCGAGCAAGCATCACTTTTTGTTGTTGACCCCCAGATAATTTTCCCATTGCCCTGTCAGCTAGATCTTGTATGCCGATTAGTTTCATGGCTTGGAGTGCTTCTTGTTTGTCTTTTTCTTCAGGTTGATGCAAAAAACCAATTTGGCCATATTTTCCCATCAAAACAACGTCAAGAGCTTTGTAAGGTTCTCCAGGTTTAACCATAAAGTCTTGGGGAACGTACCCGATTTGGCATCGAATTTCTTTGCCGTTGGATTTTAGGTTTAACCCGAAAACTGTTACTTTTCCTTTGAAAGCAGGAAGCAACCCATTAATGGTTTCAATCAGGGTAGTTTTTCCTGACGCGTTTGGTCCTAGTATGTAAATTAGATCGTTTTTTTGGAAGGCTAAGTTGATGCCTTTAAGGGAGGGTCTTGTTTCACCTTCATAAACTGTAGAGACGTTTTCAAGCTTAATTATCGTGTCTTCAGACATGTTTTTGAAGTTCTCCCACAAGTTTACTGGCAAAAAACACAACATAGTGTTACCTTTTAAGGTTTTCGTATTACGTCATAGTAGTTAATGTTTACAAAAAAGAAAAAATCACACAAAAAAAACAATAACTAAAAACAGTTTTTTTGGGCTAAAGATTTAAACTGCCCCTACGTTGAAATCTTTAGAAAAAAAGGAAGCTGACCAAGACGGCGAAATGCAAATTATGTGGTGCTGACGTTACCCTCCCGTTTAAGTGCAAATACTGTGGGGGCTCCTTTTGTGCTGACCATCGCATTCCAGAAAGCCACAACTGCCCTGAAGCATGGCGAGCCAAAGCCCCAAGAAGCGCTCCACCAGTTGTAGGCAAACAATGGTCAGCTCAGCCGAAATACAAGTATACCGTGTCGTATACTCCAAAGCAGTCTCGTGTGTTTTGGTTTAGCAAAAAAGAACTTCAACATTTACTAATAGGAACACTACTAGTTATGGCAGTTGGATTAACATATTTTTTGAGCATAACAAGTTCTTCGACAAGTGTCTTGCTGGGATTAATATTTGCTTTTACGTTTTCGTTTCTGTTGCACGAAATCGCCCACAAGTTTTCTGCGCAGCACTTTAACATGTGGGCAGAATTTCGGTTAACCCTACAAGGAGCCCTTTTAACCTTGCTTTCAGCGTTCTTGCCTCCACCTTTCAAGATTATATCCCCTGGAGCAGTAATGATTGCAGGCTCAGGAACCCAAGAAAGCATCGGAAAAGTTGCAGTTTCAGGTCCAATAACCAACATCGGTCTTTCCGCAGGTTGCGCTTTGATTGCGATGGTTTCAAATCAAAATCTGTTTTGGTTTGTTGCTTTCCTTAATGCCTTTTTGGCAACCTTCAACATGATACCTTTTGGGGTAATTGATGGCTTAAAAGTTTACAAATGGAACAAAATAGCCTGGGCTGTAGTGTTTGTTTTGGCAATTGTTTTGATGGCTTTAACGTATGGTTCTACGATGACTGTTCTTAGCAAAATTTAGTTTTGGGAACAAAAATTAGTAGAGAAACTGACTGTTACATCAGTTCAATGCTAACGAAAACTTCTTCGGGTACTCGCACCCTCATGATTCGGCGCATGACTCGTTCTTCTGCGTCTACGATGATTAAGCGTTTGTGGATTCGCAGTTCCCATCGGTCCCATGTTGCTGTTCCTTGTCCGCAGGGGGTTTTGCGTACTGGCACTTTGAGTTTTTTGGTTGGCAGGGGGTGTGGTCCTGTTATTTTTACGCCGGTCTTCTCAGCGATGAGTTTTAACTCTCCACATACATTTTCAAGCTTTTTGTAATCTGTGCTTGTGAGCTTGATTCTAGCTTTTCTTACCATCGCCAAGATACTCCATTTGATGTTGCCTTATCCTATTTTCGACTTTTAAATACTTTTTCCCTGTGCAAACAAATTTACGACGTCTCCCCAGAAATACCTTTGGGTTATGGAACAACACAACTGCAATAATGGTGGCTTTCAATTAAAAAGGAAGAACTAATCCGGCTAATTCACCAAACAGTATGAGACTAGATATCACGTATCCTAGAATTGCGCCGCTGCACAGAAGGGGCAGTCCAGCTTGGGGTTTTCCTTTAACTACAAGGGTCATCAAGGCAGCAAATCCAACTAGGGTGCCGATCATAACAGATAAGGCTACGAGGAACCCGTTGTCGGGTATGTTATAGAAACTTGCAACCACTAGTATTCCGGGCATGACGATGTCGCCCAGTCCAAGGAAGAAGGCTTCGCGTTCTTGTTTTTCTTCGATTTTTTCTTTTAGCCCTTTGGTTTCTTTGATTAAGGAGTATTGTCGAATTTTGGGGACTACCATCATTACGGGGAGTTTGAGGTCCATGACGGCGTCAGCGAGGTCGATCATGTGTTTTGTTTTGTAAACTGAGATGGCGTCGTATATTGCCAATCCCATAAGGAGCACGATTACAAGAAATATTCCTAGGGAAATTCCAAAGATTCCGATGGCACCAACTCCCACTATAACGCCAGTTAGGTCAATTATGTACCATTCAGGGTATTTAATCAGACAGATTACTAGGATTGCTGCCACTAGAACTGAAAGGATTAGGGATATGTTAGCTGATACTATGTAGGTCAGCAGTGGGTAGAACACAAAAACTGTAGTGTACGAAATTGAGCCCAGTATTATGACTTGTATAAACTGTTTTTTCCAATATTTGGCTATTAACAGTATGGTGAGGGAAACGACCATCATAATTACAAAAAATACTAGCAAGTTTCCGGGGTCGTTGCTATCTTCAAAAGCGATTAGCCCAGTTGCTTCAAAAGGTTGAGTAATTAGTATGGCTAACAGATGGATGACCACAAATAAGCCGCCCATCAGAACCATGGGAAAAACAATAGAGTCCTCGTGCTGTTTGTCGGTGGTCATTTCCTTGTAAGAAACAGTTACTGGCTTATAGAGTTTATCAGAATAACCATTACAGTTTTGTGAATCCTTGGCATATTTTGATATATTGGATTTATTGTGTAAGGTTGTGTGATTTGCTTTGAAGCTTGTTGATATTCTGGAAAAGTTTTGTAACGTTGATGGAGTAACTGGACGAGAAGACCAAGTTCGAGAGTTACTGAAAGAGTGTTTGAATCCTTATGTTGACGAATTAAAAGAAGACAAACTAGGTAACTTGATTGGTTTTAAAAAAGGCAAAGCAGATGCCCCGACGGTTATGGTTGCTGCTCACATGGATGAAGTGGGTTTGATGATTAAAAACATCAAAAAGAAGGGTTTTTTGCAGTTTACCAAGGTTGGCGGAATCGATGATCGAGTTTTGTTTGCGCAAAAGGTTGTGGTTCACACCGATAAAGGTCCTCTAGTTGGTGTTGTGGGGGCGAAACCTGTTCATATTCAAAAAGAGGAAGAGCGCAAAAAGGTCATTGATGCTGATCATTTGTTTATTGATGTTGGGGCTAAGGACAAAAAAGAAGCTGAATCGATGGGGGTTCAGGTGGGGGATGTGGTTAGTTTTGATGTCAACTTTAGCAAATTGAATGGTAGTATGGTTTTGGGTAAAGCCTTTGACAATCGTGTGGGTTGTGCCATACTGGTTGAGGTGATGAAGCAGCTAAAGGATTGTGATTGTAACGTTTATGCTGTGGGAACAATTCAGGAAGAAGTGGGTTTGCGTGGGGCGACAATTGCGGCTTTTAGTATTAAGCCTGACTTGGG
>Ga0272443_10004304_pt1 | contig 15656 bp, 9 predicted proteins | sample SSMAcet12_FD_193581 | JGI IMG/M metagenome (GOLD analysis project Ga0272443, IMG submission 193581) | Marine sediment archaeal communities from Little Sippewissett salt marsh, Falmouth, MA, United States - SSM-Acet-12 | ecosystem: Environmental > Aquatic > Marine > Wetlands > Sediment ...
CAGCTGCTTGGGGGTGGGAGAAAATTTTGACTGATAATCCCTCTTCAACGTCCTTTTTTCCTGCTGGTGGTACAACGACAATACAAAATCAACACTGACGCCCAAATATTCCGCATACTTTTTTAAAAAACTTTCTACGTAGACTGGTCCGGGCAATAAAGAATATTTTCCTTGTTCCAGTGCCTGCAGATACTTCTTTTGAATCTGGGTATCACGAGCCACAGTATCAATGCTTAATTTGCCCTCTTCCCTGATTTTTTGCAAACGTTCGCCTAAAGTTTTAGTTTTTTCCAGCCTCTTTTTACTGAAGTTCGCCATAATTTAAATATTTTTACTTTTCCTCATCTGTTTCTGTCGGTTCATCATTTTCACCATACTCCTCATCTTCATTTTCCACGGGCAGACCGCTGTGTTGCTCTGCGTCATAGTCCTCCTCGCCGGCAATCAATATTTCTCGTGGCTTGGCCCCGTCTCCGGGCCCGATCACTCCCTGCTCTTCCAAGATATCTAGCAATCTAGCCGCCCTGGCGTAGCCGATGCGCAGACGCCGTTGTAAAAAAGAAGCAGATGCTTTGCCAGCATTGATAACCAGATCCTTGGCCTGGTCCAACAGCTCGTCATCCCCCATGTCTTCAAAATTCCCAGATAGCGTCTTATCTACCACTTTGGCCGTAATATCTTCAGCATAATCAGGCTGTCCCTTGCTCTTCCAATAGCTAAGCACTCTTTCGATTTCCTGATCGGTCACATAGGCCCCCTGCAATCTCTTTGGTTTGGACAATTCTGGAGAGATATATAAAAGATCGCCACGCCCCAATAATTTTTCCGCTCCGGAACTATCCAAAATAGTCCTGGAGTCGATCACTGACGCCACGGAAAAGGCAATACGGCTGGTAATATTAGCTTTGATCAAGCCGGTGATGATATCCACGGAGGGGCGCTGGGTAGCTAATATCAAATGTATGCCCACAGCCCGGGCCATCTGGGCCAACCTGATGATGGCTGCTTCCACTTCATTGGCGGCTACGGACATGAGATCGGCCAATTCATCAATAGCCAAAACCAAATATGGCATGGTGTGGCCGTTATCATTATTGTAGGCGGCAATATTTCGATGGCCGGTTTTTGACAGAAGTTCATAGCGCCTGTCCATTTCCGACACCACCCACCGCAAAGCATTGATTGTCTTGTCGACTTGATTTATAACCGGCGTCAGTAAATGAGGAATGCCATTATAGGCGGTTAATTCCACGCGCTTGGGGTCGACTAATATAAACTTCAATTGGTCTGGGTTATTCTGGTATAAAAGGCTAATCAAAATATCATTTAAACAAACAGATTTACCGGACCCAGTGGCACCAGCCACCAATAAATGCGGCATGGGATCTAGATCGGCCACCCAGGCATTTCCAGCCACGTCCTTGCCTAGGGCGATTGTCAAATTTGATTTTCTCTTCTTAAATTCCTTGCTCATCAATAATTCCTTTAATTTAACCACGGCCACAGCTTCATTTGGCACTTCAATCCCGACCAAGGACTTGCCGGGAATAGGCGCTTCTATCCTGATGGGGTGAGCCGCCAGGGCCAGGGCCAGATCATTGCTGAGGGTGGTAATTTGCGACAATTTGACGCCCTCACTTGGTTTCAAGGTATACTGAGTTACGGTCGGTCCCACTTTGGTTTCTCCCATTTCCACATCAATTCCGAAATTCTGCAATGTATGATAAATTTTATCTTTACTGGCATTTATATCCCCACTGGTCGGCTTGACCGAACTGGACTCCAAAAGGTCGATGGGAATATCAACTTTTGAATATGCTTTTGTTTTAAACATCTTCATCTGCTCATCCTTTTTCACTTCAGATTCAGCCGGACTGCCTTCAGTATGGGTGGCCTGGCTGTCTATTTTTTTGACAGAAAAACCATCGTCACCAACCTTCTCACCTTCCATGCCATCTGTTTTTTCTTGTTCACCGATTTCTTGGCCGGCTTCTGCCTCCTCATCATTCTGAGTTGTATCCATGTTGGTTTTTAATTTATAGAAAAACTCACGAAATTTCTCGGACAAACCGCCCATGATATTCCCCGATTGCATCAATTTGCGCAATGATATGTCAAAAATTATCAAAATTGATATTAAAAATGAACACACCAAGACAATACCGGCTACCCATTGGCCCATGGCCTTCTCAAAAACATAAGATAATATCAACCCGAAGAGTCCGCCGCCCCGGCCTTGGCGCAAAGCGCTGGTCGCTTCTGACATATCCAATCCAACCAAATGCAAAAAGCCGGTGACGCTCAGGACAAAAAGTGCGATACCAATATAATTAGTAAGGCTTAACCTAAATTTATCAGGACTCTTGATGAAATAAGCGCCAAGAGCCAATAATAAAGGAAATATATATTTACCCCAACCAAACAGATAAGCCAGCGCCGTATCAATACCCCGGCCCAATGCCCCGGCCCAACCAAAAAAACTAAAAATTGAAATGATAAAAAGCAAAACCAGAAGCACCAAAATGATACTATTCCTAGTTTCTGGTCTTAACCGCGCCCGTTCCTCGATCTCGTCCCCGTCTTTTTTTATATCCTTCCGGGCTTCTTTTTTAAGCTTCTTTAGACTGTTTTTCTTCATAATAAATTAGTATTTTCATTTTTGTCTGAAAAATTAGTATATGCATTTTACCATTAAACAGACGAATAATCAACGAAAAGCAACCCAATAACAGGGAGGGTCATATCTATTTATGGCCGAATATTATTCTACAAAACCAGTTCCAGCCGGGATTAGTTTGCCGATAATGACATTTTCCTTGAGGCCCCGCAGATTATCCACCTTGCCGGAAACGGCTGCATCGATCAGTACCCTGGCCGTCTCCTGGAATGATGCCGCCGACAGGAAACTGTCTATAGACAGGGAGGCTTTGGTAATACCCAACAGTAGTTGATCGCCGGTGGCTTCCTGGCCGCCATCTTTTCTGATCTCTTCATTAGCTTCCAAAAACTTGGCTTTTTCGATGATTTCACCGGATACTAAGCTTGTATCACCTGGGTCTTTGACATACATCCTAGAAAATATTTGTTTGACTACAATCTCGATGTGCTTGTCGTTCAGTTTCTGGCCTTGAGATGAATAAATGTATTGAATTTCTTTGATAATATAGCGCTGAACCGCCTCCATGCCTTTCAGGTAAAAAAGCTGGTGCAGATCTATGCTGCCGTCAGTTAATTGGTCTCCTTTGGTCACCAAATCTCCATTTTTTACCCGCAAGATCTGTCCGGCCGGCACAGCATATTCTTTTTCCTTCTCTTTTTCAGTGATAATAACCACTGCCTTGTCTTCAAGCTTGATGCTGCCACTACTTTTGGCGACTACTTTGTCATCTCCATTCGTAATCAGCACGTCTCCTTCTTTAACCTTATCCCCATCCTTGAATTCAATCTTTACTTTTTTGCTTTTTCGGTAAATATATTTATCCTCATCCAGGGATTTATATTTCAATATGATTTTTTTGGCACTCTTATCTTCTTCATTGATTGTCACCTGTCCATCGACCCCTGAAATGACTGCCGGTCTTTTGATTGGGCGGGCTTCAAAAATTTCTTCCACCCGAGGCAGACCTTGGGTAATATCCTGGCCAGCTACACCACCAGTATGAAAAGTTCTCATGGTCAGCTGAGTGCCGGGTTCTCCGATACTTTGGGCAGCAATAGTGCCCACAGCCGTACCTTTGGCCACCATTTTTTTGAATGCTAAATCATAACCATAGCATTTTTGGCAGACTCCCCAGCCTGATTTACAGGTAATTACGGAACGGACTTTTACTTCATCCAAATTGGCTTTTTCTAATTCTGGTAAATTTTCCGCATTAATAATATCGTTTTTCTTGACAATAATCTTTTTAGATTTGGGATGTACGATATCCTCAAAAGCTGTCCTACCCAGCAAACGCTGACCGAAATCCTCTCCGATTTCTTCACTCTCAGCCTGGGAAATGACAAAACCGTCTTTGGTTTTGCAGTCTTCTTCAGTTATAATCACGTCTTGGCAGACATCCACCAGACGCCTGGTCAAATATCCGGCATTAGCCGTACGCAAGGCCGTATCAGACAAACCTTTTCTGGCACCGTGGGTGGATATAAAATATTCTAATACATCAAAACCTTCCTTGAAACTCCCCTTCACGGGCAACTCAATGGTTTCACCAGAAGGATTTGTCACTAACCCCTTCATGCCCATCATCTGCGTGGTCTGACCCCAGGAACCGCGGGCGCCTGATTCAATCATAGCATAAACCGGTCCATGGACATCGAGAGATTCACGGCTAATCTTCTGTATATTTTCTTTTACTTGGGACCATACTTCAATAACTTTAGCGTGTCTTTCATCATCAGTAAGCAGGCCCTGGTCATATAATGACTGTATTTCCTCTACTTTACCCTCTGACTCTTCAATAATTTCTTTCTTTTTAGCAGGGATGACCAGATAGTCCATACCCCAACTGATGCCAGAATCTGTCAAATAATTGAAAGCGAGCTCCTTAATCTGATCCAATGTCTCGACCGTCTTTTCACTGCCAAATTTACTAAAGCAATCGGCCACTAATTTTGTCAGACTCTTCTTATCCATCATTTGATTTATAAATCCGATCTCCTTGGGTATGATATCATTGAAAATGATCCGGCCGACTGAAGATTCAATTACTTTATTATTGATTTTAACAATAATTTTGTCCTGAATATGCAAATGCTTCAATTGGTATGCCATCATCGCCTCTTCCTTGGATGAGAACCTCTTAATTTTTTCCTTAGGGGTGTCTTTTAATATGGTCAAATAATAACAGCCTAAAACTAAATCCTGGTTTGGCGCCACTACCGGCGAGCCGGTAGAAGGCTTCAACAGGTTTTTAACTGAAGCGATAACTTCAGCCGCTTCTTTTTTGGCGTTTTCCGTCAATGGTACGTGTACAGCCATCTGATCACCATCAAAGTCAGCATTAAAAGCCGGGCATACCAGTGGATGTATTTGGATGGCTTTGCCCTCGATCAGTACGGGCCGGAAAGCCTGAATGCCCAGCCTGTGCAATGTCGGTGCGCGATTCAATAATACGTGGGAATTTTTTGTGACCTCTTCCAAAATATCCCATACTTCTTCACGTCCGGTCTCAATAAAACGCCCGGCACTTCTGACGTTGTGCACATATTCACGTTTTATCAACTGGCTAATAATAAAAGGCTTAAAAAGCTCCAAGGCCATCTTTTTGGGCAATCCGCACTGGTCCATCCTCAAATGAGGACCGACTACGATTACGGAACGGCCGGAATAATCAACGCGCTTGCCTAATAAATTTTGGCGAAAGCGCCCCTGCTTACCTTTTAATATATCGGCGATGGACTTCAACATCCTCTTCTGCCCAGTTGATGCAGTCACTGTTTTGCCATGCCTGGCATTATTATCTATCAGGGCGTCAACCGCTTCCTGCAGCATCCTTTTTTCATTACGGCGAATTACTTCCGGAGCATTAAGCGCTATCAGCCTCTTTAATCTATTATTTCTATTAATGACCCGGCGGTATAAATCATTCAAATCAGAAGCAGCAAAACGCCCGCCATCCAGCTGTACCATGGGCCGTAAATCAGGGGGAATGACCGGAATCACAGTCATAATCATCCATTCTGGCCTGAATTTATTCTTCTTAAAACTCTTGAATAAACGCAAACGGCGAATCAGCCTTTTTTTCTTGCTCTCCGGCGCGTCTTCAATCTCCGGCTCTATCTCTTTAATCTTCTCATCCAAATCAACCTTGACTAAAAGCTCCCTAATTGCCTCAGCGCCAATTTCTGCCTCGAATACATGGCCGTATTTCAGAGACAAATCACGGTACATTTGTTCGGAGACGATCTGGTGTGGCTGTAAACTTTTTAACTCTTTCTTGGCTAGATCCACGGCCTCGGCCAGATCCTTCAGCTTCTCCTCCTTAATTTCAGCATTGGCCTTTAATTCTTCCTCAAAATTTTTCTCAATCTCCGGCTGCTTGGCCTCGTCTTTGTTTTTTTCTAGCTGTTCGGCTTTCCGCTGCTGAATATTATTGGCGATACGGCTAAATTCTGCTTCGATTGATTTCTTTTTAGCCTGATGTTCCTGTTCCAGCTGGCTTAATGACTCATCGCGCAATTCAGGATCGACGGAAGTGATGATAAAATTTGCGAAATAAATCACTTTTTCCAATTCCTGGACCGACAAATCTAAAATCAATCCGATCTTGGATGGCACACCACGTAAAAACCAAATATGAGAAACCGGTGCAGATAATTCGATATGACCCATCCTTTCGCGCCTGACAATACTACGGGTCACTTCCACTCCGCATTTATCGCAGATAACTCCTTTATACCTTATCTTCTTGTATTTGCCGCAATAACACTCCCAGTCCTTGGTTGGTCCGAATATTTTCTCGCAGAAAAGACCGTCTTTCTCCGGTTTCTGAGTGCGATAATTTATAGTCTCCGGTTTTAAAATTTCACCATGCGACCAATCCAAAATATCGTTAGGCGAGGCCAGCTTCAGTTTGATGGCATTAAAATCCAGACTTTGGGTTGTTGAATCGTCTCTCATATATTATTTATCGTCTTTCTTATCATCTTGTTTTTCTTCGTCAGACTCCTCTTTTTTAATATCCTTAGCGTCTATTTCTTCTCTATGATTTTCTTTTGGTGCACCAAGCAATTCTACATCCAGACCTAGTCCTTTGAGTTCCCTGACTAATACATTAAAAGATTCCGGGATATTCAATTTCTTGATTGGTTCGCCTTTGATGATTGCCTCATAAGCCTTGGCCCGGCCCGGCACGTCATCTGATTTTATGGTCAGCATTTCCTGCAGGGTATGGGCCGCCCCGTATCCTTCCAAAGCCCAGACTTCCATTTCACCAAACCTCTGGCCGCCGAATTGCGCTTTGCCGCCGAGTGGTTGCTGGGTCACCAGTGAATAAGGGCCGATTGAACGCATGTGTATCTTGTCTTCCACCAAATGGTTCAATTTCAACATATAAACATACCCCACCGTGACTTTTTGGTCGAAATACTGGCCGTTGCGGCCGTCAATTAATTTGATCTTGCCGTCTTCCGGATAACCCGCCTTCTTTAATTCCTCATGGATTGAATCCTCGGGCGTGCCGTTTAACGGCGTGGTGGCCACTTTATAACCAAGCGCCCTGGCCGCCAACCCCATATGTGTCTCTAATATCTGGCCAATATTCATACGTGAGGCTACGCCCAGCGGATTTAATATAATATCAATCGGCGTGCCGTCTTCGGTGTAAGGCATGTCTTCGATGGGGACAATCCTGGAGATGACGCCTTTGTTGCCATGACGTCCGGCCATCTTATCGCCTACCTGCACCTTTCTTAATTGAGCGATAGAAACTTGTATGGTTTTACTGACACCGGAAGGCAGCTTATCGCCCTTTTCCCTTGAAAATATCTTAATGTTAACCACTTTACCGTGTTCGCCGTGCTCGAGATAAAGAGAACTGTCTTTTACATCCTTGGCTTTTTCACCAAAAATAGCACGTAATAATTTTTCTTCGGCTGACAATTCCGTCTCGCCTTTTGGTGTGATTTTACCAACCAAAATATCGCCGGAATAAACTTCTGCGCCAATCCTGACAATACCTTCCTCATCCAAATCCTTCAATTTTTCTTCGCCAATATTAGGAATATCCCTGGTCACGACTTCAGGCCCTAATTTGGTATCACGTACATCAACAGAATAATCCTCTATGTGGATGGAGGTATAACGGTCATCCTGAACCAGCCTCTCTGAAATCATGATGGCATCTTCGTAATTACCGCCTTCCCAGCCCATATAGGCGACTAAAATATTCTGGCCCAGGGCCAGTTCACCGCCCTCGGTGGCCGGACCGTCAGCCAGGACATCCCCCAGCTTGACTGTCTGTCCCACATCCACGACTGGTCTTTGGTTAATGCAGGTTGAAGCATTGGACCGGACAAATTTCTTTAAAGTATATTTTTTTACATTGCCGTTTTTCTCAAGTATTTCTATTTCATGGCTATCCACTTTGGTCACCTTGCCTTCATTCTTGGCCAAAATCACCTGGCCGGAGTCACAAGCTGCTTTTTTCTCCATCCCGGTACCCACCAAAGGCGCATCGGGTGTGATGCAAGGCACGGCCTGTCTTTGCATATTCGAACCCATCAAGGCACGGACTGCATCATCATGCTCCAAAAAAGGAATCAAAGCAGTGGTCACGCTAATTATTTGGTAAGGGGCCACGTCCATGAAATCAATCTTCTCCACGGAATAAACGGTGGGCTCGCCATGCAGCCGGACTTCAGCTTTATCATTGAGAAAATAACCGTCTTCATCAATAGGCGTGGTCGCGGCCGTGGTAATGTAATGTTCTTCAATAAACGCATCAAGATAAACAATTTCATTGGTCACCCTTGGTTTGATCGGGATGATCTCCTGTTCCATAGCCGCTAACTGCTTGGCTATATCCTTGGAAATCTTGGTGTCTTTATTGAAAATAACTTTGCCGTCCTTGTCCTTGATATCTTCTCTGAGAATTTCGCCTTCCGTTAATGCGGTTTTATTAGCCACGTCATGCACAATTTTTCGAAAAGGCGTTTCAATAAAACCGAATTCATTGATTCTAGCAAAAGAAGATAAATGACCGACCAGACCAATATTCGGTCCTTCCGGTGTGGCAATCGGGCAAATCCTGCCGTAGTGGGTACGATGCACATCGCGAACATCAAAACCAGCCCGCTCCCTGGACAAGCCGCACGGACCCATGGCTGACAACCTTCTCTTATGTTCCAATTCTGCCAAAGGATTGGTCTGATCCATGAATTGGGATAATTGGGAAGACATGAAAAACTCCTTGATAGAGCCGATAATCGGTCTAGCATTGACCAGCTGGTTGGGCGTTAGCGTATTTACATCTAACGTACTCATCCTGTCCTTGATTATCCTTTCCATCCTGGCCAAACCAACACGGAATTTATTTTGTACTAATTCCCCGATGGCTCGCACACGACGGTTTCCCAGATGATCAATATCATCAGCTTCTTTCTGCGTATTGTTTAGCCTGATTATCTCTTTGATAATTTCTACTAAATCCTCTTTTTGCAGAACTCTATGCTCTTTGTCATTAGGAAAATCAAAACCAAATCGCTGGTTTAATTTATATCGTCCTACTCGGCTGAAATCATAACGGTCAAAACTGAAAAACATCTTATAAATTAAATCGCGGGCATTATCCACGGTCGCCAAATCACCTGGCCGTATTCTTTTATATACTTCCCGCAAGCCTTCTCCTTCATCACGAGACACATCTTTGGCTAAAGTTGATTCTAAATACTGATTGTCCGGATCCGTATCTACGTCCGCAAAAATTGCCTTGATCTCTTCGCTATTGCCAAAACCAAAGGCGCGCAATAAAGATGTGATCGGTACTTTTCTCTTACGATCGATCTTCACGGAAATAACATTATTGGCATCAGTTTCAATTTCCAGCCAGGCGCCGCGGTTAGGGATGATCTTGGCTCCGTAGTAGCGATTGCCTTTTATAATTTCTGAAGTGAAAAAAACACCAGCCGATCTGATCAGCTGGCTGACGACAACGCGCTCAATTCCATTGATAATAAAAGTTCCCCGGTCGGTCATGAGGGGGAAATCTCCTAAATAAATCTCTTGCTCCTTGATTTCGCCAGTCTTCTTGTTTACTAATTTGGTATCAACGCGCAAGGCTGACTCATAAGTAATATTTTTTTCTCTGGCGTTCCATTCGTCAAACCTAGGTTCGTCCAAATAATAATTTAAAAAATATAATTCCAAATCGCGACCGATAAAATCCTTGATCGGAGACACCTCTTCAAACAGCTCTTTCAGCCCATCTTTTAAAAACCAGTCATAAGAAGATTTTTGCACCTCAATCAAATCAGGCAAATCTATGGCTGCCTTGATTTGGGTGAATCTTTTTCTTTCTGTCATTGACGCGGATGACATGAGCAAAATTTGTTTAAAAATAATCTCTCTTCTAGCAATCTGGCCAGAAAAGAGTTATCAAAAGTTATACTTAGTTAAGATATTGTGTTTTTATCAAACGTCATTTAATGTTTCGACGTTTCCTAAATAGGAAATTAATTGTACTAATGAGTGTAACAGGAAAAGTTTATAGTGTCAAGAAAATAAGCAAAATATTGATATTTTAAAAAAACTTGGCTAAAATTAGCTAAAGTTTTTTATATTTCGCTAATATTAAATAAAAATTATACCCCTGATAAACACAAGTTATCCACAAATTATAATAATTCTTTTACTGCCTTTATATCATTCCAAGGCACCATTTTACCATCTGCCACAGCCATCACCGTTTCTGATCCCTTACCTGTGATAATTACAATATCTCCTTTTTCCGCCTGGGACAATGCTTTCTTTATGGCTTGTTTTCGATCAACTATTTTTTGGATCACTGGACCGCTCATGACCTGGGTGGCTCCGTTTATGACATCATCGATTATTTGCTCGGGGTTCTCGTCATATGGGTCTTCGTTGGTAACGATGACATAATCAGTATAGCGTGCTGCCAATTCACCTAATTGAGGTCGTTTGGCCTTGTCCCGGCCGCCGCCTTGTGAACCAAGAACACTTATTATTTTCTTGGGCTGATAACTTTGCAATGTCTTATAGACTGCTTCCAATGATGCTGGTTCATGGGCATAGTCAACAAAAATTTTATACCCTTTATCATTTTTAATTTCTTCCATGCGTCCAGGTATGCCTCTAACCGACTCTAATGCTTTCTTGATTTGTGTGACGTCCACGCCATAGTATTTTGCTACGGCCAAAGCTGCCAAGGCATTATATATATTAAATTCACCTAATAGTTGCAAATCAAAACGCTTGTCCATAGCGCGAAAACTGACCCCATCCATATCTGACTTAACAACCTCACCAATTATAATATCATTGCTAATCAGATTGTTGCTGGGCTGCAGTCCATATGTTATCTTTCTATCGGCTTGTGGCAAGAGGAAAAATTCAGCCTCTTTATCATCATGGTTAACCACGCTTAACTTGCCGATGACTTGCCCGTTAATTTTTTTCTTTTTACTTTTATATAAACTTTGAAATAGCTTCAATTTGGCCTCCCGGTATTTATCATAACTGCCGTGCGATTCGATATGCTCCGGGGACAAATTGGTAAACACAGCCGTATCATAATCAATGCCTACATGCCTAAATTGAGAGATACCTTCCGATGAAGTTTCAATAACCGCGTATTTACATCCTGCCTTGGCCATGTCAGCCAGCAAAGATTGGAGTTTAAAACGGCCGGGCATGGTCTGTTTGGTCTCATTTTTCCATTCCTTATCACCTATTTTGAAATTTACCGTAGAGACTATGCCGGTTTTAAATCCGGAATTTTCAAAAATCGCAGAAATCAAATTGACCACTGTTGATTTGCCTTTGGTGCCGGTCACTCCGACCACTACCATTTTTCGTGACGGGTGGCCGAAATATATGGCTCCAATTTTGGCCAATAATAAATGGTAGGCCTGCAATACAAACCGGGGCGTTATTTGTCTGATAATTTCCTTCATATCGATATTATTCTTCGCCCAGATTCTTATTGGCCTGATAAGTGGGCACCACGTTGATAGTCAGATCAACGGAAGTATCAAGCCGATCCTTCAAGATATCAGTCAGCCGATCTACATGCCGGGAGGTTATGTCAAAATCTGAATTCAGGGTTGTTTGGATGCTAATCGTGTCGCCTTGGTTGTCAATTTTCAAAGATGTAACTTTGGTATTGACGATATAGTTTTCGATGACTTCACGGACAATCTCAGACTGCTTATTTTCCAAAATAACTCCGCGCATTACCAAAGTTAGAGGAATGGCCACAATGATTAAAAAAATCACAAACCAACTGATATTTGTGACTGCTAAATCCTTGCTTTTCTCGCGCGTAGACAATTTTATCCCGACAACTAAAAATAGTATCACCGCGGCCAAGGTAATGGCGATTAAATTGGTAAAATACAGTAAAGCCGCTCCGGTGGACAGAGCAAAACTTCCTTCAGCGAACAAAATGCCCATCACCGACAATGGCGGAACCAAAGCCACGGCAGTGGCCACACCGGCCAAGGTAGCTGATAATTTTGGATGGGCCACGGCGAACGTACCGATGAACCCGGCCGCCAAAGCGATGAAGAGCTCAAACAAAGTCGGTTCAGTTCTCAATAGCACTTCCCGACTCTCCCCCAGATAAGGGGAAAAGGAACCAACGATAAAGGCGACCAAAAAAATTATCAAAGTTGATTTTAATAGGGTAAAAATATTTTTTTTCAATGACTTCACACTGCCCTTGATGATGGCCAGAGACAAAGCCAGAATCGGCCATAACAAAGGGGAAATAATCATACCGCCAATAACCACGGCTGAATTATCAATAATCAATCCAAAAGCAACGATTAAGGTGGAAAAAACAGTCAGCAATATAAAAGACAAATCCGGCTCGGCACGTTCGTTTATTTCTTTCATAATCTTCTCCTGCATGTCTTCATCCAGATGGATGTTGCGGAAAGCGTTTTTAACCGGTTTTTCCAATTTCTGCTCTATGGTTTGCTCGATTGTTTCCTCAATTTTTTTGTTATTTTGTTTCTTCATATAACCATTCTTTATAAGGTGTGAATACATTGCCCACCGGCCATTCCAAAATACAGGGCACCTCATCTGGATGTAGGCGGGTTACCACCTTCTCAATCTTTGCATAATTATCCTTGCGGGTGGCCACTAGGCAGGCAATTCCTTTTTCATTTTTCATTTCCCCCTGCCACCAGTACATATTCTCATGTTCAAACAAATCCACACAAGCTGCTAATTTTTCATCCAGCAACACTTTTGATATTTTCTTGGCAATTTTTTTATCTGGATATTGTATGTATATTTGTATCATTTTATTGGGCCCTGATCAATTCTCCATCAGTGTTTAATTCTACGAAATGATCAGCCGTGCCATTGAGATATGCTTCGCACTGGTTGGCCGGATCATCATCCACTGCCTGCCGAGGGTCATGAGCGATATCCGCCACCCAACCATCCATTAAATCATCAGACAAACAAGGCCCATCACTAAAATCCGTGCCTTCATACAGGGCGGCCCGATACAACTCCTGAGCCTTGGCGATGGCCAAATCACGGTCCGCCTTTTGCTTTATTTGGACATCTGCAGAACCGCTGATTATCTCGGCGGCACTGTAAGAATTATCATTTTCATTGGTTGCTTTATCATCACACCCGGACAATAAAAGCGCCCCACCGATTATTAATAAAACAAATAATACATATTTCATAGTACTTATTATTATAATATTTATAAACCCAAATCACAAATTTAAAAAACCCTTCTAATAATAAGAAGGGTTATATCTGACTAGGCGCTGCCCGGTTCAATCAGCAATTCATCGATATATGCCAATGACTGCTCCAAAATGGATGCCTTATTGGCCACTGCTTCAAAAAGCAAGTAACGATGTACTGACAGCTGTAGCAGCAGCTGATTGCGTCTTTCCAACTCTACTTCGTCGATGGTATTGAAAAATAATGAGAGAACAATCCTGTCGCTGACCTTTTTGTCAGGTATGACTAATATCATCAGACTGAAATTCTCCACATAATACGCGGTCAAAGTGGTCAGCGTATCGGCAAAACCAGCATATTCCTTGTCACGCAGGAACTCTTGAAAAGCCGTCAGTGCTGGCTCGTCTCCTTGTTCATCCTGGTCTGTTTGCGCAGATACTTGGTCCATCCTGTCGACGAACTGCTTCAGCAACATAGATTCCTGATTGGATACTTCCATCATTGCCTCCTACTGCCAAGGTGCATCGCAAATATATCTTATGTAATTTTAAAATTAAATTTTAATTTGATCAACCTTGTCCAGTTTCTCCCACGGCAGATCAATATCATTCCGGCCGAAATGCCCATAAGCGGCTGTCTGTTCATAAATGGGCCGTTTCAAATCAAGCTGCTCTATAATATCAGCTGGTTTGATGGGAAAATTATCCTTGATCAGTTGCACTAATTCTCCATTGTCAATTTTACCGGTACCGAAAGTATTGACCATAATGGAGACGGGTTCGGCCACGCCGATGGCATAGGCTAATTGCACTTCACATTTCTTGGCGATGCCCGCGCCCACGATATTCTTGGCGATATACCTGGCCGCATAGGAAGCGCTGCGGTCCACCTTGGTTACGTCTTTTCCGGAAAAAGCCCCGCCGCCATGGGCGCCCACGCCGCCGTAAGTATCCACGATAATCTTGCGTCCGGTCAAGCCGGTATCAGCCGGCGGTCCGCCGATCACGAAACGCCCGGTGGCATTGATAAACATCTTAATATCATCATTATAATAATCGCCCAGCACTGGCTTAATCACTTTTTCCCTGATATCCTCTCGCAATTTCTCCGTAGACACCTCCTTAGAATGATGGGCGGCAATTACCACCGTCTCTACCCGTTTGGGCTTGTCATCCTCATACTCTACCGTTACCTGTGATTTGCCGTCAGGTCTGAGATAAGGGAGGGTGCAGTTCTTTCTTACTTCGGCCAATCGTTTCGTCAATCTGTGCGCCAACGACAAAGTTAAGGGCATTAACTCCGGAGTTTCATCGGTAGCATAACCAAACATCAAGCCCTGGTCACCAGCCCCCGCTTCTTTCCTTTCGCCGGTGCCGTCAACTCCCTGGGCGATATCAGGAGACTGCTCATGGATAGTATTTATCACACCCACATCATCCGCATTAAAACCAGTGGCTGGATGGTTATAACCAATTTTTTTCAGAGTCTTACGAACGATATCCTGTATATCCACATATCCCTTAGTCTTAACTTCTCCGCCAATCATGACCAAACCGGTGGTCACGAAAGTCTCTACCGCACAATGGCAGTCTGGATCCTGCCTGAGCATATCATCATAGATAGCATCGGATATCTGATCACAGACCTTGTCCGGATGGCCTTCGGTGACTGATTCTGATGTAAATAATTTTTTTTGTGTCATATTTTTAAAATTAAAAAAATCTCTTTTTTCAAAAGAGATTTGCATGGCTTATCTTTCCCTTTTGAATACATATTAGGGCTGGACTTAGCACCTTATAAAAAAATTATTGTAATTCTGAACTTGATTCAGAATCTAATAAATTTTTCGGTTGCCGGGACGTCATCGGGCCAGTACCCTGTTATCCTCTCTTGATAAGATATTCATTTGTAAAGGTAAAAGCAGTATATCAAAATCCTAGTACAGTGTCAATAAATTCTATTTTTTACTGAATTGGCGATGTAAATTTTCAAAATTTCTAACCATGTGATAATTATCTAGTGATGATACTTCAGCGTCATATTTATCTGCATCCAAATCTTTCAATATTTCTCTGGCTTTCAAAAAAATTTTTGCAATTTTTTCCGGATTAGGCTTCCTAGGATCAACCATCATTTCGAAATTCCTTAGATGTTGTGAACTTGATACTATAAGCCTTAATTCTTGTGCGTCAGCAGTTCTAATATCTGGTTCAAAATCAGGTAAAATTTCCGGAAAACAATCCCTGACTTTTGAACGGAA
>Ga0272443_10004305_pt1 | contig 15656 bp, 8 predicted proteins | sample SSMAcet12_FD_193581 | JGI IMG/M metagenome (GOLD analysis project Ga0272443, IMG submission 193581) | Marine sediment archaeal communities from Little Sippewissett salt marsh, Falmouth, MA, United States - SSM-Acet-12 | ecosystem: Environmental > Aquatic > Marine > Wetlands > Sediment ...
CCCGTCAACCTCAACGAGCCCCTTTCACCCTGATGTGTGGAGCGACTCCACCATCCATGTGACAGTCCATTGTAGGGGCAGGCCCCCGTGCCTGCCCTAATCGCTCGTTCGACTCAGCCTACTGGCAATGCGTCTTCAACAGATGTGTAGACCCAGGGGAAGGGCAACCACAGGGGATTGCCCCTACGGCTCGCGCCGGCCACGACGTCAATCCTCCGGCACATGCCACGTCTCAGCGCGGGCCCGGCCTGGCCCTTGAACCACGGAACCCGAAACGCTACAATAGACCCATCGGAAGCAACAGAAGCGCAGCCTCGGGCAAAGCAGGAGGGTAACGATGCGCAGCAACAACATGCCATCTGCGGTGATGATTGCATTCTTTGTTGTCGTCAACAGTCTGTCTATCGCTCTTGGCAGAGTGATCCATGTCGACAGTGAGGGCATCGGTGGTTTCACCACGATCCAGGCGGGCATCAACGACGCCAATGACGGTGATACGGTTCTCGTCGCTCCCGGGATTTACCGGGGTGAAGGCAACCGCGATATCGACTTCAAGGGCAAAGCCATCACCGTCCGCAGCGAGGACGGCCCCCGGACCTGCATCATCGACAGTGAGGGGTCCGAAGCGGACCCACACCGAGGCTTTCTTTTCCAAAGCAAGGAAGGGAATGATTCTGTGTTGAAGGGATTCACGATCACGGGTGGCGAACCAGGGCGCACGAATGGCAGTGGCGGCGGCATCCACTGCTCAAACAGCAGCCCAAGCATACGTGACTGTGTCATCGTGGGCAATGTGGCGCGCGGGGGGGGAGGGATCTCTTTGGGGAGTTCAGATGCTGTCATATCGCACTGTGTTATAGCCGGCAACTATACGCGTCCGCTAGTAGGGGAGTGGACGTTTGGCGGCGGCGGTCTGAAGTACAGCCGAGGATATCCGACTATTCGCAACTGTACTATCTACGGCAACCGAGTGGCAGGCAGCGCTGGTGGTGGCGCTTACTGCACTGACAGGGGTTCAATACTGTTCATCAATTGCATCCTCATCGGCAATGAGCCTCGTGGTGAGGGTTCTCAGTTGGCCTCGGGGGGATGTTTGACAATCACCGGCTGCCCAAATGTGGAGATTGTGAACTGTTGCATTGAGGATGACCCCAACGCGATATTCGTGGGGAACTGGAGCGACCCGCGCAAGGTCCCGGACGACTGTATCCGGGAAGATCCGCTCTTTGCGCGTCCCGGCTACTGGGATCCTGGTGATCGCCCCGATTACCCTTACGACGATGTCTGGGTCGATGGCGACTACCATCTCCAGAGCCAGGCCGGACGGTGGGACCCGAACAGCGGGAGTTGGGTCACCGACGAGGTGACGAGTCCGTGTATTGATGTGGGCGATCCGAACTCAAATTTCTCGGGCGAGGTTTGGCCGCACGGGGGGCGGATCAATATGGGTGCCTACGGCGGGACGGCTGAGGCGAGCATGTCGGCCCAGGCCGTGGATATGTTCCTGCCGCGTATCGCCTGCATCCACTGGTACGACCGCAAGCTGGCAGAGAGCTGCCAATCATTCCTCCAGGCCCACGGCTGTTCCGTGACGTTGATGCACTCGGAACTGCTCCTCCAATATGCCTTCGACGACTACGACCTCATCATGATCGCCACCGACACGGCGAATGCCGCCGTCTGGGCCAACGAGGAGGCCGTGGCCGCCCTTGTCGAGACTGGCAAGCCCGTCCTGGGCCTGGGCGAAGGAGGCTACGCTTTCTTCGGCAGGCTGGGCCTGGCCATTGGTTCTCCCAACGGCGCCCGAGCGACCTTCGACAGTGTACGCATTCTCGATTCGAACAGCGCTCTGTTCACCGGGCCGTACTCCGTCGCCGTGCCCGAAGACGGGACGCTCCGACTCTGCGACAGCTCGGCCCAACATGTCGTGATCTACCTGTGGCCCGCCCCACCGGACAATGTGACCGTATTCGCACAAAAAGTGGACGACCCCGGTTACTGCCCCCTGGTTGCCCAGCAAGGCCACTTGCTTTGGGGTCTCCCCGACTCGCCCGATCAACTGACCGAGGACGGCAGGCGACTCTTCCTCAACGCGGCCATTCTGACCGCCAACGGTCGGCTGGAGCCGGAAGTGGCACTCACTCCTTGAGGGAGGTCTACGGCTGGTCTACTCCAGGATGGGGGGAACGAGTTGGCCCTGGGCCTGGGCTGTGAGGTCGTGGTAGACGCCGTAGAAGTTGCTGTTGAGATCCAGCCAGAGCGTGATGCGGTACAGTTCCTCGTCGCTGAGCTCCACGTCATAGTGTCCCTGTTCCAATAGGGGCAGGAGCTTCGAGTCGCGGGCGCCGACCTTCCCGGCCACGGAATAACTGGTTTCGTTCCTGCTGAGCCAGCCGTTGCCGCCGTGCTTGGCCCAGGCCAGCGGTGCCAAGGTGTGGTAGGCCTGAGACCACCCGTACCTGCCCGGATCGTGTGCCAGGCCGGGGGCGTTCTCTTCGCTCTGGTGGCAGGCGGCGCAGTGCTTGTCGATCACGGGCTGGACCAGGCGGGAGAACGTCAGAGGCCAGGAGCCTTCCACATCACGCTGCAATTTGCGAGGGGGCTTCTGCAACGCCAGCGGGACTGCCTGGGCCGAAGGACTCTGGGGAGCGTGGCCCTTCGGTTCGTGGCAACCCAGACACGTCATGCGCTCGCCGCGATGGACGTAGGTCAGCGAGCGCATCGTCTGCACCGCCCGGCCCTGTTCGTCCAAAGCCTGGAAGTAGACCGGAATGTCGGGCGGCGCCTCGAAGTGGACCGAGCCATCGGCTTCGACAGGGACGGTCCCGAGCACACCTCGCCCCAACGACTGATTGCCCACTCCCACGGCGGGTTCATCCGCCTTGCGTGTCGTCTTGGGAAACAGTTGCACGACGCGCAGGGCCTTGATCTGCGTGCCCGCCGGCCAGTCGAAATCCGCGTCGTACACGTTCATGATGGCGATTGTTGCAGTGCTCTCGTCCGCCTTGGCAACGCGATCAGCCAGCGCCTGCGTCGTGCGGCTGGGAATCACCGGTGGACGCTTGCGCACTCTCAGCGGGATCGGGTCCAGGCAAGGCACTTCGGGATCGGTGTAGAGATGAATCTTGTTGCCAAAACTGTCCAGCAGGTAGAGCCCGTAGTGCTTCTCCTGCGGATCGTAGACGCAGAGATAGAAATCCTCGCTCAAAGGCCAGGCCTGGCCGTACACCTGCCCGCGTCGATTGCCACCTTTGTGTGGAGCACCGGGAACGCCGGGCATCAGTTCCGATTCCGGGAAATGCACTTCCGGAGTGATTCGCTGCAATTGACTTGAGGCGCTATCGTCTTGCCTGCGGTGATCGATCAAGACGAGCGAGCCATAGTTCTCGCCGTGATGCGGCGCGGCGGTGGCGACGAACTTGTGCGAGTTGGGCACCGCGCGAATGGACAGCTCCATCCACGGCCGATGCTCGCGGAACGTCGGGTAGTTGCCATGGTAGCTGCGCGGATCGGTCCCATCCGGATAGCATATCCAGGGATGATGGGCGATATCGCTGTCGCGGTCGACGTAGTCCCAGCGCGTATAGACGATCATGCCATCATGCGTGATGCTCGGATGCCACTCGTGCGTTTCATGAGCGCTGAGACAGAGGATGTCACTGCCGTCGGGCATCATCCCGTAGAGCGTATAAGTGGGATTGGGCCGGGCGCCGCACCGCAAGAACCCGCCGCGCCGCTCCGAGATGAAGGCGATCCGTCCGTTGGGCAAAACGCAGGGATCGAAATCGTTCCAGGGCCCATCGGTCAGTTGAACCAGACCGGTGCCGTCCAGGCGGGCCTTGAACACATGGTAGCAGGTCTCTTCGCTCCAGTAGTAGTGCAGCCTATTGGCGGCTCTGGCCTCGGCGGCCGTCCAGAATTGTCCTTCCCACGAGGCGTCCGGCCCGATGTCTTTCGCTTGGGTCCAGGCGAAGTAGATCGTCTGGGCGTCGTAGTCGATCTCCAGAGAAATGAAGGAGCCTTCGGTGAGGCGTTTCCCGCGCAGCCGTCCGTTCGCAACGGTCGCGTCCTCCAGCACATTGACGATGGTTGGCTCTGCTCCGAACGCATTCCTGAGAATGTACACGCCGCCACCAGGCTTGGCATTGTGGCCTTCGTACTGATCGACCATGTGCCGGTCGCCACGCCCCTGCTTATGGTGGGTCAGGAAGACGATGTCGTCGAAATCCAGCAACGGGTTCTTCAGCGCGATGGCCCGGCGCAAGCGCACGGCTTCGTCGAATGCTGCCCGACGAGTCTTGGATTGGGCGACTGGAATGCGCGCGGCCCGTTCCTCCAGCAGCGAGAGATTGCGTCTGTCCAACTCCAGAGACGGTGCTGCCTCCACGCGGTCGAGGTGCTCCCACAGGGCGCGGGTACGTCGCAGGATGATATCCAGCGGATCGCGGTCGGTCGGCCAAACCAGGGCGTCACGGCGCAGTGCTTCATCAATCAATCGTTCCGGCATCTCGTGCGAGCGGTAGAAATCGATGAGTTGCCCCAGTCGCTCGTATTCGTCACGTGCAGCGCCGATGACCGGTGGCACCGCCGCATCCTTCGCCTCGGCGCTGCTGCCCATGGGCCACGGGAAAACCAACAGAGTGGCCAAGACCGCGATACATTGCCATCGAGATTGAGGCATTGGCTTCCCTTCTTCCTGGCGCTGTCAATGCTGCATTCGCCTGGGGTACGGCACCACCTGTCTATATTAGAGGATTTAATAGGATTTCACAAGGGGATGGGACCCGAAGATCCGTACCTGCGCCGGGCCGAATGGCTGCCCGAATCAGGATCGGCAATCGGATGAATCCTATCGGGGATTTTACCTATTCATTTTTCGGCGATTCCCTTATGTTGCGATTACGGCCCGAGGCCCGATAAATCTAATAGCCGCAGGGCCATTGCTGCCGAGTCGGACTTGGCAGAATATCATGGCTTTTAGGTGGGTAGGACATTGGAAACACGACTCAGAACGGCCTGTTCAGAGCAATGGAGTGCTGGAACAGCTCGTCTCACGAGAGGCATGGGGCCTCTCGACGGAAACTGGCGAGATACGACCGACGCCTCGCCAGTCCAGAAAGTGCGAGTTTCACCATGTACAACTGCGATTTCACAGACAACTCGAGTGGGGGCGTCGCTCTCTTGGTCGAGGAGCGACCGCCCGAAATCCGCGAGGACAAGGTGCTGGCTGTCCGCCAGTTGCTCGACGAAGACCGATATGGCGTTGCCGAGCGGCTCGACGAGGTGGTCGAAACGCTCCTGGCGCTCTATGGCGGCTGAGGACGTCGTCTGATCTTCGTCCGCTCCTCGTGGCATCATCTGCAAATGCTGTAGCATGAGTGGCTTACGACTCCGTCAGTGATTCTGTCCGGCTCCCTCCCCGCCCGCGGTTTGCGATTGCAATTCGGCTCCGTCGGCGTTATAGTATGGCCCTTTTGACAGGACCGGATTGCAGAAGGGCGCAGATGAAGATCGCATTGGGTACCGATCACGCAGGGTACGAATACAAGGAGCGCATCAAGCGATACCTGACCGAGCAGGGCCACGAGGTCGAGGACTTCGGGACCCATTCGGCCGAATCCTGCGACTACCCCGATTTCATCTACCCGGCCGCCCACGCCGTCGCCCAGGGCGCTTGTGACCGAGCCATCGTGCTCGGCGGCAGCGGCAACGGTGAGACCATCGTCGCCAACAAGGTACGGGGCGTCCGTTGCGCCGTCTGTTGGAACGAAGACCTGGCCCGGCTCAGTCGCGCCCACAACGATGCCAATGCGATGTCCATCGGGGCCCGGACGGTATCCCTGGAGATGGCTCTGAAGATGGTCGAAATCTGGCTCGAGACACCCTTCGATGGCGGCCGGCACGCCGAACGCGTCCATAAGATCGCTGAATTGGAAAGCCGCTGAGGAGGATAGGTCCTACAGGGCCTATTTGACCTATCCCATTGAAGGCTGGAGATTCACACGGCGGATTTGAAATCAGCCGGGGAGGCAACCATGAGCATACGAACACCTGCGCACACCCTTCTGATGGCAGTTCTCATTCTGGTTTCATTCTTGTCCGGCGTCGCTCCGGCCGGCCCCATCCTGGTCGAGACCGAGAGTTTCGATCATCTCGGTGGCTGGATGCTGGACCAGCAGGCGATGGACCAGATGGGCTCGCCCTACCTGCTGGCCCACGGCTTTGGTGTCCCGGTCGCGGACGCAACCACCACGGTCGTCTTCCCCAAGACCGGCAAGTACCGCGCTTGGGTCCGCACCCGCGATTGGGTCGCCAACTGGAATGTCCCCGGCGCGCCGGGGAAGTTCCGAGTGCTTGTTGATGGCGAACCGCTGGAGCCGACCTTTGGAACCAAGGGTGCCCAATGGGATTGGCACGATGGCGGTGTCGTCGATATCCGGAAGCGCGAGGTTCAACTGGCGTTGCACGATCTGACCGGCTTCGAAGGCCGGTGCGATGCGATCGTCTTCAGTAGCGACATGCGCTTCACGCCACCTGGCGAACCCGAAGCGCTGGCGGCCTTCCGCTGCGCGGCCTTGGGCTTGCCCGATGAGCCGGTGGATGCCGGTCGGTTCGATCTGGTCGTGGTTGGTGGTGGCATGGCGGGCACCTGCACCGCCATCTCGGCTGCGAGGCTGGGTCTGGAGGTTGCGCTGATCCAGAACCGCCCCGTGCTGGGTGGCAACAACAGCTCTGAGATCCGCGTTCACCTCAACGGCGAGATCAACCTGCCCCCCTATCCGCGTCTCGGTGACGTCGTGCGCGAACTGGACCCGGGCAAGCGGGGCAATGCCCAGCCCGCCTCCTATTACAACGACGAGAAGAAACTCCGCGTCGTGCGGGCCGAGCCCAAGTTGCATTTGTTCCTCAGCACACACGCCTATGACGTTGAAACGGAAGGTGACCGCATCGTCGCGGTGATTGCCAAAGACCTGCGAACGTCGCAAGCGTTGCGCTTCGCCGCGCCGCTGTTTGCCGACTGCACGGGTGACGGAACCATCGGTTGCCTGGCAGGTGCGGATTGGCGCATGGGCCGCGAGAGCAAGGCCGAGACGGGTGAATCACTGGCGCCGGAGACACCTGATAAGATGACGATGGGAGCCTCGGTCCAGTGGTACTCGAAGAAGACGGAGGAACCGAGCCCGTTCCCCGACTGCCCCTGGGCGCTCGAGTTCAACGACCAGAGCTGCCAAAACGCCGTGCGGGGCGACTGGGACTGGGAGTCCGGCCTGAACAACGATCAGATCACCGAGATCGAGCACATCCGTGATCACACCTTCCGCGCCATCTATGGCAACTGGGCCTTCCAGAAGAACCACAGCAAGCACAAGGACAAATACGCCAATTACGAGCTCGATTGGGTCGCTTACGTCGCGGGCAAACGCGAATCGCGCCGACTGCTGGGCGATGTCATTCTCCAGCAGCAGGATGTCCAGGAATTCCGCGAATTCCCCGATGCGTTCGTCACCACAACCTGGTCCATCGACTTGCACTATCCGGCCCCCGAGAACACCAAGCACTTCCCGGGCATGGAGTTTCGCACGATTTGTGTGACACCGCGGATCAAACCCTATCCGATCCCTTACCGCTGCCTCTACTCGCGCAACGTCGAGAACCTGTTCATGGCCGGTCGTGACATCAGCGTTACCCATGTTGCGCTGGGCACGATCCGCGTGATGCGCACCGGAGGCATGATGGGCGAACTGGTGGGTATGGCCGCGTCGCTCTGCGCCGAGCACGGCACCACGCCGCGTGGCGTCTACCAGAACCATCTCGACGAGTTGAAGACTCTGGCCACCCGCGGCGTCGGCAAGGAGCAGATGCAGAAAGCCGCCATCGAACGGGCGACCCGTTCGGCAGAAATCGCGGGCTACGCCTTGAGCAAAGTCCAGCGCTGGCTGCATGAGAAGGCGCTGCCCACCATCGACTCAGAGACCGGTCTCTACCCGGCCGATGGCAAGTGGAATTACCGCGACACCGCGGCCGATTGCTATCCGTTCCTCTGTTGGGCCGCGTTCGTGGTGGACAGAGAAGCCCTTGATGGTCCGGTTCGTGACATTCTGCACGCCGAGCAGAAACTGTGCAATCACCTCGACCGCGTCCCTACACCCTACGACTGGAAGAACAAGAAGAAGATCGAGATCGATTACGACGAGCTGATCTTCCAGGCCTCCGAATACGTCAAGGACGGCCTGATCGCCATTGTCGAGGTCACGGGCAAAGACGAGTGGTTCGAGCGCATGCTGGCCATCGAAGAAGACATCTGGAAATATGCCCGCTACGACACGCCGTATGGCAAGATCCCTTCGAAGAATATCGAGGTCAATGGCGAGCAGCTCCAGGCCTTGGCCAGGCTGTATACCATGACGGGCCGCGAAGAGTTCCTCACCTGGGCCGAACGCTTGGCCGATTACTATTTCGACCAGCCAAACTTCGTTCCCACGCGCCTCCGCGACCACGGTTGCGAAATCATCGGTGGGTTGGGCCTGCTCTGCGCCGTCGAGGCCCAGGAGAACCGTCCGAAAGCTAAGGTCTATCAGGCCAAGCTCAAGCACGTTTTCGATACCATCCTCGCTAAGGGCTGCAACGAGGACGGGATGATGTACAACCACCTGACCCGCCGTGACGGCAGCAGTGGCAAGCTCAGCGATGGCTGGGGCTACAACTACGTTGGCTACCTCTGTTACGACATGACCGTGGGCCAACCGGTCTATCGCCCCCGCGTCGCGGCGACACTCGGCAATCTGCTCAAGCCACTCTACGACGACTACAACTGGGAAGGCAATTACTCTATCGATGGCTTTGCCGATTCGATTGAAGGCGGGATCTACCTGCTCAATCGCGTCCCGGTCAAGGAAGGTTTCATCTGGGTCGATCGCGAGATGGCCCGCCGCGTCACGCGCTCGGCCGAACCGCTGGAGACCGCGGAGCTATGGGGCACGATGAAGCTCCAGGCCAATGGCGTCCGCACGGTCCTGATGCACGCCTTGATGCACACGCAAGGCGTTATCGCCCGACCCTGGCAGAAGGGCCTGAAGCTCGGCGCGGTCCAAACCGATAACGATCTCGTCATCGTCGTCAAGTCCGACAACGATTGGTCGGGCAAACTCTGCTTCGACCTCCCGCGCCATCGTGAATACATGGGCTTTGCCCAGGATTGGCCCCGCATGAACACCCTGCCCGAATGGTTCACCGTCGAACGCGGCCAGAACTACACGATCGCAGGCGCAGGCGAAACCACCACCGCCACCGGCCAAACGTTACACGAAGGTCTCCCTCTAACCCTCGCCGCTGGCCAGCAGAAGAACCTCGTGGTCCACCCTACCCGCTGATAAGTCCCGTAGGGGCAGGCCACCGTGCCTGCCCGCCCCGTGCGCCGGTGACGCCCCATTCGCTACGTACCCGCATGGGAATTGCCCATTCGCGAAGAAGGGCAAGCACGGTGGCTTGCCCCTACGAGTTACGATAGGGACGGCGCCAATCCCGCTGGACAAATCGCCGCGAATGTGCTATGCTTGAGCCTGTGGTTTGACTGTCAAACGTGCTATCGAGGGAGCACAGCCATGCGGAGGATTGCGTTACTGACCCTGTTCATCGCCGCCGTGCTGGCGTGCGCCGGCAGCACGGAAGCTCAGGCCAAGATCATCTACGTCGACGACGACGCCCCCGCCCCCGGCGATGGCACCTCCTGGGCCACCGCCTATCGCTTCCTACAAGACGCCCTGACCGACGCCGCGATGGCGGAAGAGTCTGTCGAAATCCGCGTGGCCCAAGGAACGTACAAACCCGACAGAGACCAGTGGATGCCCGACGGGAGCGGGGATCGCGAGGTTTTCTTCCGTCTGGATACCGGCATGAGTCTGCTGGGCGGCTACGCCGGAGTGACTGCTGACGACCCGAATGAGCGGGACGTCGAAGCATATCGGACCGTGCTGAGCGGTGATCTGGCGGGCAACGATCCCGACGTGACGGATGCAGCGTTGATGCGAGATGACCCTCTGCGCCAAGACAACGTACGTGTCATCCGTGTCTACGGCAACGGATCGTACCTAGACGGGTGTGTCATAACCGGTGGACGCTCAGCGTTCGGAGCATTGGAGATCAGGGGGAGCGTCACGGTGACCCACTGCACCTTCAGCGCCAACTGTGGCAACGGTGGATACCCTGGTTGTTCCGGAGCAGTCTCTCTGATGACATCAAAGGCGGATGTGGTTTTCGAGCATTGTACGTTTGTTAGGAACGCAGGTCATTACGGGGGTGCCATCGACGGCTCCGATCTTGTTCTGGCCAATTGCCTTTTTGCCTGGAACTATGCGTGGGGTTTCGGCGGCGCTGTTTCGGGGGGCTCTATTACTGATTGTACCTTTGTCGAGAATCGCGCCCGGTCCGGTGGGGCAGTCAACTTGAGCGGTAGCTTCTCGACTGTCTGCACCGTGGCCCGGTGCGTTTTTCGTGGGAACTTCGCTACTGACTACGGGGCGGGCGCGATCTTGTGCGAAGGTAACACGAATATCGAGGACTGTCTGTTTGTGGGAAACAGGGCGGCTTCCTACGGAGGAGCATGTCACAGTCAGTTCGGAGACGTGAAGCTGGTCAATTCGATTCTCGTGGGAAACCAGGCCGGGGAGTATGGAGGGGCATGGAGCACACGAGAAGGCAGTTCGCTGGAGATCGTCAATTGCACGATTCTGGAGAATCGCGCCCCGGAGGCAGCGTTTCTTCTGGTTGACCGCAATAGCAATCCGGCTTCCAGTCAGGTCAGCGTACGAGACTGTGTCCTATCCAACGGAGATCACGAGATTTCCAGCAACGACTCACCCGTAGAGATCGCCTATAGCTGTATCGCCCCTGAGATAGTGGCTCAGGGCGAAGAGGACGATTGGCTTGTTCTGGGACAGGGGAACGTTGATGCCGATCCGTGCTTTGTTGATCCTGGGTATTGGGACATGAACGGGACGCCGGACGATCCGAACGACGACTTCTTCGTCGAGGGGGACTATCATCTGAAATCCCAGGCGGGACGTTGGGACCAAGCCGGCGGAAGCTGGGTTCAGGACGAGGTCACGAGTCCCTGCATCGACGCGGGGGATCCGAACTGCCCGGTCGGCGACGAGCCCTTCCCCAATGGCGGCGTGATTAACATGGGCGCCTACGGCGGAACGGCCCAGGCAAGCATGTCACTGACGGGGGAGCCGACGCAGAGCCGGTGGACTGAGCCCGTGCCTTTGTTCGAGGTCAACACCGAGACGGCTGAGGAATGGGCACCTATGCTGTCGCCCGATGGCTTGATACTCTATTTCGGGCGCGTGCGCAGCCCCGAATCCGACCTGGGCCGCATCTTCCAGGCGACGAGGCCCAGCCTTTCAAATCCTTTCACGTCAGTTATCGAGGTACCGGGCCCGCTCAACGATGCGAATGGTGACGTGCTCTGCCCGTGGGTCTCGCCCGACGGTCTGCGGCTGTACTACAACTTCCAATCCGGCGCCGTATTCCGCTTGCAGGTCAGCGAACGCTCGTCGACGACCGATCCCTGGCCCCGCGGGACAGACCTTTGGGAGTTAAACGTACTCGACACTCGCCTGCACACGCCGCGCCTGACGGCCGACGAACGAACGATTCTTTTCACCGGTCCCGACGCGCGGGGCGGTGCCGGTTATGATATCTGGATGGCGACGCGCCCGGACCGTGAGGCGCCGTTCGATGAGCCCGTGAACCTGACGGAACTCAACAGCGTTGAGAACGACATCCACGCGGTCCCGTCCGGCGATGGCCTGACTGTCTACTTCCCGTCGAATCGCAAGAGGCAGTATCAACTGTATCGGTCAATGCGCGAGAGTACCGAGAGCGCGTTCGGCCCGCCCGTCCATATGGCGCCGTTCGATACGCCGGATGGAGACAGCATGTTCCCCTGCCTCTCTGCCGATGGTACCGAATTCTACTTCATGCGACAGACCGCCGGTGGCCGCGCCACCCGCGACCTCTGGGTCGCCTACCGTACGGGCGAATGATGATTCGCCCCTACCCCTAATTACGCAATCATCATCAACCGTAGGGGCGATCCCTCCGTGGTCGCCCTTCTCCCGACACATCATCCCCACGCTCTAACAGGAGGAACTACCGATGACAGAGACAATGTATCCCCGCGCCGACGTAGGGGCGAATCATGATTCGCCCGCACTCACCAAAGCCAAAAGTGTCTACGACACGCTGCGACGCACCCGGCCACGCTCGCGGCAGGATTTGAAGCACTACGTAAAGGTCTTTCTTGGGATCGACGTTCCGGACCAGACGCTCTGTCCTGACCACAGCAGCCCGCTGGATTATTTGTGGCACAGTTTCTCAGTCGATTTCGCAGGCGATGGGTGGCAGCCTCAAGCGCAGCTTGGGGATGGTGCGATATCTAGACCATCCCCAACGCCTCCGGCGTTGAGGCTGCCACCCGGCAGCAGCGCAGACGCCATCGTCTGGGCGAATCGGGCCGGCGGCAAGACGGAGCTGGCGGCCGTGGCGACGCTGCTCGACGGCTTGTTCAAACCCAACTGCCAGATTCGCATCCTGGGCGGTTCGGGCGAGCAGTCGAGCCGGATGTATGAGTATCTCACGACCTTCCTGCAACGAGGTTTCGAGGGCGCGCTGGCCGGGCCCGTGCGCAAGGGTGGCTGCCATTTCGCCAACGGTGCGGCGGTCGAGGTCCTGACCCAATCGGCCACCAGCGTGCGGGGCCAGCACGTGCAAAAGCTGCGCTGCGATGAGGTCGAGCTGTTCGACGAGGAGGTGTTTGCCGCCGCGAAGTTCACCACGCTGAGCAAGGACGATCTCACCGCGGCCATGGAACTGATCAGCACGATGCACCGGCCCTACGGGATCATGCAGCGGGAGGTCGCGGCCGCGGCCGAAGCGGGCACGACGGTTTTCAAATGGTGCCTCTGGGAGACCATTGAGAAGTGCATCGGTCGCACCTGCTCGCAATGCCCGCTCTGGTCCGATTGCCAGGGTCGAGCCAAGCGCGCCGGGGGCTATCTGCGCATCGACGATTGCATCACGCAGATGCGGCGCAGCAGCCGGGCCGGCTGGGAGGCGGAGATGCTGTGCATCCGACCCTCGCTGGAGAACGTGGTCTTTGGCGAGTTCGATCCCCAGGTCCACGTCAAGCCGATCGACTACGATCCCAATCTGCCTGTGTATCGGGCGCTCGACTTCGGTTTCGTCAATCCGTTTGTGTGCCTGTGGATTCAGGTCGATGCCGACGGAACGGTGCGCGTGTTTGACGAATACGTGCGGAGGCGGGCGACGATAGACGTCCACGCTCGGGAGATGCAGCGGCGTACGCCTTGCCCCGAAGAGCGCGTCGCCGCGACGTTCTGCGATCCGGCCGGTGCCGGGGCCAGCGACATTACCGGGACCAGCGTGATCCGCGAGTTGCGCAGCCTCGGCATTCCCACGCGCTATCGCAAGAGTGGTATCGTCGCCGGGATCGAGTTGATCCGCCGGGCCATCCGCGCCGGTGACGGCCGGAGCAAGCTGGTCATCTCCCCCCGCTGCTGTCGGCTGATCGAGGCGCTACAGTGCTACCACTACCCTGACGGCGGGCAAGCCAGCCAGGGCGAACTGCCCTTAAAAGACGGGCTCTACGACCACCCCATCGATGCGCTGCGCTATTTCTTCATCAATCATCAACATCCTCGGCAAGCCACCACCCGGCGGTACTAGTAGGGGCGAATCATCATTCGCCCTATTCAGTAATAGGTCCGATACGACCTATAGGACCAATGCGACCTATTCTCCGCCTCCGCTTTTCTTTGACGGACCGCGGGGACAAGGGTACACTTTGCGGGACATTGTTTTTTGGCAGAGGGGACAATGAACTATCAGTTCAGTACGGACAAAGTTTCACAGCACGTGGTCAAGTACGGCGTGGACATCCGCCCGGCGATTTCGCCCGAACAGGACCGGACCAAGCTCCAGGATTACGGCAATTGGCTGGTCGAGCAGTTCCCGGAAGTCTTCGAGACGCTGCTCTCCGGGCCGCGGGAGCTGCGCGTCCAGCGGACCTTCATCCTGCCCAACACCAAGCGGGTCGAATTGCCGACCTTCGTCCTGACGCCGCGCGGTCCCGTCTTCACCTTCCCCGAACGCCTCTTCATCGACCGGGCGCACGAGCTGAGCATCCCCGAGAAGGACCGGATCTTCCGCAAGGCCTTCGAGGAGTTGCGGACGCGCTTCGGCGAGCGGACCGTGCCCCGCGTCGGTGTGGTGCACGAATTCGTCTTCGAAACCGGTTTCACCAGTTCGCTCGACGTGGTTGCCAGCAGCCTCAAACACGACCTCTGGCGGCAAAGGGCCAAGAACCTGCGCATTGTCATGGAGGCCCCCACCGAGGGCAAGAACGTCAACATCGAGATCCGCCCGACGTACCTACAGCGAGCAGGCAAGCGCAAGGAAGCGGCGCCTCAGGACGACATGAAATTCGGGATCGTGGTCAATGTGGATATCAACAATCAGCAAGTCTCAGGCGATCTGAGCAAGGCGGAGATCAATGATATTCTCGTTTTCGCCAGCGACTATGTGCCCGAGGAACTGATCAAGTTCCTGAACAACGAATACTGAGACCGGCGGCATTGACGGTCTCACACGTGCCTACGATGAGTGGTGCAGGGCATCGCGGATGATCTTCGCCCGCAGCGCGTCACGATCGGTGGCGCCCAGGGACTTGCCGCAATTCATTTGCAGGTGGGCCGGCAGGGTGAGCATGAAGAGGCGATTGATCGTTCGGATCGACAGCCCGCGGTCATCCGGCGCGTCCGATGACTGGTTCTGGAGCGTGCAAAGCCGCTCGATAGCCGGCGTCGACGCTCCCATGAACTGGCGCATGTTCAGGCCCAAGCGCAGGTGGCTCAGCAGGAACAACGCCTCCTGAGAACTGATCAAGTGGGCGTTTTGCAGCAGGGCCATCGCGCGGGAAATCTTGTCGTCGAGGATATCCACCTGCTTGGCCAACAACTGCTGACGGGCGGCCTTCTCGTACGCGACGATCTCCGGAATGATGGCGCTTTCGAACTCGGAGACGATCGATTGTTCACTGACCCCGAGCGTCACCTGATTGGAGATCTGGTAGAGGTCGCTGGTGGCCTCGCTGCCCTCGCCGAAGAGGCCGCGCACGGCCAGATTCATATCCTTGGCGGCGCTGAGGAACTTCTCGATCTGGCCGGTCATTTTCAGGGCCGGCATGTGCAGCATAACCGAGACGCGCGCGCCCGTGCCCAGGTTGGTGGGGCAGGCGGTCAGATAGCCGAAGCGCGGGTCGAACGCGTAGTCCACCTTCTCCTCGATCATGTTGTCGATGCGGTCGATCTGCTCGGCGCAGTCGGCGAGTTGGCACCCGGCCTTGAGCACCTGGAGGCGCAGATGGTCTTCCTCGTTGATCATGGCGGTGAAAAACTCGCGCCGGGCGATCACCACCCCGCGCGGGCCCTTGGCCATCGCGTGATGCCGGCTGATCAGATGGCGTTCGACCAGAAAGTCCCGGTTCAGCGTCGGTGCTTTGTCCACGCTGACGTAGAACACGTCGTCGCCCAGGTCGAGCGAGGTCAGCACGTCCTTGAGCCGCGCGAGGATCT
>Ga0272443_10004308_pt1 | contig 15637 bp, 11 predicted proteins | sample SSMAcet12_FD_193581 | JGI IMG/M metagenome (GOLD analysis project Ga0272443, IMG submission 193581) | Marine sediment archaeal communities from Little Sippewissett salt marsh, Falmouth, MA, United States - SSM-Acet-12 | ecosystem: Environmental > Aquatic > Marine > Wetlands > Sediment ...
CAAAAAGTGACCGTCCGAATCATCCCCGTCCTCATCCGGAACCAGTGTACCGTCTGAGTGCAGTACCCTAACTACCGGCACCAGGGTACTCGTCGAGGGCAGGTCAATATTCAGCTCTACCACATTACCCGCATTCAATACACCCAACTGGAAGCGATCTTCATCAGGATTATTACCACTTCGCTGCATAATATTTCCAGCTACACTGGCCAGTTTGTGGATGCCGCTGGGCGTCATAACTAATACATTGGCGCCGCTAATACTGTCATTACTATAGTTGGTGTCGGTTTCAAGTTGGAGCCCGGGAGTAGCTATTGAAGGTCTAGCTAAATCAACTCGCAGGGTGTAGTCGCCGGTGGCGTCCCCTCCAACTCTTGTAACTCTTGGGTAGTACCTGCCACTACTACTTATGGTATAATGACTCACAAAAGCATCATCAGAAGGTCCACCATCATTGTCGGTTGCAACGTTGCCGTCTGCCGAGTTACGCAGCTCCAAATACACGTTTACCCCGCTATCCGGCGTATCCACACTGACCGAGACAATATCCCCGGCTAACGCATCAAATGCCCAGTAATCAACATCATCCGACGGATCAATGCCATCAGTGACACTCGTGGTATAAAACCCGCTACCTAATGGATCGTGCTGAAGCGTCAGTAGTGTAGCTGCCCCGATTGTGTCGCCATTTAATAAAACTCGATCCTCAAGCCGTTCAAGTCCGAGCGACTTGTTAAACTCAATCGACCGAGAGCGAACACCTGATCCACTTACTGAAGATGTTTTGGACTTTCGACTGCAAAGCTTACGTAGATTTCTGAAACTGTGTGATACAAATGACATACCACTATCTCCTAGATCGATAGATAATCCCGGAATAACGGGACGCACTCTGGATAAATTCACGCGTAGGAAATGGTTAATTTAGCGAATAGAAACAAGACACTTATAGAATACCTATAAGTCCATCAAATAGAACAGATGCAACCTGAATTGATTATAACTGCCCCAGGATCCTCCTTACAAAAAAGTTGTTTATCTCCACTCCTAAAAACCATACCCACAAGTTACATAGCAATTTCTGATAATAACTCTATGAGCATTAAAAGATCTGGCCGCTAAAAACAGAAAAACTAGTACCAGACTAAAACCTTATTTATAACAAAAATGTAGCCAAAAGACAAGGCCTAATCTGTGTATTTATACAATGGCAGCAATAATTCGCAATACGCTATTACTTATTGAGATGAAAGGACTTATGCCATCAGACTGGTGTCTTACCAGACGGTAGTTATATATGTGAAAATGCCCAATTTATCTCAGCTTGTTTGATGACTGCTCCCTGCTCTTACCTTCTGCCGTATCGTGGCCATCTATATTAGCCCGGAAGACAATCGAAGTTTAGTCTATCGTCTGACTGAGATACTTGCTCCTTAGGGATACTTGTTTGTCGATTCTTCGGGGTCTCTCGCTGATCTGGGGCCGCAATTCACCCCCCAACACCACTGCCGCTTTATTGTTTATCCGCCCAACAAATACGCTGCCCCCTCCTTATAATGATAACTATTTCTGTTTTTCCCATATGCGTCTGCCCCGGTTAGGCTATGTATCGGCAGGGCAAGTTCGTTGGCATTGAGTACTATTAATGTTGCAGAGCCGTTGTGCGTAAATGCTAATAACAGTAATGAAAGGGCTTTAAGCTCGTAAGTGTTTTGTAAACAAATGATTCTAAGTTGCTGGCACAGGCCTCAAAATATTTTTTACCAGACTCTTCAATCCGACGTGCATTTTAAACCGGGTATTTTACGTGTTACGCATGATTTTGAGGCAGATACCACTCGGTGCCTGAATCTGAATGTTAAGATTGTTGAAAATCAGCATGATACCATTAATGATTGAAATATAAGGGATTACGATATTAGGCTGAATATGGGAATTTAGTTAACCCAGGCCATACGAATAGGATTGTTGCTAGTTTTTGCGGCAACTCGGAACGCTGCTGGAGTAGACACGGATCACAAATAGCACGTTTTTTCTCTGGAAAATCCTCCAGTCGAGAGTATAATTACTCAGAGTATTGAGTAATTTGTAAAAGGGCTCTCTTATGGCTGACGAATACAAAAGACCAATTTATCGTGAAATTCTCAATCGGGTTAAAGAAAAACGTCGTTTTATTCAGGTTCTTGCCGGCCCCAGGCAGGCGGGAAAGACTACTTTGGCCAGACAGGTTATGAATGCTTGTGGGCTACCGGTTCACTATGCATCGGCAGATGAACCGACCCTTCAGGATCGTTCCTGGCTAAATCAACAATGGGATATTGCCAGAATCAATATTACCTCAAAGAAGTCTTCAGGCGCACTATTGATTGTTGATGAAGTTCAGAAAGTGGCCGGTTGGTCGGAAACTGTCAAACGCCTCTGGGACGAAGATACGGCCAATAAAACAAACCTAAAAGTGATTCTTTTAGGATCATCGCCGCTGCTGATGCAACAGGGATTAACGGAGAGTCTTGCCGGTCGATTTGAAACCATACCGGTCAGGCATTGGTCATTTGCGGAAATGCGGGACTGCTTTGCAATGTCTCTTGAGCAATATATTTATTTTGGCGGGTATCCGGGTGCTGTGGCGTTGATAAAAAACCGGCAGCGCTGGATGAAATATATTTTGGATTCTCTGATAGAGACAACCATTGCCAGGGATATTTTGCTAATGACTCGTGTGGATAAACCGGCATTATTACGACGATTGTTCCATCTCGGCTGTGAATATTCCGGGCAGGTCCTTTCCTATCAGAAAATGGTTGGGCAATTACAGGATGCTGGAAACACCACTACACTGGCCCATTATCTGGAATTATTGCGCGGCGCTGGATTACTTACTGGTCTGGAAAAATATTCGGGGAAAACGCACCGAAAAAGAGGCTCCAGTCCAAAGCTTCTCTGTTTGAATACGGCTTTAATGACAGCCCTGAGCGGCGTCTCTTACCAGGAAGCTATCAAAGATCGTGAATATTGGGGCCGTTTAACGGAATCGGCCGTTGGGGCTCATTTGGCAAATGACTCAGCCGGCAAAGGTATCAATCTCTACTATTGGCTGAGTCGTAATCGGGAGGTGGATTTCATCCTGGAATCCGGCAAAAATGTGGTAGCCATTGAGGTTAAAAGCGGCAAGAAAGAATATACTCTGGAAGGAATGGCAGAATTCTGCAAACATTTCTCAGTTAAACGACAACTATTGATCGGCGGACATGGTATTGCCATTGATGAATTTCTCTCCAGCCCGGTTGAAAGGTGGATAGAATAAAATGCCACAATAAACAATGAGCTAATCCGAGCCTGTGCCAGCACTAGAAAGGAGGGTATTATGAGAAAGCTGGTAAGGCTATGGAAAAGACCAACTCATGATGGCCAAAAGTATACGTACTATCTGATCTATTATGATTTCGATGGACGTAGAAAACAAAAGGCACTGGGGCACGCTGATAAACGCAAGGCGGAGAAGCAGTGCACCCAACTGGCCAGAGAACTGCGGATGGGCCGTACTGAGGTCATCTCCCTCAGGCTGAGTGAATTTTTAGAAGACAGCTTGAGCCGCACCCGAGGACAGATCAGAGAGAATACCTATCTTGAGTACAGTGCGGCAATGAAGCAATTCATTCAAGTGGTTGGCAATATCGATTACCGTAACATCCGATACGAACATGGCGAACGGTTCATCCAAAAGTGCCTGGATGGCGGTAATAAACCTGCGACAGTAGCCAAAAAGATAGGCTCACTTAAGAGGTTGTTTCAGTTGGCAGTTGAACGCCGACAACTGGAAGAAAATCCCTTCCGGTATGTTCGTAAACCTAAGGCAGCCCAGCGAGCAATACATGTCTTTAGTGATGAAGAATGTGCCCGCATGGTAAATGCAGCCAGGCAAAAGAAGATTGGTTTTCCATTCCGGTGGGACATATTCATTTTGACTGCCCTTTGTAGTGGGATGCGTCGAGGTGAGTTACTCAACATTACTTGGCAGGATATTGACTTTGCCAACCGTAAGGTTCATGTCTCACCGAAATCAGACAATAAAGCCACCTGGGAGTGGAATATCAAAGACACTAACCGTCGCGATGTTCCCCTTACAAATGAAGTCGTGCAGCTACTCTCAGAACATCGCTTGCTCCAATCACCAGGAAATCCTTATGTCTTCGTGCCAACCCACCTCTATGAGTATATTCAGAAGCTACGGAAAAAAGGCAAGTGGAATCAGCGCAGAGGGCTTTGTCCTGCGACTAATTTCCGTTACCAGTTCAAAGTTATCATGAAGAAAGCTGATATAGAGAAGGGTGAGTTCCACGATCTAAGACGCACTTGCTTGACTAACTGGTTGGCTAACGGGCTCAGCGAATTCGATGTTATGACCATGGCTGGACATGCTTCATTTGAAACCACGCGACGTTTCTATTTAGCTGTCCGCAGTGACCTTTTGGATCGTGCCAGGAAGGCAAGTTCGTTGGCATTGCGTACTATTGATGTTGCAGAGCCGTTGTTCGTAAATGCCAATAACAGTAATAACCGGGCTTTAAGCACGTAAGTGTTTTGTAAACAAATGATTCTAAGTTGCTGGCACAGGTCTTTAAATATTTTTTACCAGACTCTTCAAACCGACGCGTATTTTCAACCGGGTTTTTAATTTGTTATGCATGATTTTGAGTTAGATACCATCCAGGGCCTGAATCCGACAGATGCGATTGCTAACAATCAAGACAAATTCGTACGCAAACTTAAAGCGTTTTGCTATTGGGTATATTGGCTTTGGTTCCGCACGCTGGAATCTGCGCGGGGGGCGTTGAGCAACCAAAGTCCCTACCGCCGCCATCTCGAATGGCTCAGATTAAGTTTAAGAATACGTTGTCAAGTTGAATTAGTGTGATATAATTCGGGATATTAACAATAAAAAGCATATAATACCTTGTTCGCAATATGAAGATGAGAATATCTATATCGTTCGTTCTGCTCTGCGGCTTGCTGGCCGGTTGCAGCTCGACTCTCACAACAGATGGTGTTGAAGGCGTCATCTTCCCTGCGCACAAAGCTGATTTCGTCGCGCAGGCAACCGGCCGGAAGGAGTTGGCATACTGGACCCCATCCGAACCGGACATCGTCCATGCAATCCCCCATATCCGGAAGTTTCTCTCCGGAGCAGCTCCTACCATCGCAAACCGCTTGCAACAGTACCGATGTCAGTATTTTGGTATCATTGTCAACGGAAAGAAGGGAATATATTGCAACTTCTTTCATCGTGACGGACACGATGAGAACTGGCGAACCGAGCCAATCTTTGTGCTTGACGGCGGCGACTGGTATTTCCAGTTGGAATACGAAGTTGAAAAGAAACAATGTCTCAAATTCAGGGTGAACGGCGAGGCATAGGATTTGCGAACAATGAGGTGGAGGCTATTTGTCGCTAGCGCGCCAAAAGCCTCACCTCCGGCGTTGGGAAGGACTAAGTCTCAGAATACTATGTCAAAAATAAAGCCGTTTCAACATGTCATAGGTTTTTCCATTGGCATTGGAATCTTTGTAATTTCGATACCTTATGGGATATATCTGCTTCACCAATATTTTGATTGTAATCTGTTATCCATTTCTGTTGTTAATAGCTACTTGTACAAAGGTATCTCGTTTTTTTTTATGGGGACTATTTTTTCTAATCTGGTCAAATATCTTTTTGGTATCTAGGGGGAAGGGTGGACCAACTGAAGGGTTCGGAATCTCAATTAGCCCAAAAACCAGATATCTGGTGATCAAAGGTCCTTATCGTTTCACTCGGAATCCTATGGCTTTTGGGGCATTATCCATCTATTTTTCAATCACTCTCTTTCTCAATTCGTTGACTGGTTTTGTAGTTGTGATTGTGATCATGCTGGTCGCCATAATTTATCTCAAGACTTCAGAAGAAAAAAGGTTATTGAAAGACTTTGGTGACGAGTATTTACAGTATAAAAAGAAGGTTTCGATGATAGTTCCCATACCGAATCGATTTTATTGAAAATGTAATGTAAATTTTTAACAAACGCATCAACTCGGACGTTTTTCGCGCCTCTACGCTCTGCGAAAAACGCAGGTTATGCCGCCGTTATTCAGATGATTATGAACAAAGTAGTGATCAGTATCATATGTGCTGCGTTTCTCTCCGGCTGCAACTGCTGGGAAGGGAACGGGCGTTGATATATAAAACATTGGTTCTAACGGGGTTGAGGAGAAATGAATTATCTTCTCTTACTGTTGCACAGCTAGATTACATCGGGGCTGTTCCTTATGTAATACTCAATGCTGGGGACGAAAAAACCCGTCAGGACAAATGGGAGAGGGTAAGCTATAAGTAACTCAAAGAATACTTGTGTAACTTCTTGTTCTGACAACAATAAAGAAGTGTCGTCAACTCCTGACGACACTCTTACCAAATCGGGGAGACGGGATTTGAACCCACGACCTCTGCGTCCCGAACGCAGCGCTCTAGCCAAGCTGAGCTACTCCCCGCAGTTCGTTTAGCATATAACACCACTATCCTAATTATGATCCGGGAAAATTCAAGTGAATTTTTAGAAATATCACTGATTATGGTGGGCTAATATAAGAAAAAGGAGATTTTTCAGTTTCCTAACCGGAAAAATCCGCCTATACTATCCGTGTATAAGTGGCAAATAACCAGCCGGGGATAGGACCGGGAGGTGAATTATGGGACAGACGACCGAATCACAGATGCAGAGAAATGTGCTGACAATATCTGCTGAACGTCTGGAGGAACTGCTGGAAAAGGAATGGCTGCTTACCAACGAACGGGGCAGTTATTCTTCGAGTACCGTTCTGGCCTGTAATACCAGGCGGTATCACGGCTTACTGGTGGCCTCATTACAGCCGCCGGTACAGCGGATCGTTACCCTCTCCGGGATGCTGGAGACCGTACACTGGGGTAACCAAAGCTGCGAACTGGCAAACTTCGAATTCTCCGACCGTCTGCACCCCCAGGGGTACCGGTTTCTCAAAGAGTTTCGCTCCAACACGGGTGTTCATTTCATCTATGAACTGGAAGGGCTCAAAGTAGAAAAATCACTTTATCTGGTCCATGATCAGGACATACTGGTCATCAATTACGACTTTTCCGGAAAGGCCGAACAGGGAAAATTAGAATTGATGCCTTTGGTGGCGCTGCGGGATTTTCATTCTCTGCAATCTTCCTCAGCATCGTTAAGCCTGGATTTTAACGACGGGGTTTATACAGCTCATGTGCTGGATCCACACGGGCCGGCGGTGCATTTCCACTGCCCCCAGGCCCGTTTCGACTGTGGGCCGGACTGGTGGTACGCAATGCACTACCGCCAGGAAAGAAGACGCGGGCAGCAGGATTATGAAGATGTCTGGGCGCCGGGCTGTTTCCATATCGATTTCAAGTGTCCGGGACGGATTTCACTGATAGTGCAGGCAACGGCCGGACTGCAGCGACCCGGGCCACTCACTATCGAGGTGGATGACCTGGTACACAAGCTGCGCAGCCGTGAGGAAAAGTTGTTTAGCTGGGCTGATGTCCGTGATGAACAAGATAAAAGCCTGGCCCGGGCGGCAGATCAGTTTATCGTCCGCCGCTGGGTCAATGATTCTCAACTGTCAACCAGTATCCTGGCCGGTTATCACTGGTTTGCCGACTGGGGACGGGATGCCTTTATTGCCCTGCCGGGTTTACTGTTGGAAACTGGCCGCTTTGATGAGGCTCGAGATGTTTTACTCACCTTCGGCTCCGCGCTGAATGACGGTATGATCCCTAATTGCTTCGGTGACTATGGCGACCAAATACTTTACAACAGCGTGGATGCCTCCTTATGGTATGCTATTGCCGCCTACCGGTACCTGCTGGCCACTGAGGATGAGAAAACCTTCAGGCAGCATTTTATCCCCGCCATAGAACAGATTGCAGGGGCCTACCACGAAGGTACTCGCTTCAATATTCATGCCGACGACGACGGCCTGATTAGCGCAGGTGATCCGGAAACCCAACTGACCTGGATGGACGCCCGCTGTAACGGAGTTTCTTTCACACCGCGGCACGGCAAACCGGTGGAAATAAATGCCCTGTGGATCAATACCCTGCGTATCCTGACCGAGACTGTCACCTCCAGCGACGGCAGGCGATGTTACTTACAGATGGCTGAAAAGGCCGAGGAAAGTTTCCGCCGCCAGTTCTGGAATGAGCAAGGTGGTTACCTCTACGATTGTATTGCACCGGACGGGGTTGGAGACGGATCAATCAGACCCAATCAGATTTTTGCGGTCTCTCTGCCCTACTGTTGCCTTACCAATAAACAGCAAAGTTCGGTGGTACAAGTTGTCCAGGAACATTTGCTGACCAGCTCTGGACTGCGCAGTCTGAGCCCGCGGGACAACCGCTATCATCGACATTATCAAGGTGATCAGTTTCAGCGGGATTCAGCTTACCATCAAGGGACAGTATGGGCCTTTCTCATGGGACCATTTGTGGAGGCTTTTCTGAGAATCAACCAGTTCTCCGACCAAGCCAAACGACAGGCTGCTGAAATGATCAGCCCCCTACTAGAGCATCTTGACAAAGACGGCTGCCTGGGCAGCGTCTCAGAGATATTCGATGGTGATTTTCCCCATCGGCCGCAAGGATGTGTAGCCCAGGCCTGGAGCGTGGCCGAATTGATCCGTTGTAAAAAAATGTTGAGGTAACCCCATTAGCACTGCTGGGAGTCTAGGGGAGATTAGGTTTGGTGAGGGGCAATCTAATCGTCACAGAAGTGCCGGAACCAGCAGTTGTGTTGATTTTCATTCTGCCACCCAGATGCAGCAGACGCTCACGAATACTGAATAGCCCAAATCCACCATCTCCTTTTGCAATTAGTGCGGTTCCATTGGTATCAAATCCCACCCCATAATCTTCTACCAGGATGCTCAGATAATGATGATTCTGGTAAAGAGCTACTCTGACTTTATCAGTCCGGGCGTGCTTGATGACGTTTATAAGCAGCTCCCGCACGGCCCGAAATAAAAATGAACTTAAATCTTTATGTAGTCTCCGTTTTTTATGATCATGTTCGAAGCGATACTCCAAACCATGTTCTTTTTGATTTTGTTCCAGCAGCCATTCCAGAGCCGCCTCCAGACCCATTTCAAAAAGAATGGGAGGACAAAGCTCATAAGTGAGTGACTGGGTAAAATTCAGGGCCTGCTCCAAAGCCCTATCAGTCTCTTCCAGCATTTGGCTTGTCCGGGCAGGATCCGTAGCTTCGCGCAACATACCCATCTTAATTTTTAAAAGGGCCAGAATCTGACCGATGTTTTCGTGCAGGTCGTTGGCGATTTGTTGGCGCTGATGATCCTCGGTAAGCAGCAATTCTGAAGCCAGAGAATGGAGTTGCTTCTGATAAACCTGGATTCTCTCTTCCGTTTGCTTACATTCCAGGGCATTGGCGAAGATAGTTCCCACAACTTTCGATAGCGAGATGATATCTTCAGACCAGGTTTTTTCTTCGCATACACTATCGAAGCCGACAAAACCATTTATTTTCTCACTGATGGGCATAGACAGTACAATCAGGGATTGGATTGCCTGCGCTTCGAACTCTTTTTTTTCACATGTGGCTTCGGGTGGAAGGTCTGCTACTCGGGGAATATGCACTACCTCTCCAGCTTTTATTTTTTTGCAAATCCAAGGAAAATCATCTACAGGGAAATTTTGAAGGTGATTGATTTGCGGCTCAATTCCCTCGGCGCACCACTCGTGGGTGTTGCTTAACTGGGTACCGTCCGGGGAAAATAAAAACACATAACTGCGATCCACACCGATAAACTCCCCCAGCTCCCGCAGGGCTCTATTTATCTCTTTATCTATCTGTTCGGATTTGAGATTGATGAATCTGGCGGAAAGTCGCGTGATAAGACTCTCCATCCTGCCCCGATATTTCAGTTCCTCCGTCGCCCGGATTTGCTCAGTAATATCAGTCCACATACTCAAGACGAAAACTTTTTCCCGGATAGAAACAGTTCTGAGACTGGCCCGGACATCTTGTATCTGGCCATCCTTGGTGCGGTGTTTTGTACGGAAGGAATCGAATCCCTGTTCTAAGACTTTATCGGTATGCTTTGTGATCTCTGCGACAGACTCACTCGCCTCAAAATCTTGGATCCTGATCTTTTGAAACTCTGCGCGGGTATAACCCAGGGCCTTGTGAGCCATATCGTTAAACTCGACCACCTCGGTGGTTTCGGGATCCACCAGAATGATGGACTCGGTGGCGTTTTCAAAGATCGCCCGATATTTCGCTTCACTCTCCCGCAGGGCTTCCTCTGAGCGACGGCGCTCGGTTATATCCTGGAAGAACCCTACCTGGTAATCCCGGGAGCCGATTGTCATAACCTTAGTGGAAATATCACAATAGACAACTGTTTGGTCTCTTCTAAGAACGGGTATGTCTCGGGCAGTCATAATTTCCCGCCGGGACTGCTTGTTAAACGCCTCGTAAACATGCTGCAACTCTGCGCTGGGATGTATTTGAGATACATCCATACACATCAGTTCCACTGCCGAGTAGCCAGTTATTTCACATATCCTGGGATTGGCAAATACAAATTTTCCTGTATCGATCTCAGCGGCCAAGATACCATCGGTAGCTCCTTCAAATATAGTCCTGAATCTCTCTTCGCTTTCCTGCAGGGCTCTTTCCGCCCGTTTGCGCCGGGTGATGTCGGTAGCGATATGGATAATTCGCTCCAGATCACCTTTCTCATCCAGCACCGGAGTACAGGAGACCAGATACAACCCCCCTAAGACCTCCAGGGTCTTCTCTACCGTTTCAAAGCGTCCGGATTCGAGTATTGCTACTAGAGGGCATCGCTCTACCGGGCTATCAGCCTCATGAAAAATCTGGTAACATTTTTTAGCTACCAGTTCACGTTCTTTTTTACCGGTGGCCCTTTGGGCCGCACGGTTGGCCGAGATCACATTATGCTCTGCATCAAGGATAAGGGTAGGCTGACCTATGGCCTGAAAGATATTTTCCCATTCCCGGCGTGTTCTTTCCAGCGATTGTTCTGTTTGCAAACGAGTAAGGGCGCTTCCAATCTGGGCGGCAATTGTCTCCAGCGCAGAGCGGGATTCGGCGGGCAACTCCTCAAGGGTATGAGATGCCACATTCAGACAACCAATGACTTCTGCCTTGTTAAAAAATGGAATCACCGCGACCCCCAGCAGATGTTCATCGACATCTGTTTTTTTTAGAGGCAATCCCAATTGATCATATCGCGCATAGACAGGCCTACCTTCTTGAACTATTTGGAAATTGTCAGATTCGGGCCCATAAATTAAAACCCCCCGAACAAAATCGGGAGATAATCCCCGGTAAGATCTCATCTCCAGGTTACCGTTTGTACTATTATAAAGATAGATCGCTCCACAATCGGTATGGGATGCCTTTAGCGCCGCATCAAGACATAATTCCAGAGCCTTATCCAATTCCCGTTGTTCGTTTAAAGACAGGGCCAAATCAAGCTGGATTTTAATCAAGCGTTCCTCTCTTTGCTGCTGTGCTATTTTACATTCGGCACTCATCTGCAAAGTTATCCTTGTGCATAAATAACCTTAACGATGCCAATGATATCAACTTACCATGTATAAAGGATATTCTAGGACCGGAAATATTTTTTACAAATAAAAACTATGACCGGTCATGAACAGGAAAACTTATTAAGCAAATTCCTATGATCAAGCACAGATAGAGCGGATTGCTTTATATATTGAGTCTGTCATTTATCCAGCCAAAATCGCTTCCATATCTTTTGGGGCGGTGTCGATGGGCATAATATTGAAGTTCTCCACCAGGACATTCAAAACCACCGGCGAGACAAATGCCGGCAGGGACGGCCCGATTCGGATATTTTTTATACCCAGATGAAGCAAGGTCAGCAAGATTGCCACAGCCTTCTGTTCAAACCATGAAAGTATCATTGATAAGGGCAGCCCATTAACGTCGGTCTTGAAAGCCTCGGCCAACGCCACCGCGATCTGAATAGCTGAATATGCATCGTTACATTGGCCGATATCAAGCAGCCGCGGAATACCGTCAATGGTACCAAAATCAATTTTATTGAACCGATATTTCCCGCAGGCCAGGGTTAAAATCACACAATCGTCCGGTACAGCCTCGGCCAATTCCGTATAATAATTCCTGCCCGGCTTGGCTCCATCGCAGCCGCCGATGAGGAAGAAATGCTTTATCTTACCCGCCTGGACGGCCTCAATCACCTTCCCGGCTACGCTCATTACCGCATTACGACCAAAACCAATCGTAATCGATTTTTCCGGTTCGTCCTGCCCAAAACCCTCTGCCGCTAGGGCCGCATCAATCACCGCAGTGAAATCACGATCGGTAATATGTGTAACTCCCGGCCAGGCCACCAGCCCACAGGTGAAAATACGATTCAGATAATTTTCCTTGGGCCTTTGAATACAATTGGTGGTCATCAGAATCGCTCCGGGAAAGGCCGCGAATTCCTTGACCTGATCCTGCCACGCTCCACCGTAATTACCCACCAGATGCTTATATTTTTTCAAGCCCGGGTACGCCAGGCACGGCAGCATCTCACCATGGGTATAAACGTTAATACCCTTACCCTCAGTCTGCTTGAGCAGCTCTTCCAGATCCTTCAAATCGTGACCGGATACCAGAATACACTTTCCCTTGATCGGCGTGACTCGGACCTGGGTGGGTTCCGGATGACCGTAGGTATCCGTATTCGCTTTATCCAACAGCTCCATAACTTTCAGATTTATTTCACCTACCTTCAAAGCCGCTCCCGTCAGTTCGGACACATCGGTCGGATCGTCGGCCAGAAAATCCAATATCTCATGGAAGCCGGCATATACATTCTCATCAGCAACTCCCAGAACCTGGGCGTGATCCGCGTAGGCTGCTGCACCTTTCAAGCCGTACATAATCAGTTCCTGTAAGCCGGTAACATCTTCGCCCAGGTTATTCAGGCGTTTGGAAATACTTTCCGCCTGTCCCTGCCTGATAAGTCCCTCGATATCATCCGCCGGCACGAAAGCCGCCGCTCCCTGCAGCTCTTGTGGTGTTTCACCCCGGGCCTGGGCGGCGTCTTCGTAAAGCTTTCTGGCCTTGTCACGGATTTTGGCGGCTCTTTTGATCATCTCGGCTACCCGCTGCGGATCAAAATTAACGTTCGTAATCGCAGTAAACAGTGCCTCAATTACAAACACATCCACTTCATCATCATGGGCCCCATATTTCCGGGCCCGTCGAGCGTATTGCCCAATCCCTTTGGTGGCATATACCAGCAAATCCTGCAGATCTGCGGTTTGTGGATCTTTGCCACAAACGCCACTTACGGTGCAACCCGTACCCTTAGCCGTCTGTTCACACTGATAACAAAACATACTCATATCTATTGCTCCTTTCTATTTCATATAACCTTTTACTCATTTACTAGTTTACCCGTTTACTCGTTTACTTGTTTACCCGTTTACTCGTTTACTTGTTTACCCGTTTACTTGTTTACCCGTTTACTCGTTTACTTGTTTACTCGTTTACTTGTTTACTCGTTTACTTGTTTACTCGTTTACTTGTTTACTCGTTTACTCGTTTACTATTTCTCCCTGAATACCCACCGTCACATCATGCAAAGGAATATTTTTCCCCGAAGCCGCAAGTGCCATCTCTGCAATACGCACTAATCCCGAACAGCAGGGCACTTCCATGTGCATGACGGTGAGGCTTTTTATGGACGATGTCTTTAATATATCCGTCAGTTTCTCTACATAATATTGCCCGTCGTCGAGCTTGGGGCACCCCACCACTACCGGATTACCTTTCAAATATTGCCGATGAAAATCCGCCAAGGCAAACGGTACACAATCCGCCACCAGCAACAGATCGGCATCCTGAAAGTAAGCAGCATGGGGCGAAACCAGCTTTAACTGCACCGGCCAGTTGCCCAACTGCGACGGCTGAGACTCGCTTGTTGTTGGGCGGCTTTCAGTATTACAGGGCTTAAGTTGTCGTTCCATCGTACCGGAGCAACCGCAGGGAAGTGTTGCTTTTTTATTATCCGCAGATTTTTCTGCCGGTGTGTTGCTTATTTGCTGCTGCTCAAGATTCTGCTTGGCAGCCTCTTCGTCGAAGGCCTCAGCCTGACGCTGTTCGATAGTGATGGCACCTTCCGGACACTCGCCCAGACATGCACCCAGTCCGTCACAATATACGTCACTTATCAGCCGGGCCTTGCCGTCTATAATCGCAATGGCGCCTTCCGCACAAGCCGTGACACATTGGCCGCAACCGGTACACTTCTCTTCATCAATTTTTACTATGTTTCGAATCACTAGCTTTATTCCTGCGAAATACGTCCCGTAATTGGGAGACTTTGGTCTTTTGCAATTGGGTATATACGAGCTTGTTCACCTTCTCCACCAGGCCGCCCAGAACACACCTTTCGCCCTGACAGATTGGCGTGCTCAACAGGCACTTCTGGAGCGAAAACGGCCCTTCAATCACCTCGTATATATCCAGCAAGGTTATTTGGTCCGGATCAGAACCAAGGCGAAACCCGCCCCTGGGCCCGCGAACGGCCTCTACAAGTCCCGATTTAGCAAGACGTTGCATAACTTTGGACAAATGCGCCTCAGAACCTTTAAGCTCGCCTGCAATCTGGTGAGTGGAAAATATATGTTTCGGATCGCCGGCCAGCATGGCCATCGTATGCATTGCCAGTGAACACGCTTCAGATATCTTCAGGGCATTATTTGTCATATAAAACTTCCTATACTAGTATTCTGGTACTATTATACCACTATTTCGGCAAAAGTCAAATCTGCTCTAAAAAATTCCAAAATATATTCGTTCTTACCCTTGGAATTTAAGTTCCGTATGGTCGTAACTGAGTGGATTAATTAAGCTTGTAACTAAAATTTTACCTTGGGTGCGGCCTTTTGTTCCTCGGTGGCCTCAAAGTATTCTGCCTTTTCCACCCCCGCCATACCACAGAACGACCGTCCGAAAAATGAACGTGCATAGGTATTCAATTCTTTCACGGCGTCATTATAATCCTTGCGGGCAACAGCGATCCGATTTTCGGTTCCCTCCAGTTGGACCTGTAGGGCTGCAAAGTTCTGGTTGGCCTTGAGTTCGGGATATTGTTCTCTCAGTGCCAACAACCGCGATAAAAATCCCTGGAACTGACCTACTGCCTGCGCCTTGGCCTGTACGCCCTGGGCCTGAAAGTATTTGGTCCTGGCATTGGCAATATTTTCAAACAGTTCTTTTTCGTGCTTAGCATAGCCCTTAACTGTCTCAACCAGATTTGGTATCAAATCGAAGCGGCGGGTTAGCTGCACATCTACCTGCTTCCATGCACTCTTGGCAGCCTCATCAAGGCGCACCGCCCGGTTATAACCTTTCCACACCACGACAAGGCCTATCAACAGCAGAATCAGCAAACCAAATAGAATAACAATGCCTTTGTTGCCCGATTTTTCAGATTCGGTCATAATAATTGCTCCTCGCTAAAAAGTGTCTTATATTACCAGCCGCCACTGACTCCACCGCCACCAAAACCACCGCCC
>Ga0272443_10004310_pt1 | contig 15633 bp, 10 predicted proteins | sample SSMAcet12_FD_193581 | JGI IMG/M metagenome (GOLD analysis project Ga0272443, IMG submission 193581) | Marine sediment archaeal communities from Little Sippewissett salt marsh, Falmouth, MA, United States - SSM-Acet-12 | ecosystem: Environmental > Aquatic > Marine > Wetlands > Sediment ...
ACAGCAATTGTTTCGTCTCCCTGACCCGTTGAACATATGAAAGGTGGTATAGTTATTCCTTTCTTGCTGAGAGTATCCAACAGTTCAATTGAATCCATATCCGGTAAATGATAATCAAGAATCATGAAGTCTATCTTTTCAGAAGTTATTTTCGTAAATGTTTCAGCTCCTGAAAAGGTTTGTATACATTGATGACCAAATTCAGTGATTATTTCTAAAATAAGTTCTGAAATACCTTTATCATCTTCAACAAGAAGAATATTCACCTTTTCCCTCCCTGATTCGGACTATTAAATTTTAACGACTTGGATAAAGAGACCCAACCTTTGCAGTGTTTCAGCAAATTTGATAAAATCTACCGGTTTGGTGATATAAACGCTGCAACCGAGCTTGTAACATTGTTTGACTTCTCTGGGATCATCAGTGGTTGTGAGCATGATAATCGGAATATCCTTTAAATTATCATTTTCTTTCATACGTTTCAACAATTCAACACCGTTCATTCTTGGCATATTGATATCAAGTAATAATAGATAAGAAAAATCCGTTAAGTTGACTTCTTCTTTTGTGAAAAAATCCCATGCCTCCTGCCCATCTCTAAAACGTTCGATGGGATTACAAACACCCGATTCTTTTAGTCCTTCTTTGATCAATTCCGCATGTCCGTCATCATCTTCGGCAATTGCAATGACCAATTCTTTATAGGTTTTCATTCTGTATCTCTCCTTAAAAATGTTGATTTGGTATTTTTATTTCGAAAATCGTTCCCTTTCCTTCTTCGGATTTGACATTGATCTTTCCTTTATGCTTATCGATGATTGTTTTGACAATACTCAATCCTAAGCCTTCACCTTTTTTCGAATTCATCGGATCAATGCGATAAAAAACATCCCAGATCTTTTCTAAATGTCTCTTGGCAATTCCTATTCCGTTATCTTCGACTGTATAAATAGAAAAGTGATTATCCGCTTTTCCATATACTTTTATCGTTAAAGGTCTTTTTGGATCTTTATATTTGATGGCATTGTCGATTAAATTAGTAAACAAACGATTTAATAAATTATAGTCTCCATAGCAACTTGGTAATAAATCAATCTCAGCACCAATATTTTGATCGCTGATTTGAAAATTAATACTTTCAAGGATTTGCTTTAAAAGGTCATTCATGTCAACATGTTCATTTGACATTTCCGTTCTTCCGGTTCTTGAAATAACCAAGAGTCCTTTTATCAGATCATCCATTTTTTTAACATTATTAAAGATGAAATCTAATGTTGATGGAATGTTTTGCTTAAAAATTTGTTCAAGTTTTTTGCTTGTTGATTTATCATTAATGTTATCTTTGAGCAGCTGGTGAACTTCATCCGTTTGTTTTTTTAATCGTTGCGTAAAACCTTGTATATTGACGAGTGGTGATCTTAAATCGTGGGAGGCAACGTAAAGGTAATTTTCAAGCTCTCGGTTTTTAGACGCCAACGTTTCTTGCATCTCTTTGATTTCAGTTACATCAGTTGAAATTGTAATAAATTGATTCTTTCCTGAAGGGAAAACGGAGGTAATATAATATTCATTAATAGTTGGCAAATATTCCATATGATCATAATTGACCTGTTTTTCAATCACTTGCTGATATTCTTCTAAATGCAATTCCGGTTTGATGAAAGGGAGTTCGCTAATTTTTTTCCCCATTACGTCTTTTTTAGTCAGTTTAAAATGCTCTATAAATGATTGGTTAAAATCAAGAATTAGATAATCGATGGGGTTGCCTTCTGAATCGAAAAGCATTTCATAGAGGACCGTTGTTTCGCTCATCGATTTCATTAAAAGCGTTAATTTATTTTCGCTTTGTTCGAGTTCTCTCTTCCTTTCTTCGAGTAGCTTTTTTAATAAAATATTTTGGTAACCAAGATCAGAGACAATTTCTGCCAGCTTACTGTAAAAAGTCATGATTTGGTTAACTTCTTCATGAGACCAGACAGGGACTTTTTTTAAAGCCTTTAAATAAGCTTCTTTATCAAAACTGTATTGTTCGGCTTGTTGGCTAAACAAATCATAATCGACTGCTTCATCATCAAAAAAGAATTGACCAAAGAAGATGTTACCAACATGCTTTTCCTTAATATAAATGGGGGTTGAAATATCCCACATGTTGTTTTTACATTTGTACAATTTGTATTTTCCGCGTTCTATATTTGTGGTTAAAACAGTATCGCTTTCACTGCAGTTTTTACAACTTAACGGGTTCACACGATGAAATTTCATGCAAACATTCTGCCAATTTTTTGCAACAAGCACCTTCCCTTCTACATCAAGAATACCGACGGCATAACCGGTTAATTCACAAAAAGTAGAGAGTAAGATATCTAAGGAACTAAGATCAATAATTTCCTCTAATTTTAAATTGGATAATTCGAAATCGGTTATCTGAAATTGATCCATTGTAAACATCTCCTTAGAAAATATCGTTTTCAATCATCTAATATTGTTAAAATTTTCGAAAAACGGATAAACAAATTTATTATAACACGATTACACAGAAAATAGTGTGATTATTCTCTTAGTTAATATCTAGCAGAAAAATTAAAAATGATATATGCAAATTTTTATTTCATGTAATACATCATTTTCGGTTCGAACCATTATCAAAGTAAAAAAAACGCAAAGAATCTAAAATGATAATCAAAATTATACATTATAATGACAAAATAATTTCTTAGGGTTGATAAAATAAACATGTTATAATCTAATGATATTATATCACATAAGAATTTAAGGCTTTATTTATCATTAGGGATGTGCTATTATATAATAGCGATTTTATAAAAAAGAATGGAAGAAGGCGCTTCAAATTAAAATAAGTATAAAAGCTTTTATGCTTTTACTGATGTTATTTGGCACGTGTGTTGTTATCATTTTTTTTGCTTTTGGACTATTTAAGAATCCAAAGCAACAATTTCATTTAAAACTTTCTGTTTTTGACGGGCAGTTTTCAGCGTTGATCTTTTATGCCGAACAATTGGATTTTTTTAAAGATGAAGGCTTGAAAGTTGATTATACATTATTTGATGCGGGTGTTTCTTCAGTCAAAGATCTTATGGAGGGGAATGCAGATCTTGCTACCGGCGCCGAATTTGTTGCTGTCAGTTATATAGAAAAATCCCCCGATTTACGAATCTTATATACCATTTCTTCAGGTTATGTAAACAGTATTATCTATGATCAGTCAATCGATTTATCTTCGGCTGAAAACAAAAGGATAGGATTAAAAGTTAACAGTCAAGCTGATTTTTTCTTTCAGCGGTTTTTAATTTACAATGATTTACCTGCCGATGGCTTTGAAATAATTGATATTAATCCGGCAGAAATGCTGGATAAAATGATTACCCATGAAGTTGATGGTGTGGTGGTATGGGATCCTTTTGCTTTTGAAATCAAAAACAAACTAAGAGGACAGTATGTTTCTCAGAGTGTTCAAGCACATCAAGATTTGTACTTTCTTCTTTTCACAAAAGATCAAGTGTTAAAAGTCAAAGACAAAAAAGAATCAATAGAGGCTTTTACAAGAGCGCTGCTCAAAGCAGAGACTTATAGTAAGAAAAACAGTGAGGACTTTAAAAAATTCCTGGAGCAACGGTTTGAGATGCCACAAGAAGAATTGAACAATACCATAGAAAATGTAGATTTTTCCGTTAGCTTACCTCAAGTGTTATTGGAAGCGATGGAAGCTGAAGCGAGTTGGAGTATTATGTCAGGTAATTTTGAAAGCGATACAATCCTTAATTATTTGAATTATATTGAAGTGGATTTGCTTTTATCAATCGATCCAAAGAGCGTTTTTCTCTATCGTTAAGGTCGTGATGGGATGCAAGTAAAAAATATCTTTCGAACGACAACATTTGGATTTTGTATTGCGATATTAATTCTGATCATTTTAATCATCATTTTCTCTATTAATATTAAAAGAGAATTAGAACTTGTCAATTCATTGTCTGAAATAGATAAAAGATGTACTGAGAATACGCTTTTGGTTAGCGAATTGAGAGCTTTTCCTTCACAAAGACTCATGGATCAGTTTTTCAACGTATCAAAAACAATCGCGCTTTCTTTTAATGAGTTTTCGAAAGAATCCAATGAGGTAACGAAAAAAACGATCATTGATGATCTCCATAAAAAAGCCGAAGATATGACGGTGATATCGGAACTTCTTTTGGATTATTTGAATGAAAACAACTATTCCGTTTCCTTAACCAGGGATGAAAAATTCTTTCTTTATACATCGCAGTTATTAGTCAATACGAGTGAAATCGATCAAGGGGTTTATCAAATTATCACTGATTCTACGGAATTACTTATTCAACAATTTATGATGATGCGGATCGTGATCATTGGGATACTTCTCATCTTTTTGTTTTTTACTTTTTATCATCTCAGATTAATAAATTTCAGGATTTTAGAACCCCTTAAATTATTAGGAAGGGCTATAAAGCAAATAAAAAGTGGGGATTTTGAATATAGAATAATGTATGATCACAATGATGAGATGGGATTGATGGCAAAAGTTTTTAATGAAATGTCAGTTAAATTGTCTGAAAGTACGGTTTCAAAAACACAACTTGAAAAAGAATTAATTAAAAGACAAAAGATTGAAGAAGAGCTAAACCGCGAAAAAACAAAAGCCATGGAGCTATTAAAAGTTTCTGAATCCGCAAACAATGCTAAGAATGTCTTTCTTGCCAATATGAGCCATGAGATGCGAACACCCCTAACCGGTATTATTGGTTCTTTAGAGTTGTTTGAAAACCAGGATTTGGATGAAGATAGTCGTTTTCTTTTAGGTTTAACAAAAACTTCGGCACAACAAATGAATCATATTGTTGATAATTTGTTGGAAATAACCAAAATATCTATGGATAAATACGAACTTCATTATGATGATTTTAATTTACTGGAATGTTTTAAACATACAAAAGATTTATTTTTGGTGAGTATAAAGCAAAAAGGTTTAAACTATGAGTTTAAAAAAGGAAATATTCCCAAAAAGGTTAATTCTGATAAAAGTAGAATTATGAAAATTTTGGATGAATTGATTTCTAATGCCATCAAATTTACATCGGAAGGATTAATAAAGTTATCCTTTGAATTTATTCGAAAGAATGAGCAATTTGGAGAGTTGTTAATAACAGTAAGTGACACGGGTATTGGAATAGAGCGAACTGTAAAGGAACACATTTATGATTTTTTCTATCAAAAAGATATGTCTTTTACTAAAGATTATCAAGGGATGGGTATTGGTTTGACGATTGTTAAAAATATTGTCAATAAGATGGATGGTCAGCTTGATTTGAAAACACAAGAAGGTGAAGGAACAACTTTTAAAATAACGCTTCCCATGCAATATTCAGATGAAGAAGAATTTTCGGGAATAGAGAAGGTTCAACAGGATCAAGAAGAGCTTCTTAGCTTAAATAAAATCTTGATGGTTGAAGATAACAGAATCAACAGGGTGGTTTTAAGAAAGATGCTTGAAACAAACGGATACTCTGTGGTGGAAGCTGTTAATGGTAGAGAAGCAATTGAAAAGATGAGAGAGTATCCTGATTTTGATCTTATTTTGATGGATATTCAAATGCCTATAATGAATGGTTATGATGCAAGAAAAGAAATTGTAGCGAGTTTTGGAGCGGATGCTCCTGATATGATTGCATTGACGGGATATAGTTCTGATCTGGATATTAGAAAGATAAACGAAGCAGGATTTGAAGGGTATCTCAGTAAACCCTATTCAGAATATCAACTGTTAGAGATCATAAAGAAATTTGATTCTCCGAAAGATAAAGTGACCTCTACTTGATAAATTAAACGGGTGAATATATGAAATGGGATTTTGAGGCAAAGGATATGACAGAGGTATTCGAAGTTATGGAAAACAGATATGGCATCTATTGGGATGAGTCTTATTCTATCAAAACCGAATACAATCATTCCGGATTTCTTCATGTTCAGATTAAACCTGTCAATACTCAAAGTGTAGACATGAATTCAGTGAAACAAATGATCGAGAAGGATATTATTCTTGAAGATGATGCGGTAGAATCCACGGTTAATGAGTTGATGGAGGAATTCAGTTCTTTAAAGATTTCCGTTATGATAGCTGAAGATACTATGTCTGCTTATTTAAGGGTTGTTCCCGGTTCATTAAAAGAAAAGTTGTCAGAAGAGGACCTTTATGAATTGCTTAAAAATAAAAATGTCGTTTATGGGATAAAAAAAGATAAAATAACAAAATTATGTAGTTTTGTTATCACTGAAACATTTGAGAAAATATTAATTGCAGAAGGAAAACAACCGACAAAATCATGTGACGCTAAAATAGACTATCAATTTCCTGCAGACGGATTTATCATAGAAAAAAAGAAAGAAAATGAGAATGTGGTTTTTTCAAACAGAAAGAAAATATTTCAGTGTAAAAAAGATGAAGTTTTGGTGAAGAAAACACCGGGTGTTCAGGGATTGGATGGTATGACGGTAACGGGTGTAAGAATTGCTGCTAAAAATTATAAAGATATCAACTTGAAACAGTTGATAGGGAACAGCAAAACCGTTACTATTTCAGAGGATGGTTTATGTATTGTCGCACTTGTTGAAGGACAACCGTATTTAGCAGAATTTGGTAAAATTCATATTCGAAAGGTATTCATTGTCAATCATGATCTTGATTATTCTGTCGGTAATATAGAATTTGATGGAACCGTTATTATTCATGGTGATGTAGAAGTGCCTTTTCAAATTCATGCCAGGGGAGATATCTTTATTGACGGTGTTGTGAGAGATACTTTTATTTCCGGTGAAAGTAATATAAATATCTACGGTGGTGTGTCCGGAAGTGGCCGTGGAAGGATAGAGTGTCAAAAGAATTTGACCGTTTCGTTTTTAAACAATGTAACAGTTATTGTGGATGGAAACACGATCAGTAAGGATTATATTTTAAACTCTGTGGTATATGCCGGCGAAAATATTGTGATACATGGAAGAGGGACGGTGTCCGGGGGATCGCTTTTAGCTAGAAAAAAAATAGCGGTAAAAAAAGCAGGCAGTATAGGAGGCGTACATACTTTGCTTTCAGTAGGAATTAATTATCAAAAGAGAAAAGAAGATGTGAAAAGAAATCTTAAGATCACCGAACTTTTGGAAAAAGCGGGGAAGCTTTCTTCTGCAATTGTTCGGCTTTATGAACAATTAAAAATATGTGAATCAAAAGAACAACAATTGGAATTAACCAAACTTTTAGCAAAGGTAAAATTAACAAAAAAAAAGTACATGACGATAATCAAGAATATTCGAGAAGCGCCTTATTCAAAAGAAGCTGAAGATGGTTATCTGAAAGATAAAAAAACAATACCCACCATAACTGTTAGCGATCGCGCTTACATGGGACTTAGTCTTCAAGTTTATTCCGAAACAGTTAAACTGAGAACTGAAATTGGACCTACGGAATTCAGATATTCTTTTGAAGAAAAGAAGATAATGGCAAGACCAATTGGGAAATGGAATATATAAAAGAAGAAAAAATCAGGATATTTTAAACTACGAAAATAACCCCCTCCGACGAAAAATAATCGCGGAGGGGATTTGATTTTCTGTTTAAAATAATAAAAATTTTATGAACAGTTACTTATTTTTCAATAGTCCTTCCAGGTCCACTTCAAAAATTCCCCAGCCTTCTGCGTCCACTTCTTTGAAGGTAATGCCTTCAATATCAGCTCTTTCGATATAGCCGGCGGCATCTGGGTTTGATTTGAAGTAGAGTGGCGCTTTTGTTTCGACCGGTTTGATGGTCCAATTGAATGTGGGAACCGGATCGATGCTGTCATGTGCCTGTATGTATTTGATAATGGCTTCTCGGTTAATGACTGTGGTTTCCAAGATGATATTATCTGCAACATGTGGGAAGTTTCCTCCACCGCTGCCACGATAATTGTTGGTAACTACAATAAATTCCATTTCTTCTGTTAAAGGTTTTCCTTCGAAAGTTGCTTCAACAACTCGATGTCCCATCGGTTTTGTGATATCGTAGACGTATTCGATGCCTTCGATAACATCGAAGTTGTAACTTCGGAATTCGACATTCAGCATATCCTGGGGTTCAGATGATTCAGGGTCTATTTGATTAAAATTGGCAGCTGCGGCTTCCAGCCAATCGATGATATGTTTTCCGTTGAGTTTGGCAACGTAAATGGTGTTGGGGTAGATATAAATATCCGTTACCGATCCGATGGAGATATCGCCAAGTACATGGGTGTAGTAATTGACTCCCCCTCTTCCGCCTGCAATAAATGGAGCAGCAGCGCTTAAAATGGGTAGCCATTCGTATTCCGAGCCTTCGAATTCTTTCTTTGCCCAGTCGATTTGGGCATCGTTGACCAATTGCGTGACGGGGTTATCCATTACCAGAGAAAGATAGGAGGTAATCTCGGTATTTGTATAACCAATTGGTGTTCGGACGTATTCAAGTGTATCTTCATGTCGTTCATTGACGATTTCCTCAATCCTTGGATCTGAAGGGGTTTCTGCAGTAACAGGCCTGAGTTCCGACCTTCCGTCAATGACCTCCCATATCCCATTTTCCCAGTCATAGGTCAAATGAAGTTCAATGACACCAAGATGTGATCCCCATGAACCTGGTAATACACTGGGAACACCATGGATTAATCCCTTATCGTTGTCAATTCCTTCAACATCAGCAAAATCTCCGGGGAAATGTGAATGCTGATGTCCCAGGAACATGGCATCAATGCCTCCAAGAGCTGCTAAACTGTTGGCTGCATTTTCGCTGTATCCGCTTTCGTCTTCAGCTGCTCTTGAGATACCGGTATGAGCTACCATAACGACCAAATCGGTTTGGTCTTGAAGGAATGGGATGTATTTGGCTGCTTGTGTAACCATGTCCTGTGTAAAGACCACACCTTCCAAAAATCTTCTTCCCCATGCAGAGATCTGTGGTGGTGTGACTCCAATAACGCCTACCTTGATGGGAATACCATCAATTTCTCGTTCAAGTATTGCATAAGGTTCTGTTAAGAAGCCTTTTGGATTATCCACCATACGAATGTTTGCGGATAGCCACGGGAAATTAGCATTTTTTCTGGCTCTCTCAAAGAAACCAAGTCCATAATCGGTTACCTCATGGTTTCCTACTGCTACTGCATCATAGCCGATGACATTGTAGGCTCTAACAATAGCTTGGAAATGAAAATCTACCAGTGGTTCTACTTCCGCTTCTAAATCACCTACAAGACTTCCTTGAATAAAATCTCCCGTATCGAATAACAAAGTGTTATCGTATTCTTCGCGAGCTTGTTTGATTAATGTGTAAACCTTTGAAAGACCAATCTCCAAACTTGGTTTATCCGACATGTAATCATAAGGCATAATGTATTGATGTAAATCGGTTGTTTCTAACAGTGCCAAAGTATGTGTTGTCTTTTGTGCAATAACAAATGCAGCTAAAAAGAGCGTTAAAGTCAAGATAATGACAAAAATTTTCCTTGTTTTCATAATTCCCTCCTTTAGTATGTGTTTGGCTTATTACTCTACATTTCATAAGATGCCGATGTAACACTTAAAAAAGATCACCACCTTTAAGAAAGATTAAGTTAATAGAACTTAAATTATAACATAAATACACGAATATATCAAATTGTAAATTAATTAATATTCATAATTAACTGTTTATTGTCTGCCTTGAACTCATTTACTGACACTTTGATAGATTTTTATTTCACAGATATTTGTAGTATGATAAAAAGGACTGTATCTCATTATCTAATAAGTTTGCAGAGGAGGGTTTTTACATGAAGGTAATTGCCATTAACGGAAGTCCCAGAAAAGAAGGAAACACCTGCCATGCTCTGAAAATGGTTGGAGAAGAATTGAATCATGAGGGAATAACCTTGGAGATCATTCAAATAGGTGATAAGAAGATTCAGGGTTGTTTGGGTTGTGGAACATGTGCCCGGAACAAGGATGAGCGTTGTGTCATTGATGATGCGCTTAATGGAGTAATCCAACAGATGAAAGAAGCTGACGGGATTCTTTTGGGTTCTCCTGTTCATTACGCGGGAATTGGGGGGACGATGAAGTCTTTCCTGGATCGGGCGTTTATGGTTGCCGGTGTGAATGGCGGATTGTTCCGGCATAAAGTGGGAGCTTGCGTTTCAGCTGTAAGGCGTTCCGGGGGATTGCCTGCTTTCAATCAGCTGAATGTTTATCTCCTTTATTCAGAGATGGTGATTCCCGCTTCCAATTATTGGAATGTTATCCACGGAACCAGACCCGGTGATGCTCTTCAGGATGAAGAGGGTAAACAAATCATGAGCGTGTTGGGCAAGAATATGGCATGGTTAATGAAGTCTTTAGATTATTCAAAGAATGAAATTCTTCCTCCTGAGAAGGAAAAGAAAAGATATACGAATTTTATCAGGTGAAAATCATATTATCAAGCTTTGATTCAACCAGCCATAAATAACCTTAGCCACTCCAAAAGTAGATTTTAAGTGGTGATTTTCTGGTTTTATTTAAACACCTTGTTTTAATTTGTGAGGTTTTCTATGAAAGGAACGATTTTCAATATCAAGCGATATTCTATACATGATGGACCGGGTATAAGAACAACGATATTTTTAAAAGGATGTCCTCTAAACTGTATTTGGTGTCATAATCCTGAGGGAATTGAACCGGGTGTTTCTTTTTTTTATGATGCTAACAGGTGTTTAAATTGCATGAGTTGTGTACGCTCTTGTCCTCAAGGGTGTATTTCGATGTCTCAGGGAAAAATACAAATCGCTTTTGACAAGTGTACATCATGTGATACTTGTATAGCAACATGTCCTTCCAATGCCTTGACAAAAAACGGGGTTTGTTATTCCGCTGCAGAGCTGATGGAAATGATTAAAAAGGATACTCCCTTTTTTGAGGAATCGGGTGGAGGCATTACCTTTTCCGGTGGAGAACCCATGTTTCAGTTTGATTTTCTCAATGAAATACTGCTCAAATGCAAAGAGCAGGGAATAAAAACTGCGGTGGATACTTCCGGTTATGCAGCAATCGAAAAATTTGATAAAATTAAGGATTTAACAGATCTTTTTCTTTATGATATCAAATTTGCCAATGAAAGGGATCACATTCAGTACACAGGCGTTTCCAATGATTTAATTCTCAAAAATCTGGAATTTTTGTTAGTACAGAATGCCACTGTTTGGATTCGGATTCCTCTTATTCCAGGAATTAATGATAGTCGGAAGAATGTCAATCAAACCGTAGAGATGCTCAAGGATGTTGGTTTTTTCGGCAGGGTTCATTTGTTAGCCTATCATGATCTTTCAACGGTGAAGATGCGAAAACTGGTTGAACAAACAAAGCGAAAAACTGTAGAAGCAACGGTCAACAATAACAGTCAATTAGAACTCGAAACAATTAAAGAAATCTTTCAATCCCAAGGTTTTGAAGTGAAGGTAGGTGGTTAAGGATGAACGAGAGAGTTAAAAGATTGAGAGAAACGAGTTACCGTGCAAAACCACATATTTCATCTGAACGGGCAAGTTTGGTAACAGCCTTTTACAAAGAAAATCAGGGTAAGTATTCAACACCGGTTCTCAGAGCTTTAAACTTTAAAAACTTGTGTGAAAAACAAACGATTTTCATTGGTGAAGATGAATTAATCGTTGGCGAGAGGGGACCTTATCCAAAATACATTCCCACCTTTCCGGAGTTAACCTGCCACAGTCTTGAGGATTTGAAAGTCCTGGATCAACGTCCCATGACCTCCTATAAAGTTTCGGAAAAGGATATGGCGATTTATAAAAAAGAGATTATCCCTTTTTGGAAAGGGCGAAGTATTAGGGACAAAATCGTTCCTAACATGTCAGATGAATGGCATTTACTTTACAAAGCAGGTGTTTTTACCGAGTTCATGGAACAGCGTGCCCCTGGGCACACCACCCTTGATGGTAAAATCTATACCATGGGAATGAGAGATTTTAAGAAACAGATCCTTCAGGCCAAAAAAAAGCTTGATTTTCTGGTAGATGACCTGGCTTATGACAAACTCCAGGAATTGGATGCTATGGTCATTTCATGTGAAGCTATAGAGATCTTTGCCAAACGGCACGCCGATTTGGCTGAGGAAATGGCGAAGCAGGAGAAAAAAACGCAACGGAAGAAAGAATTACAGGAGATTGCCCGGGTTTGCAGAAAGGTACCTGCAAACAAACCTGAAACATTGCATGAAGCCATTCAAATGTATTGGTTTGTTCATTTGGGAACGGTGATGGAGTTAAACGGATGGGATGCTATGAATCCGGGACATTTGGACCAACATTTGTTCCCGTTTTACAAAAAAGATTTAGTTCAAGGAAATCTTGACAAAGAACGAGCAAAAGAACTCATGGAATGTCTCTGGATCAAATTCAATAATCAAACAGCTCCGCCAAAAGTTGGCGTGACGGCTTTGGAAAGTGGCACTTACAACGATTTTACCAATATCAATATTGGTGGTTTGCTAAAAGATGGCAGTAATGGGGTTAATGAGTTGTCTTATTTGCTATTGGAAGTGATTGATGAGATTCACCTGCTGCAACCCGGATCTAATATACAAGTCAGTTACAAAACACCGGATGCTTTTTTAAAAAAAGCGTGTAAGTTGATTAGAAGAGGCTATGGCTATCCCAGTGTATTTAACACGGACGAAACGGTGATGGAGATGGTCAGAGTCGGTAAGCGTATTGAAGATGCAAGAGAAGGTGGTTGCAGCGGCTGCATTGAAACCGGTGCCTTTGGCAAGGAAGCGTATATTCTAACGGGATATCTAAATGTGCCTAAAATCCTTGAACTCACTCTTAACAACGGCATCGACCCTTTAAGTGGGAAAAGAATTTCTATCCGGACAGGAGAGGCATCTGATTTTGATTCATATGAGAAACTTTTAAAAGCATTCAAAAAACAATTGGAATACATCGTGGACATCAAAATCAAAGGGAATAATTATATCGAAAGGATCTATGCCAAACAAATGCCCGCACCTTTTTTAAGTGTTCTCATCAGTGACTGTATTGAAAAAGGGCTGGATTATTACGACGGTGGTCCCAGATATAACACCAATTATATCCAATGCTGCGGAATCGGTACAATAACGGACAGCCTGTCAGCATTAAAAAAGCATGTGTTTGATGAAAAACGGTTTGAACTGACAAGATTGATTGATATACTCAATCAGAATTTTGAAGGTGAAGAGATTATCAGGCAATTTTTGATGAACAAAACTCCTTTCTACGGAAACGATGATGATGAAGCCGATAATATCATGCGAGAAATATTTGATATGTTGTTCCAAAGCATTGATGGCAAAAAGAACACTAAGGGAACGTCATACCATTTGAATATGCTATCCACCACCTGTCATGTCTATTTTGGTAAAAAACTGGGAGCTACTCCCAACGGCAGGCTGGCTCACATACCGGAATCCGATGGTACTTCCCCTTCACATGGTGCTGATACCAACGGTCCCACATCGGTGATCAAATCGTTATCCAAGATGGATCAGGTAAAAACCGGTGGAACGTTACTCAATCAAAGATTTCTACCCTCTGTCATTGAAGGAGAAGAGGCTGTAGAAAAACTAATGCAGCTCATTAAAACTTATTTTAAATTAGGTGGACATCACATTCAGTTTAACGTTGTGGATTCAAAGACCTTAAAAGACGCACAAAAACATCCTGAAGAATATAAAGACTTATTGGTCAGAGTTGCGGGTTACAGCGATTATTTCATCGATTTGGATGTTTATCATCAGGAAGAAATTATCGCCAGAACGGTACAAGAGGAGATATAACAATAAAAACGGCCGGAGAGTTTAATACTTCCCGGCCGTCTTTTCTACATTTTCCGGTGGTTTTACTGATAAAACTTCCCCAGAAAACATCAAGGAGATTCTACGTTCCTGATAAAAAACGGATACCAAACCTTCTCAAGGGGTTTCATAGATAATTGCATTTACCGTCAACAAACATTTTCAGGATACGTTTTTTCTTTAATCGATTCAGTAGTTTTTGCAAAAAAACAGGTTGAAAAACGCTACATTACTGAGGGTGGGATATAGCGAATTTCATGAATAACAAAATCTCCTTAAGTCCAATTAAACAGACTCAATATCATTGTACTACATTTCACGTTTTTTTTGATGAATTTTTCTATAAGAAAGGTTTTAAAGGTGTAAAAATAATCCAAAAAAGACTGGTTTTTTGTAAAAGTTTCATGTCTGTTTGGTTATTACAGGTTAATGTTCGGGTCACATACAATATGAGATTTTGTTTCTTCCGGTGTTTTTTGAATGATAAAGCGCCTTATCTGCAAGATCCACATAATATTCAACGGATTTATCCGGTTCAGGTATCAATGAACAGGCTCCAATACTTATCGTAATCACATCCGAACATTCAGAATAACGATGGGGTATTCGTAAATCGCTGACGGCATTCAGCATATCTGTTGACACTTTTATGAGACCTTTTTTCTGAGTATCGGGAAGAATGCATAAAAATTCCTCTCCTCCATAGCGTCCCACCATATCCGTTGGTCTTTTCAAGGTACTAGATATTGATTGAGCCACTTCATAAAGCGTTACATCTCCGGCTATATGTCCGTAGTTATCGTTATAGTTTTTAAAAAAATCTATATCCAGCATGATAAAACCAATCGTTTTCCGATGGCGAACAGCCAATTTCATTTCTCGTTCAAATGCTTCCATAATAGCTCTTCTGTTTGGAATGGCTGTCAATCTGTCAGTATTGGACAGTCTGATGAGTTCGTCACGATACTCTTTCATTTGTAGATGATTTCTGACACGTAATTTGACTATATCAATATTATAGGGTTTTCTAATGTAATCAACCGCTCCGAGGTTCAAACCTTCAGATTCGTTTCCTGAATCATTCAGGGCAGTTACGAATATAACAGGAATGTTTTTTAGTTCAGCATCTTTTTTCAATTCCTTGCACACTTCAAATCCGTTCATACCCGGCATCATGACATCAAGCAGTATCAAATCGGGTTTATTTTCTTTTGCAATTTTTAAAGCTTCTTCACCGCTTTTGGCGAAAAGTGTTTTATACTGTTCTTTTAGTGTAGTGTTAAGGATGACAATGTTTTGTGTCACATCGTCTACAATTAAGATGGTCTGTTTTTTATCCATTATTTCGTCCTCGCTTTGAGCTGATAGGAGATGTTTCTGTGATCTTTTTCAATTCTTCTAAAGCCTCTTGATATTTTAGGTTGATTATCTTTTTCTTCATTTTTATGACATGTTCATTATACCCCATTTCATGCAGTGTTTGTTCTGTGTTTTCAAGAAAATCAATGGCTGACAGATCATTTTGCATGAGCATTTCTTTTAATGTTTTTAATATTGAAGTTAATTCATGATCATTGGAACCACCAAATATCCCGTCGAGTTCATCTGCTTCTGGCGGTTTGGGAGGGTTCCAAAGTTCATTGATTTTTTCAAAAAGACGTGCCTTTTTTAAAGGTTTGGTGAGATAGGCATCCATTCCTGTTTCATAACATTCTTTTTCCTGATCTTTC
>Ga0272443_10004311_pt1 | contig 15633 bp, 13 predicted proteins | sample SSMAcet12_FD_193581 | JGI IMG/M metagenome (GOLD analysis project Ga0272443, IMG submission 193581) | Marine sediment archaeal communities from Little Sippewissett salt marsh, Falmouth, MA, United States - SSM-Acet-12 | ecosystem: Environmental > Aquatic > Marine > Wetlands > Sediment ...
GCAATCGGCCTGGGACGTCCGTCGCCAGTGAAGGAAACACAGTCCTTTCGTTATTGTCCGGATCACGGTACACCAGACCCTTCGATTGTATGGCCTGCAGGTGATCACCCCTGGCAACGATCGAAAGACTGTGCAGCCCGGACCTGGGATTTTTCAGGAGGGAACCAAGTTTTCCGGCGATAAAGCCTCCGATTCCTCCAGTTCCAAAGATTACGACATTCATACCTGCTCCTCCGGATTGCCCTTGAGGCCGAGCTCTTCAGCAACGGTCTTCATACCTTCGATGGTATCGGTAATGAGCTCCGTAATCTCCACACCCAGCCTTTCGGCTCCCGCGGCGATCAGTTCACGGTCTACGGCAGCGGAAAAGCTCTTGTCCTTCCATTTTTTTTTGACGGATTTTGCCTTAAGATCCAATACGCTCCGGGAAGGACGCACCAGGGCGGTAGCTGTCACCAGACCTGTCAGCTCGTCGATGGCAAATAATGACTTCTCCATGCGGGACAGGGGTTCGATTTCATTCACCCTGCTGTACCCATGACTCTGGATCGCCCGGATATATTCTTCAGGCCACTCCCGCTCTTCGAGAATCTCACGCACTTTGGTGCAATGTTCTTCCGGGTGACGTTCGTAATCTATATCATGGGCAAGTCCGACCACGCCCCATTTTTCCTCGTCCTCACCGTATTTACGTGCCAGCTTGCGCATAACAGCTTCAACGGCCAATGAATGCTTGATCAGATTTTCTGATTGTACGAATTCGGATAACAAGTCCCAGGTATTCTCGCGTGTTGGTATTTCCATTCCGCATCTCCTTTTTGCTGTATGGTTCTGTTTGTCCGGATTTTTCCCGCTCCGGTATTACTCTCCGCTATAAACAGGGTGTATTTTCCCATTTTTTTGCCGAAGTCTCAACTCCCCGGCCTCGCCGATCCCCGCTACCACTCCTTTTACCACATTTTCCGCGCGGGGATCACCTTCCCGGACTTCCATATGCTTTCCGAAGCTGCAGAGGTGCTTGTCCGCGGCGGAAGGGAGACCGGAACTGTTTATTCTCATCAGTGTCTCCCACAGAGAGGAAAGCAGACCGGGCAGCAGTGATAAGGGGGTACACTCGATTCCGGTTTCCCTGTACACCGATGTAGCGGAGGTATTATACCGGGATAAAAACTCTTTTTGACGGCAGTTTAACCCGATCCCGATACCTATGTACCCGCCGGCAGTCTCGCATAGTATACCCGATATTTTCTTCCCGTCCACGAGCACGTCATTGGGCCACTTGATACACGCGTTCAGCCTGAACCTTTTCTCCAGCAGACGAGTGATCGCCAGGGCGGTCCGGATGGATACGGAGGTCAGGGGCACATTCAGCGTGTCCCGGTCGATCATGAGAGTGAAAAGAAGACTCTGGTCCGGAGGCGACTCCCACACCCTTCCCGAAATCCTCCCCCTTCCGGAGGTCTGAAGGGAGGTCACAAGCACAGAACCATGGGACGGAGACTCCCTGGCGGCATTCATGGTGGAAGTAGTCCGCGGCATGTATCTGACCACGCCGCCGAAGGGATTTGTTATTGAAAGCTCCTGCATAGATAGCTATTGTGGCACTTTTTTCGGTCCTTCGCAATCATAAGCGCCGGCACACATACCGTAGCTTCGGCACACATACAGTTCCTCCGGCCGTGATTGACAGCCATGGCACGTGCAGGAAATAAATGTGGATAAAATGAATCGTTCAGTCTTGCAAATTTTTTCCGAAAAGTGTAATTTTATTCATAAAGTTAAGTATAAATATACAAACAAACCGAAAACGGGAAAAATATGAAGGACAGATTAAGAAGATTAAAGAAAATAAAGGACCTGATCCGGTCAAACCGAATCGAAAGCCAGGAGGCAATGCTCAATCTCCTGGAAAATGAAGATTTCCACGTCACCCAGGCCACCCTTTCTCGGGACCTCAAATACTTGCGGGTCAGTAAAATATCTGACGGCTGGACAGGATACTTTTACTCCCTGCCCACCGAGGATAATCCGCCGAAGGCGGAACAGGGATTCGTTCAGGATGTACGCCGGGGAATACTCTCCCTGGAGTTTTCATACAACATGGGAGTTATAAAAACCCTTCCGGGCCATGCTGACAGCGTGGCATTCGCGCTTGATACCCTCGGTTTGCCGGAAATACTCGGTACCGTCGCGGGGGATGACACGATTTTTGTGATTTTACGGGAAGGAATGACGAAAGAAGACCTGATCACCTCCTTTCGTTCAAAAATTCCCGAAGTTGATACTGAACAGACATAATGCAGGAGGACACAACAATGACTTCAGAAGGTATAAAGAAAATAATTCTGGCCTATTCGGGCGGATTGGACACATCAATCATCATACCGTGGCTGAAAGAAAACTACAGCAACGCCGAAATTGTCGGGGTATGTGTAAATGTCGGCCAGGACGAAGACTGGGAAGGAATGGAGTCCAAAGCCGAAGCATCGGGAGCCAGCAAGCTGTACATCATCGATGCCCGTGACGAGTTTTGCAATGACTACCTCTATCCGATGCTGCGCGCGGGCGCGGTATACGAGGGAAAATACCTGCTCGGGACCTCCATTGCCAGGCCTTTGCAGGCGAAACATATCGCGGACATCGCCATCAAGGAGGACGCACAGGCAGTAGCCCACGGATGTACGGGTAAGGGGAATGACCAGGTCCGTTTCGAGCTCTCTTTCAAGGCCCTTGCTCCGCACCTGAAGGTGATCGCTCCCTGGAGGTTGTGGGACATCACCAGCCGGGAAGAAGCTATCGACTACGCGAAAGCCCACAACGTACCGCTTGGAAACATTTCCAAGAAAAATATCTACTCCCGCGACTGGAACCTCTGGCATATGAGCCATGAGGGGGGAGACCTGGAAGATCCCTGGAACCGGCCTCAGGAGCCGATGTATCAGCTCTCATGCTCACCGAATGACGCTCCGGACCGGGAAACATTGATCACCCTGGAGTTTGAAAAGGCTTTTCCGGTCTCTCTCAATGGGCAGAAGATGGATTTTCGCAGCATTCTCGATGAGCTGAACAAGATCGGCAGTGAAAACGGCATCGGAAGATCAGATATAGTGGAAACAAGGACTGTGGGGATGAAGAGCCGGGGCGTGTATGAAACCCCGGGCGGCACCATCCTGTACGCCGCTATCCGGGAACTGGAGAGCATCACCCAGGACGGTGATACCATGAGCATGAAAAACATGTTGTCTCTGAAGTACGCCGAGCTGGTGTACACCGGAAAATGGTTCACCCCTGTACGCGAATCAATCGACGCCTTTATGGATCAGGCCACCCAGTTCATCACGGGGACAGTCAAACTTGTACTGTACAAGGGGAATATTCTGGTATCTGGAAGAAAATCTCCCTACAGTCTCTATCTCGAAGACCTTGCATCCTTCGGAGCAACCTCTTACAATCATAAGGACGCCACCGGTTTTATCAACTTATACGGTTTGTCCACAGGTGTAGCCGCTATGGCACACAGGAAGGTGAAAGATACGACCGGTCAGGTGAATGAGATGAAAAAAACAGCAGCTACCTATCACGACAAGTAGGACATGCCGCTCACACCCCGCCGGCAGCGCGAACAGCACATACGCTTTCCCGGCGGGAAGCCTCCATGCCGCGTGAACGATAATATCCTGTACCGGCTTTGACAGGCCGGTACAGGGCGCCGCGGCGGTACAGGATCCCCGCGGCTGCCTTCTGGTAATTTGGTATTCGTACGATACGGACCGGCGGCTGCGGAGGAGATCCGATGACACAAATTCGTTACAATGATTTAGACCAGACCCTATCATTCCGGAGACTTTCAGAAATACAGGTCCCTTCCCTGAAAAAAATTCTCACCGAAGAGAGAATCGGGACATGCAGTATCAACGCCGGGGGAGGCATACAGTACAATTACGCGGCTCTCCCTGTGGATGATGAACTGATTTCCCTCCTAGCGGACCTCGCTGAGGAGCAGCAGCTCATTACCAAGTATGAGGCGGTCCTGCAGGGAAACAGGATGAATACCGGTGAAGGCAGGATGGTCCTGCACCATCTGACTCGAGGAGAATGCGGATGGACAGTGGAGGAAGAGGGCCAAAACAAACGCAGCTTCTACATGGAACAATTTGAGAGGATCGCCGATTTTTCACACAGGGTACATACGGGAAAAATTACGGGGTCCGGCGGCGCCATGTTTACAGATGTCGTACAGATCGGTATAGGCGGGTCGGACTTGGGTCCCCGGGCACTTTACCTCGCCATGGCAGGCGCGTATGCGGGAAAAGGATCGGACCGAAAAGAGCTCTCTCCGCCCTTTCTGCGGGCCCGCTTTATATCAAACGTAGACCCTGATGACGCGGCTTCGGTCCTGAAAGAAATCCCTCTCGAATCCACCCTCTTTATCCTGGTATCCAAGAGCGGAACCACCCAGGAAACACTCACCAACCGTCAGCTGGTGATCAACTATATTCGTGAACACGCACCGGAGATTGATCCCTCACGCCATATGATCGCCGTCACCAGTCAAACCAGCCCTCTCGCGGATTCGGATGATTTTCTGGAAAGTTTTTATATCGATGATTACATCGGAGGCCGCTACAGCTCTACCAGTGCCGTCGGGATAGCCCTCCTCTCCCTCTGTTTCGGATATGAAGAATGCGTGAAACTACTGAAGGGCGCTCATGAGGCTGATCTGCTGGCCCGCGAACCGGTGGTCACCGAAAACGCCTCCCTGCTCGACGCGCTGATCGGTGTCTTTCTTGGAAATGTATTGGGATACCGGATGAGCACGGTCCTGCCTTACAGCCAGGCACTGGTCCGTTTTCCCGCGCATCTCCAGCAGCTCGACATGGAGAGCAACGGAAAACAGGTCAATCGTTTCGGAGCACCGGTCGCATATCATACCGGTCCCGTAATCTTCGGTGAACCGGGAACCAATGGACAGCATTCGTTCTACCAGCTGCTCCATCAAGGTACAGAAAAAGTTTCACTGCAGTTTATCGGGTTTCGAAACAATCAGCAGGACATCGATCTCGAGACGGAAGGCTTCAGCAGCAGGCAGAAACTGAACGCGAACCTCGCGGCGCAGATTGTCGCCTTCGCCCGCGGCAGGGAAGATACCAATCTCAGTAAAAATTTCCCCGGCCGCCGCCCAAGCAGTCTCCTTCACGCGGAAACCCTTACTCCCGAATCACTGGGCGCGCTCCTGGCCCATTTTGAAAACAAGGTAATGTTTCAGGGCTTTCTCTGGAACATAAACTCCTTTGATCAGGAAGGTGTTCAATTGGGAAAAGTACTCGCGAAACAAATCCTCTCCGGTACGCCGGCAGACACTCTCCTCACTGCCTATGCCCGTATCCTCGGAGTTTAAAAAAAATGCGGCTGTCTGTAAAAGACAGCCGCGCTTGAAGAATAAAAAAACCCTCAGGGAAAAGGAGGTACAAAACCCTGAGGGAATAACAAAAAAGGAGGTCGATGAAAAAAAGTTTCCTTGTCCTTCAACTGTTAAACCATTTTGGCTGGAAATGGTTACACAGAAACAATTTTTATCAAAACAATATATCTAAAATAACTGAAATATCAAAAAAAGCATATTGTAGCAATTCTCTTTGTTAATTTAACAAAATGGACAAAAAATGTCAATAGGATTATTCATTTTTTAGATAAATTTCATAAAATTGAGAAAAAATTACGTTTTTTTATAATTCTGAGAACTATTTATAGCCGGATCACTCGCCTTTCAGGGCTTGCAGCACTTCGGCGGCGTGTTCGGCGGGTTTCACTTTTGGATAAGCCTCGATAATGGTTCCCTCTTCATCAATGATATAGCTTGACCGGAGAATCCCCAGATACGTCTTTCCATACATCGTTTTTTCACCGATTGCCTCATACTGTTCCAGGACCTTTTTATCCGGGTCGCTCAGCAGGTAAAAAGGAAGGCCGAATTTATTTTTAAATTTCGTGTGGCTCTTCGAAGAATCCGCGCTCATCCCGATCACCACGGCACCCAGTGAGAGGATCTCATCATAGACGTCCCTGAAACTGCACGCTTCGGTAGTGCAGCCCGGAGTATCGTCCTTCGGATAAAAATAGAGCACCACCTTCTTTCCCTGAAATGATCTAAGGCTGACATCATTGCCTTCTTCATCCGGCAGGATGAATTCCGGCGCTTTCGTTCCGATTTTCAGCATCTTATTTCTCCTTTATCCCGCTCTGATTATTTTTCATCGATACAGGCTGCCGTGTATTTTCCAGCACATCCCTCCACAGGTTTCCTTCAAGGTCCACATATCTCCGCTTGGATACCGCTACCCTCATGGGAACATGCACAAACTGATCATGCACCAGACTGATGAGGGTCTTTGTTTTGCCGGCTACAGCCGCGTGTACCGCATGGGCTCCAAGCCGGGCGCAGTATATCGAATCGTTCGGATTCGCCGGAGCGCTGCGGATCATATAACTCGGATCGATATACTTGATATTCACCTCCATGCCCTCTTCGGCAAAATGTTCCTTGAGCCTTTCTTTGAGAAAAAACCCGATATCCATCAGCCTTGTGTTCCCGGAGCGGTCAATCTCCCCGGTCTCGCCAATGTGGTTGCGCCCGGCGCCTTCCGCCGCCAGTATTACCGCGTGGTTGCGGTCCAGAAGTCTTCTCTTGAGGTGTACAAACAGACCATTCTCTCCATCGAGATCAAACTCACTTTCCGGTATCAGGCAGAAGTTTACATCTCCCATGGCGAGGGCCGTGTGGGCCGCGATAAAACCTGATTCCCGTCCCATAACCTTTACCAGTCCGATCCCGTTGATGGTGTCGTGGGCTTCGGTATGCGCGGCGGAAACCGCGTCTACCGCCTCGGTCACCGCGGTATCAAAGCCGAAGGACCGCTGGATAAAACTCAGGTCGTTATCAATGGTCTTCGGAATACCGATGATGGATATCCTGAGACCCCGGCTTTCGAGCTCCTCAGCCACTTCGAGGGCCCCCCTCTGGGTACCGTCGCCGCCGATGGTGAACAGCATTGAAATATTCATCTTCTCGATGGCGTCCGCTATTTCCTCCACCCGGTCACCCCCGCCCCGGGCCGATTTGAGGATTGTACCTCCTTTGGTCTGGATGTCATCCACGATCTCCGGATCGAGTTCTATGGGCTTAAATCCTGTTTCGGGCAGAAATCCGCGGTATCCGTTCTGAATGCCTGTAATGCGGCGGATTTTGTACCGGTACCAGAGACAGCGCACTACCGCCCGGATTACGTTATTCAGTCCGGGACACAATCCTCCGCAGGTCACAATAGCAGCGTGTACATGCTGGGGTGTAAAATATATTTTCTCCCGGGGGCCGGCTTTTTCAAGAAGCTGGTTGGTATCGAAGCATATCTGTGGATTGTCATCCACGATTCCCTCTATGTGATAGAGGACCTTTTCCTTGTCGGACACATAATTGGCGAAACTATCTCCCTCTTCGGTAGACATCTTGATGGGCGACGGAACCTTCCGCTTCCCCAGGCACGGTATACTGTAATCTTTGTCAGGAGACATACACACCTCTGTGGAAATCTGTGTTTTAACGTTTATATATTCTATGAAAGACCGGGATAAAAAGCAACGCGAGGACGGTAGTTTACAGGATTTTTCGGTACTTCTCCCCCGCGGGGGAAGGCATCAATCGGCACATAACAAAATCATTCTACTTGCTGGTAAGCACTTCCAGGCCCGTCCAATCCGCGCCGGGAGGATTCTTTATATACCCCCGGGTCCTCTCCAGATACAAATCAGCCAGGTAGTCGTCTCCCGCCAGTTTTTTTGCCGCCAGGAAATATTTCAGTGCGTTCTGATATTTTCGCTTGTAGTAATTCTGCAGCCCCGCGTGATAATACATCCAGGCCTTTTTCTGCCTCTCATTAAGGTTCAGTTCGGCAGTGTATATATTCTCGCCCTTGGTTTTGCCCTTTACAACCACCTTATCTACCATTCTGCACTTTATCTGTCCCTTTACCTTGCGGTACACACTCTCGGAAAAGATAATTTTCTGATGATAATACTTGGTCAGTCCCTCAAGTCTCGAACCAAGGTTTACCATGTCTCCGATAATTGTATAGTCCATCTTTTTTTCCGAACCGATATTTCCAACCGTAACTACTCCGTAGTTAATGCCTATACCGGTGTTGAAACGCGGTTTACCCGCCTTTTCCTGTTCGGAATTGAAAATCTCAAGGGCCTGCTGCATCTCAAGAGCAGCCAGTACCGACTGCAGCGCGTCATCCGGCCGTTTCACCGGAGCGCCGAAGAATGCCATGATCGCGTCCCCGATATACTTGTCGATTACTCCGCCATGGTGCATGAGAATATCGACCATCAATTCAAAGTAGCGGTTCAAAGCGGAAACCAGCTCATCAGGCATAAAACCCTCAGAAATCGTGGTGAAACTTCGAATATCCGAAAACAGGATAGCCACGACCCTGTTATCTCCCACCAGCATCTTTTCGGGATTCATGAAGATGGTATCGATCACATCCTTGGGTACATACTTCTGAAAAATGCTTCGCACCTTATGTTCGTTCTTCTGGGCCAGTACCGCCTTGAAGGCAAACTCCTTGATCTGGTTGTACGCCCTCTCCAGTTCACCGCTCATAATATTGAAGGTATGGGCGAGGGCCCCGATCTCATCGTTGTATTCAACCGGTACCCTCTCCGACATATCATTGGTTTCGATAATATGGCGCATCCCCGTCACCACGGAACGGAGCGGCCGGGTAAGATAACCGGTAAAGAGAAAGAGAAGTAATAGAGAGATTACAATCGAACCGCCAAGAAAATACGCTGTATTTATAATTATCTGGTCCGCCTCCCGGTAAAAGGTCGCATTGGTTTCAGTGACCATCACATACCAGTTGAAAGGTTCAAAAAAGAAAGCCTGTCCTACCCGGTCTACCCCCGAGATATTGAGGTTGATCCAGCCTTCATTCTGCTGATGGATCTTCCGGTAGAGCCTCGCCTTCTCAACCACGCTGAGCTCCACCTCACCGGTGGACATGGCCGCTTTCGCGTCCTGGTCAAGGGCAAGGATAAGTTCAGTATCACTGCGGACGATCGACTGCGCGTAGGAAGCCACTGCGTTCTGACCTACCTCCAGATACCGGGTGTCGTCCTGCAGGTTGTTCTGCACCAGCAGGTTCCACTGGCTATAGGCGTAATTCTCAAGTTCATCTGCCTTGAAACCGAGAAATTCCATCGCGATGCGTGTCATACCGCTCCGGGCTGAGAAAGATGAAACCACACCTGTAATAATAAGTGAGGTCATGAGAATGGGGACCACGACAAATACAATTTTCGCACGAATTTTCACTGTTCAGCTCTTTCCATTATTTCTGCTTATAGTTCCTTTCAATAATCGGTTTAGAATTCATAATGCTTGACCGGTAGATACAGAGATGTCTACAATATATAAACTTTTCCCATTTTTATGTCGACATTCGTATTGATAACCCACTGGTTCGAAGCCTGTGGATAAATTCCGGGAACTTCAAACCATCTTCCAAGGAGCAGGATACGTGAGCAGCATGTTCTCAGCACCGGATTCTTCCAAGAAAAAAGGATTACAGGATTCACTGCCGGTGGATATCCAGGATTTCACCGAAGAGGAACGCCAGGAAATCACCAGCCAGATAGACAAGATCGCCAGAGGCAGCTCGCTTAGAAAAGGCGAAGCTTTCGCTCAGCTGCAGCCCCAAAAGAAGGGCAATGTTTTTCCTTTGGCGGTGAATATTCTTGCTGTTGTAGTTATTGCCGCGGGTGTTTATCTCTCCAATTATTATTTCAACCAGAGAATCGAACAGCTCAATATAGAGACCAGCACCATACAGGGCGCGGAGGGAAAGATCCTCGAAGAAGTGAAACGCGCCGCGGAACAGAAGATCCGGGAAAAGGAATCCGAAATCTCCAAAATCAAGGAAGACCTCAGCCTGATAGAACAGCAGCGGCTGACTCTTCAGAATAATATGCAGCAGCAGATAGCCGCGAAGGAGCAGGAACTGCAGGCACAGCTGGACGCGGCCCTGCAGTCCGAAAGGGACCGTCTCGAGGCAAGCGGGGTCAGCGTAGAACAGGTCCGGGCTCAATTGGAAAATTTCCGGGTGAAGCAGGAACAGGCGTACCTGTCAACCATTGAAACATTCCGCGCCGAGAGCATGGAACAGCTGCGGCAGAAGGAAGTGGAGCTGACTGAGGCCAAAGCGACTGCCGAGAGGATACTTGAAGATGCCAACCGTGGCAGGGAAGAGCTGCTAGCCGGAGCCAAAAAACGGGAAGAAGAACTCCAGGAACAGTTTCTGGAGGAAAAGGCACAGCTCACACAGCAATCCAGCGAAACCCGGGAAGAACTGCGAAAACTGGAAGATGCTAAAAGAAACGAACAGCTCTTCAGGGACCAGATCAACGGTTTGTATCTGGATATTCAAACCGGTATCGATCAGAAAAACGCGGAAGAAGCCCGGGCAAAAATCGGCGAACTCCGGGCTCTCCTGCAGAGCCCGTCCGTACGCGGTATTCCCAATCTCGCCAAGCGGGTTGAAGTGGATTCCTTTATGATAGATCTCCTGGAAACTGAGGCAGCGGGTGCCTCGGGACAGAAGAGCGATGAATCATTGCTTGAGTCCGCCAAAATGATCACCGCTCTGCGGTCGACGGTCCAGGAGGCCAGAACCCTCCAGGAACAGGGTAATCTCTATGACGCGCGCCGCTATTACAATCAGGCCCTTGAAATGATTCCGGCTGTTTCTCTGGCTGTAAACGAATCCCGAAACATCAGGATCTCTGAGGAGGCGGCCGAGATACAGGGAATCATCGCCGAAGGAGACCAGGCCGTTTCTGCCGGAAATTCGGACCGGGCCGTCGAACTGTACGCCGATGCGGCTATCGAAGCATCCACCGATCACAGCGGTCTTAACCGCACGGCAACCGACAAGATGATACAACTGATGAGGCAGGAACTGGCGGACTACACGCAGCGGAGCGAAGAACTATCCGGCCGGATAGAGCGGCTGCAGAATGAGATCGCCTCGGCGGAACGGGACAGCGAGAGGCAGGAGAGAGAAGGCCTTGATACCCGCGCCTCATTGAATGAAACAATCGAACAGAAAGATTCGCGGATCACCAGCCTGCAGAGCACCATTCAGAGCAAAGAGCAGGAGATTTCAGAGCTAAAATCCGATTTGACCAGGCTCGAGGAGGACCGGGTACAGCTCGTAGCGCAATACAGGGAAGCTGAGCTGAAGGTAAGAAAACTGAACGGGGAACTGGAAGGGGCAGTAGACCAGATAACCGAACTGATAATCCAGAGTGAATCCAACAGCCGTCTGCGTGAAGCGGTAAACCGCTATCAGGAATTTGAACTGAGGAGCACGCCCCTTATCTCTTCCGGCAATCCCGAGGACAGAAGCGCCGCGGTAGAAGAATTTAAACAGTTCATCGGCAGCAAAGCGGTAAAAGATATTTTCCCCCAGCTGCCCGACCTGTACAGGAGTCTGGAGACGGAGTAGTATCCAGGCCGGGAAAGATACCTTTCCTGAATATGTGCTCATAAAAAGCGGCGGGATATATCCTGCCTTTGTATATCCCGCCCTTGTATATCCCGCCGGCCCTATGAATCAAACAAAATATATTTTTCCGGATGCAGAAGGGCTTTCGCGTATTGCGCCCTTGTATAGATTTCAGGCTTCGGGTTGTTCATATAACTGAGTTTACCCCTGAAATCCGTGATCTTCTTATACTTCCGGTCATCCATCCACTCCGACAACTCACCGAGGATCTTCGGCACGATTACTAATGAATGACTGTAGAGCGCGCTTACCACCTGCACAACATCCGCCCCCGCGAGAAGGACACGTATAAGGTTCTCGGTCGAGTTGATACCATTGCTGGCACAAACACTTCCCTTTACCTGGCCATGCAGCAGACCCGCGAACCGCAATCCAAGCCGATAATCATTACTATTACTGAGGTTGATGGAATAATCATTTTCCTCTCGCTGTATATTGATGCTCGGCTGAAAGAGGCGGTTAAAGAGAACAAAGCCCTTGATCCCCGCCTTATCGAGCTGCCGGATGAAGAACAGCGGACTGCTGTAATAGGGACTCAGCTTGACGGATACCGGTATCCTGACATTCTGCGCCACCTCCGAGGCCGCTTCCAGTTGTTCTTTTTCCACAGTCCTGGCATCTATATCAAATTCAACGGGCAGCCTGTAGAAGTTCAGCTCCAGACCGTCCACTCCGGTATCCTCGAATTTCTTCGCGTATTCGATCCATGTACTCCTGTTGATAGCGTTGAGACTCGCGATAACAGGTATCGAAGACCCTTCTTTAGCCTTCCGGGTCCATCGCAGATGGTCTTCCGGTCCGGAATGTTCCAGTGAGGGGAAGATATTGATCATCTCGGCGTGGAGTTCATCGTTCTTCTGCAGTTCCTGCTGCATCCTGTAGCTCTCCAGCTGGATCTGCTCTTCGAACAATGATTTTATTACGATAGCTCCGACCCCGGAATCCTCAAGCTTACGTATGCTGTCCATATGTGATGTGAGACTCGACGCCCCCGCGATAATCGGATTTTTCAGTTTCAATCCCATATATTCCGTACTAATATCAGCCATAACAACTCCTTTCCTTCCCAAATCGGGAATTAAATTACCTCTTTATTAAAGTATAGAAAAAAACTGCCGGTTCTATCCAATCTTTTTGAAAAAATAATTACATATTTACTCCATACGGCCTCTCGGCGCCCGGCGGACAGGCCGTACCGCCTACTGATTGCATCTTTCTATAACCTACATTACAATTATTCAGGGAAAAGGAGATAATGATGAATGAGGGAATGACCCAGCTGATCGAAGGGTTGCCGCAGATGAAAAAAAAACTGACCGATCTGCGGGACACTCTTCTGACCAACATCGTAATGTTAGGTGAAATACCGGCTCCTACATTCCGGGAACAGCAGCGAAGACGGTTTCTCGTGAACCGTTTCAACCAATATCAGATGTTAAACTGTTCCACCGATGAGGTGGGTAACGGCCTCGGTATTATCCCCGGTGAAGTGGGAGATAAAAACATAATGGTTGTGGCGCATCTCGATACTGTATTCGACGAGAGCATCGATCACACGATTTCCATAGAAACGAAGAGAATCAACGGACCGGCGGTAGGTGACAACTCACTCGGGGTGGCGACCCTGGCCACGCTTCCGGCCATGCTGGAGGAACTGGACCTCAAGTTCAATTCAAATCTCATCCTGATGGGTTCCGCCCGGAGCCTCGGACACGGAAATATTGAGGGCGTGCGCTTCTTTCTCGACAATACGGACCTGCCGATCCACGCGGGTGTGTGCGTCGAGGGAGTAAAGCTCGGCAGACTGAGTCATACATCCATCGGTATGGCGCGCTGCGAAATAACATACCGCCTGCCCGAGGAATATGACTGGACTCGTTTCGGCGCGGTCGGGTCCATCGTTACCATAAATGAGTTGATAAACCGGATCCTGGAGATTCCGGTCCCCCGGCGTCCCAAAACCACCATTGTTCTGGGTTCCATATCCGGCGGCCGAAGCTTCAATACCATCGCCACTGATTCTGTTCTCAGGTTCGAGATCCGCAGTGAATCCAACGGGATGGTCCAGGAACTTCGGCAGAGGATCGAGGATATCGCCGCGGAAGTTTCTTCACATAACGGTTCAGAAGTTGAAATCCAGATTCTCGCTCAGCGAAAACCGGGAGGTATCTCGTTTTCTCATCCCCTGGCATCCAACGCCAGGCGGATTATGAAATCACTCGGGATCAATCCTCGTGTTTCGCCCAGCACCTCGGAGTTGTCCGCCTTTATCGATCATGAGATCCCGGCGCTGACTCTTGGACTGACCAACGGCGAGAACCTGAACAAACCCGATGAGAGCATCGAAATCACGCCGATATACAACGGGCTCACCCAGCTTCTGGGTGTACTGATCGCCATCGACAGGGGGTATTGTGATGCAACTTGACACATGGCTCAAACGAAACACCTACCACCATACGGCATTCAACGAACTGGAGGACCTGGTCGCCCAGAAGGAGAAGCAGGGCCTCACCATCTCACTCTGCATTCCGACCCTGAATGAAGAGATTACCATCGGTAAGGAGATCATCCTGTTCCGTTCGGAGCTGATGAAGCGGTTTCCGCTGCTGGATGAAATCGCGGTCATCGATTCAGGTTCTACCGACAATACCCTTGAAGTGGCCAGTTCCTTCGGGGCGGATGTGTATCTGGCGGACAATATTCTCCCCGGACTCGACTCAAAAAAGGGAAAGGGCGAAAACCTCTGGAAGGCAATATATCAGCTCAAGGGAGATATAATCGTATACATAGATGCTGATATAAAAAATATCCATCCCCGCTTCGCGTACGGACTGATCGCCCCCCTGATATACCGGAAAGAAATTAAATACGTAAAGGCCTTCTATGATCGTCCCCTGGCTTTTTCTCAGGGTGTCCGCCCCTCCGGCGGCGGCAGGGTCACCGAAATTTTGATAAGACCCCTCTTCAGTCTTTTCTTTCCCGAGCTCGCCGGTCTTATGCAGCCCCTTTCCGGTGAGTACGCGGTACGGCGTGAGGTCCTTGAACAGATCCCCTTCCCCATCGGTTATGGTGTCGAGACCTCCCACCTGATAGATGTATACCAGAAGTGGGGCCTGAAGGCCTTCGCGCAGACCGATCTCGACCAGAGGGTCCACAGGAATCAGGATACACGCAGCCTGGGAAAAATGTCGTTTGGCATTCTGCAGACCTTCTTCTCCCGGCTCCATGGCCTCGGCATCATCACTGACGACCTGCAGCTCAGCCATTTTTTACGCCAGTTCCAGGTCCATGACAATGAGTTTGAGACAGTGGAGCTGGAAATCAGGGAGGAGGAACGGCCTCCGATGATTACCATCGAGGAATATCGCCGCAAAAATAAGATCCCCGATAATCAAGACCAAAAAAAGGAGAAGAAATAATATGTTTCGGATAATCATTCATATCATTCTGGTGGCCATTGTAGCGGCTTTCGTCGCTTTCAATGTCAAATTTACTACCAGCATCAACCTGTTCAGCTATATGATAGAGGACATCTCAACGGTGGCGGTAGTTCTTGCAGCCTTCATACTCGGCATCATCTATTCCTTTCTCATCTATGTACAGAATTATTTCTACCAATCCGGGAAAAAAAGGGAAAAGGAAAGACGGGACAAGACCAAGGTAAAGGAAAAAGAGCTGAAGACAAAGGAAAAAAAGATCACTGCTCAGCCGGCCGCCGCGACGCGAACCGGGACTAATACTGAGAAAGGGGTGACTGCCCGAGAGCCTGAAAAAAAGACAGAACAGAAGAAGGGGAAGAAACAATTACTCCCCTTTGGTAATAAGAACAACAAGGATACAAAACAGGAACCATGACAGCCCTCTTACAGAACAGCATTATCTGGACTACCCTGCTTGCGACAGTACTCGCGCAGATCCTCAAGACAATTCAGGAATTCATTTTTCAGGGTCAAGTCAATTTTCGACGGATGTTCGAAACCGGGGGTATGCCATCCAGTCATTC
>Ga0272443_10004314_pt1 | contig 15629 bp, 11 predicted proteins | sample SSMAcet12_FD_193581 | JGI IMG/M metagenome (GOLD analysis project Ga0272443, IMG submission 193581) | Marine sediment archaeal communities from Little Sippewissett salt marsh, Falmouth, MA, United States - SSM-Acet-12 | ecosystem: Environmental > Aquatic > Marine > Wetlands > Sediment ...
GAGCCCGAAACTGGCGCTCAGAAAGTTTGGAACTTTTGCAGTAGCGATTCTTCATGTCATTCCTAGCTTATAGGGGCCTGATCGCCCCTCATCTAGTCATGACCCCTTAAGGTTTTGTGCATTATCTTGTGTAAAAAATTTTAATTCGCAGATTCAAAAGCCACCAGAGGCGAGTGCGCCACGTACAGGCCTTGAGTAGCGTCGCGCCGACTCCTTTGGCCCTATCCCGCCAGGGCCTTCAGCGCGGCGCGGATGAGGGTGCCGGCGTCGTCCCCTTGCGCCTTGGCCACGGCGGCAAAGGCCTCGGCACGGCCATAGCCCAGGTTCACCAGAGCGCTGACGGCCTCGGCCTGGATGCCGGAGTCTCTGCGCGCAGGCTCCGCGCCCGCCAGGGCCGGCATAGGAGCCTTGTCCCTCAGTTCTGTGACGATCCGACGGGCGATCTTGGGGCCCACGCCCTCCGCGCGACGCAAAGCGCCATCGTCCCCCGCCGCGATGGCCAGGGCTAGGTCATCCGGGGGCAGCGCGGACAAAAGGGCCAGCGCCCCGCGCGCGCCCACGCCCTGCACGGCGGTCAGGCGGCGAAACCACCCTTGCTCCACCGCGTCCGCAAAGCCATAAAGGTGGAAGGCGTCCTCCCGCACCAGGGTGTCTATGAGCAGGGATACCGCGCCCTGGGCCTTGGCCAGAGTCCGGCGGGAGGCAAACACGCGGTAGCCGACCCCGTGGACGTCCAGGATGAGGTGGTCCGCAAACGCAGCGCCCACAACGCCGGTGAGCTTGGCGATCATGGTGCGAGCGCCCCCGCGAGGCGCGCACGGCGGGCGGTGGCGGCCTCCAGGCGCGCGCGGATGTCCGCCACAACCTCCGCCGGCGCTTTGGCCGTGAAGTCCGCGCTGGCCAGTTTGGCGTCCAGGCCTTTGATCTCCTTATCCAATTTCGCGACCTCCCCGGCCAGGCGCGCGCCCTCCGCCGCCGGGTCAATCAAATCCCCCAAGGGCAGTACGAGAGTCGCATCGCGCACGACAAAGCGTACAGCATTACCTTCTGGCACTTCGTCCGCTTCGGCCACAAAGTAAACCTCTGACAAGTTGGCCATACGCATAACGCTCTCTACAAGGTCACATACAGGTTCGCGCAATTGGCTATTTTTTCCAACGATATAGAGAGCAATATACGCTCTATCTGAGATGTTCATATCCTTGCGCAGTGTGCGCACAGCACCGATGGCTTCTATGACTCCCTGGACCTCGGCCACGGCGGCGTCGTCGCGCGCCCGCGGGACGGGCCACACTTGCGCGGCCAAAAGGCCACGCCCGCCCAAGCGCTCATACAGTTCTTCCGCGATAAACGGCATGAAAGGATTTAAGAGCTTCAGGATTTCGCCCAGCACAAAACCCGTTGTGCGCGATGCGGGCGCGTCCTTCGCAAATTCCAGGTACCAGTCACAGAACGTGTGCCACACAAAGTGGTAGAGCGCGTCCGCCGCCGCGTTGAACTGGTAGGCCTCCAACGCGCCCTCTACTGCGTCCCGCGCAGCATCCAATTCTGAAACAATCCAGCGGGATAGCGCTGTATCTTCATCCGGGGCATCGCATAGAGCAACCCCGTGCATCTGCGCGAAGCGCGCCGCATTCCACAGCTTTGTGACAAAGTTGCGATACCCCGCCACGCGTCGCTCGGCAAGGCGTATATCCCGCCCCTGCGCCGCCATGGCGGCCAAGGTAAAACGCAGGGCGTCTGCGCCATATCTGTCGCACAAATCAAGGGGATCAATGACGTTTCCCTTGGTCTTGGACATTTTCTGTCCAGCCGCGTCGCGGACCAAGGCATGGACATAAACGTCGCGGAAGGGAACCTTGCCTGTTAGGTGCAGGCCCATCATCATCATCCGGGCTACCCAGAAAAAAATGATGTCAAAGCCTGTGACAAGAACGTCCCCTGGGTGATACCGCGCGACCTCTGCCGTCTCTTCTGGCCAGCCGAGGGTGGAAAAGGGCCACAGGGCCGCGGAGAACCAGGTGTCCAGCACGTCCGGATCGCGGGTCAAACGGACCCCCTGCCCCGCCTGCGCCTGCGCTTCCTGTTCATTTTCAGCCACATAGGCCGTCCCGTCCGGCCCGTACCACGCCGGGATTTGGTGCCCCCACCACAGCTGGCGGGAGATGCACCAGGGCCGGATGTCCTCCAGCCACCGCGCGTAGGTATTCTCCCACTGTGCAGGCACAAAGCGCGTCCGCCCATCTCGCACGGCTTGCAGGGCTGGACCGGCCAGAGCCTGGGCGTTTACATACCACTGCTCCGTCAAGTACGGCTCCAGCACCGTGGCCTTGGACTTCTCATCATAGGGTACAGAGTGCGTGATGTCCTCCACCTTTTCTATCAGGTCCAGCGCCTCAAGCTCCGCCAGCACGGCCTTGCGCGCGGCAAAGCGGTCCAGGCCCCGGAACGCCTCGGGCGCGTTCCCGTTCACACAGGCCCGGTCGTCAAAAATGGACACACAGGGCAGGCCGTGCCGCCGCCCGACCTCGTAGTCGTTAAAGTCGTGCGCGGGGGTGATTTTCACCGCGCCCGTGCCCTGCTCTGGGTCCGCATACGCATCCGCGATGATGGGGATCAGACGGTCGGTCAGGGGCAGGGCCACAAACCGCCCGATAAGGTCCTGATACCGGGGGTCGTCCGGGTGCACGGCCACCGCCGCATCGCCCAGCATGGTCTCGGGCCGGGTGGTGGCCACGGTGATGTGCCGGGCCTCCTCCCCCGCCACGGGGTAGGCGATGTGCCACATGCGCCCCCGCACCTCCTTCATGTGGACCTCCAGGTCCGAGACGGCGGTGCGCCGCTCTGGGTCCCAGTTGACCAGGCGCGTGTCCTTGTAGATGAGCCCCTGGCGGTAGAGCGTCACGAAGGCCCTGTTCACAGCGCGGGAGAGTCCCTCGTCCAGGGTGAAGCGCTCCCGCGCCCAGTCTGGCCCCACGCCCAGACGGCGGAGCTGATGCACAATCCGCCCCCCGGACTCGGCCCTCCAGGCCCAAGCCTTGTCCAAAAACGCCTCCCGCCCCAGGGCGAAGCGGTTTACGCCCTGCCTTTCCAAAACCATATGTACCGCGATGGACGCGTGGTCTGTTCCCGGCTGCCACAGAACGTCCCGCCCCCGCGCACGCCAGAAGCGGGCCAAGATGTCCTGGAGCGTCATGTTCAGAGCGTGCCCGATGTGTAAAGAGCCCGTGACATTCGGCGGAGGCATCATCATGGTGAAGGGCTGTCCAGGGCTGTCCGGGTCGCACGCGAACAGGCCCGCAGCCTCCCACCGCGCGTAGCGCCCGGCCTCCACGGCCTTTGGGTCAAAGGTTTTGGGGAAATCCTTCATGGGCCACAGGCCTACCACACACGGGGCTGCGGGGGTATAGGGGCGACTAAGGAAAAGCCCCCCTGGTTTCCGAAGGGTTCCCTCCGTGCGCGAGCTATTTTTGTCTGTCCGACTGCGCTAGGCTACGCGGGTGGCACAAAGGGCACTGATAACGGGCATAACGGGACAAGACGGGGCGTATCTGGCCGCGCTGCTCCTGGACAAGGGCTACGATGTCCACGGCCTTGTCCGCTGGGACGCTGTGGACGGCGCAGTGCGCCTGCGCGCGTTGGGCGTAGAAGACAAAGTGACATTGCATTGGGGCGACCTCGCGGACCCTCTGGCCCTGGCGCAGTTGATAACAAGAATACAGCCTAATGAGATATATAACTTGGCTGCGCTGACCGACGTTGCGGTGAGTTTCGCGACCCCTGCGGCGGCGGTCGGGGCATGCGCCCTGGGGGCGCTGCATGTGCTAGAGGCCGCGCGGCTGCACGCCCCGTCTGCGCGAGTCTATCAGGCCTCGTCCAGCGAGATGTTTGGCACCGCTCCACCGCCGCAGGACGAGGACACCCCCATGCACCCGGCGAGCCCTTATGGCGCGGCGAAGCTGGCGGCGTACTGGCTGGCACGCACATATCGGGACGCCTATGGAATGCATGCCTCTAACGGTATTCTTTTCAACCACGAGAGCCCCCTGCGCGGCGAGGGCTTTGTGACCAAGAAGATCGCGCGCGGTGCCGCGGCCATAGCGGTGGGCGCGCAGACGTGCCTCACCCTGGGCAACCTGGATGCCCAACGGGACTGGGGTCACGCGCGAGACTACGCAGCGGGGATGTGGGCGATGGTGCAGCAGGACGCTCCGGGGGACTATGTCCTGGCCACGGGGAAGGCCCACACAGTGCGCGAGGCCGCAGAGCGGGCCCTGGCCCGCGTGGGGATAGATCTCATCTGGGAGGGCAGGGGGGTGGAGGAGGTTGGCCGCTGCCGTGCGTCTGGCGCGGTGCGGGTGCGGGTGGACCCGGCCCTATTCCGCCCAAAGGAGGTCCCGGCCCTGCTGGGCAACGCGGCCAAGGCCCGCCGTGCCCTGTGCTGGGCTCCGCAGGTCACCTTCGCGGCCCTCATAGACGAGATGGTGGACGCCGAACGGGCGTGTTTCACCTGAAACACCCTTCACAGGACAAAGCTCCTCTCTCTGCGGGGCGACTCGAATCCTGGTGACAACTCCTCCGCGCGGGCTTTGGTGCCCTTTCCCCCGGAGGTTGCGGAGGCCTAGCCTGTCCCCCTTATGCCTCTCCGCTGGAGACACATGGCCCTGTTGGCCCTTCTGGCTGGCCCTGCGGTGGCGGAGAATCTGCCCCCAGTGTACACCATAACGGGCGCAACGGGTCTTGTGACTGTACCGGACGCCCGGTTTGAGCCTGCGGGCACACTGCGGGCCTCTGTGGCCCAGGCGAACCCGTACTGGCACGGCACGATAGGCGTGCAGGTGGCTGAGCCCCTGTGGCTGGGTCTCAGGCAAACGGCCTGGGCCGCGCGTCCAGGTGCGGAGCCACAGGGTTTTTACCCCGGCCTGGATGCGAAGATACGACTGATGCGTGAGGGGGGGCACCGTCCGGCCTTGGCCCTGGGCCTCCAGGGCGCGGTGGGGCACCGGCGCATGGCGGGGGAATACCTTGTGGCCTCTAAGCGGTTTCACGACTTGGATGTCACTTTGGGCCTTGGCTGGGGCCGTTTTGCAGGCGCGGCAGTGGCAAAAAACCCCTTGCGCCTTCTGGGCGGGCACTTTGATGGTCCCCGCTCCACCGGTACGGACGGGGCGGACGCCGCGCGCGCGGCAGACTGGTTCACGGGGCCGGATGTGGGTCTCCTGGCGGGCGTGGCGTGGCACACGCCGGTGCCGGGCCTGACCCTGAAGGCAGACACGAGCGGCCAGGACTGGGCCCCCGAGGCGGCATCCAGCCTCATAGACCCGACGTACAAAGACCGCCCGCACTGGTCTATCGGTGCGGACTGGAGCCCGCCGCGCGCGCCGTGGCTGAACCTGGGCGCTGGGACCCTGGGGGGCACAGTGTTCGCCGGGCGCGTCACCCTGGCCACAAACGTGGCTCGGTGGCCTGTGGCCCCCTATAAGGCCCGCCCTGGGCCCAAGTTGCCGCATGTACCTGTGCCAGATTTCCTGGCCTTCTGGCGCGGGCCGGGAGATGAAAGCGCCTCCCTGGCCGTCAAGAACTTGGGGCAGAAGGGGCCCCAGGCCCGCCTGGCCGTGGCGCTGGACCCAGCTTTGCCGGGGCCGCTGCAGATCGGCCGGGCTGCGTGCACGCACCTCACCACCGCGCCGAAGGAGGTCCGGGGTGTGGCGGTTGTGCCCTATGTCCTGTCCTTTCGGGGGCCGGTGCTGCACCTACCCCGCCCGGCGCTGGACAAGGCCACGCAAGGCCGCATCAGCCCCGAAGAGCTGTGGCACGCCACAACCATAGACCCCACGCACGCCCTCAGGCCCCCGCCCCCTAAGGAGAAGTCCCGCAGCGCGCTGTCCGCCCTGGGCGGACTGTTCGGAGAGACCTGGCACGGGCCCGGACACCCGGCGCGGTGGCGTATAACGCTGGAAGGTCAGGGGAGCCTGTCCGCCTTTGATCACGGCGCGCCGTACCGAACCTCTGTGGTCTTCGCCCGGCGGGAACACAGGCCGGGTAAAGCCATGGCCGGGGGCATGGCCCTGCGCGTAAACCTTGTGGACAACCTAACGAGCGCGCTCTCTGGGCGTCCCGTATACATAAATCCCGCTCGTTCGAACGTCGCGGCCTTCGCGGACAAAGTCGCGGTGCTGGAGGACGCCTACACGGCTTGGACCCACACCTTCCGCCCCGGCGTGTACGGCGCGGTGACCACCGGATACCTGGAGGAGATGTACATGGGAACAGGGGCGGAGGTCTTATGGCGCCCCTATGCCTCCCGATTCGCCCTGGGCGCGGAAGCCTGGTGGCTGGGCAAGAGGAGCCCAGAAACCTTCCTCGCCCTTGGGGTGGACGGCGGGAACGGCGCCGTGGCCACGGGGCACGTGACCCTGCACTATGATCTGCCTGAGGGCTGGTGGGGCCAGGACGTGGCCCTGGCCCTGTCTGCGGGGCGCTACCTCGCGGGGGATGTGGGCGCGACCCTCGCTCTGCGCAAGGGCTTCCGCAACGGCGTCACCCTCCGGGCCCTCGCCACCGCCACCAATGGGCACGACATAGGGCCCTACGGAGAGAGGCTAGGGGCCTACGCGGGCTTGGCGCTGGAGATTCCCCTGGGCAGCGTGCCCTATGTGCCCAAGGGCAGCACTATGCGCCTTGTGGGTGCGCCCCTGGGCCGCAACGCGGGACAACGTCTGCGCAAACCCCTGGACATCTACGAGGCCACCCGCCCCCTGTCTTTGCCCCGGATGGCGGCGGAGTGGGGGGGTGTGGTGGAGCAGGCGGGGGGAGGGGGCACAACACCGCCGGAACCACAAATTTAGGTTGTGGATAGATCTGTGGACAACCAGAATGCAATAAGGAAACAATTTTGTGCTTGAAAATCCAGGAAATGCGGTGTATGTTAGTTCTCTAACATGGGCAAGCAAAAAGCGCGTTTCCTGGCACCGGGGTCTCCCCCGGCATGGTTCTTGTGTGCCTTGCGGGTCCAGCCAACCTCTAACGCGAAAGGGCGCAACAGACCATGAGCACAGTGAGCACAAAAAACGCCGCCAAGAACGACAACGCCGGAACGGACGCCCTTGCGGCCCTGAAGCGGGGGGACAAGGTTGTGTACGCCGTCCACGGCGTGGGGGAGTTTGAGGGGATTGAGACCGCCACCATAGGGGGCGAGGTCGTACACCTGTACGTCGTGTTCTTCCCCGGCGAGCGCATGCGTCTGAAAATTCCAGTGTTTAAGGCCCGCGCGGGCGGTCTGCGCCGCCTGGCCACGGGGGAGCGGCTGGAGGCCGCGCTGACCACCATAAAGGGCCGCGCGCGCATCCGCCGGACCATGTGGTCCCGCAGAGCGGCGGAGTACGAGGCCAAGATCAACTCCGGCGACCCCGTGTTGGTAGCCGAGGTCCTGCGGGACCTAAAACGCGTGCGGGAGGACGCGGAGCAGTCTTACAGTGAGCGGCAGATCTACCAGCATGCGCTTTCCCGCCTCGCGCGGGAGGTCGCTGCGGTGGACGGTGTGAGCGAGGAAGCCGCGGCGGCCCGCCTGGAGTCCATCATGGGCGTGGCCAAACCCAAAGAGGCCCCAGAGGCCGACCCGGCGGACGCCGCCCGCACCACCGCTATCATGATAGCCCGCGCCCGAAAGGCGGCGTAAAGTTACCCTCTTAGGGTAGGAGGCTTGGCTGGGTTGCGTTTTTCCGCCTGCGGTCTATCGTGACCGCCATGCCTTCGCGCCCCCAGACGCTCGCGGCCCTGCGCGACGCCCTGCGCGCATCTGGGGCAGACGCCCTGATCGTCCCTCACGCAGATGCGTACCAGGGGACGTTCTTGCCCGCCAGCGAGGAGCGCCTGGCTTGGCTCACCGGCTTTACGGGTTCAGCGGGCTGCGCCGTCATCACTGCGGATGCCGCAGCGGTGTTCAGCGACGGACGTTATGCCCTGCAACTCAAGCGGGAGATGGACTCGGCCCTGTTCGCGGCTTTGGACATCACGAAAGTCAGGCCCGCCGCATGGGTGGCCGAGCAGGCGGGGCATGGTGCCCGGCTGGCCTATGCTCCCTGGCTGCACACTCTCAAGGATGTCCGGGCCTGGGAGGCGGGGGGCCTTACGCCTGTTCCCCTTGGGGATAACCCTGTGGACATGCTGTGGACAGATCGCCCGTCGCCGCACGCCGCGCCTATATACGCCTTTCCTGTTGCCATAGCGGGGCGCAGCGCGGCGGACAAAATCGCGGGCATTGTGGAGGAAATACGGCAGAAGGGCCCTGTTGCGGCCCTCATCGCCGCGCCCGAATCGGTTTGCTGGCTCCTGAACATACGGGGTGGGGATATGCCCTATCTCCCCGTCCCCCGCGCGCGGGCTCTGGTCCATGCGGATGGCTCTGTGGATATGTTTGTGGAAGACCGCGCTGCGCGGGGGCCTCTGCCCGCAATCCCGGCCCGGGTGCATGACGCGCAGGGCCTGTCCGCCGCCATACGGTCCTTGCAAGGCCCCCTGATGGTGGACCCGGACAGAGCTCCGGTGGCCATCGTACCCTTGGCAAAAGAGGTCAGGGAGTCTCCGGATCCCTGCGCCTTGCCGCGCGCGTGCAAGACACCGGAAGAGCTGGCCGCCATCCGCGATGCGCACCGGCGCGACGGCCTGGCCCTTGTCCGCTTTGGGGCATGGCTCGCAAGAGAGGGGGCTGGTATCATCTCTTCGGAGGTTGCCCTAGCACACGCGCTGGAGAGGTTTCGCGCCGCTGATCCACGCTACACAGGCCCCAGCTTTCCCACCATCTGTGGTTTCAACGCCAACGGGGCCGTGGTGCACTACCGCGCGCGGGAAGCTGCGGATGCGGTGGTGCGCGCGCCGGGCCTTCTCCTATTGGACAGCGGGGGGCAGTACCCAGGGGGCACGACGGACGTCACCCGGACCATCGCCATAGGGCCCCCAACGGCAGAGCAGCGGGAGCGCTACACCCTTGTCCTAAAGGCGCACATCTCCCTTGCCGCACAGCGCTTCCCCGTTGGCACGTGCGGGGTGCAGCTGGACGCTATCACCCGCGCACCCCTGTGGGCCGCCGGCCTGGACTATGCCCACGGAACGGGGCACGGGGTGGGCTGCGCCCTGTGTGTGCACGAGGGGCCCGTGAGCCTGTCCACGCGGGATGCAGGCTGGCCACTCCAGCCTGGCATGGTTTTGTCTAACGAGCCGGGGGTCTATGAGGCCGGGGCCTATGGCATACGTATAGAAAACCTAATGGCCGTGGTGGAGCGTGCGCCAGGTTGGCTGGGCTTTGAGGTCCTTACCCTCGCGCCCATGGACCGGGCCCTTGTCGTTCCGGAAATGCTGGAGGCACGGGAGCTGACCTGGCTGAATGGCTACCATAAAACTGTTTTTTCTCTTCTAAATAAGGGGCTTGAAATAGAAGATTCATCTTGGCTCTCAGAAGTGACCGCTCCACTTTAGGGTCAAAACGGGTCAGCGAAGTGTCATGCCGTTCAACAGGGCTGTGGTTAGGTCCGTGCGCACCAGAACCTCTGGCCCCTTGGCGATCTGGAGCACAACAACTGTCCCTGCGATGGTCATGCGCAGGCGTAAAAGGTGTTGCCGGCCCGGCAAGATCAAGAGGCCCTCAAAGGCGCGCGCGCCAGGAGGAGGGGGAATTGCAACCAACCTCTTGGGTATGGACGTAAACCCTAGGGGGAGCAGGACCTCTTTGTGCAGAAGCTCCAGAGCATTCGCGTCCGTGAGTGGGCGGGGGAATCGGTAGCCCAGAGCAATATAGTCCAGGTCGGCTCCACGCACGGGGTCCCGCACCGTCAGGGCCAGAATCTCGCGCTTTTCATCTTGCCGCTCCACCTGCGGAGCCGATGGAACAAAGGGTGTGCCCGGCGGGGGCGCGGCCTGAGCAAACAGGTCCGCCTGGGTCACGGTCCAGGGCTCTGGCAGCGCGGAGTCTTGTGTTTTGGGCAGAATACGTCCTGAATCCAGGAATTGTCGCGCCTGAACGTCCTGCGTCGGACCGGGCGGGGACAGGAGGGCTGTAAGGCGTAGGGCAACCGCGCCTGCGTAGAGCGTTTTGCTGCGGCGTATGCCTTGCTGGGTTCTGTGCTCCCAGGTGTGGGTCCAGGTGCCGTCGTCAGAGCGCATAACCTGGTCCCGCGAGAGATGACCGCCCAGCGCATCCTTCTCCCGGTCTATGGCGGCCTGTATGTCCGCCCGCGTCAAAGGCCCCGCCCAGCTCTCTGTCACCTCCATGCGAAAAACAAGGTCTTTGTATGCTGCCTCTGATCTTATAGCAAAAAAATTGACTCCCTCGGGCAGAGCAAGGGTCCGCATGTCTTGCGTCAGCTCTCTGGGCAGGCGGACTTCGGCCAGCCCCATGCTGGGGCGGTAGAGTACCCAGGGAGACGCAACGTCCGCAGACTGCGCGAGGGCAGCAGGCGAAAAAAGCAGCAAAAACAGCAGAATAAGGCTAACGCCCGCGAGAGGATTTTTTGGCCCGACGGAGGGATTCTGCGGCCTGGCGCACGCGCTTTTCAGAGGGCTTTTCATAGTGGCGGCGGTTTTTCATCTCCCGAAAAATGCCCTCTCGCTGCATCTTCTTCTTGAGGACGCGCAGCGCCTGCTCCACATTGTTGTTTCTAACACTAACGCACACCACGGCACTCAGGCTCCTTTTCACAGCGAATGGGGGGTCTTTGTACCACGCCAAGAGGAGAACGCAAGGCCAAATATGCACACGCACATCTCGGTCCGCGGCGCGCGGGCGCACAACCTTCAGAATGTGGACCTGGACATCCCGCGCGGGACGCTGGCCGTCATCACGGGCGTGAGCGGCTCGGGGAAGTCCTCCCTCGCATTTGATACAATATATGCGGAGGGTCAGCGGCGCTACGTGGAGAGTTTATCGGCCTATGCGCGGCAATTCTTAGAGTTAATGGCAAAACCAGATGTGGATTCTATAGAAGGACTGTCTCCCGCGATTGCCATTGAGCAAAAAACAACCTCGCGCAACCCACGCTCCACTGTGGCCACCGTGACGGAAATTTATGATTACATGCGCCTTTTGTGGGCCCGGGTGGGGGTGCCGCATTCGCCCGTCACGGGAGACCCCATTGCGACACAAACTGTGACACAAATGGTGGACCGCGTGATGGCCATGGAGGCAGGCAAACGCTTGTATGTCCTTGCGCCCGTGGCCCGAGGGCGCAAGGGGGAGTATCGGCGGCAGCTTGCGGAGTTCCAAGCGCAGGGGTATTCGCGCGTCAAAATTAATGGGAATGTTTATGAACTGCCTGCAACTCCTTATTTAGATAGAAGAAAAGCCCATGATATAGCGGTCGTTGTGGACCGCCTGGTGGTCAAAGATGGCATGGCGCAGCGGGTAGCGGAGTCTCTGGAGGCCGCGTTGCGCTTGGCAGACGGACTGGCTGTTGTGGAGGACGCTGATACAGGCGAAGAAACCCTTTTTAGTGAAAGATTTGCATGCCCTATTTCAGGTTTTACAATAGCAGAAATCTCTCCACGCCTGTTCTCGTTTAACTCTCCGCATGGGGCGTGCCCGAAATGCGCGGGCCTGGGCGTAGTGATGGCCTTTGACCGTGATCTGGTCGTGTCGGATCGGTCTCTGACGTTGGCGCAAGGGGCGGTCAAGCCCTGGGCGGGCCCGTGGGCGCGATATTACAGGCAGGCGCTGGAGGCTGTGGTCCGAGCCTATGGCGGGGATATGGACACGCCGTGGCACCAGTTGCCCGCACCTGCGCAGGAGGCGATTTTGCATGGCTCGGGCGATCGGGTAATCCCCATTGTATACGAAGACAGCGCGAATACGTACAGAACGCGCAAGCCTTTTGAGGGGGTGATACCCTCTCTTGCGCGCCGGATATTGGAAACGGAAAGCGAAGCTGCTAGAGAAAAAATATCTTTATATCAAGTGGAAAAACTGTGTACTTCATGCAAAGGTCGAAGGCTGCGCCCTGAGGCCCTGGCTATTAAGGTATCCGGGCGAGATATTTCGTCGGTATGCGACATGAGCATCACAGAGGCGCAAGCGTGGTTTGCGGGCTTGGCGCTCCAAGGGCAGCAGGCCGCCATAGCCGCAAGACTTCTGAAAGAGATCACGGAGCGCCTGACATTTTTGGCCAATGTGGGCCTGGATTACCTGACCTTGAGCCGCACGGCGGGGACCCTGTCCGGCGGGGAGGCGCAGCGCATCCGCCTGGCCAGCCAGATCGGCTCGGGCCTGACGGGCGTGCTCTATGTTCTGGATGAGCCATCCATCGGCCTACACCAAAGGGACAACGCCAGGCTATTGAAAACACTGAAGAAGCTGCGAGACTTGGGCAATACGGTTCTTGTTGTGGAGCACGACGAGGACGCCATTCGCGCTGCGGATTTTTTGGTGGATATGGGCCCTGGCGCAGGCACACACGGCGGATATGTCGTGGCCGCAGGACCACCAAAAACCGTGTTTTGCTGCAAAAAAAGCCTTACAGCGCGTTATATAACAGGTAAATGTTCAATCCCTATGGCAAAAAGACGCCGCAAATCGCTAAAAAATATGGAGATTGTCTTGGAAGGCGCGACTGGACACAATCTAAAAAATGACACCTTGTGCGTGCCTCTTGGTATATTCACCTGTGTCACAGGTGTGTCAGGAAGCGGAAAGTCCTCTTTAATTTTAGAGACTTTGTATCCTTCCCTTATAAGCAACGTGAATAAAGTACGCTATAGCGGTCTTCCATATTCAAAAATCACCGGGGCGCACCTCATTGACAAGGTTATTGACATTGACCAAAGCCCTATCGGACGTACCCCGCGCTCCAACCCCGCGACCTATACCGGGGCCTTCGCGCCTATCCGAGACTGGTTTGCGGGCTTGCCAGAGGCCAAGGCGCGTGGCTATGGCCCCGGTCGATTCTCGTTCAATGTGAAGGGTGGACGCTGTGAGGCGTGCAAAGGCGACGGTGTTCTCAAAATAGAGATGCACTTTCTGTCCGATATATATGTGGAATGTGAAGAATGTCGTGGAAAACGTTATAACCGTGAGACTTTAGCCGTTCAGTGGCGCGGGAAATCCATCGCGGATGTATTGGGGATGACCATAGATGATGCCGCAGACCTGTTCGCTGCCGTGCCGACAATACGGGATAAACTAAAAACTTTACAAAGGGTTGGCCTTGGATACATGCACCTAGGTCAGCAGGCCACGACCTTGTCCGGCGGGGAGGCGCAGCGGGTCAAGCTCTCCCGCGAGCTTGCCAAGCGGGCCACGGGCCGCACGCTCTACATTTTGGACGAACCCACGACGGGCCTGCACTTTTCGGATGTGCGCAAACTCTTGGAGGTTCTCCACGCCTTGGTGGATGCTGGCAACACCGTCATCGTCATAGAGCACAATCTGGATGTCATAAAAACAGCAGATCATATTATAGATATAGGCCCAGAAGGGGGTGCGGGCGGAGGCCGCATTATCGCAACCGGCACGCCGGAGGAGGTGGCCAAGGCCAAAAAAAGCCACACGGGCCGCTTCCTTGCGTCCGTGCTTTAGGCATCCGTTGCGTTGAGGCGGGAGAGAAGCGCCTTCCCGGCGCGGAAGAAGGGCACGCACTTGGCCGGGACATAGACTTTCGCCCCCGTCCTGGGGTTGCGACCCATGCGTTCGGCCCTTTCCCGGATAGAAAAGGCCCCAAAACCGCGCAACTCAACCCGTCCCCCGGCGGCCAGGGCCTGGGTCAGGGCCTCAAAGATCGTGTCCACCGCGCACTCTATGTCTGCGCGGGTCAGACCGCGAAAGCGGGCAGAAAGGGTGCGAACAAGGTCAGATTTGGTCATGGCGTGGCCTCCTTAAGCGCTGGCTTTAAGACGCAAGTAAAGCACTCGCGTCAGCGCATGCCAAGGGTCATTTTGACACGTCAGGCTCGTTCATGGTACGTCGCCCCAAAGGCTGGTCATTTTTTCCTTGACATCCTTTCCTATTTCAACTATAGGTTGCATTTGCGGCCCGCCGGGTCGCCGGGCGCAGAGCGAGCACAAACCACCACCGCTGCCCGCAAACCAGGGGCGCGCCGGTGCCCATCAGGTCGGCCTCCCCCCGCTAACCCCAGCCCAGGAGAGACATCGTTCCCATGCCCTACATTCACATAACCTCCCACGAAACCGGGTCTACTCTGTTCGGGGGCGAGTTTCCCTCCCTGCGCGCGTGCCTAGAGGCCGCCGTGGCCGAGGGGCTGCCTCTCATCGGTGCGGACCTGGCCCACGCAGGCCTTCAGAACGCAAACTTGGACGGAGCCCATCTCGCCCGTGCGCGCCTGGACGGGGCGAACCTGACGGGCGCCAACCTCTCAGAGGCCCGACTCGACGGCACCTCTTTTCGCGGGGCAGAGCTGTACAACACCTGCCTAGCCGAGAGTCTTTTGCGCGAAGCGGCCTTTGAAGGAGCGGCCTTCGGCGCAACGGACATCGCCGGAGCGGATATCGCGGGGGCCATGTTCTCCACCGCGTCGTGCTTCACCCTGGACTTTGCTCTCGCGCGGAGCATGGAAGGGGTCACCTTCGCCACGGCGGACGGCCTCTTGTGCCAGATGTCCCGCCCGCCTACCGTCATCCGGGGGCAGTGGGGGCACGTCATCGCCGTCATGGACCACCACGTAAAGGTCGGCCCCCACGTCCGGCCCCTGCCGTGGCGCTCCGTGGGCGGTCGCCGCGCCCTGGTGAACAGGGCAGTTGCCAACGCCTCTTGAGCCGAGGAGCCGCCCGGCGCACACTGCCCCGGCGCGGGCGTGGCGGAACGGTAGACGCTGCGGACTTAAAATCCGCTGGCCGCAAGGCCGTGGGGGTTCGAGTCCCCCCGCCCGCACCACTTATAAATCAAATACTTAAGCACCATACACCGCCACCACACAGGCCCCGATATAGGCTCCATGGGGCACTTTTGGGGCACTCACAGGAAAAAAAGGGCAAGTGTCATGACTAGATGAGGGGCGATCAGGCCCCTATAAGCTAGGAATGACATGAAGAATCGCTACTGCAAAAGTTCCAAACTTTCTGAGCGCCAGTTTCGGGCTCTGGTGAAGTGCTTTTCGGTGGACCTCACGGCCACGCAGGCGGCCCGGATGACGGGCCTGAATAGGAACACAGTCAACCGCTATCTGCGGCTGATCCGGGGGCGGATTGCCGCCCGGTGCGAGCGCGAATCCCCCTTTGCCGGCACGGTGGAGGTGGACGAGTCGTATTTCGGCGCGCGGCGCGTCAGGGGCAAGCGCGGCCGGGGCGCGACGGACAAGACGCCCGTCTTCGGGATCTTCGAGCGCGGCGGCAGGGTCTACACAGAGGTCGTCCCAAACTGTAAAAAAGCCACCCTGCAGGCCATCATACGTGGCAAAATCGCCCCAGACAGCCTCGTGAACTCCGACGGCTGGCGGGGGTACGACGGCCTGGTGGACATGGGCTACGGGCACCGCCGCGTCAACCACTCCAAGGACGAATTCGCCCGCCCCGACGGCACGCACATCAACGGCATCGAGGGCTTTTGGGGGTTGGCCAAGGTGCGCCTGGCCAGGTTCCGCGGCATGGCCCCGCAGGCCTTCTGGCTGCACTTGAAGGAGTGCGAGTGGCGG
>Ga0272443_10004316_pt1 | contig 15614 bp, 17 predicted proteins | sample SSMAcet12_FD_193581 | JGI IMG/M metagenome (GOLD analysis project Ga0272443, IMG submission 193581) | Marine sediment archaeal communities from Little Sippewissett salt marsh, Falmouth, MA, United States - SSM-Acet-12 | ecosystem: Environmental > Aquatic > Marine > Wetlands > Sediment ...
CGCGCATCACAGGCGGTGTACTGATAACGGGGCAGATTATATTTCCGGAAGTACTCCCCACAGCAATCGGATGCATTCAGGGATATAATATCAAACTGAATTATGCCGTGATTGCCTTTGTCAGCCGCCGAGGATACCCGGAAACGACCGGAGATTCTACCGCCACGGGCGACCGATAGATCTGAAGGTTCGGCGGGCCGTCTTTGCCTGCTCTCGATATCTCGCAGATTCATCAGTTCCCGTATTCGCTCCGGTGACAAATCCCTGACCGGTGGTTCATTCAAATCAGATGAGACCTCGAGCCCGACGGAGGCCGGTCGATGTTTATTCGTATTTTTATGCGACCTGTTCTGCAATCCCTCTTTACCCTCTTCACGATACCGCTTGACCCACATCCGGACCGTTTTACGGGTCGTATTATACTTACGGGCGGCCATCGAAATACCGTACCTGGCCGCGTATTGCACCATATCAAGGCGAAATTCCGGGCTATTTTTCGGCACGTATGAATGCTCCGGTTTTGTTGCTGTTGTCATTTCAGCCGCCCCCCTGGATCCCGGCCGTGTTATGGCAACAGACTGGTAGCCCGCTGTCGGTGCGAACAGAGCTAGTTTTTTTAATCCTGTATGAAAATCCTATTTTCATCTTCTCCTCGCTTTTCAGGCTTTTACATCCAAATGTTTTTCCTCATCCTGATCGGCATCGTCATCATCTCCCCCGGACGCGGTATTTTCCCTCCTGCGACCTTTCCTTTTCTCTTCTTCTTCCCTTTTATCACCGGTTATAATCAGGATATCGCTTTTCATAGATTCATGGGTCCTCTCGGCATCGGCGGATGTCTTCTGCCTGACAGTGGTGGTGGCCTGACGCTGTTCCATCTCCGGATTGGCTTTCTGAAGCTGATTAAGCCTTCTTATCAATTCCGTCTTGGCCAGGTTATCCGCTATATCCGCCGGTTCAACCATTGGTACATCCTTATTAACCGCTTAAAGCAAAACGCTCCTTTATCATGCCCCGAAGCTTGATGACAGCTTTCGTATGAATTTGTGACACCCGTGATTCGGAAATGGACATCACTTCCCCTATCTCTTTCAATGTCAATTCTTCAAAATAATACAGGGCGATGACCAGCTTTTCCTGATCGGTCAGGCGGTCTATGGCCGTCACCAGAAAAGCCCGTAATTCGCTCTTTTCCAGATCGCCCAAAGCCGACGCTCGCGACGTATCGCTGATTACCTCGATACGCGGGACCTGATGATTGTCATCTTCGCGATAGACTGTCTCATCAAGCGAAAGAAGCGTGGAGCAGGAGGCATCGCCTATGGCGGCCATCAATTCATCAACCGTACAGCCGATTTTTTCAGCCAGCTCTTCACTGGTCGGCGGTCGGCCGTAATCGTTTTCCAGGCTTGTGTTAGCTCTTTCAATCTCACGTGATCTGGCCCTGGTTGATCGTGGCACCCAGTCCAACGCCCGTAATTCATCCAGGATGGCACCCCGTATGCGAGGTACCGCGTAAGTTTCAAACTTGACGCCGCGCGAAGGATCGAAATTACTGAATGCCTCCACCAAACCGATAACTCCGGTATTAATCAAATCCTGCAGTTCCACCGAACGAGGGAAACCTATTGCCATTCGACCGGCAACATTGCGAACCAGGGGAAGGTACTGTTGAAGCAAACGGGCCCGTACATCAGCACTTCCGTGACGGAAATATCTTTTCCAGTCCATGTTAAGCCCTGGAGACTTCCTGTTTGTCCTGGTTTCGGATTTTGCCTTATAGGCCGAAATCCTCTTAACCTCAGTCGGTTTTCTTTCCGCTTGTTTTGAACGAACCTTTTGCGTGCTAACCATTTAAATATCATCCTTTATATCGGCTAAAGCTGTTTGAAAATTTATACTCGATGTTTCTTTGATTTTTTGCAGGTGACCGCCCCTTGTCTTTTCGATTGTTAAAAATTCGCACAATCTCAAAATTTGAACAGCCGCCGCTGATTCCGAATTGACTTCGACCAGCGGCTTCTGCCGCCCCAGCGCCTCGGCAACTGTTTTATCCTCAGGAAGATAGCCGGCATTAAAGGGCACTATCCCCAGAAATCTTTTCGACAGCACCGAAAACTTCTGATAGATGTATTCAGAATCCCTGCCGGTTTTGACATTATTGAAAAGAATATTTATATCGGCATTTTTATTTTCATTAATTAGAAATTTATAAAGCCCGTAATTATTCGCGATTGAAGTCAATTCCGGAGTAAAAATCATAAGGTTGATATCCGAGGCGGCGGTAGCCAGGGAAATAATGTTTAAATCACTCGACGGCGTATCGAACACGACTATATCATAGGCGGCCAGATTATCGCGGGCACTGCCGAGAAACCGGGCCCAGGATGCCGGACTGAATTGTCCGATACGACCGGTACAGGCCGGTGAGGCTATAAAATCAAGGCCTTCTCGTAATCTTACAATGGCATCATCAACTCCAATGGCACCGATGATTATATCATCCAGCGAATATGCCGGCCTGGAATTGGCCATGATATGAAGATTCCCGGACTGCCGGGCGGCGTCTATCAGCAGGCACTTATGCCCTTCCCGGCAGAGAATATCGGCCATATTATAGGCCAGCACCGACTTGCCGGTCCCCCCTTTGCCCGAAAAGATGGTCACCAGAAGCGGCGGTTTCAGCCGTCCGATTTTCGTATCCGGCATATTATTCCCGGAATTATTGACCGGCATCGGCAACCTCCATTTTAAGAATATTGCGGGCAATCATATCGGCATCGGCTATTTTGAGGAGTCCCATGCCGCCCGGCGAATTCATGGTATAGGCCAGCGGGATATCTAGAAATCCGGTCATAGCCGGGATTGTACCCCATCGTTCGGTCTCATCCAGATGTCCGGCAATCAGGTAACTGGGGGCCAGATCCTCGAAGTGATTAAGCCTGTCAAGCAAATCGCGGGTGCGGCAACAGGCCGAGAAAACCAGAAAGACAATATCCGGTTTCAGGGCGCGTATTTTTTCAAACAGATTATCGCGGCGGGCCGCATCGCATGGCATTGACGGTGTATCTATCAGGACCACCGAATCCAGTCTTTCCCGGTCGGCCAATTGGTCGAATATTTCAACGGGAAGATTCAGAATATCGGCATAGCTGCCGATTTCCTCGTAAGCCGAAACTTTCATATCATCAAGCGATGAAAGGGTCACTTTAAGTTTTCGGAAGGATGTCAACTGGGCCGCCAGCTTGGCCATGGCAGAGGTCTTGCCGGCACCGCTGGGTCCGGCAAAAACAACTTTCATTCCCGGTTCAAAATTGATATCGGAAGCAATCATCCCTTTCAGATATTCTTTAAGAACATCCTGGGCCGGTTGCTTAGCATCCCCATCGGTACCGGCCGCCTCATCAATTTTCGCAGCAATCTGATCGACTATATCGGAGGGAATATCGGCATCGAGCATATCCAGATAAATCGGACGCACTCCCGGTGCTACTCCGGATAGCGGTTCGGTATTACTGTGACTGTTCAGGATGGAATCAAGCTTGCTGCCCAGTTGCGCGGCCAGCTTTTCCGGCTCACCGGCATCGGATAATGACCGGGTTACATCCGGAATTCTGGTCGATTGAACGGATTTTTCCTCCGACCTGTCCCCGGCTTTAACCAGCCCGTTTAACTGGCCGGGCGTCAGCGCCGACTCATCGATACAGGCAGTAATCTCGACATTTTTGCCGGATCGCGATGTATCGCCTGAGGACAGCACTGTCGTCTTGAGGACCACAGCGTTGTGACCCATTTCCTCCCTGATTTTTTTCAGGGCCGCGGCCACTGTCGGGGCTGTGAATGATTTAATTATCATCTTCGAAACTCACTACTCCGGTGGAGACAACCTCCACATTACTACTAATTTCGTTGTATGAAAGAACCACCAGCGACGGATAGGTCGATTCAACCAGTCGTCTTAATGCCAATCGGATATTCGGTGAGCAAAGGCAGATGGCATCCTTGCCGGCTGCCGAAGCTTTCTCGATTTGTTTTCCGACCGCTTTGATAAGCCGGCTGGTATTCTCCGGACTGGTAACCAGCATCAGTCCCTGCTTGGTGTTCTGGACAGAATCCATCAGCATCTGTTCGATGCTCGGATCTATGGTAAAAACATGTATTTTATTTTCGTTGTCGCGGTACAATTCGGTAATCTGCCGCCGCAGGGCCATGCGGGCGTACTCAGTAATAACATCCGGCTCTTTGGTCGATTGAAAGTAATCGGTAATAGTTTCCATAATTGTGGCCAGGTCGCGAATCGGTATGCGCTCGGCCAGCAGTGATTTCAAGACCTTCTGGATTATGGAAAAGGGAACGATGGTCGGGACTATATCGGTTACCAGTGACGGATGGTCTTCCTTGAGATTTTCAATCAGATGCGAAACATCCTGTCGGCTGAGAAGTTCAGCGGCATTGCTTTTTATAACCTCGGTAAGATGTGTCGCCAGGACAGCTGAGGGTTCGACCGTGGTATACCCTTTATTTTCGGCAATTTCTTTCAGGCTGGAAATAATCCAGACAGCCTGCAGATTGAAAGCCGGTTCACTGGTTTTGAAACCGTCCAGTTCATTTTTAACAAATCCGGGATTAATGGCCAGAATGTGATCAAGCATCAATTCATAACCGCCGACATTAATCCCTTTAAGTTTTATCCTGTACTCATTAGGTTTAAGCTGCACATTATCCCGGATGCGAATGGCCGGTACAATAAAACCAAGCTCCGAAGCCAGCTGTCGGCGTATCACCGATACCCGGTCCAGCAAATCCCCGCCCTGCTTGGTATCGACCAGCGGAATCAAGCCGTAACCTATCTCCACTTCAAGGGCGTCTATTTTCAGCAGCTCCTCCGGTTTCTGTTCCGGCCCGATCATTGTTTTTTCGGCTTTTTCTTTCTGCTCCTGCAACTCCCTCTTTTTGACATTCTGGCTGGTGATGTAACCGACGGCTCCGATGACACCGCCCAGAATAAAGAACGGCAAAGTCGGCATACCGGGAACGATGCCGAAAAGCATCAGCATCCCGGCGGCAATCATTATCGCCCGCGGCTGGCGCAACAACTGGCTGGTCAGATCCCGACCCATATTATCTTTGGATGCCGTTCGGGTAACAATAATACCGGCAGAAGTGGAAACAATAAGAGCCGGAATCTGAGTCACCAGACCATCACCAACTGAAAGGAGCGTGTATGTTCGCAAAGATTCTGTGGCCGACTTGTCCTGCATCAACATGCCGATGACAAATCCGCCGACGATATTTATCAGCGTAATTAAAATACCCGCGATGGCATCGCCGCGGACAAACTTGGATGCACCATCCATGGCCCCGTAGAAGTCGGCCTCCTGGGAAATTTCTTCGCGGCGCGTTTTGGCTTCTTTCTCATCAATCAATCCGGCATTAAGATCGGCATCAATAGCCATCTGTTTGCCGGGCATGGCATCGAGAGTGAACCTGGCCGCAACTTCTGAGATTCGCGTGGCACCCTTGGTGATAACCACAAACTGGATGATGACCAGAATCATGAAAATGATAAAACCTACGACATAATTCCCCCGCACGACGAAATTGCCGAAGGAATTGATAACCTCACCGGCATAACCCTCACCGAGAATCAACCTGGTTGAAGCCACGTTCAGCGATAAACGAAGCAGAGTGACAATCAGAAGCATCCCGGGGAAAACCGATAAATCAAGCGGGCGGGTGATATATAAAGTCGAAAGCAGAATAACCAGTGAAAAAGTAATATTAAAGGCTAAAGCAAAATCAAGGATCCGGGACGGCAACGGTATAACCAGAACACCGACAATAGCCACCACCGCCACGGCCATGGCGATATCGGCGCGTTTAATTACTTTTGCCAGTATGCCGCCCGGCTGTGTCATTTCAACTTACCTCCTGGCCTTTCAGGCGGTACACGTACGCCAGTACCTCCGCCACCGCCTTGTACAGCTTGGCGGGGACGTACGAACCGACTTCGCACATTCTGAAAAGAGCCCGGGCAACGGGGCGGTTTTCCACGATCGGAACCCCGGCCTCACGGGCGATTTCACGAATTTTATCCGCCAGCAGACGCTCACCCTTGGCAACCACCATAGGTGCCTCCATTTCATTGCTGTCATAGCGAAGGGCTATCGCCAGCCGGGTCGGGTTGGTGACCACAACATCCGCCTTCGGTATTTCCCGCATCATTCGTTTGCGGGACATTTCTCGCTGTATTCGCCGGATACGGGATTTGGTCTGCGGGGAACCCTCGGTATCTTTCATTTCATCCTTGATATCTTGCTTGCTCATTTTGATATTTTTTTCGAAATCGTATTTCTGGAAAGCGTAATCGAAAACGGCCAGAATCAAAAGGACAGCACCGATCTGAAGTGTCGTTGTCAGGGCCACCTTACCGATGGCACCGCCAAAGACGGCGACGGTATTGTCCGCCAGATTAAAAAACATATCCAGTTGCGATGTAATAATCCTGTAAGCCAGAAAAGCAATCAGGATAATCTTGATAACATCACGAACCAGATAAACCAGAGACATGATCGAAAACAGCCTTTTGATGCCGTTAGCTATATTCAGCTTATCGAACTTCGGTTCCAGCGGTTTTGACGTAAACAGAAAGCCGACCTGCAGGATATTAATGCCGTAGGCAATTACCGCCAGAACAGCGAATATCGGTGTCAGAAGAATGAAGAAACCGACCACGCGTTCGGAAATGAAGGCAATAAGAGAGGCGTTATCCGCCTGCATCAGCGGTGCCTGAGTGAACAGATGCGTCATCAGCCTTTTCAATTCATCGGCCAGAAGCGGCCCCAGAAAATACAGCGTTGCCGCCCCGAGACAGAGAATAACGGCGGAATTCAACTCCTGCGATCGGGCAACTTTACCTTCTTCGCGGGCCTTTTGCTTTCGCCGTGGCGTCGCTTTTTCAGTTCGTTCCTGGAATTGCTCCTCAGCCATCCTTTTTCCCTATACCGTACTCATGCTGTTTAAAACCGTCAGGACATTACTGTCGAGATAGTGCAGTGTCTGATCGACAATTGTCTTGAAAAGCGGCAGTGTTATCGCCATCATCAGAAAGCCGACGCCTATTTTCAGCGGCAACCCGACAATGAATATGTTCATCTGAGGGACTGTTCGCGCCACCACGCCGAGCGTTACCGAAACCAGAAATAGAGTAATGATAATCGGGGCGCTTATCTTGACAGCCATGGTAAAGGCGTACGCCGAAAATTTTATCAACGTCTCCCCGGCCGGTCCGGAAAAGCTTGCGGTTCCGACTGGAATGGCCCGATAACTGTCGGCAAAAGCCGAAATAATGGCATGGTGCCCGTCAACGGCCAGAAAGATAAGCATCGCCAGTAAGGCCCAGAATTCGGCCACTACCGAAATCTGCGAACCGGCCTCGGGATCAAAGACATTGGCCATAATTAATCCCGACTGAAAACTGACAATTCCGCCGCCCATCCTCACCCCGGCGAACAGGAGAGTGAAGAAAAAGCCGATAATCACGCCGACCAGCATTTCCTTGGCCGCCAGCATTCCCAGAAGCCAGACCGATTGGATTTCGGGCAGAGTATGCTGCGACACCACCGGAATCAGGACTATCGCCAGGATAACGGCAAATCCGGCTTTAAAAACAATCGGAATAGATCTGTGGGCGATTACCGGAGCGGTTATAAACAGACCGGCCGCCCGGAAAAAGACTAACAGCAGAACTTGAAGTTTCTCGGCGCTGTATGTCAAAAATTCTAACAAATTCTTCCTGCCTACAGTACGGGTCATTCGTCAAGACTTTAATCAACATTTATGCCAATCGACCCGGCTTCGAGACAGATTTATAATGTGCTGTCTGACAACTACTTAGAAATTCGAATAAATTGAAAAGAAGGCTGCTTTCGTCCCCGGAAGGAAAATATTGCCGGGGGATTTGAGAAATATTTTCGGGCGTGTCTTGTTCATAACGTCGGTATTAAGTCAAAGAGATTATTGGCAAAATCAAGCAAGTAATTGATCATCCACGGCATAAATATCAAAAGCGCCACCGCCACAATGGCTATTTTGGGTATGAAGGTCAAAGTCATTTCATGAATTTGCGTAATAGCCTGGAAAATCGAAATAATCAGGCCGATTATTAATCCGGAGACAAGCATCGGTGCTGACACCAGCAGCATCGTCATGATGGCGTCACGTCCAATTGTTATAACCAGTTCGGGAGACATATTCCAATCCTCATCAGTAGAATGACTGAACCAACGATTTAACCAGTAAATACCATCCGTCCACAAGAACAAACAGTAAAACCTTAAATGGCAGGGCCACCATAATCGGCGGCAGCATCATCATACCCATTGACATCAATACCGAAGCGACAATCATATCAATTATCAAAAACGGTATAAAAATCAGGAAAGCAATCTGGAAAGCGGTCCTCAACTCGGAAATAATAAATCCCGGAACCAATATATGCAGAGGGATATCATCGGGTGTGTTCGGTTGCTCCATCCCGGAGATATTGACAAATAAGGCCAGATCCTTTTCATCAACCTGAGCCATCATGAAATTCCTGAACGGTTTAATCCCGCGGGAATAGGCTTCATCAATGGTTATCTCCTCATCGAGATACGGCTTCAGGCCCGCATTGTACGCCTCATTGGCCACCGGGCTGATAATAAAGAAAGTCAGGATCAACGCCAGCGATACCAGGAGCTGATTCGGCGGTAACTGCTGCGTCCCTATCGCCTGACGCAAAAAACCCATAACCACAACCAGCCTGATGAATGAAGTCATCATCAGAATAATCGACGGTGCCAGAGTCAGGACGGTCAGCAGAATGACAATCTGAAGCGTGGTGGAAAGATCACTCGGCTCCGAAGCCTGCCCGACCTCAACTGAAATTTTGGGTATTGATTGAGCCTGTGCGGGACTGCTCAAAATGGCTGTCAGGATGACAATCGCAACTATAAAGGCTATACCTTTTTTCATATCCTATGAAACTGTCTAAATCCTATTTATGGCGACTCCATGTCGCCGACATTAACTATCAGGCCGTCTGTGGCCTTTCATCAGTCTTCCCGGTTGTCCAGACAGCGCCAATCTTTTTCATATTGAAAGATTTCATTTTTTCTCTGGCACTGCTAAAAACGGATTTAAATCCGGTCTCCGCTTTGGCTGATGATTTCTCCGACAGAACCTTGCCGGTTTCTTCCGGGGTCAACTCGGCCAGAACCGAGATGGCACCCTCGGCAACTCCGACCAGGACTGCCTTATCGGCGAAACGAATCAATGACACCGATTTTTTCTGGGCGATATAAGTGGTTTCCACGACCTCAATAAGACGATTGCTTTTATTACCTGAGAATCTGGAACCCATCATTCTCCTCAGAATAAATAGAAATCCGTAGATACCGGCCACGACCACAACCAGCGCCAGCAGAAGTTTCAGCAACGGTTCCACCAGCGAGCCGCCTTTCATCAAGGCCGGGCTTTCGTCGTCCTGATTGGCATCCTGACCTGATGCAGTGTTGACAACCGTTTCGCTCTGTTCCGGAATTTCACCGGCGTCGGCGATACTGAACCGGGCCAGAATAAACGCCGCCGATACAATCAGGAGAACGAACAGCTTGAATGTCAGACTGCTTTTCTTTTTCTGTCTCATTGCAGATTCTTTATTCTTTCCTCAGGTGACACCAGCTGCGTAATTCTCAGGCCGAAATTTTCCTCAACTACAACGACTTCGCCCCGAGCCACGCACCTTTGATTGACCAGCAGATCAACCGGTTCACCGACAAGCTTTTCCAGTTCAACAACACTGCCGGGCCCCAGCGACAGAATATCCGAGATATTCATTTTTGTGCGTCCCAGTTCAATCGATACCGGCAGGTCCACGTCCATCAGCAGTTCAATATTTCTCGGTCCATCGCCATGAGCCGACGATGATAACTGCTGAAAATCGGCCTGTTTGACCGAAGGCTGATCCTCATCGGTAAAATCGGCCGCGTCGAGACCATCGGTAGCGGCATTAATGGCGGCATTGATATCATCCTGACTCATCGATTCTTCCTGAGGATCAACCTCGCCGCCGGAGTCCAGAATAGCCTTGTCAATATCTTCCTGGCTTAATAATCCGCCGCCCTGCGATTCATCAGCATTTTCAGATAGATTTTCGTCCGCCCCGGAATCATCAGACGCACTTCCGGCATCATCATCTTGACTTAGAAGGGCCGCCTTTTCCTCCGGGGTCATCTCGGCCCCGTTCATATCTTCAGGGGATTCTTCACCGGCATCCATATTTGCCCCGGCATCGGCATCCGGCGGAGAATCCTCATCCATCGCCTCCGCGGATGAATCGGAATCAGCGGCGGCTTCTTCGGATGATGCGTCCGGCTCACCGGCTGACTGCTCCTCCTGAGAAGCCTGCTGGTCCGGAGTTAATTCTTCATCCTGCTGAAGATTTTCTTCCGGGGGCGCGTTCTCCTGTGGCACCTCAACGCCATTCTTCTCATCCATTAACCGCTACTCCTTTCTATTACTGGATATATCTCTTCAACCTTGCAGGCTCTTCTTCGTCCGAAAAGACCGGGCCGGCAAAGGTATTTCTTTTTCATTCCCACCATCAGCTCGGATTGGGTATTTATCTTGGTATCGGTGGTGATAACATCGCCCACTTTCAATTTAAGGAAATCTCTCATTTTTAATTTCGTTTTGGCCAGGACAAGTGCTACATTCACCGATATATTACTCAGGTTTTCTTCATTGGAAGCCCGGCTGCTTTCCAGATTTTTCCTCTTGGTAGCGTCAATCCAGCTCTGAGCCGTCAGTCTCGGAAGTATGCCCTCCAACGATACATAGGGATAACAAATGGTCATCAACCCGGTGGTATTAAACAGCTTCAACTGGAGCGAAACGACAATCACCGTCTCGCCGGCTGGGACTATCCTTATAAACTGAGGATTTGTTTCGAACGACTTGCGTTCAATTTGTATCGGTACGATATTTTCCCACGATTTTTCAAGATCACTATAGGCCTTATTGGCAATTTTGGCCATGGCGGCCTTTTCAATCCCGGTCAGTTCCCGCTCAATTTCGAGAATCTTCTGTCCGCCGCCGAACATTCTGTCAATAAAAGCGAATGTGAGAGTCGGATTGAAATCGATAATGCACAAACCATCCAGCGGCGGCGCGGAAATAGTGTAAGAGCAGGACGGTGAAACCAGCGACATTATATATTCCGAGAAATTAATCTGATCAACAGAAATCAAATCGACATCAACCATGGTTCTCAACAGAGCCGAAAGCGTCGAGCCAATTTGCGCCGCGAAGTTGTCATGCATATTCTCCAGGGTTCGCACCTGATCCTTGGAAACACGATTGGGATGCTTAAAATCGTAAGTGGCAACCGCACGCGATTCCTCCGGTTCGGCAACGGGTACAAAGGATGACGAATCCGAAGGATCGCCCGACGACACCGTCGTCAACAGGGCATCAATTTCATCCTGTGTAAGAATCTTAGCCAATTATCAACTCCTGCACATTTTATTGAAGAATGAAATCCGTATAATACACCGCCAGCACGTCATCGGTACTGAGTAGTTGCTCCACCCGCTTTTTAATCTGGTAGCGGATTATTTCTTTTTCCTTGGGATCAGAAAGCTGTTCAATTGTCTTGGAACCCAGAATGGTGATAAGGGCATCCCGTATCATCGGCATCCGCTTTTCAAAAACTTCAGCCGTTTCAGGCGTGGCAATCTCGAAACCGATTGAAGCCGCCAGAAATCTGGTACCGCCGGTTCCGGAAGGATTGACGACAATGTCATCAATCGTTACGGTTTGCGTCTTGGCAAGGTCGATATCCTTATTTTCCCCGGCGTGACGGTCATGTTCTTCGACTGCTTCGCTGGTGCCTTTCTGACCGGAGGAACCGATAATAAATTTGGTTCCGACAAAATACCCGGCTACAATCATAACCAGGGCAATAGCGATATATATTGCAAATCCGGGCAAGCCCTTCTTTTTGGGCTTTTGTTCTTCTTCGTTTGCGGCCTCAGCCGCAACACCCGGATCCTGGTCCTTGTCACCTAAAGGCATATTAATTCTCCTTATTAATTATCCACTTTACTTTTTTGAGATGATTTGAAAACTCCTGATGCCATACGGCGAAAATCGGCGACCCGTTCGATTATCTCATCCGGGCTCTCTTTCACCATAATCTTCTTGCCATCGGTCAGAGATATGATGGTATCAGGACTGGACTCGACAAATTCAATCAAGTCGTCATTTATTACAATCACTGAATTATTTAACCTGGTTACTTTAATCATTGCCGTATCTCATTATCTCTTAAGATTCACCAGTTCCTCAAGCATTGTATCCGATGTCGTGATAATTCTGGCATTGGCCTGGTAACCGCGCTGGGTGGTAATCATCGATGTAAATTCCTGGGATATATCCACTGTTGATGATTCCAGTGCCCCGGACGAAATTTTTCCGGAAATAGTCTCACCGGCAACGCCGACCATCGCCTCGCCGGAGTTCGATGATGTCTGATAAAGCGATGCACCCGCCTTCAACAAACCGGATTGGTTATTGAAGTCGGCCAGAAGTATCTGGGCCAGGACCCGGCTGACACCATTGGTGAAAATACCGTAGATACTGCCGCTCTGATCGATTGAAATCTCATCCAGAATACCGACAGTGTAGCCGTCCTGGGTGAGAAGGGAGGCCGTATGCGACGATGCAAAGCCGGTCAAACCGTCGAAACCGCCGGCGGTTCCAGCATCAATGGTGATTTCCGAGGTGGCCGCACCGTTATTGGGATTGAAAGTCACCGCATTGGCACCGCCGTCATAGACGAAACTCAACAGTGATCCATCACTGTTGAACTGCACCGTACCCGAACCGCCGCTGATAATCGTTTCGATCCCGGAAAACGAGGCTTCCCAAGTCCATTCATTCTGGTTACTGGTTTTGGTAAACTCAACCGTCAGGGCATGACGTCCGCCCTGGGAATCATACACAGTAATCGAGGTGGCATGAACGGTATCTTCAGTGGTGATAACACAGGTTCCGGCGGCCAGCTGGTCCTGCGCGGAAATTTCGACACCGCCGTTGCCCAGACCGGAAACTCCGGTTGCCAGACCGGTGTCGTCATCAACGACTATATCCAAAAATTCCGCCGGTTCTGCCACACCGCCGTTGGGAACAAAGACATCTTCACAGGTAAAGGTATGGTCGGTTCCATTATTGGCGGTGAAAGTGGCACCATCGGGAACGCCGAAAATCACGCCGACAATATTACCGGCCGTGGCAAACCCGCCGACCGGGTCAAGTGTTACCGATGAAGCCGAGGATTCAATATTATAATCAATACCATTGCCCGCGTAGGTTCTTGTAATCTGAATTTCACCGCCGACCAGTTCGGCGCTGACATCATTAATCTGATTTATGGCGGCAATCAAATCACCGATAGTCGAGTCAACCGTCAGACCGGATACCGTATCCACCAGCGATCCGTTATCGCGCGACAACTGGAAACCGGAGGTGTCGGTTACGCCAAGGCTGGCCAGAGTCATGTTGTTCGACAGGACAATACCCGGGGCGCCAAAACCATCATCGGCCACATTGGCGCCGGTGAATGTGGAACTGGTTGCCTGAGCACCGGCAATGGTCAACGTATGTGTTCCGCCGGCCCCGTTAACGGCCGTACCGACTACCGCCGAGATACCGGTTGTTCCGGCCGAAACCAGCGTCGCCACAGAGTCCGTCGCCACCGAATTAAGATTATTACCCATAGTCACTTCCGAGGTGACCCGGGCCGGATCCTGCTGACCAAACGGGAGAGTGATACGGTCAATCGGGGTCGAAACATCGATAGTACCGTCATCACTGGCCATACGACCCTGAACAAACAAACCGCTGGACGGGTCCACCAGGTTGGCATCGGCATCAAAACTGAATGAACCGGCGCGCGTATAGAACACACCGGAGTTATCGGACAGGACAAAAAATCCCGATCCCTGAATGGCCAGATCCGTCACCTGGCCGGTTGTCTCCAGTCCACCCTGCTGGTAGATGTTATCAATGGTCGAAACCTGCATACCCAGACCAAGCTGAACCGGGTTGGTGCCGCCGGTTAACGACGTCGGTCGTCCGGCACCTCTGTAATTCTGAATCAGTGCTTCCCGGAAAGTGACCCGGCTGCCTTTGAAACCAATCGTATTGACATTGGCAACATTATTACCAATGACATTCATCTTGGTCTGGTGATTCTGCAGTCCGGATACCGCGGAATATAATGACGCCATCATAGCTGTAACGCCTCCTTACTTTTCCCGGAAACCTCCCCGTCTGTATACGGGGTCCGGCTTCCTTCCTTTTTTATTCTTTTGATTTTTGTTTCCATTTTATCGCTCACAAAATTATGGCCGAATCAATCGAAGTAAAAACACCCTCGCGGAGATTACTTCTGTCAAAGGCGGTGATAACTGTCCGGTTGGATACCGAAACAACATAGGCCGCAGTATCATCAAGTATCAGGGATTCTTTGGCTCCCTTGGCGGCGGCTTTGTCAACCGCCTCGGATAAACGCGTCAACCGGGTATCGGTCATTTCGATGCCGCGGGAGTGCAGTCTCTGGCTGGCATGCTTGGAGAAACTCAGAGCTTTCGCTTTTGAAAGCTCCTGTGAAAAGGCGGTCTCGAAATTTTTGCCGACTGCACCGGCTGCCTTATTCGCTGAAGTTTTCCCCTTGTTGACAATGTCCAGAAGGTTCACATCTCTGTATGATGTATCTACCTGCATATTACTCATTCCTCATTCCTCATCACTCTCGACTTCATTAATCGCCTGAATCTCCGACAGGGATATTTCAATGCCATTCACCTTGACGTAGGCGGCGCCGTCATGATATGCAATACCGGTTACCGCACCCTGCAGGAAAACCGAGGGATCAAAACTGTCGCCGTTGGCATCATAGCCGTAAACATCAATGGTATAATACCCCTCATCGAGTCTTTCACCGCTGGTATCCTTGCCGTCCCACGTAATCTTGGTGTCACCGGCCTCAATGTCACTCATGGAGATGGTTCGAACGACATTGCCGTCGGCATCACTGATTTTAATATTTATGTCTTTGGCATAGGTATCAGTGGTGAAATAAATGTCCGGTGTGTTATTGCTGCCGAGATATACGCCCGAATAATCGGCCTGCACTTCCCGGCCAATCAAAGTTGTCGCCATGGTGTTATTTATTGTCTGCATCTGGAGATAATCCCACTCCAGCGATTCATCCAGTGAGCCGCTGATATTCTGCATTTGCTCCAACGAGGAAAACTCGGCCAGCTGGGCGATAAAGTCTTCATCATCCATCGGATTCAGCGGATCCTGATATGTCATTTTAGTTATTAACAGTTCGAGGAAATCATCCTTGCCGAGAGAACTTGTCGATGAAACATCAACCGCATTCCCGTTACTGTCGGTTGCCACCGGTGATATTATACCCATCGTACACTCCTTTTATGCGAAGCAGTTAACTCCCGAAGCCGTTATATACTGACGTTCGCCCGATACACTTTCAATCGATTCCG
>Ga0272443_10004317_pt1 | contig 15611 bp, 9 predicted proteins | sample SSMAcet12_FD_193581 | JGI IMG/M metagenome (GOLD analysis project Ga0272443, IMG submission 193581) | Marine sediment archaeal communities from Little Sippewissett salt marsh, Falmouth, MA, United States - SSM-Acet-12 | ecosystem: Environmental > Aquatic > Marine > Wetlands > Sediment ...
ACTATGTGAAGAATCAGGGAACTGGGAAGAATTATAAGCCGCTGCACCAAGAAGACCTGAGTCTCTGAGAATACAAGCCGGTAGGCTTGTAAATGCCTCGCGGCTTGCCGCGGGGTAGTTTACTGGAGCGAGCGGGAGCTTGGAACCATGCGCATCATACTCTGGTGTTCTACATTTCAAGTCGCTGTCGGATGGCCAAATAACGGGATGGATGCTGGACGATGAACAGGGATCAAAGCGATCACCACTCCCCGCTCGACTCTGCGCTTGAGGCGCTGAATTTCGGGACGGTGCTCGATGCTGTTGCGAGTCACGCGGCAACCTCCTACGGAAAGAGGAGGGTGCTGGCGCTGCAGCCGGGCAAACCGATCACAGATCTTCAAGCGGAGTTCGAGAGGATTAACGCACTCGTTGGCGCGGTGCAGCGCGGGGAGCCTCTCTCTTTCGGTGGTGTGCGCGATCTGGGAGATTCTCTGCTGATCGCACGAACGCCTGGTTCCTTCCTCGATCCCGGCACGTTGCTCAATGTCGCCGATCTCGCTCGAGCTTCACGGAAGCTGAGGACGGTGCTGAAAAAACGCCGCGAGGAATTTGCAAGCCTGCAATGGTACGCGGAAGCGCTGAGCGAAATGCCCACCCTCGAAAAAGAGGTTGCCCGGGCGATTGATCCCAATGATGCACGAGTTGCTGACAACGCCAGCAGTGAACTACGCAGCATTCGCCGCGAGCTTGATGCCATGGATCAGAAGATGCGGGGCAGGTTGGATTCTCTTCTGAAAAAGAACGCCGCCAGCGGTCTGCTCGTCGATTCCTCCTATTCGCTGCGCGAAGGTCACTATGTCATCTCGGTGCGTCCCACCTCGAAGAGCAGGGTCAAGGGAATTGTGCATGGCCGGTCACAGAGTGGAGCGACGCTCTTTGTCGAGCCGGAGGAGTTGATCGAACTCTCCGGGGAAAAGGCCCGGCTTGAGGATGAGGAAGCCGCCGAGGTCCGCCGGATTCTGATCGCCCTGACCGACATCGTGCGGGAGCATCTGGCGCCACTGGAAGCAGCAGTGGATGTTGTCGGAATCCTGGATGATCTGCAGGCGAGGGCTATTTTTGCGGAGAAGCTCGGAGCAATGCGTCCCGTGATCGGTGGGGATTCGCTGCGTCTCGTTCAGGCGCGCCACCCTCTGCTCGCACTGCGAAAGGGGCTCGATAATACGGTTCCACTCGACCTTGAACTGGGCGGAGATACTGGACGCTGCCTCGTCATCACCGGTCCCAATGCCGGGGGCAAGACGGTTGCGCTGAAAACGGTAGGACTCGCGACAGCGATGGTGCATGCAGGACTTTGGCCGCCGGCGGGGGACGGAACAATAGTCCCGGAACTCCAGTTATGGCATGTGGTTATAGGTGATGACCAATCCCTCGAATCGGATCTATCAAGTTTTTCCGGCCACCTCGAGAAACTTCGCGCCATCTCCGAAAAACCGGATGCCCCAAAGCTGGTTCTCGTGGATGAAATTGCCTCGGGTACGGACCCGACGGAGGGGTCGGCTCTCGCAAGCGCGCTTCTGGAAGAGGCGATTCGGCGAGGCTGGTGGACGATTGTCACGACTCACATGGGCCAGCTTAAAACCTTCGCGCACAGGACCGGGGGGATTCGCAACGGTTCGATGCAGTTTGACCGTGAGAACCTGACCCCAACGTACCGCTTTGTCCCGGATGTACCCGGCAGTTCCTACGCCCTCGAAATCGCAGCGAGGATCGGCATGGACCGTTCCATCGTGGAGCGGGCGAAGGAAGTGCTCGGTGAGGAGACTCTGCGTCTTGAGGACCTTATCGAGGAGCTTACCGACCGTCTCGGCAAGGTCCACAACCGCGAGCGCGAGCTGGAGATGTTGAAAACTCAGGTTTCCGGTATGGAAAACGTCTTGCGGGACCGGATAGGCGACCTCGAACACCGTCGTGCGGAAAAACTGGAGGTCGCGGCTCAGCAGGCGGAGCGCCTTCTCGCGGATGCTAACCGTACCATTGAAAACGCGGTCAAGGAGATCCGGGAGACACAAGCCAACCGCGATGCGATCAAGAAGGCGCGCGAGATTGTTGAGCAGCAGAAAAAGAGTGCGCAGGAGACCCTCGACCGTTCGCAGAAAGCGAAACGGGAAAACAAACTCTCCTCAAAGGCCGACCGTAAGTCAGCCAAGCCGACGGAATCGTTCGAACAACCGGAGGAGTTGCCGGGTGAGGTTGCGGTCGGGGACACGGTGCGGATGGAATCGGGAATCGTCGGCGAGGTGCTCGCCTTGCAGGGCAAGAAAGCGCAGGTCGCCACCGGCTCGATCAAGGTCTGGATGCCGCTGGAGGGATTGACGAGGATACGGGACTCCCGAGGGAGAACGGGCGCGGTGAATGTTCACTTGACCGTGGACGAAGAGGCCGAGCCGGTTCGGACCGAGCTGAAACTGATCGGAATGCGCTCCGAGCAGGCGGAAGTGGCGCTTGAGAAATATCTGGAAGATCTTGCCTTGTCTGGTCTGAAGATGGCCCGGATCGTACACGGGAAGGGGACGGGAGCGCTTCGTGCGATGGTGGAGGAGGTGCTCAACCGCAGCTCGCTCGTCCGTGGTCACCGCCTCGGTGAAAAGGGCGAGGGCGGCGACGGGGTGACCATCGTCGAGCTCACCGGAGACTGATGATTTCGAAGCACCAGCTATATTTATAAATCTGTGTGGCCCGGCTGCTCCGTCAGCCGGATTTCTCTCTCTGGCGAGTCAAAAACGTTGGGTGGCCCGACCCTTCAGGGTCGGGTTTCTGGATTGCCCGGTCAGACCGGGCAATGACAGAGTCTATGTTAACCGGCAGGGTGGTCCGCTTTGCTTGCCAAGTCGGGTTTCTCTTACTGAGAAACGACAAACAGCTATCTGATACCTGGGACTGATCCGCCAAAGGCGGACAAGCGGCTCGGGCGACACGACCGGAGAGAATGTCTAAGACTATTGAAGTGGAGTGCTGGATCACATAGAGCGAGGCGGAAACCCTTGTTGCGGAGGCATGTCCGACGTATTTTGCACGGTGATGAGCCTACTGAAGAGTTCAAGAGGATTTGTGGGGGTTCTTGGCCTCCTCCTGTTGTTGGCAACTGTGTCCCAGGCCGCCAGCTATTCGGACCGCTATGCCGCTGCCTACAATCAGTTTGAGCGCGGCCGCTACACCCAGGCGATCCGTGACTTCCGAAACATGCTGGCCACCGACCGCACCAACGACCTCTCGGACAACTGCCAGTACTGGATCGGCGAGAGCTATTTCCAACTAGGCCGTTTTGATCAGGCGCTCGTGGAATTCGACAAAACACTCGCCTTTCCCGGCACCAACAAACGTGAGGATGCCCTCTTTAAAATCGCCCAGTGCCAGGAACGGCTGGGGGAGACGACGCTCGCTGGTGAGCTGTACGTTCGGTTTCTAGTCGAATTCCCGCAGAGCCGGCACTCCTCGGCAGTCCTGAAAAAAATTGAGGCGATGGGCCTCCTCTGAACCCTGCCATGAAACAACACTCACCCTCACTACTGCTGCCGACACGGGCCAAAGGATCACTCCACGCGATACTGATCGGCGCGTTGTTATTAACGCTTCCAACGATGGGTGCCTCCGCAGGACGCAAGTACGATCCCGAAACACCCACGGGCTACCGTTGGCCGACGGATGCCTCCCGCAGGATGACAAGCACCTTCGGCGAACCACGCCCGGATCGTTTCCATGCCGCTATCGACTTCTCCACCAACGGTGGTGTCGGCTTTCCCTGCTACGCCATCGATAACGGCTCGGTCATTCGGGTCAAGGCGAACTTCAAGGGGTATGGCCGGGTCGTCTACCTCGAGATTCCCGGCAGCCGTGTCGCGGTCTATGCTCACCTCAGCCGCTTCGAGGATCGAGTCGAGGAGCGTGTCCGTGCCGAGCAGATCAGGCAGGGCAAATACGAGGTGGAACTCTTCTTCGAAAAGGGTGAAATCTCCTTGGGCAAGGGTGACGTAATTGGCTACTCCGGCGACACAGGGGCTGGGCCAGCCCACCTCCATTTCGAACTTCGAGAGGGACTGGGTACTCCCTACAATCCTACGCTGGATGGTTTTATCGTCCCCGATTCCCAACCTCCGGTTATTCGCAGGGTGGCGATCAAGGCGCTGGATGGCAGCAGCGAGGTTGATTCGGATGTCATGCCGGTGATTCAGCGAGTAAGCAGCAGAAAAGCGGCTGGTGTTGACGTTTTCGGGATGATCGGGATCTCGGCTGAGGTCGTCGACTTTCAGGATGGTGGCTGGCACCGCCTCGGGCCGCGCAGGATCGAACTCTACCTCGATGGCACACTATTGCATGTGACAGATCTCGAGAGATTCCGTTACCGCGACAACCGGGACAGCCGTCTCGACTTTGACTACGAGTTGCAAAAACGTGGGTATGCCCGCTTCCGCCGTCTCTACATCGTTCCGGGAAACAATCTGCCATTCTATGACCGAAGTCTTCCGGGCGGCATCATCGACACACGCCGTCTGAAAACGGGCGAACATGAGATACGAATTCGTGCTCTGGATGATCAGGGGAACGAGAGCAGTATCACGATGCCGTTGAACGTTCTCAGGGGTCCGACATTGCCCCCGGCGGATGCAGCGATTCCGATGCCGCCTCTGCCTGAGGAGGCGGTGCTCGACACAGCCCTCAACATGCACGTACGGATATTCGGCGAGACTGCGCGCCTCCGGGTGAAGGACGTTCCAGAGGGGACCAGGTCGGTACAAATCCGAATCCCCCAATTCTCCGTGGCGGTGGACCTCGTGGACCGGGGAGAAACGGGTTGGGTGGGTCGAGTGGAAATTCCGCTCACTTTCCGTGGTTGGACTGATTTCGTCGCCGTCGTAAAAACGGATCATGGCCTTTTCCGCAAGACCGGTCGCCTCCGTCTGGCAGGATTCCTCGCTGGGTTGAACGACCGCTGGTCCATGCCCGAAGAGAATTTTGAGGTGAGGATCGGACCCGGCGGACTCTGGTACGATCTGGTGCTCGGCATGACGAAACGGAAAAAGACACCTGAAATCCTGACAGATCAGGTGCAGCTTCACCCTTACGATTATCCCTATCAACGACCCTTCGAGGTGGTGTTCAACACGGATGATGAACCGTGGCCCGAGAAAGCGGTGATCGTCTTCCGCGATTGGAAGAAGGGGGGACGCTGGACTTACCTCGGGAATGAACGGGAGATGAACGGTTTTGTGCTCAAAGCGGAATCCTACAGCAACGAGACCTTTTCGGTGATGCTGGACACCCTTGCACCAAAGATATCCGGCGCGAGCTATTCTGAAGGTGCGGTAACCTCACGCCGTAAACCGCTCCTTGCCATTGATGTGACAGATGAGCTTTCCGGAATTGATCTCGAGAAGGTTCGGTTCACCGTGAATGGCGAGTCGGTCATCTGGGAATATGACCCGGATGCCGACAAAATCTCCTATCGGCCGTGGGACAATTTGCCCCGTGGAAAACACACCTGGAAGATTGTTGTGCCGGACATGGTGGGGAACGCGGTCTCCTTCGAGAGCACGATCAGAGTCAAGTGATCGCAAGGTAATTCCAGAGGGAATAAAACGTTGTCTATCAGTTTCACGAAATATTCTTCTCAAATCCCGTTTTTCATACAACTTGCGATGTAACTAACAAATTCGATATACTTCGCTCCATATTCACCACTATCATCGCTGCGCCGCGCAATTTCACTGAAAATGTTGCTGCAATCGGTGAGTGGCCCGTAGTACATTGATCAGTTTTTGCGAGAGGGATGGTAACAGTTACCATTCTTGGGGCGTCCGCCGTGAACTGTCCAATACTCCATGTTGCCCGGTTCAAGTAATGAAATGTGATCATTTCGTTTCCGCGGAATAAGAGTGGTAGCTGTTACGATTCTTCTGCAAAACCTCTTTCTGTATGGCCACCCTGACTTTTTTGTCACGGCTCGTGGAAAGAAAGACAGACATCGCCCCGATTGCCTGACTCACGTCCTATTTCTATATTTCCCCTTCGCATGAACGCCGGACAGTTCTGGCCGCGGGGTCCGTACGAGTAGCGGACGTGCGGCGTTTTTTTGGACCGGGCCGAACCCGGAAAACCTTTGTTAGCATACGGAACGAACCGTGGACATCCCGAAGACCTACGACCCGAAGAGCGTTGAGGCGCGTTGGAAAGACTGGTGGCACGAGGAGGGCTTTTTCAAGACGAGCCCGAACTCGGAGAAAAAACCCTATGTAATCATGATGCCGCCGCCCAACGTAACCGGCGTACTACACATGGGTCATGCGCTTCAGGACACGGTTCAGGATACGTTGATCCGTTACTACCGTATGCAGGGTTTGGAAGCGCACTGGCAGGCAGGAAAGGATCACGCTGGCATAGCGACCCAGACCGTGGTCGAGCGTGAGCTGGCCAAAAATGGCGAGCCGGACCGCCGCACACTCGGACGCGAAAAATTCGTGGAGCGTGTCTGGCAGTTCGTCGAGAAAAACCGGAACACGATCACCCGCCAGAAAACCAGCCTTGGCGACAGCGCCGACTGGACCCGCGAGCGGTTTACTTTGGACGATGGCCTTTCGGATGCCGTCCGTGAAGTCTTCGTCAAACTCTACGATGAGGGACTGCTCTACCGCGGACCCTACATCGTCAACTGGTCGCCGAAACTGCAGTCCGCCATCTCGGATGAAGAAGTGGAGCACAAGGATGAGATGGGCCACCTCTGGTACATCCGTTATCCCGGCGCAGACGGCAGCGAGGGCGTTGTTGTTGCGACGACCCGCCCAGAGACGATGCTTGGTGATACTGCGGTAATGGTCCATCCCGAGGATGAGCGCTTTTCCCATCTGATCGGGAAAGAGGTTCTCCTCCCGCTTTGCGACCGGAATATCCCGGTGATCGCGGACGAGTATGTTGACCGTGAATTCGGAACCGGAGTGGTCAAGGTTACTCCGGCGCACGACCCTAACGACTTCGAGGTCGGCAAACGCCACAACCTCGAAATGCCGATCATCCTCGATATGGAAGCGAGAATCCAGGCGCCCGCGCCGGAGAAATACATCGGCATGGACCGTTTTGTCGCCCGTGACGCCATCGTCGCGGACCTCGAAGCCGGAGGCTATCTCGTCAAAACCGAGGAGTACCAGCACGCCGTTGGATATTGCCACCGAACCAAGGTGCCGATTGAACCCTATCTCTCGACCCAGTGGTTCCTGAAGATGAAACCACTGGCGGTACCGGCGATTGAAGCGGTAAAAAACGGGCAGATCAAATTTGCTCCGGAACGCTGGGCCAATGTCTATTTCCAGTGGATGGAGAACATCCGCGATTGGTGTGTCAGCCGCCAGCTCTGGTGGGGTCACCGGATTCCCGCGTGGTACTGCGAGGAGTGCGGAGAGGTGATCGTCCGCCGGGAAGATCCGGACACATGCCCGAAGTGTGGATCGAAAAACCTGCGGCGGGATGAGGACGTTCTCGATACATGGTTCAGCAGCTGGCTCTGGACCTTCAGCACGCTCGGCTGGCCGGAACAGACTGAAGAGTTGGAGTACTACCATCCGACGGACGTTCTCGTCTCGGGTTACGACATCATCTTTTTCTGGATCGCCCGGATGATCATGGCGACGATCCATTTCACCGGCCAGATTCCCTTCCGGACGGTGTATGTCACTGGCATGATCAAGGACAAGCAGGGCCGCTGGATGAGCAAGTCACTGGGCAACGGCATCGATCCGCTCGACATGATCGACCAATGGGGAGCGGATGCCGTGCGTTACTGCCTGACCGTGCTCAACTCGCCTGGGCAGGACATCCGCCTCGACCCGAGCCGTTTCGAGATGGGGCGCAACTTCGCCAACAAGCTCTGGAACAGTTTCCGTTTCCTCGCGATGCGCGATCTGAGCGGTGCGCAGTCGCTCGAACCCATTCCGTTGAAACTGGAGGACAGGTGGATTGAGGCGCGGCTCTATGAAACGGTTTCCGAGGTGGAGAACAGCATCGAACAGTACCGCCTCGATGACGCACTGCTTTCGATCTACCGCTTCGCCTGGAACGACTTCTGCGACTGGTATCTCGAGGCGATCAAGACACGCATCGGGGAGGAGGCGGATGCTGCGGAGCGCGACCAGACGCTTCGTTTCGCGATCCGTATTATCGGAAATATCACTTTGCTTCTGCATCCTTTCATGCCCTTTATCACGGAGGAGATCTGGCAGACCATGCGAGAGCTGATGGGGCTGGAGTGGGGGGAGAAGCATGCACCCGCGGCGGCAGTTGCACCATTCCCGAAATCCCGCGAGATCAACCATGATGCACTTTCGGAGTTCGGTTATATACGGGATCTTATCAGCGCAATCCGCAACGTGCGCGGTGAGTTGCTGGTGCCGCCTTCTGCCGAGGCGACCCTCGCAATAAGCGCCGAAGAACCTCGTATGGAATTGATCAAACGGGAGTGGGCAACCATCGCCAAATTGGCCCGATTGAAGGGGAATTCTCCTGAGATCGTTGTGGCGAAACCCAAAGCCTCCTCCACGGCGCTCGTCGAAGGACGAGAGGTTTACATTCCGCTCGAGGGGCTGATTGATCTGGATGCCGAAAAAGAGCGGTTGCAGAAAGAGATCGGTAAGCTCGAGGGAGCAGTTAAGGGTGTTTCCGCCAAACTCTCGAACGAGAAATTCGTTGCCAACGCCCCGGAGGATGTTGTCGCCAAGGAGCGTGAAAAGCAGGCTGCGTGGCAGGCGGACCTGGAGAAGCTGAAAGAGAACCTTGCCAGTCTTGGATGATGCTCAGAAAGTTCCAATCATGGGTGACAGAAACAATGTAGCCCGGACATGCTTGTCCGGGTTTTCTTTTTCTGGGTGGCCCGGGGCTTTGCCCCGGGGTTCACATTAATACCAACTACGAGATTGCTTCGTCAATCCTTCAGATTTCCTCGCAATGACACACGAATGTGTGGCCCGACTTGCTTGTCAAGTCGGGTTTCTCATTTTTGTCAGGTCACCGCTTCGCTAACGACCTGACACAACTGAAACGGATTGCCCGGTCAAGCCGGGCAACGATAAGTTATGGCGCTTCTAGTGGATCACCATGCGCTGTCTTCGGCCACGCTGGTGATTAAAAGTGGTTCAGGTGTGTGGCCCGGTTGCCCCGTCAGCCGGGAGTGATTGTTCTCACCCTAGTTACGCGTTGGTCCGGGGCTATAGTACTGTCCCGAAACCCTTCAATTTTCGCCAGAGCGTCGTCCTGTGCATCCCGAGTTCTTCTGCCGCTTTTGAGTGGTTTCCCTTGTGCCGATCCAACGCATCGAGAATCAGACTTCGTTCGCTCTCCTCGTTCATTGGTTCGGGATGGCTGAAGTTGCTCTCTTCGACAATGTGCTGGGGGAGATGCGAGGGGAGCATGGTGTCCCCGCTGCACATGACAAGGCCGTGTTCAACGGCGTTCTCCAGTTCGCGCACATTTCCCGGAAAGGAGTATTTGGTCAAGATGGAATAGACCTTTGGAGAGACCTCGCAGTTTGCGCGATGAGAGCGCCGCATCTTTTTGCGAAGAAAATGATTCACCAGCAGTGGGATGTCCTCAGGTCGTTCTCGCAAGGAAGGGATCTCAATCGATACCACGTTGATCCGGTAATATAGATCGGAACGAAAGCGTTGTTGTGAAATCGCACGCTGAAGGTTTTCGTTTGTTGATGCAATAATCCGGGCGTCCGTCTTGCATGTTGTTGAGGATCCCAATGGTTGGAATTCACCATCGTTCAGCACGCGCAGAAGCTTGACCTGGAGCAGGCGGTCCATGTTGGCGATCTCGTCGAGCAGGAGTGTCCCACCGTTGGCTAGCTGGAAGATTCCCGGTTTGTCCCTTTTTGCGTCTGTGAACGCTCCCTTCTCATATCCGAACATCTCAGATTCCAAAAGGTTGTCGGGAAGTGCGGCGCAGTTCAGTTTGATATAGGGGCCGAACCGCCGGGGACTCAGGTCATGAATCGCCTGTGCGATCAATTCCTTGCCGGAACCGCTTGGACCCTCGATGAGAACACTGCATTCCGATTGGGCGATATCGGGGAGTTGGTTAAGGATCCGCTCCATCCTTGAATTGCTGGTCACGATTCTGTCAAAAACATGCTCCCTGTCCAGATTGCGGCGCAGACGCAGGATTTCGCTCTCGTCTCTGAATACGCCGAGTGCCCCACAGATTTCTCCGCTTGGATTTTTCAGCAACATCGTCGAGATGCGGATGGGAATTTCGAAGCCTTCCTTGGTGATGTAGGTTTCACGGAATTCATTTACGGGAATTTGATCGTCGAGAGTCTCCCGCAATGCGCAAACCCCACGCTTGACATCCCCATGGAACACTTTGTAGCAGACTCGACCGACAGCCTCCTCGCTTTTATAACCGGTGATCCGTTCCGCAGCGAGGTTGAAAAGAGTGATCATGCAGTTGGTGTCAACCGCAAACACACCGTCGTTGATGCGGTCAAAAATTTTTCGGCAGAGCTGAGCATCCACGATGTGGGTTGTTTCCCCTTCCGGAGCACTTGGTTGTACAGACATAGGGAAGGCCACGTTGAGTACTTCATTTTGGGGGGCATTACAAGTGAAATATAACACTAAACAGCATCGCTTGTACACCGGAATTTGTGACTTTCACGCGAGTCGGATTGTTGCAGAGGGTGTTGCGATGTTGCATTACGTTGCAACGCTTGAAACACTCAGTAACTGTTTTAGAAACAATTCATACGCTTCAGGATAGCGGACGAAAATGTTTCGTTAAACAAAATCGTAAGTGTCTATAGTACATACAGACGAGAGTCGAGCAACAACGCTGCAACCCAGCCTTCTGTTTCTTGTTCTGGTATGCCTTTTGCTCCATTGTGAAATAAAACGCATTAAGAAGCGTGAACTTTTACAGAACTTGAGGATCTCATGGAAAGGTACGACATCGTCATTATCGGAGGTGGACCCGCCGGAGTACAGGCAGCAATTTCCGCCAGGTACAGCAATCCGAATGCCCGCATTGGACTGATCCGTCGAGAAAAGAAGGCGATGATCCCCTGCGGGATACCCTACACACTTCATTCGCTGGCCAGTGTAGATGATGATATCCTCCCGGACAAACCGTTGGACATCAATCGAATTGAACTGATCGTCGGGGAGGTGGTAGAAAGGCTGGATCACAAACTGAGGTTGAGCGATGGCCGTTCCGTCTCGTTCAGGAGGCTGGTGCTGGCTACGGGATCCTCGCCCGTTGTCCCGGACATTCCGGGGATGGATCTGGAGGGTATTCACCTTGTCAACAAGGAGTACGAGAGCATCTGCCAGCTGCGGAGAGAGGCGGAGGAGGCGAACCGGGTTCTGATCGTCGGTGGAGGATTCATCGGTCTTGAGATGGCGGATGAACTTTTGCAAGCGGGCAAACAGGTGACCGTTGTGGAAAAACTGCCACGGTTCCTCGCTCAGTCCTTTGATCCGGAGTATGGCGAGCGGGCTCAGAGAGAACTGGAACGCCTGGGCGCAGATATCGTCCTCGGGCAGAGTGTGACGCACTTCATCGGAGATCAGGCTGTTGCAGGAGTTGTGCTGGAGAGTGGACGTCAGATCCCGGCCGATCTGGTGATTGTATCCGTTGGTTTCGCACCCAGAGTTGATATCCCAAAAATGTTTGGTGTGCAGTGTTTGAAGGGTGTTGGGATTCTGGTGGACGAGCATATGCGCACATCGGAACCTGACATTTTTGCCGCGGGGGATTGCACCGCCCACAAGAACTGGATTACAGGGAATCCGTTCAAAGTGATGCTGGCATCCACGGCGATGGCGCAAGGCCGTCTTGCGGGATCCAATCTCTTCAATATCAGCCTTATGACCAACTTCCCCGGCACTCTTGGGACGTTTTCCACCCGGATCGGCAAACTCGTCTTGGGAGTGAGCGGGTTGACGGAACAAGATGCGAACCAGATGCACCTTGAGTATGTCACGGGCAAGACAAAGAGCCCCGACCGTCATCCTGGAAAACTTGAGGGAGCCTCCCAGATTGAACTGAAACTCCTTTTCTCAAAACACTCCAACGTTCTCGTTGGTGCTCAAGTCATTGGAGGAGCCTCCGCGGGTGAGTTGATCAACATGCTGTCCGTGATGATTCAGAAGCGGATGACAGCGATGGAGATTGACACGATACAGATAGGGACTCATCCGCTCCTTACATCCTCACCGCTCGCTTACCCGGTGATCACCGCGACGGTGGATGCAATTATGAAATGGTACTGGAGTTCCTCTGTTGAGAAGGCTGTCGGGCTGGCGGGGAGTGGGAAAGACGATCCAAGAGCACACAGTCTAGAGAAAAAGCCGGAAACTGTAGGTGCATGATTGACCCAAAGAGATAGAGAGGCTTGCAATGTTTGAAACGTCTACAGAGTGTTTTATGGGCAACTTCACTACGCTGTTGGTTCTGATGGGTGGCCTATTCTTCTACATCATCGGATCCATCGTGTACAGTGCGATCTTTGGTTCAAAGGAGACGTCACCGAAACCGGTGGAAAAGACAGTTACTTCACCCGGTCATAAGTGGACGACTTTGAATCATCACGGTCTGCTGAGGAAGAATGCCTGATCCTCCTCGCTGAGAAGTGGGGAGGATGTACCTGCCTTTATTTGGAAGGGATTCTGTTCCCTATCCTTCCAAAATCTCCGTATTTTCCGCTGCACCCCACTTTGGGGGTGCAGCGGCTGTTTCTTCCAATCAGGCTTGGGTTGGCTGGTAGTGGATGCCTTCCCGTCACATGGGTTGAGACGGCTGGGATGCTCAATCGCTGCATCGTGCAGTTCTTGCGCGACACTGTTCCTATGTTTCCGCAGGATGGCTTGATTTGTTCTATAGATCAGGTGTCTCGTATTCAGAAAGAGGTCATGTGAAAGAGGTCCTTCATTCGGAACTGCTGCGCATCTCCGCCTTGAACCCAGATGACGCTTCGACAATCGCCCCGTGGTTCGCGCGGGATGAGTTCTCCCGGTTTTATGACACGGAACCGGCAGTTCCACAATCCGACGCGGAGGTTCGCAAGACCATCGAGGAATACAACGCGGACGAAGACAAAATGATGCTCGGGGTGCGTCTGCTCGAGGATGACCGTCTCGTCGGCGTTGCCGGATTCACCGAGATCCTCTGGTACAACCAGGTCGGGACCATCTTTGTCGGATTGGGTGACACCGCCATCCGTGGCAAGGGATTGGCGAGAGAGGCGATGGCGCTGCTCATTGACTACGCCTTTGACGAGCTGAACCTGCACCGGATTCAATTGATGGTCGTGGATTACAACGAGGCCGCAATCAAATTGTATGAGAAACTGGGTTTCGTGCGCGAAGGAACCTACCGCGAGTTCGGCCTCCGCGACGGCAAGTACTACGACCAGCACCTCTACGGCCTGCTGAAGCAGAATTGGAACACGTAGCCCGGACATGCCTGTCCGGGAGATTCTATCGTTTGTCGTGCCCGATCATGGGGACGAAACGGACGTCGAACAGTGTTTCCTGCGAGATGTTTCCCTCTATGTCGCGGCTGATCTTCAGCAACTGCTGACGCCCCTGTACTTTGCCCACCGGAATCACCATGCATCCGCCCGGCGCAATCTGATCAACCAGCGGACTGGGAATATGGGCTGGAGCTGCGGTGACCACAATCGCATCGAAAGGCGCCTCGTCGGGCCACCCTTCGTAGCCGTCCCCGATTCCTGAGGTGATCGTCGTATAGCCGAGGCTGTCCAGCATCGTCCGTGCCCGATTTGCGAGGGTTTCGAGAAGTTCGATGGTAAACACGTTCGGGGTGAGTTCGGTCAGCACCGCCGCCTGGTACCCGCTGCCCGTTCCGATCTCCAGCACTTTGTCGCCGGGCTGAATGTCCGCCGCCTCGGTCATCGCCGCAACCATGAAGGGTTGGCTGATCGTCTGCCCCTCGCCGATGGGGAGCGGGCCGTCATGGTAGGCAAAGGGTTTGACGTTGTCCGGGATGAACATATGGCGGGGGACTTCACGCAGGGCGTCCAGCACACGTTTGTCGGAAATTCCCGCCATCTGTGTAGCGACCATCTGCTCCCGTTCGTCCCGGCGTTCCTCGAATCGCGGTCTTTGCCAGCCAAAGGAACTGTCCACAGCAGAAAACGGATGGTCATCCGGAACATCGGCGCCAGGTAGGGCAGTCGCTTCACTCACAGAAATAATCATGGCCGAAGCCAATAGTCCGAGAATCAAAGTGTCTCTCATCATTCATCACCTGGTAGTTCAAGCTCAGTTCCTAGAACTTTAACCTTAGTCTCTAAATATGAAGCCAAATTATCCCCCTGTCGAACAAGTTTACGTCTTATTGGAAGGAAATGATTCTGATACTCAATCTGGAATTGGATGGTCAGGCTATCTATCATCGTGCCAGTTTCCAGATCAGGACGTGATTGTTATGAATGAGTAAATAAAATATATATATTTGACATATAATGAACTAAGAGGTGATAGATGATGAACTCACGCTTAATGCTGCCGCTGATTTTTCTCTCGCTACTCTCGCTATTCATTCTGGCTGTAACCAATACTGGCTGTGAGTGGCTGGATGAAGAAGCTGCTCCCGATACGGTAGTCGTATTGCCGGATACCCTCCCTGAAGTTGTTTCTCCTGCTGACGGTGAAGAAGATGTCACTATCAGTCTCACTCTCGCATGGGTAGTTCCCCACTATGGGGACTTCACCTATGATGTGTATCTGGGTGAGTCGGAAGAGGATCTTGAGTTGTTGGTCGAGGGGCTATCCACTTCAAGCCTTGATCTCTCCTTCTACCTGATAATGAATACACGTTATTACTGGCGTGTGGTTGTGCACACGCAGGGTGGCGGGGTTTACGAGGGAGAAATTTGGCAGTTCCATACGATTGCACTAAATGGGGATGATGAAAATATTGAATGGGTGGTTGGTCTTGATCGAAACGTACACCAGACAATGGCGAATCTCCCCGGCGGCATGACCTTCGTCTACTCGGTGGATGAATTCAACATCATTAACGATAATGGAGAATTTCTTCACCAGAACAACCTTTCCATACCCATGGACTGTGAGACGGTTACCGATGTGATTGGGACACAGGATGGCAATTCTATTCTGATGGTGGGAACTTATACCGACGACAATGAAACCAGAGCGGTTCACATCATTAAGATGGATTTGGATGGAAACTTGGAGTTTCAAATAAATCAGACTTGTTGGATTGAATCATCGTATTACGATTCAGAAATGATTGTTGGCGCCAAGTTGACTGAAACGGTTGACCAGACCTCTGTCAGGGTCCTCTTCCAGATGTTCTATAATGAGTATGGTGTTTCTTCCTTCCTCGCGCACCCCGCTCTTCAGGTATACTCCATATATGAAGCATACATCGATGAGGCCGGGAACCTTGGTGATATTTCCTATCTAAGGAGTGACAGGATTAGCTCGGTTTACGCAAACAGCGTTGGTAACACGTGGATTAACGGATCTTCAATTAATGGGGAATACATTATCTCCTTCGGGTACTTGAGCGATCCTTCAGGGAGTACTCTGGCAAGC
>Ga0272443_10004321_pt1 | contig 15594 bp, 16 predicted proteins | sample SSMAcet12_FD_193581 | JGI IMG/M metagenome (GOLD analysis project Ga0272443, IMG submission 193581) | Marine sediment archaeal communities from Little Sippewissett salt marsh, Falmouth, MA, United States - SSM-Acet-12 | ecosystem: Environmental > Aquatic > Marine > Wetlands > Sediment ...
CGATGGTGTAGTGGAGGTGAATCTTGGTGAAGACGCGCGGATGATCGTCCGCGCGTTCAGCCTGAACCTCCACCTTGAAACCGGTGATCGTCTCACGTTTCTTGCGAAGGATGGATATCATGTGTAAGATAAAACCCTACTTCTTTGGTAGCTTTCCCACGGGCATTTCAACAGTGAAGTTCTGCACAGCTCCCGGCGCCAGCTCGAAGGACACCTCTGCAAACTTGGGATTCTCTCTGCCTTTCTTCTCTTTACCCAAGAGTGTAACATGCACTTTCGCTTCTTGCAGGATCCTCCTCAGGTCCTCTTTGGGCAGGTAGGTTATGGTGATCTCTTCTCCGTCGATTTCGCGTTCTTCTTCGATCGGGAAAGCATCCATCCAGCGCTGTGCCTCTCTTAAATTCATAGAAGGGTCAACATGAGCAGTAAGGTATTCCAGCAGGTCCCTTCTTCCTTTTTCAACGTCTGCCAGCGTCCACTCGGGTTTCTTTATACTCAGAGCGTACAGCTGGCTTTCGTTGTAGTCCAGCTGGCTCTGCAGATTTTCTCTCCGCTTTGATACCTGCTCGGGGGTGAGAAGTCCGTCGATGTATTCATCTCCCAGACGCTCCAGTTTCCTGCGGAATTTCTGGGCTTCTTTCTCGAAGGTTGCAGCGTCCTTCTCTAATGCGGACTGACTCTCAGAGAGCTGGTCTTTCTCTCTCTTCGCCCATTCTCTGGTTGCTTTGGGGTTCTTCAATCTTTCGAGCATCCCCAGCAGGACCAGAGTCTCGAGACGCTTTGCAAGGTAGGTTTCAGCATACTCACATCTCTGAGGAGAGGAGGCTTTCGTGAAGCTGGTACATCGGTAGTACCGAACAGGGTTTCTTTTCCTGTCTCTGGTGCTGGTACCGACCCCGGATCTCCCACACCGGCACTGGACCATGCCCGAGAGTATGTAATAGTTCTTTGTGCCGGCCTTCATTTTCCTTGCTCGTCCTCGATTGAGGCTCATTTTCTGGCGTGCCTTTTTGAAGATTCCATCTTCGACAATTTTCGGGATGGGTACTGGGGGGTAGGGAGGTTTTTCTGTTCTCTTGACCTGCTTCCCCTTAACATACTTCGATTTCCCATACTGCCAGAGGCCTGTATTGTAAGCATCGCGGTGGAGGATAAGGTTGATAGAGGAGCTCATCCATTGTCTCGATCGCCGCGGTGGGATCCCCTTCTTGTTGAGCTCGTCTGCGATTTTCTGTAGGCTCTGCCCCTGAGAGGAAAGCTCAAAGATCAGCCTTACAACGTCAGCCTCTTCTGGGTTTTCAACGAGTCTCCTATCCCCTTTTTCTCCCTCCGATCTGTACCCGTAAGGAACATTAGCACCATGCACGAGGACCCGACCCCGCTCCAGCGCCGCTTTCTTGCCCCTGATGGTCCTCTCTTTGATCTGGTTTCTCTCGAATCTGCCGATGCCTGCCCTGATGATCCCCAGCAGCTCTCCAGTATCCCCATTCAGAGCGCCTCCGGTGACGCTCTCCAGGCTGACCTCATGAGTCTTGCAGAGATCCTCGATTTCGAGATAGGTCAGGGGGTCTCTTGCCAGCCGGTCGAGGTCATAGATCAGCAGGGTACTGATTCTGTCGGATCTGATTATCTCTCGAACCCGGTCGAGCTGTGGACGCTCTCGAGCTGCTCCAGAGTAGGTCTCTTCGAAAATCTCCACAACGTCCAGGTCATGATTCTCTGCGTATCTGCTGCAACGCTCCACCTGGGTCTGAAGTGAGGTTCCCCGCTCCTGCCGATCGGTGCTAACCCTCGCGTAAATAACGCAGCCTTTTTTCATGCCGGCACCTCCTGCCTCGAGTGTAGGGTTTTCTTTTGGAAAGTCAAGTCGTAGTACGTTTGTACTATACGGGGATTCATTGGCGTCTGGGTGTACAGTTTTACTTGAACTCAAAAGACAAAAAAAGGTAGACTGTACATAGTAGAACGGACGTTCACAGGAGGACACTATGTCGGAAGGACGAGAGAATATGAACTGGACGCAGGTCACGGTACGGTTTGATGATGATCAGTTAGAGACGCTGACCCGTTTTCAGGAATTGATGAACGGACCTTACAGCACGTGCAGCAGGGCTCATGCCGTCCGGATAGCGCTTGCTGTGGCGTTGAAGGCTGTAGAGAAGGGGAAAACTGATGACTGATGTACTAGACAAATTCAACCCTGAAGCAAGGGCAGCAGCGGTACGTATCTTGAAAGCATACACCGACGAGGTTCAGAGTGACGCTGCCAGAATCAATCAGCTCTATAACGAGCTCGCTGCTTGCTTTGCAGAGCCCACCAATAATGCTCAGAAGATGGAGAGCTTGAAGAAGCAGCTGCGGGAGCTGGGGGAGGACATCCAATGACGAAGAAGAAAGTCCCCAATCTCGGAGATATTGTATCTGCCTCTCATGATGAAAACCTCACTCCTGAGGAACTGGCTGTACTGGTGGGAGCCGTCGAAGAGGTCATGTCTACTCCCATTCCCGCAACCGCTGAAGAACGTATCAAAGCGCTTCCCTACCGGATGGGTCCAAAAGTGGCAAATGCGCTGATCCGTAAGGAGCCGAAACTACCCAGGCTGATGATGGAGAAGGACATGCCCGGAGCGGTCCGGCTGATTTACAAGACGATCAAAAGGTACAGAAGCTCTCTGCACATCGATCAGGACGGACGCCACAGCACGGAATATCCCGAGGTCTCGACAGAGTGGATCGCTTTCGTGATCTACGAGGCTCTCTACTGGATGAAGGGACATACACCGATTTATAACATCGCGCAGGAGTTTGTGGGGTTCTCTAGGGGTCGGCTGTGATTGTCTCTTTGCCGGAAGCGCTGGCAGACCTCAGATCCTCCGTCTCTGTGGTGGAAAGAGCCGTGGCCCTTTCAAAGCCTCACGAGATGACGGATCGATCGAAACGGCTCCTCTTTGAAGAAGTGGGACGGGTCAAGGCGCTCTGTCAGCAGGAAGAGCGGCGCCTGCTTGGGGTGGACCAATGACGAGGCTGTACGTCTTCGAAAGAACGGGGGACCGGAACGTCTCCTCAAAGGCATACACAGAGCGACTTGCCCTCGAGGAGAGGGGTTACAAAGTCTTCGAGATGGTCTGGCAGGAGGTCCCGCTGCACATCGATGACCTGATCAGCGCATTTGTGGAGCGGTACCGGGGAAAGCTCAAACCGGCTCTGCCCGAGGATTTGCCTAAGGATTTCCGGAGCCTCATATGCAAGCGGGCACAGAAGCATAAGGAGTTCTGAAGCATGCCAAGGTTCACAAGTGAGACAGCGAAACGGGCAGCCGAGAAGCGATGGGCCAAGCAACGCGACCAGAAAGCCCTCGATGAGAGCCTTCTTGGTCAGCTCGTTGATCAGACCGTACAGAAGCACACCTCCGAGGAGGAGTGGGATCCTCAACAAGCTAAACAGACAGAAATCAATCTCGGAACTTTGTCCAGCTTTCTGAATCTCAACAGGCTGCCAATTGCTCAGAAGAGACAGGAGACGGAGCTAGAGATAAAGAAGCGGATCTTTGAGGAATGTGAGCGGTATGTGCATCTTATGAGTGCCGAAACACTGGAGGCTCACAGAGCCCTCGGCTGGGAGATCATGGAGATGGAGAAGGTCAATGCACCGTTATCCGAATCTTGATGAGATAGCTCTCCAGTCACCTGAAATGACTGATGAGCAGTCTGAGTGGTTGAAAGCCTCCATTCAGGAGGTCGGCCAACTCCTCCCCATCATTTTATTTAAGGGAAGAGTGATCGATGGTCGGCACCGTTTGAGAGCTTGAAGAGATCTGGAGATTGAACCTCTGATTGCTGATTTCTCAGACGCTGACCCTGAGGCTGTCGTTCACGCACTGAACACAGCACGGCGCCATCTGCGGGGGGATCAACTCCGGGAAGCGGTGCGGGCTGATCTCATCAGATCTCCTGAGGCATCTGACCGGAGTACTGCGAAAGCTCTCGGTGTTGATCGTAAGACTGTCGGAGCTCATCGGAGAGTTCTTGGACTCCAATCTGATTTCGTTGTCGGTGCAGATGGGAAGAGGCAGCCGAGGAAGAAGGACAGACCCAGAGGAGCCAGAAGGATTATGAGTGTTGGGGCGGCGCTTGAGGAAGCATACCGCAGCTATTCAGAGGAAGCTCTGGAGTGGGTGTCCGGGAAGTCTGATCGAGAGGACAGGCTCTTGAACCGGTTACAGAGGACAGATGAGCGGAGAAAGAAATTCTTTCTCAGGCTGACGGAGGCAGAAGGGTTGAAGGAAGATGAAGGACCTGATGCCTCTTGAAGACGCTTTGAAGTTCCCCAGAAAAATCGGGCTTGGAGCCGTGGTCCAGAGCATCCGCTCTGACGGGATACCGGTGATTGTAAAGGTTGATACAGAGGAGATGTTCTGGCTGAAGAAGTCTCAAATTGAAAAGGCTCAAGAGTCTGTCGACAGGCTTTGTTTTGGATGGCTGAGATGAGAGATCTGATTATGAGTCGGGCTGTAACAAAGCAGCGCCGAACTGTGCTGAGCGGAGCGGTGCCGAGCTGTGCAGTGCCGAGCAAAGCGATGTCGCAGAAAGAGCAGACCCCGAGGCAGCCAGAGAGCTCTCGGGGTCGGGTGTCGGGGCCTGGGAGACCCAGCAAGGGTAGGTCAGTGTGGCCCGACAATCAAATCGTAGCAAATACCTTTTCTCCCTGTTAAGGGGTTGCAGGACGTAGCACCAGAGACTCCTCCGTCTGGTCGAGGGGTCAAAGTTCGGCGGGGATGATGCCTTGCCCCGATACCAAACGGGCAGCCTGCATAGGGTCCTTATATGGTGGATGCGCAACAGCTATGCCACCGCAGACCCATATAAATTCGGAAAGCTGTGCGAAAGTTGTCGACCGGATAGGCACAGCAGGGTCCCTTCCTGGGGCTCAGAGGGAAAGATTGGGCTTACAACAGTCCTCCCGACAGTCGACGAGGTTTTCTATTGAAGACCTGGGAGTCGTGGATCGGTAAATCGTTACCCGATCGTCCAGCTTCGAGCTGGTAGTCCACGAGTAAGGGAACCGGCACCTGTAACGTAGCCGGCGTCTGGAACCTCCCAACGCGATGGTTGTGGAAATCATCGCGTCTGGAGGTAACACATAGGGCCTACAATGGACCGCCATGCCTATGGTAATGAAAATCGAAGCGAAAACCGGAGCCCCCGGCGCGTATATCGAGACTGGAGGGTGTTAATGAAAAATCCGTGGTGGTGCAAGCGTTGACATGCTACTACAGCCTAGAGTCGGAGGATGTTCTTCTTGATATTGAAGCCTATTTGCAGCTTGTCTGCTATGAGCAGTATCTTGGGGTGTGTCTCGGAAATCTGGTCTGAGCGACTTCCAGCAAGCTGAGCCGTTGATGTGCGAACTTCTCTTCTGCAGTCATGAGCCGTCTCCTTTCCCCCTGAATATCTTGAATACGAATTGTCAGGAGAGAAACCTAGTTTTATAAATACCCCCCCCCAGCGGATCATACTTTACCTTCATTGCATCAGCAATTCGATTATTGCGCCTTGTATTCCAAAAAATTCTCCGCCACTTGCCTGAAGGATGTTGGTTTGAATTTCTCGTAACTGTCCTGATCCAAAAAAATGAAATCGAAAGTCACCTCATCCTGGATCTTATTAACATCCTCACACCACTGCTTCAACCTCTCCATCTTCAAAGGCACATCCAGATCCTCCTGCCCTTTGGTCTCTATGATATAGACCTTCTTGGGTGTTTCCTTCACAAAGAAGTCTGGGTAATAATTGGAGATATCCCCATCAGCGTTGACGTAATCTAGTTTGAAGTGAACAGCAAAGTAGTTTTTGGCATAAGAAACGATATCGTCACAATCGTCCAGGAATCTGGCGAACAGCAACTCAAGATGACTATCTCCTATAATCCTGTTGAACACACTCTTCTTCGGCACAACATATCCCTGGTCCTTGGCAACAAAGGGACGGGTGTTCCGCAGCTTAATATAGTCCCTGATCTTAGCTTCCCCTTTGTCCTTTATAGTTAGGTCATTGATAGCTTTCTTAAAGCTTTCAATCACGGTTTTTGTAGCTGCCAATTCGGAGAGGTTCCGCAAGGTATTGGGATCCTCTAATTCAACCTCCTCCTGGAACAACTCTTCCTGGATAAACTGCTTCACTTTGCTGTATAACACATCATATCCACCGACCAATCTCAATTCCCTCATTACAGTTTGCGCAAAATATCCTACAATTGATCGGTAATCAGCAATGCCAGCAGTATCAAGAATGGTCGTGTGGGTTACATCCCCCGTGGTGATGTCCTTAAAAACAATCTCCCGCTGCTCTTCCTCGCTAAACTCCTGGTACATCACCTTCTGATGCCCCATCTTCTTGATATCCAATTCTGAGAGATTCTTATACTCTCGATATACTCTGGGGGATAGTACCGGGATTTCGATATCCAACTTGTCGATATCCTTCTTGGCATTCTCATCGTCAACTTCGATCACTAATGGTGTCTTAGGTTCAGTTTCCGACCCCATAGGTTTGCGTTCCAGAACCACACCTTCAGCCTGGAGCGATTCCACAAAGTCCATGAAAGCTTCGGTCCCTACTACACTCAAATATTCCTCCACTCCCCCAGGATACATTTTTCTTAATCCCCTTCCAAGGGTTTGCTCAGGAAGAATATTACTCTTAGCGGTATAAGCTCTCAATCCGACTATTGTTGTAACGTTCCGAACATCCCAGCCTTCTTTTAACATCATCACAGATACGATTGCTTTATATGGGTTATCCCAGCCATCGATGGCATTGGCCTGGGCACGAAGCTTCTCCAATTCTTCTTTGGCTTTTCCTGATTGCGCTTCAGAGATCTCTCCGTTCTTTTTGGTATGAATAACCAGCACAGCATCTTTCAGATCTGGATAATTTCCTTCCAGGTACTCTGCCACATCATCACAGTTGCGAGTATCATCTGTCATCACAAACAGGATAGCTTTTTTATTCAGCTTCTCATGTTCTGAATAAGCCTTCCGCCACTCGATCACACCAAGGTGAATATAATCGGCGTATTTTTCAGTGAACTTAGCACTCTTCTGTTCTACCATCTTAGCCCGGCTGGCAGCATCAGGGAGGACTGGGTGTTTTACCACATTCTGGGATATGGCTTCTACTAAAGGATAATCCGCCACTGTCTGTACAAAGATCGCCCCGTTTCTATGTTTTGGTGTGGCGGTCACGTCAACCTGCAAAGATAACCTCGACCCCTTCTGCTTGAGGCGGTTATGGATATCCTCAATGGATTTGAACCAGGCCATTCTAGGATCATGGATATGGTGAGCTTCATCGTTAAGCACCATCAACTCATCAATATCTCGCACAATCATTCCCAAGTCCACTTTAGAATCTGTGGTCGCACCTGTTGGTCTTTTACCCAAGAAATATTCCATAGCATCTTCATCATCTGGAGAAGGTGGAATATCTTCACTGGCATAGACGCGGTGAATATTAGTAAGGAAGATGTTTCCTGTTGGACGCGTGATGCGGACTTCATCCTGTAGGTGGAGTGTCAGTTGGAAATCATCCCGCCAGCGTTGCCCCTCATATCCGTTTTCTGGCAGGATGGGATCCTCAAAGAAGATCTTCAAACCCTGGAAATCACGATAGACACGATCCAGCACAATGATGTTTGGAGTGATAACCAGGAAATTCCTGGAGAGGGTTGAATCAGACTCATACAGCTTATGGAAAAAACTCCAGGCAAGAGCCAGGGCAAGCACTTTGGTTTTTCCCGTTCCTGTAGCCATCTTGATCACAAACCGACGCCAATCCTCATCAAACATCCCTGTGGATACCGCACCAGAGCTGTCAAAACGCATCAGGTCGTATTTGTCCTGCGCTGCCACAATATCATACAGATAGACAATGGTTTCCATGGCCTCCCGCTGGGCAAAATAGTATTGAAATTCCTCCAGCGTTCCATCAGCTTGTGGCAGTAAGTGAGGTTGGTTAAACCAGAAATTCAACAGGCTTTTACTGGTATCTGTTCCCCCAGCATATCCGCTTTCTCGCCAGGTCTTGAGCTGTTTCCGGAGCTCTGCAACCAGTGGTGGCATGAGCTTATCCATGGAGGTCTCTCTGAGTGCTTCGTCTGCGGGGAACCAGCGCAGCTTAGGATCCAGGACTGCGTAGGGGGATGAAGGAAAATCCTTGTGGAGTGCCATCAGCTTTTCCCTCCTACATTGACCTCGATGATCTTCATAGTGTCATTGCCGAAGATATCCACTACCTTGACTGCAACCTTCCGCCGACCCGGCTCACATTTTTGGAAAGCACTCTTCAACTCTAATGATCGGTCTTTCCTTGTGCGGAAGGATTGCCACTCATTCTCGAAGATGTACTCACCTGTCCAGACTTCTTCGTACTCGTTATTATCCCCCTGTTCTTGGCCTTCTGCTTCCTTGGGAACCCGAATGATTTCCCGTTTACTCTCAAAATTGAAGTCAACAGACCAATAATCGATCCAGTCAGTCCAGGATTTGGTGAGAACCTCTCTCGTAACGATGCCGGATGCGTCCTTACTGACTTTTACAATTTGCCCTTTTTCCACAACAACCATACTTCCTCGATTCCTTAGCGATGTCTCTGCGTGTGAGATAGAGTCTTGAGAGTAGAACACAGAAAAATCAGTCAGCTCTACAGCAACCTCATCCTTTTTGACATGTGGCTTTACTTCAATAGCCGCCACATCGTGGAAGACAACCTGATTATTCTCAACGGCTCGTTTATCAAAGACATCAGCCGGGATATATTTTGGTGCGATATCTATTCCCTTTTCACGGGCTTCATCCAGCATATTCGGAAACAAGCCCATCTCAAATTCAAAACCCAATACATCAACTCGGGTGATGTGCTTTTCTCTGCATTCTATGATGATTTCTTCGATATAGAGTCTAGTTACCGGGAGATTTACAGGTCCTACTGCAACCAAACGTCCAGCTTTTTTCCCATGAATTGTCTTATAACCTTCTGTCTTCTCAGCTTTGTATGCTTTCAAAATCAAGTTGAGAAATGCTATCTCTTTCTGATTAAGCTGTTTTTGTTTCTCTTCTTCCCTCAGATTTGGATTTACACCAATGAAGTGCTGCCTTTCGTACTTCCCCATATTCAGGATCTCAAAAGCACGGTAATCCTTACCTTCAGATTTGAGTTCTCGTTGAACCTCAATCATTCTTTTCCTTGTTGTGTGAATAGCAAATTTTCCTAAATCAGCTACAATCCACTTTCGATCTAGCTTCTCCGCTATTGCTGCCATAGTTCCAGACCCACAGAAGAAGTCAGCTACAAGGTCACCTTCATTAGATGATGCCTCAATAATACGCCCTAATAGTGCCTCTGGTTTTTGCGTTGGATAGTTTACATTCTCACTATGCCACGAATTCAATGGTCCTACTTCAGGATCATCCCAAATACTATGTACAGGTTTTCCTTGACCACTCCACTCATCTGCAAATCTCTTTAGTCTCGGAAAACCCGTGCTAGTGAAGGTAATCCTTTTTTCTTCCATTGCCTTATCAATACGCTCTTGTCCCCATATCCAATGCATGCCCACGGGGGGTTCGATTGTCTTATCGCCAAACGTTCTAGGAGGTCCATCACCCCTTTGTGTTAAGCTAACAGATTGGAACGCTCTTCCATCCTCATCTACTTTGTTGAAATATTTTTCTATGTAATCATCGTCAGGTTCAAGATAAAGTTGATTCTGGGATGTAGAATCACTTTTTGCGTAATAGAAAATTGTTTCATGGATCTTCCCAAAACCAATGCTTTGAGCTTTTGATGAATAAGTCCTTTGCCAAACAATCTCATTAAGGAATCTATCTCGCCCAAAGATTTCGTCCAGAACTAGACGCAGGTATCCACTTACTCTCCAATCGCAATGAACATAGATACTTCCATCATCGGCAAGCAAGTCCCGCATCAATACCAACCTCTCAGAGATCATACTGATAAAACTATCAGCCCCCATCCCCCATGTATCTCTATATGCAATCTCCTCCAGAATATTTGGCTTTTTTGTAAAAGACTCATCACCTATCTCAATATCCATGCTGAAATCAGCACCAACATCAAATGGCGGATCGATATAGATCAGTTTCAATCCCCCCTGCTTTTCAATTTCCTGTCGCATAGGACCATTCTTGAGAGATGATAGAATCAGTTTGTTGTCACCCCAGATTGCTTTATTTGTCCAGCCTTTCAGCTGTCTACCACGGGAATCTACGGAGATCCCTCCCCAAGCGAAAAGGGGATCTTCATATTTGGATATCTCCGCCCGGGGTTCATCAACCTGCTCAATCACCTGAAAAGGAAGAACAATATTGCAGACTTCATTGGTCTTTCCATTCCAGACTAACTCTACTTCTCGCTTATCTCCAAAAAGGAGGAAACGATACTTGTCTGGAAGTGGTTTATCTGCTTCCAGGTATCGGATTATTTCTTGTTGTTCTGTTTCTGTTAATCGAGGCATTACTATCTCCTATCCGCATAAAAAGGAGTCAATTGGTCGATTCTTCACCCACTTGATTCATAGACATTGTTTCAATGAGATCTGAGTTGATCAAAAGGGTAATCATGGTCTCTGTTCTTTTCCCATGAGGATATGAACAGCTGCTGGATCATGGGATTATGGTGTCTTCTTCGGCTAGCAAAATGTAACATGTCAGAGCTTGTCAGACATAACCAGGAAAAACGAGTAGAGACTTTTCAGCCTTTAAACGTTTATCAAAGAAAAAGAGAGCCTCATGGCCGAGAAGATAACAACAGTAGAACCCACGGTTAAGAGTATCCACAGAAACGCACGCAAGAAGTATAGCGTAGAAGAGAAAATTCACATTGTGTTGGAGGGATTTCGGGGCGATCTATCCATCGCCGAATTGTGCCGCAGGGAAGGGATAATCCCGAACTCATCCTATAAGTGGTCAACGCTGTTATTGAAAGCAGGCCAACACCGTTTGTCGGGGAACGCGCAACGCCAGGCTACAAGCGATGAAGTCAAGAACCTGCGGAAAGAGCTCGATCAACTCAAGTTGTTGGTGGCAGAGCTGTCCCTGAAGAACCGCACTCTGAAAAAGCTTGCTGGGCTTGGGGGGCGAAATGCGGACTGTGTGATCCGCAGAACACCCTAGGAGAAGATGGAAATCATCTATCTGGTTGAGCACTCGGATCTTTCAATCACGAAGACATGTGTCGAACTGAACGTGGCGCGCAGCACCTTCTATCGCTGGTATTACCGATACCAGGAACATGGGTTTGAAGGCTTGATGGATAAACGGCCAAAGCCTCGGCAGTTCTGGAACCGCATCCCCACTCCCGTGAAGGATCAGATTGTTGCGCTGGCTCTCGCACATCCCGACAAGTCCTCCAGGCAGATTGCATGGCTTTTTACCGATCTGCACGGTTACTTTGTGTCGGAATCAAGCGTATATCGGATCCTCAAAGGCTTTGATCTGGTGCAGAGCCCGGTTTTCCAAATGCTGCCAGCCCGGGAAAAGTTCGAGAAACCCACCCGTCGAGTGCATGAACTTTGGCAAACCGATTTCACACAATTCAAGGTGTTCAACCACTGGGGCTGGTACTACCTGTCCACGATCCTGGATGATTATTCTCGCTACATCATTGCATGGCGGTTGTCAGCAAGTATGGGAGCAGGCGATGTTGAGGAAACCTTGAAGATGGCATTAGCAGAGACCGGACTGGAAACGGCAAGAGTGCGACAAAGACCGCGCTTGCTCTCTGATAATGGCCCTGCTTACCTCTCCAGGGATCTGGCCCGGTTTCTCAAGCGAAAGCATATGGACCATGTTCGCGGCGCACCGTATCATCCGATGACGCAGGGCAAGATTGAGCGATGGCACCGTTCGATGAAGAACGTTGTCAAGCTGCAGAATTACTACTCCCCTTCGGATCTTGAAACCGCCATTGAAGCATTCGTGGAGTACTACAACCATGCCCGGTATCATGAAGCCCTGGATAATCTAACGCCAGCCGATGTCTATTTTGGCCGGGAGGAGGAGGTCCTAACTCAAAGAGACGAGATTAAGCGGAGAACGCTGGAGCAGAGGCGCCGCGATCATTATCGGTGCCAGTGGGCATAAACTCCGATGTAGAGGGGGAGCGAAAAGACTCTCATAATGAACCATGTTTTTTGTCTCAAATGCTTTGACGACATAAAATCCTAGGCAGAGCCTGGGCATCGACCTAACAGCCTGTGCGGGACGCCTCGTATTCGTTACTATCATTCATCGTCTGCGGCACAAAAAGTGATCCAGCACCGACAAACCTCTAGATTTGTGCAATTGTGAGGAATGGGCATTTCCTCAATGAATTCTTCGAGTGAATATGGCCTGCTTGCAGCTTCTCTACACGCTTCGCAGACAAGATGGTCATTGCATGTATTCACTCGTACGAGCAATTCAAAGCCTGACCCTTGCAGGGTATCTAACCCGAGAGATTGCATCAGGCTAGCTTGTAGCTTCAGCTGTGCGATAATTTCCTTCTCAAACAGTCCCGCTTGGATACGCTTTTGTTCTTTCACAATTCCAGAATAATCTTTTCCTTCTTCTTTTAGGAATTGCACCATCTTGCCATAGAGTAGATGCAGTTGTTGTGCATTGACTTTGGAAACAAGGGCGTTCATTATTTGCCATAAAGTATCACTGTCACTTGCCGGGTGTCCAAATTGCTTTGAGAGCTCCTCCTTCTCTACCTCGAAGAGTTTTTGACTGGCGCCGAATTCGCGAAGTCTTTTAATCCAGTCATATACGTATTTGCCCTCCTCGGTGTATAACTTATCCTCCCGGACATAGATCCATTCTTGGCACTGAGGGCACTTCCGTCTCCGTTTGGGTTTCTCTTCAAATTCAAAATCGCAGTATGGGCATAAGGTCTTATTCTTGAAGAGCGGCATGGTCTCTTTCCCCTTTGTCTGTCTATAGTCTTACTCAGTACTTCAGATAGTCTATCTTACGTGGATCTAACCCAAAGGAATCAAGTGCGGTTCCAGCTGGTATAGATATATATTACATTTTGCTGCATAAATCCCTGTATAATAACAATGAGAATAGCTACTGTGTAGAAAGAACTTCAATACTCAAAATAACATTATGTGCTCGCAACTAAGAAGCAGTCCTTTGACGTATAGAAGCATGAACAATAGAGCTTATTAGAAAATGGATGAATAAGGATCTTATTATGAGGAACTTCGTAGACATCGAGAAATCAGTCGAAGTCATTATATATTTAGCGAAGGCGAACCCTGATCTATTCCACATCGCAAAGATGCTTTATTTCGCGGATAAGTTCCATATCGAAGAAACTGGGACACAAATAACAGGTGACCGATATATTGCAATGAAAGATGGTCCTGTACCGAGTGGGGCCTACGATATCATTAAGTCTGTTAGGGGAGACGGTCTTGCTCGTTTTGGGATACCAATAGAGGAAGCTATTAGAGTAGAGAATGGGAAGACAATAATTCCTCTAAGGGATCCGAATATGGATTATTTCAGTGAAAATAATATTCGAGCCCTTGATAAGGCTATTGAGATCTATGGGCATATGTCATATGGTGATCTGTGGCGCATTTCCCATGAGGAAGTGCCTTATCAACAAGCAAGAAGGAATAATGATATCGAGTTGCTCGCGATCATTAGGGATCTAGAAAACGCGGACACACTACTTGAATATCTAGAGAGTTAATGGCAATCATTGGGGGAGTATGCCCATCACATCGCAGCGAACAAGGCAAAGCATATCTCCTGGGACAATACTCTACCTAAGTGTTACTTTCCCACATCAATATATGTCGTCTAATAAGTACATGGTTTATGTTGGAGATAGTTCTAATCCCCTTCTCCTTAAGATTAACTCAGACAAGGGTAAAAATTTCCATAAGTTGCAATTCAAGCTTAAGGAGACAACTTATCCAAGTTTTCTAAGACACGATTCATATCTAGATTGTGGGGTAGTATGGGTGCTACTTTCATTCGATGATATTAATCGCCAAATCGTTGCAGATCCTTCAAGAGTTGTTGGTACCATCATAGATGATCACAAGAATGAGATTGTTCGTATGATGGAGAAATCGAAGAGTATATCGCCACTGCAAAAAAGAATAGTAAGAAGTTGCTTGATCCCATAGGTGGTAAGGATCGATCATTTTCCTCCGGATAACGAATTAGCTCGATAAGCTTGGAAGGTTTCAACTGTTGCACTGATCTGTCCCCCTCAGATCAGTGCATCTTCGAATTATCAGATTGCTATTAGGCTCCACTAGGGGCAGCATTTTGAGCCGTGAGTATTCTGTGCCTATTCCTTTTCTTTCATCAGAAGGACATATTGCCTGAAAGCCGTAAATGCTCCGCGTTGGGTTGTTTCTGTGTTATAGCCTACAGCCTTCCATCCCTGGCTCCCCAGCTCATTCAATTTTCGAAGGTATGCGGGAAAGTCCGGCCCCGTCAGTTTCTGTTTCTTCTCATCCCCAAGCTGGTTACGATATGTGAGTTTATGTTCCTCGGATATCGTAACCAGCTTCCTCTTTCATGCTACCGCTGTATTTCACCAGCAGTGAGTATTCATATCGTTTCATCGTAAATCCCTCCTGATCGATTATGCATAGTTTATACCTGCTCAGTGGAAGTCTCAATCAAGTCGGGGCTTCATCTTCTCCCTTCCAGACACCTCAATATTATTTTCCGGATCCCTGAGGGCTGCGTTTGAGTATATATCTCAAGGTTCAGATCCGGCATTCGCATATGCCTGAGTTCTGTAACTCAGATGCGGGGTTTTTGGGCATTATGGGGGGAGAGGTAGATACACGCGCGAGAGCTCTCTCACGATCGCCAAACATCCCGGTCCTGATCCTGATCGGTCTCTCCAGTGTTGCCGCGGATCCTGAAAGAGCTCTCGAATCTTCTTCTCAATTCCACAGTATGAGCATACTATCCAAGGCAGTACATCCCCCGATGTTTCGTGTAGTCGTCCTTCTCGCTTATCGGAGAGCTCGTCCACCACGCCGGCCGGCCTGGGTTCTTGCTCTGTTCTCTCTCATATCTTATCTGCGCCTCGACAACGATCGATCCCCCTTGCCGGGGGAGGCGTCCTGATAATCGGCTTTGACCATCTCAACAGTCAGGCCGGGGTCCCTCCGTGGTGTCTGCTTGCTGCTCCAGAAAATTGAAAATACCCCTGGAAAAAACTCATCTGGCACACCCAAAACAGAAACCTACCCCCACCACGGCTCACCTCAATACAATACACTTCGGCGGTACCATCCGAACAACTTTCGTAATTATTATTTGAAGTTGGTACTACGTTGTAGTACTCAGCTGCTCTTGATTTCGTAGCTGTGAGTTATCTCTGCAGACTTTTCCAGCATAGCCTGAGCCGGGCAGTAGCGGGTCTCTGAGAGCTCGATTGCTCTCTTGAGAGATGACTCTTTGACTTCACCAATGACAGAGTAGTGAAGGTGCATCTTTGTGAAGACCCGTGGATGATCCTCTGCCTTTTCTGCGTCTACGGTGACGCTGAA
>Ga0272443_10004322_pt1 | contig 15586 bp, 18 predicted proteins | sample SSMAcet12_FD_193581 | JGI IMG/M metagenome (GOLD analysis project Ga0272443, IMG submission 193581) | Marine sediment archaeal communities from Little Sippewissett salt marsh, Falmouth, MA, United States - SSM-Acet-12 | ecosystem: Environmental > Aquatic > Marine > Wetlands > Sediment ...
ACGCCTCCGGGGTGATTGCAGGTCTGCGCCTGAATACCCGGCGGGCTGACATTCTGAAGGGCATCCTGGAGGGCTCTATCTTTTCTCTGAAGCAGAGCGTCGCCACCCTCCCGGGGGCGGGCATCCATACCAGGCGATTCCGCGCGGTGGGCGGGGGCAGCCGATCCCGGGCCTGGGTTCAGCTGTGCGCGGATATCTTGGACAGCCCTTTTGAGAGAAGCGACGTGTCAGAGGCCGGGGCTCTGGGCGCCGCTATTCTGGCCGGAACCGGCACGGGTGTCTACTCTTCACTTGAGCAGGGAACCGCGTCCACTGTGCGGATCCGGGACCGTCTCGAGCCTCGTCCAGCAGCCGTATCTCTGTACGAGGAGCGCTATCACAAAAACTTGCGCCTCTGGGCACTGCTCGAGGATTTTCTGCGCGGGAACCGGTAGCATCCGGCGCCGTCGATTTCTTCACCAGTCTCCGGTTCCCCCTCTGTTTTGCAAAGGGCAATTGACAGCCGGCGAACCGGGATTCATAGTACGGATATGCAGGATCGGTATCTAGGCGGTAAGACGGGGCTGCACCCGACGCCCGTTATTGACCGCATCGCCGAGCTCGAAGGGTACGGAGAGCCCTGGTCCCTTGAAGCCGGGGAGATACGGGATCTGCTGGGCGTGAGCAGTGAGGATTTTTTCCGGCGCATCTACGCGGCTGAAAGCCGGGGCCATCCCCTCATCTCACTCGATTCGGGAACCGCCACATACAGCCAGGAGAACATCTGGGAGTTCGTAGCTCTTGTCGAGCTGTTCTGCGGTTCGGATACCGAGGCGCGGCTGGAGCAGGCGGGGATCTTCTTCGGCCATCCCGAGCAGATGGAGATCCTGGGCCTGTTTCTCAGTGAAACCGCCGCCGTTCTCCGCCTCCACCAGGTGGACAGCGAGCAGTTCGCCGCCATGCTTCGAACCTTCGGGCGTTTCGAACGAGCCCGGGATGTCTATATTCAGGAGTATTTCCCCATCGATGAGCTGATCGAACGGGCCGCGGAGGCCTACTGCTCAGCCCGAACATTTACCATCACCGGGCTGGCCCGAGCCAATGCGAGAGGGCTCATCGAGTTTTTTTTCCGGAAGCACGTCTTACAGGCGAGGAACATCTTCGCCGTTTTGATCGACCGGCTGCTGAGGCTGGCTGTGACCCGAGGATACGCACGGGAGGATGAACCAAGCACAGACCAGCAGGAACGCATCGGCTCAGGTGCCTCGGATCCTTCCTCGCAACTGGGCGCAGCCCGCAGAGTGATGAGTCTGGAAAATCGGGCCCTTTCCCTGCCCCTGCTCAAGAGCCAATACAAACGGCTGATGAAGATCTATCACCCGGACATCAATCCAAATGGATTACGGCGCTGCCAGGAGATCACCGCCGCCTACTCGCTGCTGCTATCCTCACTGTAGAGCGGGCATCTGTAGAGCGGGAGCTTGAACTCCCGCAGTCGTGCCGCTATAGTGCTGCCAACGGATATGGATCCACGTACCATGAACTACCGGATTGTGGCTACCCTGGGGCCGGCTACCGACGAACAGCAGATGTGGGGGAGTTTAGTGGCGGCGGGGGCCACGGCCTTTCGCCTGAATACCGCACATTTCCGGCTGGATATTCTGCAGAGCTGGCTGGAGGCAATCGCCCACTTCCTTGCAGAATCCCCTGCAGGGAACGACCGATTCCCGGAACGTGCCGCTTCGGTGGACGTGGATGCTTTTCCGGTGATCCTCGACCTGCAGGCCAGCAAGTGGCGTATCGGAAACGTGAAAAGCAACATGCTGGAATCCGGAGCCTCCGTCCAGCTGGTCCTGGAAACGGAGGGGGATGAACAAGGCGACGGGAGCGGCTCCGATCCCGGAATCCTGCCGATCCCTCATCCCGATTTCTTCACCGCCGCGCAGATCGACGCCGATGGGAAAATCGCTGTGAACGACGGCAAGGTGATGCTTCGTATCGAGAGCCCGGGGAAGCGGCGGATCACCGCACGCGTTACCAGGGGAGGAGAGATTTCCGCGCGAAAGGGGATCAGCCTGGTCGGTTCCGAGTACCGAGTAGAACACCTGCACCGCAACGACATGCAGGTCCTCGAAATGGCCCGCCGCTATCCGTTTGTCCGCTACGCTCTCTCATACGTGAAGGACGGAGTGGAGATGAGCAACTACAGGCGGCTGTTCCAGGAGCGGGGAACGGGCGCCCCCTACCTGATCGCCAAGGTGGAACGGGCCTCCGCCCTCGAGGATGCCGAACAGATCGCCGGATACGCCGATGAGCTTTGGATCTGCAGGGGAGACCTGGGCGCCGAGCTTGGAGCTGCGGCGATGGCCGAGAAGTTGTTCCGCTTCTTGCCTCGCATACGGCGCATCCCGAAGCCTGTGTTTTTGGCCGGCCAGGTGCTGGAACACCTGACCGCTCACCCGACGCCCACCCGCTCGGAAATCAGCTACCTGTACGAGGCCCTGCAGCGGGGGTTTGCCGGGGTCGTGCTTTCCGATGAGACCGCGGTCGGGGCCTATCCCCTGGAATCCTGCCGGGTCGCCGCCCTGTTTCGTTCCGGCTAGGAAAACCGGATTGCTCCGGACGCCGTCGCTTCTTCCTGATTCGTAGTATACTATAAGCAGAAAAAGAAACTCGGGAGTGAAGTATGTGTCAGGCTACTGTATTCTTGGACGGGGATAAGATTCTGGAAGACGTGATCGAGGTCAGGCCGACCGAGAACGGCGTGGAGCTGTCCACCCTTTTCGAAGAGCCCCGAACGGTGAAGGCCGCGATCCGGGATATCGATCTGCTCAAGCACACGGTGCACCTGGACAGCCTGGACAAGGCGGAGGAGAAAACATGACGGAGGCGGACAAGCTAAGGGTGCTCCTGCAGCACTGGATGGAGCACAACGACGAACATGCCGCGGAATTCCTGCGTTGGAGCGAGAAAGCAGGCCCGGCGGCTGCGGCGGTGCGCGGGGCGGCGGAAAAGATGAAGGCGGTCAACCTGGAACTCAGCTCGGCTCTCGATCTGTTGGGGGGACCCCTGGAGCATCCCCACAGCCACGGGCATTGACCCTCAGGCCACGTAGGCCTCCAGCAGCCGCCTGCAGGAGGGGGCTCTGAGCTTGGTAATCGCCTTTTTTTCGATCTGGCGAACCCGTTCCCGGGAAAGCCGGTACTGTCTGCCGATCTCCCGAAGGGACAGCCGCTTCTTTCCCTTCAGGCCGTAGCGCAGACAGAGGATCTCCGCCTCTTTGGGAGTGAGGGTGTCCAACAGGTCCCTGATGTGGTCGATCAGGGATTGACTGACAGCCGCTTCCTCGGGACTCTCCCCCGTCGTGTCATAGATCAGATCTCCCAACAGAGAGAAATCCGCATCTCCCTGCAGCCCCTGCACCGGAGAATCCAGGGACAGAGGTGTCTGGGACAGGTTGATCAGGTTATGCACATGATCCTCGGGCATACCCAGTTCCTCGGCGATCCTGCCCAGGTCAGCGCCCCCGGTGCTCTCGGTGAGCTGCTCGCGGCGTTTGCGTTCGATATGCACCAGCTCATTGGCTCGATTCCAGGGTAGTCGAATCATGCGGGATTTCTCGGAAAGGGCTTTGAGGATAGACTGGCGTACCCACCAGGCCGCGTAGGAGATGAAGTGATAGCCCTTGTTCATGTCGAAGTGTTCGACCGCCTTGAGCAGTCCGATATTGCCCTCGTTGATCAGATCCAGAAGCGGGATATCCTTGGTCCGGTATCTCTTGGCCACCGCCACCACGAAACGTAGGTTCGCCCGGACCAACCGCTCCTTGGCCTCCCGATCCCCGGCGGCTGCGCGACGGGTCAGGATCTCCTCCTCCTCGCGGCTCAGCAGAGGATAGCGGTTGATCTCTTTGAGATACATGCAGAGCAGATTGTCATCGTTTGTCATGCGAAAACTCCCCACTTTTTGTACGGAAAGGTCCACGCCGATGCGCGGACGTTTCGCAGTCAGACAAAAGGTACACGATCCGGGGTATGGGTGAGACCGGTCGAAAGTATGGTTTTGGTACGGGCCGGCGACCGGGAGTTCCCTGCGTCCCGGACTAAAACAGGCGAAGCGGGGAGCGGCTGCTCTGCCGGCGTTTCAGCGTCCCGAAGCCGACACACGCCGGATATAACACGCCCAGACCGAGCAGCCAGTACAGCAGCATCCCGCCCGCAGATGTGCCCCCGGGGGCGAAGAGGCGCCCGATTCCGGCGTAGAGGAACAGATGGAGCACGTAGAAGAACAGGGGGGTGCTGCCGTACACCAGCAGAGGGTCCCAGCGGCCGCCGGTTTGCTCCTCGATGAGAAACAGCAGCCGGAGGATAACGAGAGCGAATCCAATGGTCAGCAGCACAAAGGTCAGGCTGGGGGGATATTTCACCACGTTGAGAAAGCCGATCCACCCGCCGCCGGAGCGGGCGCGGATGTTGCCGAATCCGTTTCCCAGACGCAGCAGAACAAAGACAGCCAGAGCACCGAGCCCGATCCAGAGAGTTCCGCGGCGCGCACCGGCCGGATCCCCCGCAAGCCAACCCCCGAAAGCCAGGCCGAAGAGCGTCAGAGCCAGCCAGGGCAGAAGCGGGTAGTTCACCCAGAGAGCCCTCGTGCCTCCCGGAATGAGCAACAACCGCAGGACGGGATGAAAAGGAGCGGCCCACCGAGATGCCCCCGGGGTGAGCAGTTCGGTTGCGATCAGCAGCCCGAAGCCGGGAATCAGAAGCACCAGGGGTCTAACCTGCAGCAGCCAGGCCGCCACCAGCATCGCTGCCCCCAAGGCGGTAAGCACGCCGATATAGATCCTGATTTCCCATCCTCCCGGTGTCAGCTCCCAGGCCCGATTCACCACCAGCAGCTGAAGGGCGATCAGGAGCGTCCCGCGCAGCAGAAGCCGGCCGCGGATTCGCCCCGCTGCCCATCCCTGCTCGGCCCGCCTGCGGGCAAACAGCGCCATCCCCGTACCCATGAGAAAGAAGAAGCCCGGGGCGGCCGGATGGGTGACCAGACGGGCGAGAAAAGCGGCGGCCGTGGCATATGCCGGGAACGCTCCGCCCCAGTACTCGCCGGGGGAATGCGTCCGGGCCACGAAGTAGTTGGCGTGATCCAGGGCCATGAGCACGACCAGTACTCCGCGGAGGCGGTCCAGTGCTTTTATCCGCCCTCGGATCTCTGTCATCCGTTAGCCCCGCAGCACGGCGCGGAGAAAGTACACGGCGATCACTCCGCTCACCGCCAGCTTCAGGGCGATGCCCAGCATCGTGCCCAGAAACACGCCCCAGCCGGCTTTGAGTGCCCCCTCCGGGCGTTTGCTGAACAGCAGCTCCCCGAGCACCGCACCCGCGAAGGTGCCGATGATCACGCCGAAGGGAGGAAAGAAGACCATGCCTACGATCATCCCGGCGATCGAGCCCCAGATCCCCGCCTTGCCGGCCCCCTTCCACTTGGAGGTGATGAGGGGCATCAGGTAGTCCATCACGGTTACGGCCGCGGCGACCACACCGAGCACGATCAGCGCTGTCGGGCTGACGGCCTCCCACTTTCGGGCGATGGACAGCAGGATCAGGGCGGCGTAGGCCAAGGGCGGCCCGGGAATGATCGGCAGCACGCAGCCGACAATACCGGCAGCCAGCACAATGAATCCAAGAACAATCAGAGCAACCATGGCGATTGTTACCAAGCTAACTTCCCTGCCCCGCTCGGGTCAAGGTGTTCCTTTCCAAGTCGCCTCTGCCAAGCCGTCTTTTCCAAGCGTGAGGATCGGCTATATACTGCCCGCATGCGCGTGCTCCTAACAGGGTGTGACGGCTTCATCGGTGCTGCTCTTATGCGGGATCTGCGGCGCAGTGGACACGAAGTGCTGGGAACCTGTTTCCGGCGCGCATCCGGTCCGAACGAGGCCTTTCTGGATCTGACGGATCCGCAGACGTTCACGGAGTTGCCGACGGCCGGCTTCGATGCCGTGGTCCACGCAGCGGGGATCGTGGATCAGCGCCTGCGACGCAAACACATGTTCGCGGTGAACACCGAGGGAACGAAACGGCTGATCCGCTGGGCCGAGGCCAACGGGGTGTCTCACTTCATCTACCTGAGCTCGATCTCGGTCTACGGCTGGAGGACCATGGGGCAGAATCGCAACGAACAGAGAACCCGTCGCTCCCGGGGGATCCCCGTAGTTCCCTACATGGCCTCCAAGATTCGGGCCGAACGCGCGCTTGAGGCCAGCGCTTTGGGGTACACCCTGCTGAGGCTTCCGGCGGTGATGGGAAGAGGGGATTCCTATCTTTCTCCCACAATCATATCCGCGCTGCTAAACGGAACCTTTTTCACCTGCAAAGACGGACTCCCCAAGGTTTCCCTGATGGTTGTGGCCAATCTCGGCCCCGTGATCCACCGGCTGCTGCTCGCGGGGCCGACCAATCGGGCGTTCAACTGCTGTGATGCTCACGTTCCCTGGCGAATCCTGGTAGCCGAATACGCCCGCCTACTCGGTGTGGAGACCCCCGATAGGAAACGATCCAGTTTCGGCATGATCACCCACCTGGGGAACAAGCGGTACCTGCTGCTGTCGGCCTTCTCCCGCTTCGGTGCCCATTTCCCCGACGACCTGCTTCACCGAACCGTTGCCCATCAGCACGAAACCAGCTGGCAGGCGGGGGTTGCCGAAGCCGTGGCGGGGTATACAGAGGGACAGGCGGATTCCCGCTGCTTCCCGGTTAAATATCGGTTGGACGGTTAACCTCCCTATTTGTATCTTATAGGGTGTACAACATTCGTGCTGAAGCAGCGGCACGGCACTTCGTATATTTGTTCTACCTGTGTAGAACGCAAGGGAGGAGCAGGTATGGCTGAAAAGAAGTCGGAGCAGAAAGCGTCGACAAAGACAGAGAAACCCAAGCAGAGCAGCGAACAGCGGAAACCATCGCCAGGCGAAAGCGCAGAGGTAAAGACCTCCGGTGCAGCCAAGACGAAGACGAGCGCTAAGAAAACCACCCGGCAGGTGAGCAAGACACCCAAGCGAGCCGGCAGCGGTGCGATCGGCAAAGCCGCTCAGGAGCTGGGCGAAGGGCTGCAGAGGAAAATAAACGAGGACATCACTCCTGCTGTAGAACGCGCCAAGCAGACCGTTTCTGAGACAACCAAGAAGGTGCGTCCGGCGGCCGAGAAGGCCCGGAAGGGATTAGCTGAAACGGGCAGGAAGGTCGGGGAAGAACTGGGTCCGGCCGCTGAGAAGGCGGGCAAAGGGCTGAGCGCGATATTCAAGTCCACCGCCCGGGCTACGCGCAAATCCGCCCGTATTCTCGGGATCAAGGCCAGTATAACCGCGGAGATGCGCAAGCGGCAGAAACTCCTGGCCGAGCTCGGAGAGCGCTATTTCCAGGCACAGAAGAAAAAGACCCCCTCGAAGAGCGATCAGGATGCTCTGAATGAGCTGGTCGGGGACATAAAACAGGTAGACGCCGAGATCCATACTCTGGAAATCAAAGCAAAGTCCGTCCGGGAGTCCAGCTGAGCTCGAATTATCTCAGGGTTTGACGTAGTAGGGACCGGAGGTCACCCCAAGGTTTCGGTTGCCCACAACGCCGTATACCTTGAAGCTGAATCCCTCCCGCAGGGCCGGTTGGGAGTTGGTGATGGCCGCCAGGGTGAGGGGTTTTTCAGCAATCGGATAAGAGGCGATATATCGCCCGCTACCGTCGGTCACCGACAGCTGGTAGCTTCCCGCTTCACCGGCAACACGAATCTCCCCGCCCGCCACGGACACCTTGGGCAGATATCTGCTCGCCTCCTTGGAAGAGATCGTCTGGAGGCGGATCGTCTGTTCCGCGGAATCCCCGCCGACATCGCGCAGGAGAATGCGGTACTCTCCGGCGGGAAAAGCAGCGCCGTCGGGCATTTTCAGACTATTGCTGCCGATCCAAATTTCCTCATCCGTTCCCGACTGTGCCCATCTCTCCCCGTCCAAACGCCAGAAAAGCTCCTGTTGATCATTGATCAGATACAGATCTTCGATATCCTCGAAGCCGTCCGGATCGTTGGGTTTCACGAAAAGGCTGAGGGATTGATAGGTGAGATCCTGTTCCAGGTCCTCGACCATGTTCAGTTGCCAAAATACCCGCATGATTTCCGGAGGTTCCCCCGTGCAGGATAACAGGAGGGCAAGGAATAACCAGGGGATCAGGATACGAAAAGCCGTTGCTCCACACCGGGATGAATCTCGAGTATTTCGATGATTGCCTTGGTAGCCAATCGCCATTGTTCTTACAGGACCCGTCCGTTGTCCCGCAGTCGCTTTTCCAAATACTCCCGCTCCAGCCCGAGCGTGTCGACAAGCTCGATCACCGCTGCCGGGACACAAGATTCTGCTCGGCGTACAGAAAGCTCAATGCCTTCTCCGCGATGCAGTCAACCTTCAAGGCGTTCATCATGATCGCTCTGGGTTCCTCCACCTCGAGGTAGCGTTCTTTCATGTACCGGTAGAGTTCGGATTTCTCCGTAGTACCCCGGAGCAGTGCCAGTTCACTACGCAGCGGCTCCAAGTCCCCGGCGGCGGCCTTTTCCCCAAGGGGTTTGAGGATCAGATACGTATACTCCTTAGCCGGCAGGTAGTGGTGGGTATCACAGCGGGTACAGTAGTTGGGTTCCCGGGGGTCTGTTTTTTGCTGATCTCCCCCCACAATGATCAGCGGATCGAAGTACAGTGCCGGGCACTCCTGTCCGTCCACCAGGTAGTAGCGGTAGGTATTGAGGGAGTCCTCCAGACACTCGGCATGCTCGCAGTAGGCGGTGAGGGGAAAGATATCGGTGGCCGTTTCCAGCAGCAGCCGGGCGGTGGCGTTGAAGATCTCCCTGCGGAAGTTGAGGATCAGGGAGGGAAAGATGAACACCGTGCCCCGCTTACGCGAGTCGTTCTCTACAACGTAGGCCAGCCGCTCCTCGTAGAAGGCCGCTTCATCGATGATCCAGGTACCTACCTCCGGGTGACCGGCAATCACCGCCTCCAGTTCGAAGGAATCCCGGATATCCGCCGTGTACCGGCCGCAGCGTTCATAGCCGTTGCGGTAGGGCAGGGCGTCGGCCGGATAGTCGGGAAAGCGTTCTCTGTCCAGCAGCGAGCGGATGAAGAACACCTTGCGGCGATCCGCGCCGGAGGCTGTGGTCATCTCCCGGATCGACCCGGTCTTCCGCTGGGCCACCTGGGAGTCCCGCCACACCCGGGCGCTGTATTCGGTTTTTCCCGAGCCCATGGGACCGATCACCAGAATCCTGCGGCCGGGGCGTTTGAAGTCGAAATGATTGAAGGCGCTGTGGAAGCGAATATCGGGGAAGCCGAGGCTCTTCAGCAACTGGGTTTCCTGCTCCATGGCTACAAGGTACCCTAGGACGGCGAGTGCGGCAAGCAGGTGAATTCCCGGCAGCGGCCGGAGCTGACTGAAAAAAACCATCTTGTCTTTCTTGTCCTAGTATTGTAAAAATATACAGTTTGATATTATAAACATGCAGGATGACAATTATGGAGCGATCCGTACGCCTTGCCCGATTGCGGCACATCATTGAGACCAGAAAGATCAAAAGCCAGGAGGTGCTGCTGAACTTCCTCTCGGAAGAGGGCTTCAAAGTCACCCAGGCAACCCTGTCCCGGGATCTCAAATACCTCAAGGTGGGCAAGATTCCCGACGGAAGGGGCGGGTATATCTATACCTTCAGCGATTCGGCCAGCAAAGTGGGATCGGACAAGAGCCTGGTGGAAGATTTCCGCCGGGGCTTCATCTCCATTGAGTTCTCGGGCGCTCAGGGTGTGGTCAAGACCCTGCCGGGGCACGCCTCCACCGTGGCCTTCGCCATCGACAACTTAAACATCAAGGAGGTGCTGGGAACCATCGCCGGGGACGATACCATCCTGCTCATACCCCGGGACGGGGTGTCCCGGAAGCAGATGTTCAAAGCCATGCAGGAGCGCATCCCCGGACTGGAAGAGGAGACGGGATGAAGGCGGCTGTTTTAGGAACCACCGGTTACACCGGAATGCTTCTGGCGCGCCTGCTGGTCGACCATCCCGAGGTCGATCAGATCCTGCCCGTATCTTCTTCCAAAGCGGGCCGCCGGCTCTCCGAGGTGGATCCGGGCTTTAAAGATCCGGGCCAAAAGATTGCAGACGCCGGAACCCTGCTCGACCTGGAAACCGTGCAGGAGCAGGATCCGGAGGTGGTTTTTTCCGCTCTGCCCCACCTGGAATCCGCCCGTCTCTGCGCCCCATTTCTCGGCAAATCTCTGGTTATCGATCTGTCCGCCGATTTTCGCATGAAGGATCAGCAAGCTTTTCAGGGATCCTACGGCACCCCTCCCCCTATGCCGGATCTGCTGGAACGGGCGGTCTACGGATTGCCCGAGTGGCGTGCGGAAGCCATCCGCAGCGCCGAGCTGATCGCCAACCCGGGCTGCTATCCCACCTCGGTGCTGCTGCCCCTGCTGCCGATCGCCCGGGAGGGCTTGATCGGAGGGCAGATCCAGGTTTGCTCGATCTCCGGTATAACCGGGGCGGGGCGAAAGCTCAAAGCCGAGTACCTGTTCAGCGAACGAAGCGAAAACGCCTGTGCCTACGCTCCGGGAAAGAGCCATCGCCACGTTTCGGAGATGGAGGAGCAGCTCGGAACCGAGGCGCCGGAAGCCTCGATCCTGTTCGTGCCCCACCTGGCGCCCCTGCGCAAGGGGATGTGCTCCACGATCATGGTGCCCCTGTCCCGAGGGGTGGGGGAGGCGGAAATTTCGTCGATCTTCGAGACCGCCTACCGCCGGGCGCCCTGCATCGGCCTGAGGGGCGCCACCATTCCCCAGACCGCCGAGGTGCGCGGATCGAACCGCTGTGACATCGGCTGGTGCATCGAAGACCGGACCCTGCTTCTGTTCTCGGCTCTCGATAATCTGATGAAGGGAGCTTCCGGTCAGGCGGTCCAGAACATGAATATCCGGATGGGATTCCCCGAGACCAGCGGTCTGTCTCTGTCCGGAGAGATCTGAAGAGCGCAAGGTGCCCGTGAGCGATACGAAATTGAACAAACCGGTGATCACCATCAAGATCGGCGGCAAGAGCGCGGAGGACAGCCGGCAGCTTGGCCCCCTGGCTGCGGATCTCAAGGATCTGATGGCGGATCACCGCCCGCTGATCGTACACGGCGGGGGAGCGGAAGTGAGCCGTATCAGCGAGCAGCTCGGCTTCGAGCCCCGTTTCCACGACGGCGTCCGCATCACCCTGAGCCAAGAGATGGACGTGGTGGAGATGATTCTCTCCGGCAAGGTGAACAAACGCCTGGTTCGCCTGTTTCAATCCGCGGGCCTGCCCGCGGTGGGGCTGTGCGGCGCCGATGGCGGGACCTTCAGGGGGCGCACTCTTGGAAAGGTCGAAGGCCGGGAAACCCGCACGGGAAAGGTAACCGAGGTCGACCCGAACCTGCTGACCACGCTGTTCTCAGCCGGTTTCCTCCCGGTTCTTTCCTCCACCTCGATGGACGGCAAAGGCCTGGGGGTCAATATCAATGCGGACAGCGTGGCCTTCGAGGTTGCCTGTGCTCTGCAAAGTCAGAGCCTGGTCTTCATCTCCGACATCCCCGGCGTGTTGAAGGAAGGCCAGGTGCTGGGGAGCCTGAACCGGGATCAGGTGCGAAAAGAGATCGCCTGCGGTACGATCAGCGGCGGCATGATTCCCAAAGCCACTTCGGCTGTGGAAGCCCTGAAGCACGGTGTCGGTCGGGTGATTATCGGCCAGTACTGCGGCCGGGGATCGCTGCAGGCTCTGCTGGACGGCGGAATGGGCACCTGTTTTCATCTGTAGTCTAGTGAGCCAGATACGGGCCAAGGAGCAATCGTTATGAGCAAAGATACGGCACTGATCAAAGAACATCCCCTTCCCAACTGTTTCTCCCCGGAGCTGCTGATGATCAGCAGGGGTGAAGGGGTATGGCTGGAGGACGCCTCCGGGCGACGCTACCTGGATTTCACAGGCGGGATCGCGGTCAACGCCCTGGGTTACGGCAGGGAGGATCTGGCCGAAATCGCCGGCCGCCAGATGAAACAGCTGATTCATATCTCCAACCTGTACATCACCGAGCCGGCGTTGGAGCTGGCCAACAAGATGATAGCCCGTGGCTTGGGTGAGGCGGAGCAGTCTTCGGGCGCCAACAGAATCGGGGCCGTGCAGTTTCTAAACAGCGGTTCGGAGGCCAATGAAACGGCTCTGAAGTACGCCCGTCTCTACGCCCATCGCAAGAAGGGGGAGGGGCACCATAAGCTGCTGAGCTTCAGCGGCAGTTTTCACGGCCGCACCATGGGCGCCCTCTCGGTTACCCCCAATGCGAAGTACCAGACTCCCTTTCTGCCCCTGATTCCCGGTGTCGAGGTGGGGCAGTACAACGACGTGGATGCTCTGGCGAAGACGCTGGATGGCACCTTCGCCGGTGTGATCGTTGAGGTGATCCAGGGCGAGGGAGGGCTGGCCGGGATGAGCCGGGAGTTCGCCGCCGCCCTCAACCGTCTGTGTCGAAAGCACGAGGTGATCCTGATCGCCGATGAGGTGCAGACCGGCCTGAGCCGCACCGGAAGTTTCTACGCCTCAGAGGGAATCGGTTTGGAACCGGACATGATCACCCTGGCCAAACCCCTGGCCGCCGGCCTTCCCCTATCCGCTGCGCTGATTCCGGAGAAGATCAACTCCCTGCTCCACGTGGGCGACCACGGAACCACCTTCGGCGGCGGGCCGGTCACCACGGCGGTGGCCTCCAAGGTCTGGGACATCCTCTCCGATACGCAGTTCATTGCCCGAATCCGGGATAGAGGAGGCGACCTGGCTGAAAAGCTGGCGGGGCTGGCCGAGAAATATGAGTTTCTCGGCGGTGTACGCGGCCGCGGCCTGCTTCTAGGCGTCGAGGTCTTACAGGAGAGGCTTGCCCGGGGTTCCGACACCACGGCGATCATGCCCGCCCTGTTGGCCGCTTTTCGAGAGGAGGGTCTGTTGATCCTGCGCTCCGGCGTGAATATTCTGCGCATCGCTCCGCCGCTGATCATCGAGCCTGAGGAGATCGAGGCGGGAGTCACCATCATGGCCCGGGTTTTCGACAAAATCGCAACCGGGGCGCTCAAACTCGAAAATGAGTAGCAAGGAGGAGAAGAAGATGGCTGAAATCAAGAAGATCGTACTCGCCTATTCGGGAGGGCTGGATACCTCGATCATCATTCCCTGGCTGCGGGAGCATTACCCCGGCGCCGAGGTGATCGCCATGTGCGCCAATGTCGGTCAGGAGGACGATCTATCCGGTCTGGAGAACAAGGCCAAGGCCTCGGGGGCCTCGAAGCTGCACCTGCTCGATGTCCGGGAGGAGTTCGTCAAGGACTACCTGTTCCGGGTCTTGAGGGCGGGAGCGATCTACGAAGAGAAATATCTGCTGGGTACCTCGATCGCCCGGCCGTTACAGGCCAAGCATCAGGTGGAAGTGGCCCTGAAGGAGGGAGCCGATGCCGTGGCCCACGGGTGCACGGGCAAGGGCAACGACCAGGTCCGCTTCGAGCTGACTTACAAGGCCCTGGCCCCGCACCTCAAGGTGATCGCTCCCTGGCGCATGTGGGATATCCGCTCCCGGGAGGAGGCCATCGATTACGCGAACGCCCATAAGATCGATCTGGGCAAGATCACCAAGCAGAAGATTTACTCCCGGGACGAGAACCTCTGGCACCTCAGCCACGAGGGGGGGGACCTGGAGGATCCCTGGAACCGGCCCAAGGAGGACATGTTCCAGCGCACCAAGAGTCCTCAAGAGGCTCCGGATCGGGAGACCGAGATCAGCGTCGAGTTCGAGAAAGGTTTCCCTGTAGCTGTTAATGGAAAGCGGATGGCCCCACTGGCCCTGGTGGAGGAGCTGAACCGGTTGGGTGCGGAAAACGGCATCGGCCGGGTGGACATGGTGGAGACCCGCCAGGTGGGGATGAAGAGCCGGGGCGTATACGAGACGCCGGGCGGCACGATCCTCCACGCAGGTATCCGGGAGCTGGAACAGATAACCCTGGATGCGGACGCGCTTCACTTCAAGCGCATGCTGGCCATGCGCTACTCCGAGCTGGTCTACTCCGGCAAGTGGTACACCCCGTTGAGGGACAGCCTGGAGGCGTTCATGGAGAAGATCTCCGAGTACACCAGCGGTACGGTGCGCCTGGTTCTGTACAAGGGCAACGTGATCGTGGCCGGCCGCACCTCACCGTACTCCCTCTACCTGCAGGACCTGGCCTCCTTTGGCTCCAGCTCCTACGATCACGCGGATGCAGCCGGCTTTATCAACCTCTTCGGACTGGCCACCGGGGTGGCGGCCATCGTGCACCGGGGCATCGACAAAGACACCGGGCAGACTCCGGAGATCAAGGGTATGGCGGGCTTCCACGAGAAGTAGGGAGGCTCTATCGGTCCTTCACCTGGTAGGTGCTGCGGATCGCCTGAAACAGGCCTTCAATGATCGGGCTCCCCGGCCCGCTGATCTTGGCATCGGCCAGCACATCCCCCCGTTCCCGGGCGAAGACCGTGTACAGCTGCTTCAGGGCATCACTCTTGGTCTCCGCGGCGTAGCAGATCCGCACCAGCCGCCGCATCTCCTCCAGATTCATCACCTTGCGGGTGCCGCCTAGGGTCAGGAAGAAAGCCTTGCCGTTGTCCGATTCCTCGATCGTGACCGCAGCGACGGCCGCCGGGGTCTTCCGGGGTGCGGGCTTGCCTTTCCCGCTTTTGAGCTTCTTCTGCTCCAGTTCCACGATCTCCCGGTTGATCTTGTCCACCTGAACGTTGTGGACCAGGACCTGAGCCTGCTGGATCAGGAAGATCAAACCCTCCTCGTCGATCTGTTTGATCGCCTCGGTCAGTTCCTTTTCCAGCCGTGATCTTTGGGTATCCGATTTCTTCTTCGCCACGTCAAACCTCTCCGGCCAATTGTTTGCACCTGTCACCACACAGTATAGACCATCGGGGATTTTCTTCAAAACATCAAAATTGACTTTGTCGGTGCTCTTGAGTACCATAATTATATATGGATGAGTATGACGAGGCGGACGAGCAAAGCTACAGAAGGTACCGCAAGAGACGTAAGTCCGCCGAAGCCTCCCTGACCTCCGGAATCATCTTCACAGTCGCCTTCGGCATCCTCTGGTCGGTGACCAACATTGTGTGGTTTGTTATTCCGATGCTGTTTGCCGGGGTCATGCCCATGGTCGAGGGAATTCGCCGCCTGGCGGCGGCGCGCTATTCCAAACCTCCGGTGGCACATCAGAAGAAGCCGAGTGTTGCCTCGGTAGAGAAGCAGATCCTGTTAACCGCCAAGGAGGAAAAGGGAGTCGTCACACCGGCGCTGGTTGCTCTGAAGACCGAGCTTTCGATCCAGGAAGCGGAGAAGCGGCTGGACGAGATGGCACAGAACGGTTATACCATGATGCAGATCCGGGAAAACGGCCGCATCGAGTACGAGTTCCCCGAGTTCATGCCTCGTTTGGAGGAGGGAGCGGGGGAGACGGTTTAGGGGCAACTGTTTCGGAGTCTTGT
>Ga0272443_10004323_pt1 | contig 15578 bp, 14 predicted proteins | sample SSMAcet12_FD_193581 | JGI IMG/M metagenome (GOLD analysis project Ga0272443, IMG submission 193581) | Marine sediment archaeal communities from Little Sippewissett salt marsh, Falmouth, MA, United States - SSM-Acet-12 | ecosystem: Environmental > Aquatic > Marine > Wetlands > Sediment ...
TACTTCTGCCGGTCGTACTTGAGAAATATCCGCTTGCCTTTAATTTTATTATTCAGATACTCGACAGCCTTGGCCTGCAGGACGGGATCGGATTTGATGCCCAGCAACCTGATCGTCAATCCATTTGACAGCAATACCTTTTCCGGACTCAGTGCCTCTTTGACGGTAAACAGCTCTTCTCGTTGTGCTCCATTCTCTTTATCAATCCTGGAACCAAAGGAGAGTTTTCTTGGATCAATTTTTTTATCCAGCTTATGAGGATCACGAAACCTATAGGGTAATCCATCGATTGCCACAGTAGGAGAACCGCTCATCCTGTCCAATAGAAACCTGTATTCCGTTCCTTCAAGATCAGGCTGCTTGACGGAAAGTTTGTTCTTAGCGATCTCGATAAATTCGGGATTGATTTCGTAACCAACCGAGTGGCGCCCGAGATTTCTCGCCGCAAGATTAGTTGTCCCGCTACCCATGAACGGATCAAGCACCGTATCACCAGAGAAAGCAAACATCTTGATCAGACGACGGGGAAGCTCTTCGGGAAACATCGCGATATGACCACCCTGTTTAGCACCAGCGAAATTCCAATGGCCCGAGAAGTAGGTATTCCATTCCTCCTTGGTCATTGCAGAACGCTCTTTCTGCTCTTGGGTCGGCTTCGGCGCAGCCCCCTGCTTTTTGAAAATGAGAATGAACTCATAATCAAGCTTCAGGATACCATTACGAGGATAGGGAAAACTGCCCATGATCGAGGCCCCGCCTGTGGTATTAGTTGTCGTTACCTTTTGCCAGATCACCGCGCCCATATAATCGAAACCGATCGTCTCACAGAACCTGATGATCTCCGTCCTGATGGGAATCACTTTGTAGCGGCCATAATAGACCGATCGGGCGAACTGGTCGCCGATATTCACGCACAGACGACACCCCGGATGCAACACCCTTTCGCATTCATTCCAGACAAGATTGAGATTGTTGATGTAGCTTTCATAGCTCTCATTAAAGCCAATCTGGTTTTCAGAACCGTAGTCCTTAAGCTGCCAGTAGGGGGGAGATGTGATGACAAGATGAACCGACCTGTCTGCCAGCAAATGCATCTGCCGGCTGTCGCCTTGTATGATCGTGTGATGGGTCTTCAATTGCGTGATATTTCTAACTCTTTACAAAAAGACAACTAAAAGAAAAAACCTCTTCATCGAAAGCGATGAAATCCTTTATGAAGTATAGAGTTTTTTGATGGATTTTGTCTTGCCTATACCCTATAAATTCTAACATAGACCCACACGCCAACTTTAGCCATATGCCCTTAAGAGCACAATCCCATTCTCATCCTTTTCTGCACAAGCGTATTTTTTCCGACGACATAGGTGTAAACAGCTGCAGGAATATATGTCAGTTGTATTCCCTGACATTCTTTAACTCCCTGCTGGTCGATCGCAGTCACTACCGCCTGGGCCAGATTGTTGGCCACGCAAAAGGAAAGAAGTGACTTCAGTTCCGAAGGGCGCTCGAAATAGCGGTTGCTCCATTTGATTTCAACCGCCCATAAAGGGTTGAACGATCGCTCATCAAGGCCGATATATTCAACATCCTCTCTGGGCCATCGGGCATACCAGAACATTTTTTTATAGCCACAACAAAACACCAAATAAGATCACTCATCCATTTCTGAAGCGTTCCTCCATTTAGCATCGTGATTCCCGGTGCGAACGCGATGCAAGGTGAATGGGCAGATGCCGTGCAGGAGCTCCTCATCACTCCTGACCTTATGCATTTATTTTAACGTGGTGAACAGCTATATTCCTATCCTAAGCGATTTGCCAATCCCCCGACCTTGAACACTGATCATGACCCACGATACTCTACCCGCATCACCATCAGCTTCCGTCTTGAACACCCTCCACAAAGTCTTTGGTTTCAATGCCTTCCGCCCGAATCAGGGGGAGGTTGTACAGGCCATACTTTCCGGCAGGGATGCGTTTGCGGTGATGCCGACTGGCGGGGGAAAGTCGCTGTGTTATCAGCTGCCGGCGGTGGTGATGGAGGGGACGTGTGTGGTGATCAGTCCGTTGATCGCGCTGATGAAGGATCAGGTGGACGGGGCGCGGGTGAACGGGATCAGGGCGGCGTATCTGAACAGTTCGCTCTCTCCTGAGGAGCAGTCGCTGGTGATGGGCGAACTGACGTCGAACAGGCTGGACCTGCTCTATGTGGCGCCGGAGCGGTTTTCGCTGGAGCATTTCCAGACAGTGCTGAAAGAGGTGAAAATCAGTATGGCGGTGATTGACGAGGCGCACTGCATTTCAGAATGGGGGCATGATTTCCGGCCGGACTATCTCTCCCTTTCTGCGCTCGTGGAGCTCTTTCCCGATGTTCCTGTTGCGGCCTTCACGGCGACGGCGACACACAAGGTGCAGGCCGATATTCTCCGGAAGCTTGGTCTGCGCGATCCGTTCGTCGTCCGGGCCTCGTTTGACAGACCGAACCTGACCTACGATGTCCGCTTCAAGGACAATGTTTCAGAGCAGCTTGTCGGGCTCCTGAAGAGCAGCCCCGGCAAAGCGGGGATCATCTACCGGACCAGTCGCAAAAGCGTCAACGAGACGGCTGCCATGCTGCAGGCGAAGGGATTCCGGGCGCTACCGTACCATGCGGGGCTCGGCGATGAGGAGCGAAAAAAAAACCAGGAGACGTTTATCCGCGACGAGGCGGATGTGATCGTGGCAACAGTGGCGTTCGGGATGGGAATCGACAAGTCCAATATCCGCTTCGTGATTCATGCCGACCTGCCGAAAAGCATCGAGAACTACTACCAGGAGACGGGACGTGCAGGACGCGACGGCGAACCGGCACACTGCACGCTCCTCTTTTCACAGGGCGATATTCCCAAGGTCCGCTTCTTCATCGATACGATCATTGACGAAACGGAACGGAACAAAGCGCTCGATGCCCTGCAGCGGGTTGTCTCGTTTGCATCAACGTCAGTCTGCCGCCGCATAACCCTGCTGGACTATTTCGGGGAGAGCTATCCGAAGGAGAACTGCGGATCCTGCGACATCTGCCTCGGCACACGCGAAGTGACTGACTGCACACGGGAGGCGCAGATGCTGCTATCGGCAATTGCCCGAACGGAAGGGCGGTTCGGCGCAACCCATATCATCGATATCGTCATGGGAAGCAAGAACAAAAAGATTCTCGAACTCGGTCACGACCGCCTGAAAACCTACGGGGTAGGCAAAGAGAAGAACAAAAAATTCTGGCGCCATCTGATCGACGAACTGCTGGCTCAGAAGATGATCGCAAAAGCAGAAGGGCTCTACCCGACGCTCTATCTTCTTGAACAGTCTGTGCCGGTCCTGAAAGGCGAAGCGAGGCTGGAGATGGTGAGAGTGATTGAGAAGAAAACCCCGAAACCCTCAAGAACCATGGAGCATGGGGACTATGATCACGAACTCTTTGAACAGCTGAGAACGCTGCGTAAACAGCTGGCCGACGAACAGGATATACCGCCCTACATCGTTTTTTCAGACCGCTCGCTGCGCGACATGGCAGCTCTGCTCCCGAAAGACGACGAGACAATGCTCGAGGTCTCAGGGGTAGGGGAGGTCAAGCTCGAACGCTATGGACGGATCTTCCTCGACTGGATCAGGAGGTATTGCCAACGCCAGCCTGAGCAATCCGAAGCAACCCAATCTTCATAAACTGAACCGCATACTGCAACAGCAGAAGCCTCAGCCATCGCACGCTCTGGAACGGAAGCTGAGCTGCCGAAAAAATAACAGCCCGCCCTGCTTTTCGGGCATTACCCGGCAAACAATACCCTGTTCTCAGTCCGACCGTACCAGAATTGAATCCATTGAGTGTTGCTGCTTATGGATGATCGGTACAGCCTGAAGGGTATGTTCAAAGCAGGACGGACTGCGAGGCTTTCCTCTGAAAATCAGCAAGCGAACGGGCCGGCGCGTCATGTTTGCAGGCTATGCGGAAGGAAGGATGTTTCGGGAAGCTGTTCCCGTAAATTGACACTGCCCGTCGTCTTGCTGAGGAGAGTTCTTTTGATGCTGTGAACAGCACTTTCTTTATTATACAACCACATAATCATATAATCAAATAGTTAAGAAAAAATTACTATAAAGTCTTCTTTCACGAACGATCTTCTGCGGACCGCTCAAACCGGCCGGTTGCCTTTGCCACAACGCAGCACTCTGGCTGCTGCTGCATAATGCAGAAACGTTCTTCGCCCCCGTCGAGACCGAGATACAGGCACCCGTCACAGACCGGGGACTCTTCGATCGTACAGCGGGATACAATCTTTTGCTCAATGTCGAACAGCATGGAGACCTCCTTGTTCATGCCGGGCAACCGGATCGCCCGAAACAGATTATCGTTAACAGCTTACCTCATGGTACAGAGATTCTGACCTATCTCGACCGTATCGGGGATCTGATCTTCGATCTCCTCTCTGGTTCCGATTGTGTAGTCCCAAACAGGCCAACCGAGCGCCTCGCGCTTGGCGTCGAACATCCTGAGTATATCCTCGGATGTTCTGTAAGGATCGGGGTCCCAGTTCATGGCTGCACCAACCATATCTCGCAAATGGCTGGAGGTATACTCCATAAAGCGGTCCGATGCAATCGTGTTATCCTGAACACACGAATAGGTTTCAATCCCCTGCAAAACAAAGGCGTATCGCGCCCCCATAGTCTTTTCCGCCGCCGGGTCGGCAGCAACCATGGCAAGCGGCATCTGCGGATTAGTAACCCCGGCTGCACTGGCCGTATAGGCCATGATCTGGCCGGCACGCGTACTGTCAGTACAGGCTCCGACATGCAGCACCGGAGGAATGTCCTTCGCCTCAACCACCTCGCGCAGTCGTTCCCCGCAGAGCGTCGAAGCATCCGGATGAGCGAGCCCGGCAAAGAGCAGCCCCATACCGGAGCAGCCGTGACAGGTCACCAGCACATCGTTTTTGATCAGCTGCCTGGCGATGATGATCTGATTGCGCTCGAACACCGCACCGCGGATGTTGCCGCAGGAACCGAAATTGGCGATCCCCCGTATCCTGCCGGACTTCACAAGCTCGGCAAGTCCGTACACTTTCTTGTCTGGAACAGAGCCGTTAAAGAGCTTCATCACCTCCTCGATACCAAATCCCATCTCTACCTTTGCCCGAACCTTGGGCACATAAACCCTTTTCGGATCGCGATTTTTGTAATTGTCGATAGCGATATCGAGGATCTGTTCAGCAAGCTCATAGATGGTATCGAGATTCTTCAGATAATAGTCGAGTTCGAGCACGATCGCCCCCTCTTTCCGACCGGAGGAAGATGTGGTGATCACTTTCGTATGGAACTGCCTGGCCACCGGGATCATCCCCGGCAGGACGTCCTGCTGATCAACAATAATCGCCTCGAATGCTCCCGTCGCTACGGCCATCTCGGCGGATGAAGCCATCGCGACGAGGGGAATGCCGAGGTCCCGCTCAATGAACTCACCCCCCGTGCAGCACATGCCATACAGTTTGAGATCCTTCGCACCGGTCTTGCGCACCTTCTCCATAATGCGCGGTGTCCCTACGATGTCGCAGATGGCAAAAGCCACAATGGGAGAGTGTCCGTTGAGGCCGATATTGATACAGTCCCGGGCAACGATACTGCCGAGATTGACGTTCAGTCGCGACCGTCTGGGAATACCATAGACAATATCGGTTGCCAGAGACGTCGAAATAACCGTGGTAATCGCATAGGCGAGAACGGTACGGAGAAACGCCTGCATGTGGCTCTCGAAATCGGAATCCGTACCATGGCTGGTAAGATTATTGGTTTCGAAGCACTCGTGATAAGCGCTTATCGGAATAATGTCAAGTTTTTTCCACAGATCAACGCGTTCTTTCGGGGCGAGCGCCTCCAATGTCCGATGCTCTTTCGGCAGCGACCGCTGCAGATCATCGATGAAGATGTCGGCAACCTCCTCGCAGATCGCTTCAATTGTTTTGCCGTCAGTCTCTACCCCGAGAAGCTTGGCGACGGCATACCCTTTTTCAGGGCACTTCAGAGGGATCGGGGCACTGCCCGACGCGGCGGCCTTGAGCGCAATAAACACCTCCCTGGCATGCGCGCCATGCGCCGAAAGACCTGCAGCAAGACGCCTCAGCGCATTTCCCGCCACCACAAGATGGACATCCTTGCCGCATATGGTCAGAGGCGTCTTTTCTGTAGCCCTGCACGGACCATAGGAACAAAACGCGCAGCATGCCCCGGTAAGGCCGTAACCGCACTGGGGATGCTGATCGGCAAACCGGTCAAAAGTGCTGCAGATAGCGTGTTTGCCCATAAAATCGACCATCTCGGCCACCGCCTTGTTAGCGGTATGACGGATCATCTCCTCTTTACTGTAGTTGAGACGATGCACCAGCCGGATGCGATCTTTGAGCGGCATTCCCGGCTCATAGTCCGGGGCGTTGCGCGAACCGGTAAGTTCGTCTTCATAGGCATACGTGTTCTTGTCGGCCATACTCACACTCCGTTTACTGCATGATGAAAACTCCTGTGCATTATTTCCCGAAGCTCCTGATCAGAGCGATCACATCGATAATCTCCTGTTCCGATAGCGTTGAACCCCATGCCGGCATGTAGCCTCGCACCCCGGTGCTATCGGAAGGGAAGCCATTCTCAACGATATTGTAGAGCTTCGCCCCGCTGTAGCTGTCGAGCGTTTCGGGAGTAAACGGCCGCATCTTCAGATTCAGCATTTTCGCCACACGGCCGTCGCCTGCACCCTCTTTGCCGTGACACATCACACAGGAGTTTCTGTAGATCTCTTCGCCGCTGAAACCTGCGCCTTCAGGACCGTCAAGCGGCTCATGGCGATTCAGCACCCTGATATAGGCCACCGTACTCCTGATCTGATCGGGCAAAAGCTGAAAACCGAACGGTTTCATATGCACGGATTTGCCGTGTGCAATGCCACCCTTGCTGATAAAGTCATAGAGTTCATCATCCGTTCTTGCGTTGAAATAGGTACTGTCGGTAAAATCAGCCGGCCTGGCTGACAAGCTTGCTGCATAGGGGCCTCTGCCGTCACCCTTCTGGCCGTGGCAGACAAAACAATACCCGAGATAGAGCTTGAGCCCCTTGAGCTCATCAGACTCAATAACCGCAGAGGGCGTTTCGGAGGAAGCCGCATTGCCCGGCAGCCCCCCCGGTTCGTTCACTCTGTCGCAGCCATGCAGCAGAGGAAAGAGAGCGAGCAGCAGAACTGCTCTGAGCAAAGGATATCGCATCATGATAATGACAATTAAGATTGCAGAATGGCCCGCTCAGATGATGAGATCGAGTTCCTCATCCTTGAGCGACGAGTAGAGCGAGATAATCTCGTCCCGCATGTCGTTAAACGCTTCGTCCGTCCTGCTCATGCACTCGTGGCGGGGCCGGGGAAGCTGATTGACGAGCATTTTCTTGACGCGCCCGGGATTGATGTCCATAACGCAGATTCTGTCGGAAAGAAAAATCGCTTCGTCGACGTCATGAGTGACAAAAAGGATAGTGGTACCTGTTTTCTCCCATACCTTGAGAATCTGAATCTGCATCTCCTCCTTGGTCAGGGCGTCAAGCGCCTCAAAGGGCTCGTCCATCAGAAGAATCTTCGGATTATTAGCCAGCGCTCTTGCGATCGCGACCCTCTGGCGCATACCAACCGAAATCTCGTGAACGCTCTGATGCTCCGTACCGCTGAGACCAACCGTCGCAAGCTGCTCCATAGCGATCCGCCGTCGCTCCTGTTTATCAATCCCTTTGAGTTCGAGACCTATTTCCACATTTTCGACCACACTTCTCCATGGTAAAAGAGCATACTCCTGAAAGACCATCCCTTTATGAGGCCCCGGTCCATGCTCCTCCCGGCCGTCAAGTTCGACCGAGCCGGTGGTCTGATCGATCAGACCGGCCACGATCTGCAGTGTTACCGACTTCCCGCATCCCGTCGGACCGAGAATACAGACGAACTCCCCCTCAACAATATTGAGGTTGACATTTTCAAGCACCAGAACATCCTTGCCATCTTTCGAAAAGACCTTTGAAACACTCTTCAGCTCAAGGAGCGTTGTAGGGTTATTTGCATTGCTTTCCATGCACACGCCTCCGGTTGTGTTGCTCATGGTTAATAAAATCCAGCTTAAAAATCGGCAGCACAGTTCACCTTGCCGGCCCCTGCTTTCACCTCGTCCATAACAGCCTCGCGCAGTTCAATAAAACGGTGATGAAATGCAGGTTCAAGGGCCGCCTTACCGAACCTCGGGCGAGGCAGATTGTTGGCAAAAACCTTAGAAATCCGCCCAGCCTTGTTCATGACAACGATCCTGTCGCTCAATTTGACCGCCTCGTCGAGCTCCGATGTCACAAAGATGATCGTGTTGTGCTCCTGCTCCCATATCCTGGTAATCTCGGAGTGCAGTGTCAGCTTTGTTTTGGAATCAAGCGCGTTGAAGGGGCCATCCATGAGCAGGATTCTGGGTTTTGTCACCAGAATCATCGCAAGCGATGCCCTCCGTTTCATACCTCCCGACAGTTCAACAGGATATTTGTTGACAGCGTAGGTCAACCCCACCATGTCGATATACTTCATGGCACGCTCCCGTATCTGCGGGGTTCTTTTTCCCAGCTGAAATTCAAGGCCAAGTTCCACATTCTGCAGGACGGTTCTCCAGGGCAGCAGGGCATACTCCTGAAAAATCATCCCCCGGTCAACCCCTGGTCCCATGACCGGTTTTCCTCCGACAAGAATCTCTCCTGAAGAAGGAGTTTCGAAACCTGCGATCATTTTCAAAAGGGTTGACTTCCCACTCCCCGTCGGACCGACGATGACAAGGAATTCGTTTTCAGCGATATCGAGCGTACAGTTGCTGACCGCTTCGACCCTGCCACTTCCTTTCAGAAACGATTTCGTCACGCCCTTGAGCGATATCTGTGCTGAGGGCGTACTGCTCCTGAGCGTTCCGTTCTTGTTGTCCACCATACCCATCTCCCGGATTTTCAGATTTTCCATGCAAACCTGCTGATAAGCCAGCGATTGGCCGAATCGAGCAGATAACCGATCAGGCCGATAATGAAAATAGTTGCCATCAGTTCGTCGTACCTGAACCGGTCTCTGGTATCGAGAATGAAATACCCCAGTCCGTCAGGAACGCCAAGCATCTCTGCAGGCACGAGAATGATCCAGCTCACGCCTACGGCCAGTCGCAGTCCGGTCAGCATGTCGGGAATAGCTGCAGGAATAATGATTTTGGTCAGAATCCCACGGTCTTTAGCTCCCATGGTTTTAGCCATATTGAGCCACAACGGGCTGACCCTTCCCGCTCCGTGCACCGTATTGAGAATAAGCGGCCATATCGCCACAAGCCAGAGCAGAAAGGTCACTGAAAGATCTCCCACGCCGAAAATGATGATCGCGATAGGCATCCACGCCAAGGGAGAGATCATTCGCATGAACTGGAAAGGAACGTAGGTCAGCTGTTCGAGCCGTTTGAAATATCCGACAAGTACACCGACAGGCAGCGCAACGACAACCGCCAGACTGAGACTGATCAGCACACGCCGAAGGCTCGGCAGGGCGTGGTGCACGATATCGCCGTTTTTCCCCATTTCTATGAGCGCAAGCAGGGCTGCGAGAGGAGAAAACGCGTCACTGAAATTTTCACCGAACACTTTCATCCAGCTTGCTGTCTGCCAGGCAAGCAGAAATAGCACGATGCCAAGGACATAAAAGAGACGTTCCGAAACAAATGAAACCCCCTTACCCACCCCTGACGTTTTTTTTGGTTCTGGACTACCCATATCGTATTTCCTTTTAAATCTTGACGAAATGCGGACAACGCAGGCCCGTCGAACCCCTGCACTCCGGCAGGAGGTCATCATCCGGGCAGGAAGCACTCTTGCCCGCCAGTTACGCTGATCGAGGCCGCAAAGAGGCGATCCTCAAGAGAGAAGAACCCTTTTCGTGCGCCCTAGATGGCTATAATTTCTTCCCTGACGAACGGGTTTGCCGGATCGACACCGGCAAACTGAGCAAGACCGCCAAGCGATGCCGCAGCCTCCTCAACGCCGGCGGTATACATCAGCTCGCGGTGGACCGTGACAGGATCAAGCGACGCAAGGAAACTCAAGTCCCCTTCCATTCTGGTCTTCTTCATCATCTCGATCATATGGAGGGTCGCAGATTCAAACTGATAGGGATTGTAGGAAAGTCTTTGGGTGTGCCATTCAGGATGCTGAATAGCGCCTGTCCCGCCATTGGCGCCGTAAGACTCGTCATCGTATTTCATCATCGCACGTTTGACGATCTTTTCAGGAAGGGGTAGATAGCGCGCGCCATCCTTTGAGAGAATATGAGCTGCCTCCTCAACATTGTTCAGCGCCCAGAGTTCAGCCTTGACAAGAGCCTGAATCACGTTATGAGACCACTGGCGATCGGCAAGATCCTTTTCGTTCATTACCGCAACACAGCAGGGATGGTTTTTCCACACATCTCCCGTGAAACGAACGATTTTCCCTTCGGCAAGAATCTCTCCGGCAGCGTTGAACGGTTCGGCAACAATGTAGCCGTCAATCGCTCCTGATGCCATGGCTGTCGGCATATCGGGAGGAGCCATCACGAACAGGTTGAGCTGGTTTTTTGCAAGCGGAGCGTTTTTATCCTGTATGACAGGCTCAATACCGTATTCACGAGCGATCATCTGTATAATAATGTTGTGCATGGAATACCAGTAGGGAATGGCAATCTGCTTCCCTCCAAGGTCGGCGTAGGAATCGATGCCGCTGTTCTTACCCACCGTAATCGCTGAACCGTTGATATGGTCCCATGCTACCACCTTGACAGGGAAGCCCTTGCTGTAGCGCATATATACCGGTATAGGCGCCAGAAGATGCGTCAGATTAAACCTGCCGGCCATAAAGGCTTCAGCCATTGGCGCCCATCCTCGAATCAGCACAGGTTTTTCTGACGCAATTCCCATCTCTTTGTAAAATCCGAGCTCATGGGCAAGAATGATCGGAGTCGCATCGGTTATTGGCAGATAGCAGCTTTTCAGCGTTTTTCCTCCGGAGGAAACCTGGCTTCCGCCCTCTTCATTCGATGAGCACCCCTGAAGCAGCGGATAACCGGACATCAACGCGCCAAAGCCCAGAGCGGAGTTTCTGAGAAACATCCTTCTCGATAATCCTGAAGCATCCTCTTTCATGCAAACCTCCTGTTTTACATTTTCAAAGCAATAATCCTGCCTTATGCTCTCTCTGTCAGACGCCAGCCCTTTTCCCTGGCAGGGTGAATACTGACTGCCGCGGGGAAGATTAACAATTGTTAATTATCTTGACAAAAAAAACAGCCACGTATTCACCAATATGACCTCCTCACCTAAAAAGACAGTGTTGTCACTTATTGAAGGAAACCATATCGAAGCGAAACGGGCAGTTGCGGAAAGCCATAAACAACCGGGGGGACCAGATACACTTATAATGAATTTAACAATTGTTAATACTTCCCGCAAAAAAAAACACCATCTCTTCACTTTTCGGCTTTAATCCGTTCAATAACTTCCCTTACCGTACCCAGCATCTCGTCGCAGCTCTCATAGAGTGCGCATCCGCTAAAATCAGCGTCGATTGCCTTAAAATCAAAAGGAATGACACCCCATAGTGAATCGGGGCCGAGTCGTTCAGCAATAGTACTTACCTGCTCTTCTGAATGCACTTTGTTGATCAGATATCCTACATTCCCGATGTTCATCTGCCGGGCAAGAAGACTGATCTTTTCAGCGGTCTTTATGGAGCGCAAACCCGGTTCGACAACGATAACGAGCGCCCCTACCGATTCTGCTGTTCCTCTGGTCAGGTGCTCGAACCCTGCTTCCATATCCAGAACGACCCACTCGTCACGCTCGACCATAAGATGGCGAAGAAACGATCTGAGCAATGCATTTTCAGGACAGTAACACCCTCCACGCGCCTCTTTCAGATCACCGGTAACCATCAATCTCATACCGTTGACTTCGATCGAAAACCTGTCGATCAGATCGTCGACCCTGGGGTTCAGCACAAAATACCCTCCCATGCTTCCAGGCTTTGAACCTGTCCGCTCTTCAACAAGCGCCTTTTTTTCAATCAGAGGCTCAATTCGACCATCTTTATCCGCATCATACCCTAATGCCTCGGCAAGGTTACCATTGGGGTCTGCGTCGATAGCCAGAACACGTTTTCCCTGCTCAGCAAGCTCCCTGGCAAGAAGCGAACTGAGCGTGGTCTTTCCGACCCCGCCTTTACCGGTAATCGCTATTTTCATGATGCAGAGTTATTGATTACAAATAACAGCTTTGCTCGTCCATGAGCAGCAGGAGTGAGCTGAACAGGGTGTCGATCCTCAGGAAAAACACCCTGCATAACAATATCATCAGAGGAACAGCTGAATATCGGCATCAGCTGCATATTCAAGAAACATGGCTGCACCACCGTACTCAACACCGTCGATGAAGTCATCCTTCGTAAAGCCGAAGACATCCATGGTCATCTGGCAGGCAACGAACTTGACGCCGACATCCTGACACATCTCGCGCAGTTCCTCAACGGTTGCAACCCCTTTGTTTTTGAAGGTCTCTTTCATGAGGCTTGTCGCCATCGTATCGAAGCCGGGAACGTTGCCGGAAATGAAATTGGGAATACTCCAGTTGATGTTCTGAAAATCCTTGCTCCCAAAAGGCATTTTCATCGGCATCGCGGGATTGCTGTGAGGCGAAACCTTGGCGTCGATCTTCTTGTTGAGCAGAGGCAGGCCGTAAAAGGTAAAAAAGATCATCACGTCCATATCCATTGCTGCAGCGGCCGATCCCAGGATAAAGGGAGGATAGGCCCAGTCAAGCGTCCCGCGTGACGCGATCAGCGCCACTTTTTTCTGAGCTTCGCTCATAATGGTTCTCGGTTTGGTTTCTGAAGAAAGAATTATTTCTGCTCACCACTTGCACGGATGTTGCCGGATAACCAGCAAGACATGGAGGAAAACAAAGCAGAACTATATAACTATGTAATTATATATAATAAAAAAAGAGCTTCTTACCTCCAAGCAATGGAGCGTACTTTTTTATGAGTTGGAGCGATTTTCTTCAGGACGCAGTTCAGTGCTGAGCGATAAAGACGCCGCTGACCGCCACCAGCAAAACGAGAATCTGCAGGATGCTGATCACCGTGTAGGCGTAGTCCCGTTTCTTCAGAAAGGCAAGAGAGGCGATTGCCAGACAGGCTACAGGCGTGAGGGTCAGAAGCCCGATCGCTGCAAGACTGAGCATGTCGGCATCGGGAAGGTGTTTCGCCCATGCCCAGCCATAGGACGCCAGCCCTTTTGCGACCAGTGCATCGGAACTGAGGTGCCAGTTGGCGGCAATGTCGTGCACAGAAACGGATAAGGGCATCAGATGCAGGACATAGAGCAGATAGGCGATAATACTTGCCGCAAGCCCGCCAATCGAAACCTTTTCAAGCACGCCCGCATAGGAGCGTTCAACATCGGCCCCAAACGCCTCTTTCCTGTTTTCCATAGATCAGACCCCCAGTCCTTTTAAAAGTGAGCGCACACCAGCCAGCACAAGGATTGAAATGACGACAATGCGTATTGATTTGGGATGAAACTTCGGCAAGAGCCATGCCCCGATGCGCGAGCCGGCCATCATTCCCACAACAGCGGGAATAGCGATAAGCGGCAGCACGGCCCCTTTCAGCAGGTAGACCCAGACCGCTGCAGAACCGTTGATCGAAAGCACCAGCCCGCTGGTACCGACGGCAACCTTCAACGGAACCCCCATAAGAAGATTGAACACCGGCACGTTAGCGAATCCCGCTCCCAGGCCAAACATCCCGCCGATAAATCCAATAAAGATAAAGAGGATGCTTCCAATTGCCGTACGGTGGATATTCCAGGCAACATCCTTCTGAAGCGAAGCATCGTAATAGAGCCCGGAAATTTGCAGCATCTGAGAAAAGCAGTCCGGCTCGGTCTCTTCAGGGACCGCCGATCGCTTCGACATGATCATCAGCACGGCAATACCGATAATGACCACGCCGAGAGCAAACTGCACGAGCGATGAGGGCAGTGCCAGACCGACAACGGCACCGAAAATGGAACTGACCGAACCGAGCAGGGCCATCGGCAGACCCAGGCGGAGATTGGCAAGACTGCTTCTGAGCAGGGGAGTCCCTGCCGAAAGCGCCCCTGAAAGGGCCACAAGAAGCCCTGCCGCTCGAACATAATCGATGTGAAAAGGGAAAAATCCGCTGACAATCGGGACAAACAGAACACCGCCGCCGACACCGGCTATAACGGCGATAATGCCCAGAAAAAACGAAAAGACAAACAGAACACTCACCCAGACCCACCAGGCAACTTCTCCGCCGGGAAGCTGCCCGGCTGCAAACGACAGGTCAGGCATGAGAAGAACAGCCAGCGAAATGACGGTCATGAGAACAATCTTACTCCCTTTCTTCTCAATGATATGCTGCATGGGCAGGATGGATGATGATTGTTTAAACGGTTGAACAAGGTGGCCCGAGACGGGCAGGCACGGGGGCCTGCCCCTACGAGCCTTTTCCAATATAATAGGTCTCGTCGGCAGGACGCAACGGGCGGTTGAGCCACATCGGCCGGCGAAGCCCTCCCGGACCGGGAGCCGGACGGGTCATGGCAAGCCACTCTTTGTAAATCTCGAACGAACGGTCGGTATCGACAAAGACATCGCCGTACTGATCGTCAGCATGCGCTTTTTCGATGCGGACCTTCTGATGCCAGCAGTGCATCCCGCTGATGGGATCCGGGTGTACCGGAAAGGTGATGTTCTGATGCACGCCGCCGTCCGACCAGAATATACGTCCGGAATCGGGATCGGGACTCTCAAACGGCTCGACACTCTCTTTGACCCGCATGCGCCACTTGCCCTTCTCCTCCCGGTTGATCGAGACGAGGTTGGTTGCCCAGCGGTTGCCTTTAGCGTCCTGATCGCGGCGCCACCTGCCGATATGATGAGAGCAGGCTACCACGCCGGGACGGATGGATTCGGTGACCCAGGCCCGGTTCACATGATACCCGATATCGGTGTTCACCCTGACCAGATCAGCATTTTCAATCCCCATGGCGGCAGCGTCGTCTGCATTGATCCAAAGCGGATTGCGATGCGCAATCTCTGCAAGCCACTTGGCGTTACCGGAACGGGAATGGATCAGGACCGGCAGACGGAAGGTCGGAATCAGAGCAAACTCATTATTCGAGCGGTCGATCGTTTCCGGATGCACATGGCTTTTGATATAGGAGGGAAGCCTGTGCTCGGGCCACTTCCAGTCGACCATTGTCTGCGAATAGAGCTCCTGCTTCCTCGAAGGAGTCGGAAAACCGACACAGTTCTCTCCGCGCACCTGGATACCGACAGGTTTACCGTCGCGGTAGATGGTTCTGGAGGACCCGTCAAGGTTTGCACCTGCGATATCAACCGGAGTCTCATGCACATTGTAGACATCGGTTTCGATCTCGAAAGCGCCATACTTTTTCATGTAGGC
>Ga0272443_10004324_pt1 | contig 15573 bp, 11 predicted proteins | sample SSMAcet12_FD_193581 | JGI IMG/M metagenome (GOLD analysis project Ga0272443, IMG submission 193581) | Marine sediment archaeal communities from Little Sippewissett salt marsh, Falmouth, MA, United States - SSM-Acet-12 | ecosystem: Environmental > Aquatic > Marine > Wetlands > Sediment ...
TAGGTCGATGGTCTGACCTGCCTTGAGGCGGTCGATGGCGTTGCGGTATGTCTGGGTGACCGTGCGGACGGTCTCGGCCGCATCCAACTGGCCCTCGATACGCAGGCCTGAAATGCCTAACGAAAGCATCCGCGCGAGGCTCGGAAGCACGCAGACGTCGGACGGTGTAAACACATGGTTCCGGCAGCGGCGGTCGCATTCCAATGGATGGCTCTGCGCTTGCGCGTCCTCCAGGGCATAGGCCCCTTGGCGGCAGCGCATCGAGCAGAGATCCTGGGGATTCTCGCCGGCGGCGCTGGCCAGCACGCAATGCTCCAGCAGCATGCCACAGACTGGGCCCTGTCCAATCACCTCGATGGGCATACGTGCCCCGTCAGAGAATTGCGCCAGTTGCGCGAATGTCAGTTCGACCGAGGCCGTGATGCGACTCGCTCCCAGCGTCGACAGCTCATCGGCGGCCACCGAGTTGATGACGTTCAACGGAAGGTCGGTGAGAATGTCCCGATACCGGTGATCCCGCGCCAGTTGCAGGCCGCCTAGATTGGACACGCCGATCGTGACGTGTCCGATCGCGGCCAACTGAGACAGACGCTGCCGCCACTCATGCATGTCGCGTTCGTCGCAGATATGAGGCATCATCATGCCCAGCCGCGTCCCACGCTTTGCGGCTGTGCAGGCGAATTCCACCAGCGATGACACTGACACGACGCCGCCATGCACGTGGAAGCCGTCGCCAAAGAAATAGATCGCATCAGCGCCGGCTTCCAGCGCCGCTTCGGCGCCGGCCCGGTTCGAGACGTGCACGATCAACTCCACATCTTTCCGAACCGAACTGGAATCGGCATCGCGGCCGGTCGTCAGGATCGGTGCCGGCGCGGCGTGGCTGAAGAAGCGCGGCTCGCGCTTGCCGGAAATGTCAACACCTTCACGGCCCGGATTGCCGAAACTGTGGGCGGTGGTCAGTTCGCGCACCCTCTGAGAGAACAATGTCTGCATGTCCTTGACATTGGTCGCGTAGCTGACGGGGTCTTCGAAGTAGGTGTCGATCGCCCGGCGGTAGAGGGCAACCACCGGGGCCAGGAATTCGGCGGTACGCATCCGGCCCTCGATCTTCAGCGATGCGATGTCGTTTTGCACGAGCGCAGGGACGTGCGGCAACATGCACATGTCCTTGCGAGCGAGCAGATAGCCTTCCCGTTCCTCGGGCAGTTCGGCCTTACCCCGGCGCAGGGCGAGCTTCCAGTTCCATCGGCACGGTTTCATGCACCGGCCGCAGTTCGAGCTTTCGCCAAACAGGATACCGCTCAGATAGCACTGCGAACTCTGGGAGATGCACATATCGCCATGCACGAAGCACTCCATCTCCAGGCCGGATTGCTCGCTGATGCGACGGATCTCGTGCAGCGGGATGTCACGCGACGGGATGATCCGAGCAAACCCCATCATCTTCAGCGCCAGTGCCGTTTCGACATTATGCACATTCATCATGGTGCTGGCATGGAGTGGAATCTGTACGCAGATCTCCCGGGCCAGCGATGCCACCGCCAGATCCTGAACGATGATCGCGTCCGGATTCACACTCCCCAGCATGGCCAGCGTCTCGCGCACCTGCTTCATCTGCGCATCGAGCACCAGACTGTTCAAAGTGAAGTACAGCTCCTTGCCCTGTTCATGCGCCAGTGCGATCGCCTGGCCGATTTCCGATTCGGTCAGGTTGTAGCTGGCGCGATGTTGCCTCATGTTGAGCGTCTTGCCACTGACGTAAACGGCATCGGCGCCGGCTTCGATCACCTTTTCGATCGCATCCAAGGTACCGGCCGGGGCCAGAATTTCCGGTTTTCTGTCAAAGTTCATGCTACTGTTCCTCTGTCTCACGCTGCGTGTGCAGCACGCAGAAAGTCATCTACTAGGCACGCCAAACTGTCTTCGTCACCGCGAAAAAAGTGGTCCGCGTCATCAAGAACCAGAACCTGCGCCGCTGGGCCAACGGTCTGACGATAGCTCCCCAACTTGTCCTCAGAATACAGGAAATCGTTCTTCCCGACCAGATGCAAACTTGGCATCGCGCAACCGGCCATGAACTCGAAAGACACCTTGCCCAGAGGCGGAGCCAGAGCGACCATTTTGGAAACCCCGCCGGCCTGCTGGGCAAACATCATGCCGGTGGCGGCGCCGAAGGAGTATCCGACGACACAGAGATCGAGGTCGAGCGATTCTGTGGCTGACCGCAGGGCGTGAGCGGCCGAGGCGACGTCCGCCACAGCATCGGCGTAATCCCGAGACTCCTCGACGTTGGTCCAGTAGTCGAAGACCGAAACGTCGGGTGCCAGGTCGATCTCGCTGTCGCCCACGCCCCGATAGTCGAAGCGGAGCACGACGCTGTGGTGGGCGAGACGATCGGCCGCGGCGCGGACGACGTTGTTGTCCATATCGCCCGCGAAATGGGGATGGGGCGAGCAGACCAGTACGGCGCGTGCAGGTGTGGCTTCCTCCGGATAGGCGAGGACGCCGCACAAGCGCTGGGCCTGGCTGGTGAAGGTCATGCGTTCTTCTACGATCGTTGTCATCAGTAGAGTCCCAGCGCCGGCTTGAGTGTTTCGTTGACGATGGGTTGGGGGGCACGCAAGCCGTCTAAGAAGAAACCTTCGGCTTGCGCGTCGGCATCGGGTGCGATCCGGATGGCGCTGTCGCGCTCGATGAGATTGGCCAGGAACTGCATCTCATCCAGCCGATGCACCATGACCTGCCCGCGCTGGCCGTAGTCGAGGCGCGCGGTGATATCGGGCGATTCTCCCGCATCAGGACAAGCGATGAGCTGAACGACCAGGCGGCTGCCATGGGCGAAGTAGTCGAAGCCCGTTTCCGGTGCGTAGCGCAGTTGCGGCATCATCCCCAGGAGCGTGTTGCCGTACCCCGACAGGATCACGGCATGGGGGAACTGCGCGTCCATCTCATCCATGAATTCGGCCGAGGCGGACATGCCTCCGAGATGGATGCCGCGGATTTTGTCGCGGTGGGCTCGGTCGAGTTGTTGGGCCAATCCGGTCAGTACCGCGGGCGTGGCGAAGATTACGGTGATGTCCTGCACGCCCAGGACATGCAGGGCCTGGGACTGGATGTGCTGCAAATAGCGCTGGGCGGCAAAGCTCCCGGCCGGCAGTTTCTTGGCCCAGCGGGGATCGAAATCGACGGTGAAGACGTCGGCCGCGCCGAAGGCCGCCGCGCATCCGCGGGCGGCCCGACCGATGATATGCGGGCCGGTCGGTCCGACGAAGAGCCAGTGCCCATCTTTCGGGAAGTTCACCTTTTCGGCGGCCTTGACGAACGGGGTGATGAAGGCGGCTTCGAATTCGTCCTGGCGATGCACCGCGAACTTGCTGGGGCCCAGCGTTCCGCCCGTCTCGGCGAGGATGTAGTCGCGACATGCGCCGAACCGACGCGGAATGAAATCCTCGATAGGGCGCTGGGCCAGGGCGTTCTCGTCCATGGGGCCGAGGAGGGCCAGGTCGGCAACGGTCCGAATGTTGCGGACGGCGTCGATGCCAAGTTCTTTCTGTTTCTCCAGCCAATACGGCGTACCGCCCTCGGCATCGAAGTGGATGGCGATGACACGTTCGAGTCTGCTGGTCAATTCCATCAGGTGTACGCTCATTCTGAGTCCTTGGGCTCCCACAAACGCAAGGCCGTGACACAAGCCGGCAAGACAAGGACGTCTCCCATCCAGGCCGTGATCATCGTGATGCCGGCCAACAGGCCAAAGTACTGAATGGGTTTGAATTCCGCCATCAGGAGGATGGCGAACCCGGCGGCTGCGACCACCGAGGTAAATGTGATGGCGGCGCCGGTGTTGGCAAAGGTGCGGCCGATCGCGGTCGCGTTGTCGGCGCCGGATCGTCTCTCGCGGCGGTAACAGGCGAGAAAGTGGATTGTGTCATCGGCGGCGATGCCGATGGCCACGCCGGCAATCATGACCGTGGCGGCATCCAGCGGAATGCCGAACAGCGCCATCGCCGCGAACAAAAAGAAGATGGGCAGCAGGTTGGGCAGCAGGGCGGCTGCTACGGCACGGCCGGAGCGCAGGAACAACCCCATGATCGCCAAGACGAGACCGGCAGCCAAAGCGAAGCTGCGAATTTGCGTGCTGACCAACGAGTGCTGGGCCGCATTGAGCAAAGGGACGACGCCCGTCAAGGCGTAGCGGGCCGGCGGCTGGAGGATCTGGGCGGCTTGGCGGGCCGTGAAATCCGTCAGGGCGTAGAAATCCGTGCTGGCCATGGCGCGGACCAGGATGGACATGCGTGAGGAAAACCGGTCGTTTTCAGTATGGATGTACTTCCGCTGCATCAGCCGCAAGGGATTCTCGGAGGTGTCGGCGGTGGCCATGAAGGCCGGGCGGGGGACGGCGTTGAGGCAGGTGGCGATGTTGCGGTAATGGATGACCTGGGCCACCTCCGGACGCGCCAGCAGCCGATTGCCCAGTTGTTCGATCTCCTTGAGTAGCGTGCTGCCCTGCGCCGCATCGGTCGAGGCGTCGAGTTCGATGGTGTAGAGCCCGGTCAGGTTGTCGGCGACGAACCGATAGTCGCGAGTGATTCTCGACTGGTCGGGAAAGAACTTCAAGACGTTGGACTCGACGCGGATTCTCGTCATGGCCAGTACCGAAAGCACGGACAGCCCCGCAGCGATGATGAGGACGGCCGCTCGGGCCGTCATAGCCGCCCGGCCAAACGACACCGTCCAATGAGGGGATGCGACCGAGGCGGGCAGAGCGGCCGGAGACAGCCAGGAGAGCATTCCGGATAAGACCACGGCGTTGAACACGAACGACAGCAACATCCCGACGGCTGCGAACTGGCCAAAATCGACTACGGGCTGCATGTCGGAGATCATCAATGAGCCGAACCCGACGGCCGTCGTGACATTCGACAGGAGAACGGGAGGAAGGACCTCGCGCAAAGCCTTCTCCAGCGCGGCCTGGCGATCCTTGGCGTCGGCCAGCAACGACTGGAAGCGTGCGGCGATGTGAATGCCGCCGGACAGGGACAGGACGACCAGCAGCGAGGGCAGCGTAACGGTCACCATGTTGAAGGTCTTGCCCGCCAGGACCATGAGGCCGACCGTCCAGATCGTGGTGACGCCCACGGCCGTGATGACCGCCACGACGCTGGAAATGCGTCGGAGCATCACCGCGAGGATGAGCACCGATACGGCCAGGGCGATGGGCAGGAAGCGGCGCGAGGCGTTCTGAGAACCTCGGTCGAGAGCGACGTTCAGCAAGGGCGTGCCCGCCAGATGCACGTCCTGGCGACCGGACGCGACCTCCGTCACGGCGGACTCGACCTGCTCGACGGCGTGCTTCCGCTCGGCGGGATTCTCGATCGGGCCCAACCAGGCGATCAGGCCGAAGGTGCGGCCGTCCTGGCCCAGCAACAGATTGCGAAAGAGTACGTTCTGCTCGAGAAGGTTCTTCCAGTTCTCCGCCCGCCGGGCGAACAACGAGGCCGCCTTGCTGATCTCCAGCACACCATCGACATCGTCGATCTGTCTCAGTCGTTCGGCCAGATCGTTCTGAAACGCCAGGACCTTCTCCGACAGCGGGTCTTCGGCCCGGCCCGCGACGACGATGAATTCCTCGTTGCCATACTTGTTGAGAAACTGCTGGTAGGTGCGGTATTCGTCGCTCCGCGTGCCGATCCAGACCTCGATCGAATTGTCGACACGGGCGTCCCGAAGCCAATGGACGGGAAGCGCCACACTGCACAGGCAGATGACCATCAGCCATCGACCGTGGCGAACCAGGATGCGCACCAGCCTATCGGACATGGCAGGTTCCCGTGTCGTAGGGCCACTTTTTGAAGAACGCCGCCAGCACCGTCGTCAGTTTGAGGCCCGTTTCAATATCTCCCTCGATATCCACTTTCTTCTCGAAGAACGCCCGCTGCGGGGCGAGCCGGCCGGAGACGATGGCGGAGAATACGTCGCTGCGCACGAGAAACGTGCATTGGCAACCGGAGCCGTTGGTCGAAATGTGCTCGAGCCGGCCTCGGTCGATCCGTAACGACCAGGTCTGCGCCGGGAGGTCTTCAACGACAATGCGGCAGGTCGCCGAGAGCCTCTTCAGGTTGGGCAATAGCTGCTGATGCATTTTCTCGCGTAGAAAATGGGTGAAGTAGCGTTCGACGAACATGTCACGGTCCCGGCTTGCCGAGACGGCTGTCGGCGCCGTCTTGCCCCAGTCGGTCTGGCGAGCAAAGGTCAGCAGCTTGCGGAAAAACGCGGGGTCCATGGTGGGGATCTCGACGTCCAGATCGCGCAGGGCCGCGTCGGTATGGGTTCGGTCGAATACGGGCTCGGCCGTCAGGTAAGGGGCGTAGACCGAGGCGCCTTTCTGGTACATTCTCTCCAGCTTGTTCGCGGGCTTCGCGCGAAACGCCTCCTGGTCAACGAATTGCGCACCGGGAATGGCAAACAGTTCGGCGAAGATGTCGCGGAGCTGCGCCAGGGGCATCGGATGCGGATTGGTGAGGTGATACGTCCCGGGAGAACCGGTTTCGAGGAGATGCCAGGCGGCCCGGGCCACGTAGTCGGCCGGGACGAAGTTCTTCGTCGCGTCGGGATCGCCCAGGACGCGGAACGGCTTCGTCCCCACCGTGGATCCGATGCTGTCGAGCAGTCGCATGATGTTGTAGAGGCCGTCGAAATTGACGATTCGGCCCCGGCGGGAATCCCCCACGACGATACTGGGCCGGAACACGAAGGCATCGAGGCCGGTGCGTTCAGACCACTGTCGAACGAGAACCTCCGCCTGGCACTTCGAAGACTCGTAAGGGTTGTTGAACTCCTGGCCCCGGTCGATCTCGGTCTCGAGCACGTGGCCTGGCCTTCTCCCGGCGATATAGGCCGTGCTGAAGTAGCAGAACGGCACTCTCAACGCCTTGGCTAGGCGAAGCAAGTTGGTGGTGCCCTGCACGTTGACCTGTCGGTTAAGCTCGGCCTGATCGTCTGCGAATTTCAGAACACCGGCACAGTGCACAACCAGCGACAGATCGGCATTGGTCGCCGCAAGACGTTGAGTCAGCCTGTTGTCGCGAATGTCACCTCGCACGACTTCCAGTCGGCCTGGATACGATTCGGTTCCCACGACCTTCAGGGCCTGGTCCGTTCGCGCCCGGGCGGCGTTTTCCGTGTCGGCGCGCGTCAGGGCCAGGACATCTCTTCCGCTGTCCAGGATGGTGCGGGCCACCCAACTCCCAATGGAGCCGGTGACACCGGTAACAAGAACAGTCCCATCTGTCGCCATGCTGTGACGTCACGCCTCCTGCCGTTCGAAGGTGCGCAGAATCTCGTACCGGGTGTTTCGCTGAGCGGGCGTCATCCCGGTTTCGGCAATCAGGGTGATGACCTGCTCGGCGGTGACGGCGTGGGTCAAGCCCGTGGCACTGACCACGCTCTCCTCCATCAGGACGCCGCCGAAGTCGTCGGCCCCGAAGGTCAGGGCGATCTGGGCCAGATAAGGTCCTTCTGTGACCCATCCGGCCTGCACGTGCTCGACGTTGTCCAGCACCAGGCGCGCCAGCGCCACCATGCGGAGATAGTCGACGCCGGTCTGGACAGGCTCGGAAAGCTGGGTGTGTCGGGACTGGAAGCTCCAGGGGATGAAGGCCCGGAAGCCGCCCGTGCGGTCCTGGAGATCGCGGATGCGCAGTAGATGCTCGATGCGTTCGGCCGTGGTTTCGCCCAGGCCGTAGACCATGGTGGCCGTGGTGCTCATCCCCAGGTCGTGGGCGGTCTCCATGAGGTCCAGCCATTGCGCGGTCGTGATCTTGGCCGGACTGACTTGCTGTCGAACCCGGTCGACGAGAATCTCCGCACCACCGCCCGGCAGAGAATCCAGGCCGGCCTCGCGCAGGCGGATCAGCGTCTCGCGCACGCTCAGATCGCTGCGCTGCGCCAACCAGAGAATCTCGGCCGGCGAGAGTGAATGCAACCAGATGTCCGGCACGCGCTGCTTGATGGTCCGGAGCATCGCCTCGTACCAGGGCAGATCCAGAGCGGGATTGAGCCCTCCCTGTAGCATGATCTGCGTGGCGCCGAGTCGGGCTGCCTCCTCGACGCGCTGGACGATCTCGTCGATGGACATCGTGAAGGTGTCAGCGTCACGTGGACTCTTGTGATAGGCACAGAACTTGCATGCGACCGTGCAGACGTTCGTGAAGCTGATGTTCCGGTCGATGATGAAGGTCGACTGCGTATCGCCCACGACCTGCCTGCGCCTCTCATGCGCGACCTGACCCAATTCGTAGAACGGAACCGTGTCGTGGAGCATCACCGCCTCTTCGGCACTGAGCCGCTCGCCGCTACGGGCCTTGTCCAGAGCCGCCTGGGTCGTCGAATCCGGTGCGGCTACGACAGGCCGGGATGCGGGCGAGGGCTGAACGTCGTAGATGCTGCTGGTCAGTACGGGGCGAAACCCCAGGCCTCGGATGAAACCCGCCATCTCGTCGATCGTGTGGAACACGGAATCGTCCGGCGCACCGGCCGAGCGGGCGATCCGTTCGTCGATGCTGGTCCCTCCAATGTCATCGGCGCCGCAGAAAAGCAAGGTCTGGAGGAGCTTGCGATCGAGGAAGTTGGCCAGGACGCGAATGTGCGGGAAGTTGTCGAGGAAAATGCGGGCCAGCGCCACGATCCGCGCGACAGCGTGGCCGCCGGGCCCCCGCGTTACACCGATCTGTGTACCGCGGGCGTGAAAGGGAAGCGGACAGAAGGCCTGGAAGCCCCCGGTTTCGTCCTGGAGGTCTCTCAGACGGCGGAGGTGGTCGATGATTTCCTCGTCGGTCTCGATATGCCCGAAGAGCATGGTGGCGTTGCTGGGAATGCCCAGGGAATGGGCCACACGGTGGACCTGCAACCACTGCCGGGCCGGGATCTTCTTGGCGCAGATGTGCTCTCTGACGCGCGGGGCAAACACCTCGGCGCCGCCACCGGGAATCGCGTCCATGCCGGCTGACTTCAAGGCGGTGAGCACCTCTTCGAGCGGTCTGCCCGAACGCTCGGTGAGCCAGTGAACCTCCACGGCGGTCAGCGCCTGTATGGCCACGTGCGGCAGGATTTCTTTCGTGAGCCGCAGCAACTCGAGATAGTAGTCCAGATCCAACTCTCGGTTGAGTCCCCCGACGACGTGAACGTCGGTCAACTGCCAGCGCCGCGATGCCTCCAGTCGGTCTTTGATCTGGGCCAGGCTCAACGTGTAAGCTCTCTCTGACCCTTCCTCGCTCCAGAAGGCACAGAGGCCGCACTGATTCTCGCACACGTTGGTCGGATTCAAATTGAGGCTGTGGACATGGAACACGTCCAAGCCGTGCTTTTCGCGGCGGACACGGTCGGCCCATGACATCAGCTCGGCGGTATCAGCGTTGCGCAGCAGATCGAGTGCCTCTTCGCCCGAGATGCGTGCGCTCAGTAATTCCTGCATTTCAACTCCGTTCCAAGATGGGCCGTGCCGGCCCTTTCGCCGGGCTCGGAACCGTACGCAGTTCGGAGCCAACCACGGGTTTGAGGAACTCGGCGGCCAATTCGCGGAACACGTTCATCCCCTCAAGTTCCCTGGACCCGACGTCGTAGTGCAACCGATGGACCAGATAATCATAACAACGGTCTTCCGCAAGTCCCAGACGCTGGCTGCAAATTCCGGCCAGCTGGCGCCGGGATCGGCATCCCCGTTCCTTTGCTTGCTGCAACACCTGCGTGATCTCCTCCACGTCGGGACACGATCGGTGAACCGCCCACACGGCGAAAACAAAGGGCAGTCCCGTCATTTGCTTCCACTGACCGGCCAGATCGTAGGATTCCAGTGCCGGCGCCGCGCGCAGAGCCCGATCGCCGATGCACACGTCGGCCTCTATCTCCGTGACCTCGCGCACGTATTTCACTTGACGAGCCAATCGAAAGTGCTCCCGGACCAGCACTTGCACCAGGGCATTCGACGTCTTGGATTCCGGATCGAGCCTGATCGCCGTGACTGTTGCCAGGGGACGATGACATTGCAGCAAGACGCTCGTGACATCACCGTCCGCACAGATCCCCAGGCCGGGAATCATGGTTAGTTCAGGATGCGCAAGGAAATCAATGACGGGAATGAGCGCGGCATCCGCCCGACCATCCAGTAGCGGAATAACTGAATGCCGAGGGGGATAGTATGAAAGCTGCGACTCAGGCGCGCTCTCGCTGATGAAGCATACGAGAGGCGACGCATTGGCATATGACAGTACGCAGAACCTCAGTGCCACGTTTGTTATCCTTTATCATCAGGGCAGGCGTCATAGCATACAAACTTCAGAGTACGCCCGGCGTCCGAGGCGAGTTCATGCCTATTCCCGGATCCACGAGGGTCATTCCCTGAAAGTCCCATACACTATCGACTCGGCGGCCCTTCGGCAATGCCAATTCCCTGGAATGTACGTTCTTCCAAGGAGGGAAGACAATACGGCATTGGCCACATATCACACACGGCCGGCCCACACGCAGTTCTTCGCTGAGCACGATGGTCTGGTCGCGCCGTGCCACACCTTGAATGGATCTTGCCCGAACCACTCAGCGGGCGGGAAGGCTACTCAAGGGGATGGCGGCTTGCAGGTACCGATTGTCAAGTCGGCCGTTCTTCTTGGTGATCTGGAAATGGTCGATGACTTGGCCATTCTCATCAACGGCATCCATCGTGACCGAATCCCCGTCAATACGAAACATGCAGAAATGGCGGACAGCTTTCGCGGCGGCGTGATATACGGTCGGCTTGATATCGTGCGTCGAGGCCCCACCTCCGCCGGAGGTGATGTAGGTGACGTAGCTACCGTTTGCTAGAGGCGGGGCAACGGGCCGGAACCGTTCGTACAGGTGAGAATGTCCGGAGATGACGAAATCGACCCCCGCTTCCGCAAACGCAGGCAACGCTTCCTGACGTTTCCAGTGCGAGTTGTGACCACCGAGGTCTAGACTGGGCTCGTGATAGCTGACGAACTTCCATGGTGATTCCAGTATTCGACCTCATATCAGGAACGTGACGAATGAAAGAGCAACTTCAGGTCGCGTCCTAGCATAGTTGCTACCGGGTCGCCAGGTGTGTTCGGACAATGGAGACGTGCGAGAACTCCCGCTGCCCGCTCCTTCAGGTTCTCTTAAGGTTGGAGGTGCTAGATTTGCTTTGGGGCTGAAAGAAGGGGCCAGAATGGTCCTGTTTCATCTGAGTATTAGAATTGGTTGAAAGCAAAGGGGCGGTAGTTGTGTCCGATATCTCTACGAACAATCTGAACAGACGTGATATTCTCAATAGAGGCTTGGCCCTGGCGGCCGGTGTTACGGCATTGGGGCCGCGTCGTCTCCTGGGCGATGCCCTGGAGGATGGCGTGCGGTGGGCGTTTCTCTCCGATACCCACATCGCCAAGGAGCCGGACAGGCGCAGTTGGGGCTTCTATTCCTATCTGAATCTCCAGGAAATCGTGAGCTGCATCGAATCTGATTTACCAGACGGTCTCGTGATCACGGGCGATCTCGCCAGGCGGAACGGCCGGATCAGGGCCTACGACAATCTCAAGACCCTGCTAACGCCCATCACTGAGAAACGGCCGGTGTGTCTCGCTATTGGCAACCACGACGACCGAGACGACTTCTTCCAAACGTTTGTGAGCAGGGCTGCTGAAGAGCGGCCTGTCGAAAGCCGACACATCGTCACGGTCGACGCCGGTCCGGTCAGACTTCTGGTCCTCGATACGCTCTACCACGTCAACAGAGTGGCCGGCTTGCTCGGTCGCCCGCAGTGTGATTGGCTGGAGGCCCTTCTCCACGTCTCCGATGAGAAAGCCACGATTCTGTGCCTTCATCATACGCCCAAGATCGATCTGCTGGACACCGGTCGTTTCTTCGACATCATTGGACCCATGACGAAGGTCAAGGCAGTGGTGTATGGGCATTCCCACAAATACGAATTCTCCCAGTACAAAGGGATTCATTTGATCAATCTGCCGGCGACGGCCTTCAGTTTCTCACACCGGCAGCCGGTGGGCTGGGTCGAGGCGCAGCTGACCGCCAAGGGGGGCCGGTTCACCCTCCACGCCATCGGCGGCAATCGCCAACATTCCGAGCGCACGGAAACGCTTCGCTGGCGCGCATAATGTGCCGTCTCAAGACTCCGTATTGCCAAGTCGGCGGTGGGAGATACAATCTGTACGGACATGCAGGGCTCGACGTGTTTGGCTGGGTTCGCACGTCTCCAGACCCTTATGAGACAGGTGGTTGAGAGTGCGAGTACTGATTGTTGAAGATGAAGTCCGTCTGGCTCGCAACGTGGCCAAAGCGCTGCGGGAGACGGCCTCTTTCGCCGTGGACATCTCCAACGACGGGGAGGATGGCCTGCACCAGGCCCTGTCCAATCCGTACGATCTGATCGTATTGGACCTGATGTTGCCCAAGGTAGGAGGACTGGATATCCTGGCGCGTCTGCGGCGCGAGGGTAGCCGTGTCCCGGTGCTGATACTCACGGCCCGAGACACCACCGACGACATCATCAAAGGGCTGAACACCGGCAGCGATGATTACCTGACCAAGCCCTTTGATATGGGTGAACTGATTGCTCGCTGTCAGGCCCTGATCCGTCGCCACTATGACCGTCCCGATCCCGTGGTGTCGGTGGGCGAGCTTTCGGTGGATACCGCCAGTCGGATGGTCACCTTCCAGGGCCGGCCGGTCATGCTGCCCGCCATGGAGTATCGGCTCCTGGAGTATCTGGTGCAGCGGGCCGGTCAGATCGTGACGAAGGAAGAAATTGTCGAGCATCTGTACGACTTCAATGCGGAGAACTTCTCGAACGTGGTCGAAGTGTACATTTCTGCGCTGCGCAAGAAGCTGGACCCAGGGCCTGCCCATCGATTGATTCACACGGTTCGAGGCCAGGGCTACCTGGTGGGAGAAACGCCGCAATGAAGCCCGTGTCCATTAGGCTACGTTTATCATTGCTGATTTCGCTTCTCACGCTGGCGATCATTCTTGTGGTCTCCGTTGTCGCCTACGTGGAATTGGAGGAGTCGTTGCTGAGGAACATTGATGAAATCCTGCGAGCGACCGGCGAGGGGATCGTCGCCACCCTGGACGAGCACGAGGATGCGGCGGCGCGCGAAGCCGAATTCCGTTCCATCATGGGTAGTGGCAGTTCAGGCGATTCTGTGTGGTGTCGTATCTGGGTAGATGGCCGCGAAGAGAGTCTGTTTTCCAGTGGTCTGGCGAATCACCCGCGCCGGGAACCCTTGCTTGATTTGCTTCCGGGGGAAGCACCCGAAGTGGGGGAGAGTAGCTTCCTTTCCACGGCCGATGAAATTGATCGCGATGAGGAACATCCCTATCGGGTTTTATGGATTCGGCGTGTTCAGGGGCAGGAGGTCGTCAACGTTCTGGTGGGCCGATCGAGTCACTACGTGTCTCATGAACTGACTGAGTTCTACCAGCTACTCCTGATTGTCGGCGCCAGTCTGACATTGCTGGCCTTTCTGGTGGCCCCCGTACTCATTTCCTGGGGACTTCGTCCCATCGCGCAGGCCGGCGCCCAACTACAGGCGATCACCCATAAGAGTCTCAAGCAGCAACGGGAGCCGTCGGAGATGACGCCCGAGCTAAAGCCGTTCATGGCCGCGTTGGATGACATGCTGGATCGTCTGGACGAGGCCATGCGGCAGCAGGAGCAGTTCATCGCCGACGCGGCGCACGAGTTGCGGACACCCGTAGCCGTGATCAAGAGTACGCTGCAAACGGCGCAATTGCAGCGCCGCACCGTTGGCGAGTACGAGGAGAACATCGAAGAGACGCTACAGGATGTCGGGCGTCTGGAACACTTGATCGAGCAGTTACTGTCCCTGGCGCGGTTGGAGACGCCGGATACGCTGCGCGAGTCTCTGGACGTACGTTTGGACGCTTTGCTGAGCGAAACGGTGGGGGCATTCGATGCGCGGGCGGCCCAACGGAACGGACGCGTCGTCTTCTCGGAGGCACCACCGACCACCGTGAAGGGCGACGAGAACGAACTCCGCCAGCTTTTCGGCAATCTGCTCGACAATGCCCTGCGCCATGGCCCGCGCGGAGGAACCGTCCGCGTGACCCTGGCGAACGGAACGGAAGACCGCGTCACCGTCTCGGTGCACGACGAGGGAGGACAAATCTCGCCGGATACCGTGGTGCACCTGTTCGACCGTTTCTACCGCGTGGATTCGTCGCGGTCGCAGGCATCCGGCGGCAGCGGTCTCGGCCTGGCGATTGCCCGGGAGATTGCCCATCGGCATGGTGGCGATATAGAGATCACGTCAAATCCCCAGGCAGGCACCGTGGTATCCGTCTCTCTGCCCCGAGGGTAGGCCGCACCAAACGCATTTGTTCCTGTCCACAATTCCCCTGCGCCTTAACGTTGTCTTAAGGTTCATGGTGCTACAATCACACGTGGCCTGAAACCGGGGAGGCCAGGCCGTTCTGTGCCCCTCGGCGCCGAGGAGTCTTTTGCAGAAATGGGGGTGTCTATGAGGGTGGTGAAATGCTTGCGTACGGTCTGGCGTGCTTGGTGCGGCCTGTGGCGATTTAGCTGGGAGGATCGCGTAGGACCGGATTACCACAGATGGGAGAGCAAAATGGAGATCCGCCGCCGACTTTCCGGCCCGCCACGTGACCGGTGATGCACCGGCCGTTTCTTCGCGTACCCGGCCGAGGAATCCTGTTCTTTTTTTGAGAGTATAGGGGGGCTTCAGGTTCTCTTAAGGTTCGACCGGTAGGATGCCACCCGTGAGACAACCAGGGGGTAATACAATGAAGTCTAGGTTGCTGCTTACAGTCCTGACCACCGCCATGCTGGGCGGCCTTTCTGGCTGCATTGCCATACCCATCTTGGGGGGTGACCAGGAGGTGTCTTTCTCTCATGAGACGCTGTGGGCGATCCCTGGGCCGGCTCACATCACTCTTGAGCGATTGATTGCCGGCGGCGAGATCAGATCGCTCCGCCAGCAAACGATCGATGGCCGGGTCATCTACCACGTCGAGGCAACGGTAGATGAGCAGGACAGAGAATACGACATCGCCGACGATGGCACGGTGCTGTCGTCGGGAAAAGGCATGGCGTATACCGCGCTGCCGGGGGGCGTCCTCGCGGCCGTGCGGAAGTACTCTGGGAGTGTCGCCAGGCTCAGGGTTTGCCGGGAAGCCGAGGGTGGTCAAGCGTTCTACAAGATCAAAGGCAAGGGGAAAGGCGGCGCAGTGATGACTCTTAAACTCACGGACGCGGGCCGAATCATCGCGAAGGAGAAGTCTTGAAAGACGGCGGGATCGGATGCACGGCGTCTAGCAACAGTAGGCCTAATTGGATGCCTGAGGTACCACAGACACTTCTGCTGCTGTCGGTTTCGGCGCTCCTCCTGTTCACAGGTCTGGGGGCCCGCGGGCTGTGGGCGGCCGAGGGGCGCTGGGCTGAAGTGGCGCGGGAGATGATGCTGACCGGGGATTTCTTTCACCCGACCATCGATGGAGAGCCCTACTTCGATAAGCCGCTGC
>Ga0272443_10004325_pt1 | contig 15573 bp, 31 predicted proteins | sample SSMAcet12_FD_193581 | JGI IMG/M metagenome (GOLD analysis project Ga0272443, IMG submission 193581) | Marine sediment archaeal communities from Little Sippewissett salt marsh, Falmouth, MA, United States - SSM-Acet-12 | ecosystem: Environmental > Aquatic > Marine > Wetlands > Sediment ...
GGTGGGGATCGGCAAGATCCCGGACATCTACGCGCATCGCGGCATCACACGCGCCGTGCCGACCCGCGACGACATGGACGGCGTCGACCGCACGCTGGAGGCCCTGCGCGCGGGCGTCGACGGACTGGCCTTCGCGAACCTCGTCGGCTTCGACGCGATCTACGGACACCGCCGCGACGCCCCCGGCTATGCCCGCGCGCTGGCCGCGTTCGACGCGCGCCTGCCGGAACTCCTCGCGGCGCTCGGCCCCGAGGACCTGCTCATGCTGGTGAGCGACCACGGCAACGACCCCACCTGGCACGGCACGGACCACACCCGGGAGCACGGTCTCCTGCTGGTGGCCGGCCCGGGCGTGGTCCCCCGGCCGATCCCGACCCGCGACAGCTTCGCCGACGTCGGCGCCACCGTCGCGGAGCTCCTCGGCGTCCCCTGGCACGGCGCCGGCACCTCGTTCGCCAAGCTGCTCTTCCAGCGGCCGTACTAGCGAGCTACGGCGAACCGCCGCGAACGCGCCCCCACCCGTCACGCAGCGGGGGGCGGCCCCGCGTCCGGGGCCGTTGGCAGCGAAGCTGACTCCAGGCCTCGGACGCGGGGCCGCCCCCCGCACGCGGAATAGGGCTTACTCGTCCGCGACGAGCTCGATGAACGCCTCCTGCGTGCCGTCCCCCCGGCGGCTGCCGAGCCGGTAGATGCGGGTGTAGCCCCCGGGCCGCTCGGCGAAGCGCGGCGCGATCTCGTTCATGAGCTTGCGCTGCACCTCGACGTCGTGGATGTCCCGGGAGATGAGGCGGCGGGCGTGGAGGTCGCCGCCGCGGGCGGTGGTGATGAGTTTCTCGACGAAGGGCTGCAGGTTCTTGGCCTTCGTGAGGGTGGTCTTGATGCGGCCGTGGCGGAACAGCGCGGTCGCCTGCGAGCGCGCGAGCGCGACGCGGTGGCTGCTGTTCATGTTGAGCTTGCGGCCGGCGGACAGGTGGCGCATCGGTTACTCCTTGAGCCTCAGGCCGCTGGCCGCGAGGCGCTCCTTGATCTCCTCGAGGCTCTTCTCGCCGACGCCGCCGACCTTCTTGAGGTCGCGTTCGCTGAGCGCGAGGAGGGCGTCGACGGAGTCGATGCCTTCTTCCTGCAGCGAGTGGAGCACGCGCGAGGAGAGCTGCAGGCTCTCGAGGCTCATGCGCACCGGCTCGGGGGCGGCCGCCGCGGCCTCGGGGGCCTTCGTGGGGATGGTCATGACCGGCACCTGGTCGGGCTCGAGCTCCGCCATCTCGCCGTTGAACACGTTGAGCTGGGTGCGCAGCGTCTCGACGGCGTGGTCGAGCGCGGTGCGCGGGTCGACGCTGCCGTCGGTCCACACGCGCAGCACCAGCCGGTCGAGGTCGGTCTTCTGACCGACGCGGGTGTCCTCGACCCGGTAGGCGACGCGCCGCACGGGGGTGAAGAGGGCGTCGACCGGGATCGAGTTGATGCGGTCCTTGGTGCCGTGGATGTCGGCCGGCACGTAGCCGACGCCGGGCTCGACGCGCACCTCCATGACCAGCTTGCCGCCCTTGCCGAGCGTGGCGATGTGCAGCTCGGGGTTGACGACCTCCGCGCCGACCGGCACGTCGAAGTCGGCGGCGGTCACGGCGCCGGGGGTCTCCTTGCGCAGCGTGAGGGTCACCGGGTCGTCGTCGTACAGCTTCACCACCAGCTCCTTGAGGTGGAGGATGATCTGCATGACGTCCTCGGTCACGCCTTCGATGGTCGAGAACTCGTGCAGCACGTCCTCGATGTACACGCTGGTGACGGCCGTGCCGGGCACCGACGAGAGGAGGATGCGCCGCAGCGGGTTGCCGAGGGTGACGCCGTAGCCGCGCGCCAGCGGTTCGACGACGAACTCGCCGTAGTCGTCCGTGGTCTTGGCCTTGAACTCCGGGATGATCTGCACCGTGATCTCCGTCCCCCTCAGCGCGAGTAGTACTCGATGACCTGGAGTTCGTTGACCGGCACCACGATGTCCTCACGCGCGGGCCGATGCTTGAACGTCCCCTTCATCGTCTCCGCGTCGAACTCGAGCCACGGGAGCTGCTTGCCGCGGCGCCGGGCCTCGAGGTTCTCACGGATGAAGTCGATCTTGCGGGCGCGGGCGTGGACCTCGATCGTGTCGCCGGGGTCGACCCGGTACGACGGCACGTCGACCCGGTGCCCGTTGACCATGATGTGGCCGTGGGCCACGAACTGGCGGGCCTGGCGTCGGGTGCTGGCGATGCCCATGCGGTACACGACGTTGTCGAGCCGCGACTCGAGCAGCTGCAGGAACACGGCCCCAGTGGCGCCGGTCTTCTTGGACGCCTCCTCGAACAGGTTCGCGAACTGCTTCTCGCTCATGTTGTAGTAGAAACGCAGCTTCTGCTTCTCGCGCAGTCGGACGGCGTAGTCCGACGGCTTGCGGCGCCGCCGCTGGCCGTGCTGGCCGGGCGGGTAGGGGTGCCGTTCCATGTACTTCTGGACCTTCGGCGACTCGACCAGGTTCACGCCTTCGCGCCGGCTGATCTTGACGATCGGACCTCGGTATCGACCCATGCTGTCTCCTTCCGTCCGATCAGCGCAGCTTGCGCTTGCGCGGGCGGCACCCGTTGTGCGGGGTGGGGGTGTCGTCGACGATGCTGCGCACGTTCACGCCGGTGCCCTGGATCGACCGGATCGCCTGCTCGCGGCCCGAACCGGTGCCGCGGATGACGATGTCGAGTTGGCTGAGGCCCATGTTCTGCGCCTTGCGGGTGGCGTCGGCGGCGGCGAGCTGGGCGGCGTACGGGGTCCCCTTCTTGGAGCCCTTGTAGCCGATCGAGCCCGACGAGGACCAGGCGACGGTGTTGCCGTCGGTGTCCGTGATCGTGACGATGGTGTTGTTGTAGCTCGCGTGGATGAAGGCCTTGCCCTCCGCGATGCTGCGCTTGACGCGCTTCTTGGCGGTCTTGGTGGTCTTGCTGCTCTTGGCCATGCGTCAGGGTCCCCTTACTTCCTCGGCGCCTTCTTCTTGCCGGCGACGGTGCGGCGCGGACCCTTGCGGGTGCGGGCGTTGGTCTTGGTGGACTGGCCGCGCACGGGGAGGCCGCGACGGTGGCGCAGGCCGCGGTAGCAGCCGATGTCCATGAGACGCTTGATGTTGAGTTGCACCTCGCGGCGCAGGTCGCCCTCGACCTTGAAGCTGCGGTCGATGACCTCGCGGATCTTGGCGACCTCGGTCTCGGCCAGGTCCTTGACCCGCACGTCGGGGTCGACGCCGGCCTCGGTGAGGATCTGACGCGAGCGCGAGATGCCCACCCCGTAGATGTACGGCAGAGCGTGCTCGATGCGCTTCTCGCGCGGGAGGTCGATGCCGGAGATTCGGGCCATGCGTTATCCCTGCCTCTGCTTGTGCTTCGGGTTGACCGAGCAGATCACGTAGACCCGCCCGTGGCGACGGATCACCTTGCACTTGTCGCACATGGGTTTGACGGACGCGCGGACCTTCATGGTCGGTCTCCTACTTGCGGTAGACGATGCGACCCTTCTCGGGGTCGTACGTGCTGATCTCGATGACGACCCGGTCTCCCGGGAGGATACGGATGTAGTGCCGGCGCATCTTGCCGCCCACGTGGGCGAGGATCTCCGGCCCGGCGTCCAACTGGACCAAGAAGGTCGTGTTGGGTCGCGCCTCGAGGACGACACCCTCCGTGCGGATGGTGTCCTGGGTGGTCTCCTCGTCGCGGCGCGGCTTGGGAGGGCCGGTGAACCTTCTTCGCGCCATGCCTACCTCCTGGGGGCCGCGGCCGACGCCGGGGCCCGATGGTTCGCGGTGAGCACCCAGGGGCCATCGTCGGTGATGGCCACGGTGTGCTCGACGTGCGCGGCGAGCGATCCGTCCGCGGTGGGAGCCGTCCAGCCGTCGTCCAGCACGATCACCCGGGTGGAGCGGGTGGTCACCATCGGCTCGATGGCGAGGACGAGGCCGGGGCGTAGGACGGGGCCGGTGCCGGCGCGGCCGAGGTTGGGGACCTCGGGGTCCTCGTGGAATGCCCGACCGATGCCGTGCCCGACGAACTCGCGCACGACCCAGAAACCCTCCGCCTCGACGACGCCCTGGATGGCCGCGGAAACGTCGCCCAGACGGTTGCCTACTTGCGCCGCCGCGATGCCGGCCTCGAGCGAGCGCTCGGTGGCGGCGATGAGGCGACGCGCCTCCTCGGGGACGTCGCCGATGGCGAAGGTACGCGCCTGGTCGGCGGCGAAGCCCCGGTAGAAGGTTCCGATGTCGATGGACACGATGTCACCGTCGCGCAGCGGTCGATCGTCCGGGATACCGTGGACGACCACCTCGTTGACCGACGTGCAGAGCGTGCCCGGGAACGGCGTGGCGGATGCGCCCTGGTAACCCTTGAAGGCCGGGCGGCCGCCGCGCGAGAGGATAGCATCCTCGGCGATCGCGTTCAACTCGGCGGTCGTGACCCCGGGGGCCACGGCCGCGGCCACGGCGTCGAGCGCCTCGCGGTTGACCCGCGCGGCCTCGGCCATGACCTCGAGCTCGGCGCGACGCTTGAGGTGGATCACCCTGGCCCCCGCGTCATGGCAGCACCTGCAGGACGCGCTCGGTGATCGCGTCCACGCTGCCCATGCCATCGACGAGGCGCAGCTTGCCCTGGCCGCGGTAGTAGTCGAGCAGCGGCTTGGTCTGCCGGTGGTAGACGGCCATGCGGTTGCGGATCGTCTCCTCGTTGTCGTCGGAGCGACCCTCCTCCTGGGCGCGGTGGAGCATGCGCCGCACCAGTTCGTCGTCGTCCGCCTCGATGGCGACCGCGGCGGTGACGGAGGTGCCGAGCTCGGCCAGCAGCGCGTCGAGCGACGCCGCCTGGGCCGAGGTCCGCGGGAAGCCGTCGAGCAGGAAGCGGATGCCGTCGGCCGCCTCCAGCTCGGAGCGCACCATGCCGATGATGACGTCGTCGGGAACGAGGTCGCCGGCGTCCATGATCGCCTTCGCGCGGCGGCCGAGTTCGGTGCCGGCGCCGACGTGGGCGCGCAGCATGTCGCCGGTCGAGAGCTTGGTCAGGTCGCGGGCGGCCGCCACGCGCACGGCCTGGGTGCCCTTGCCGGCCCCGGGGGGGCCCATGAGGAGCACGACTTCGTTGCCTTGGGCGGCCATCAGAACCTCCGTCCGCGACCGCGGATGCGGCCCTTGGAGACGAAGCCCTCGTAGTGGCGCATCATCAGCTGCGACTCGAGCTGGCGCAGGGTGTCGAGCGCCACGCCGACCATGATGAGCAGGCCGATGCCCGAGAACACGAAGCTGAGCTGTCCGGCGCCGGTGAGCCACGCCAGGGTCTGCGGCAGCGCGTTGACGGCGCCGAGGAAGAGGGCGCCCCAGAGCGTGATGCGGCCGGTGATGCGGGCCAGGTGTTCGGTGGTCGGCTGCCCGGGCCGGACGCCGGGCACGAAGCCGCCGTACTCGCGCAGGTTCTCGGAGATGCGCCGGGGGTCGAAGCTGATCTGCGTGTAGAAGTAGGTGAAGGCGACGATGAGCGCGGTCGACACCACGAGGCCCTGCCACTGGGCGGGGTTGAACCAGGCGCCGATCGCCTGCAGCCACAGCACCTCGGGGAACGAGCCGATCAGCGTCTGCGGCAGGATCATGATCGAGACCGCGAAGATGATCGGGATGACGCCGGCGGCGTTGAGGCGCAGCGGGATGTAGGTCGACTGGCCGCCCATCACCTTGCGCCCGACGACCTTGCGGGCGTACTGCACGGGGATGCGGCGTTCGGCCTGCTGCACGAGCACCATGCCGGAGATCGCCACGATGAGGAGCGCGAAGAAGATGATCAGGCCGAAGACGTTGGCCTCGCCGCGCCCGATGAGCGAGAACTGCTGCCCGAGCGCGGCCGGGAAGGCGGCGACGATGCCGGCGTAGATGACCAGCGAGATGCCGTTGCCGATGCCGTGCTCGGTGATCTTCTCGCCCAGCCAGATGACCAGCGACACGCCGGCGACCTGGGTGACGAGCACGATGAACCAGAAGAAGGGGCCGTTGGCCCAGCCGATCTTCAGCACGCCCGAGGGGCCGAGCAGGGCGATCGCCAGGAACACCGACTGCACGGCGGCCAGGGCGATCGCGCCGTAGCGCGTGTACTGGGTGATCTTCTTGCGACCCTCCTCGCCCTCCTTCGCCAGCTTCTCGAGCGGCGGGTAGGTGCTGGTGAGGAGCTGGATGATGATGCTCGCCGTGATGTAGGGGATGACCCCGAGCGCGGCGATCGAGAAGGTCTCGAAGTTGCCTCCGGAGATGAAGTTCAGCAGCGTGAAGACGTCGCCCTGGCCGAACGCCCCGGCGCGCAGGCGGTCGATGTCGATGCCCGGCGTGGGGATGAACACCATGAGCCGGTAGACCGACAGCAGGCCGATCGTCACGAGCAGCTTCGCCCGCAAGTCCGGAATGACCATGGCATTCCGAAACGCGGCGAGCATCAGGCGGTCTCCGTGGTCCCTGGGGCGTCACCCGCGTCGGGAGACGCGGCCTCTTCGGAGGACGCCGCCTCGTCGGAGGACGCGGCCTCGTCGGAGGACGCGGCCTCGACCTCGGTCGCCTCGCCATCGCTCGCGGTCGGCACCGTCACGCTGCCACCGAGATCGGCGACGGCCCGGGCGGCGGCGGCGCTGCAGGCGTCGACCTCGATCACGAGGCCGCGCACCTCGAGGGTGCCGCCGGCGAGCAGCTTGACCGGGCGCGTGAGGTGGCGCACGAGGCCGACGGCCACCAGCGTCTCGACGTCGATCGGCGTGCCCTCCTCGAAACCGCCCAGGTCACCGACGTTGACGATCTGGTACGGCACCTGGAGGCGGGTGAAGCCGCGCTTGGGCATCCGCATGATCAGGCGCGAGCGGCCGCCCTCCCAGCCAGCGCCCTGGCTGAAGCCGGAGCGGCTGGACTGCCCCTTCTGGCCGCGGCCGGCGGTCTTGCCCCGGCCGCTGCCCAGGCCGCGGCCGACGCGACGCCGCGCCTTCTTGCTGCCGGCGGCAGGCTTGAGCTCGTTGAGTTTCACGCTGGTCCCTGCCCTTCGATCTGGAGGAGGTACCCGACCTTGCGCACCATGCCGCGCACGTCGGGGCTGTCGGCGACCTCGCGGGTGTCGCCGATCTTGCGCAGGCCCAAGGCGAACACGGTGGCGCGCTGGACCTTGTCGACGCCGATCAGCGAGCGCTTGAGGGTGATCCTCATTCGGCCAGCTCCCGCTCGCGCTTGGACTCCTCGAAGGTCTTGAGCTGCTTGAGGCCATCGATGACGGCGTAGGCGACGTTGGTCTGGTTCCGCGAGCCGAGCTCCTTGGTGAGCAGGTTGCGGTAGCCGGCGAGCTCGACGATGGCGCGCGGCACGGAGCCGGCGATGACGCCAGTGCCGGCGCCCGCGGGCTTGAGCATGACCGAGCTGGTGCCGTGCTGGCCCCGCACCTCGTGCGGGATCGTGCCCGGGTCCTCGATCGGCACGTCGATGAGGTTGCGGCGCGCGACGTACTGTCCCTTCTGGACGGCGACCGGCACCTCCTTCGCCTTGCCGAGCCCGAGGCCGACGCGGCCGTTGCGGTCGCCGATGACGACCATTGCGCCGAAGCGGAACCGGCGACCGCCCTTGTAGGTCTTGGCGGTGCGGCGGATGAAGATGACCTTGTCTTCGAAGTCGGTGTCTGCCATCAGAACTCCAGGCCTCCCTCGCGGGCACCCTCGGCGAGCGCCTTCACGCGGCCGTGGTAACGGAACGGGCCACGGTCGAACACGACGCGGCGCACGCCGGCGGCCAGCGCGCGCTCGGCCAGCGCGACGCCGACGGCCTTGGCTTGGGCGGTCTTGTCGCCGCTCGGGGCGAGCGACTTGCTGTTGGCCTCGGCCACCGTGACGCCTCGGGCGTCGTCGATGACCTGGGCGTAGATGTGCCGCGCGCTGCGGAAGACCGTCAGGCGGAGGCGGTCGGTCGCGACCGGCCGGACGATCCGGCGGCGGGTGCGGTAGGTGCGGCGGTCTCTGGCGGTGAGCGTCTTCATCGCGTCCTAACCCCTCAGCGCGCCGCGGCCTTGCCGGGCTTGAGCTTGACGTACTCGCCTTGGTAGCGGACGCCCTTGCCGTGGTAGCTGTCGGGCGAGCGCAACGCGCGGATGTTGGCGGCCACCTGGCCGACCAGTTGCTTGTCGATCCCCGAGACGGTGATCTTGGTCGGCTCGGGCGCGACGATCGTGATGCCCTCGGGCGGCTCGACCACGACCGGGTGCGAGAAGCCCAGCGAGAGCTCCAGGGTGCTGCCCTTCATGGCGCAGCGGTAGCCGACCCCCTGAATCTCGAGGTTCTTCGAGAACCCCTCGTGGACGCCGACGACGGCGTTGGCGATCAGCGAGCGGGCCAGGCCGTGCTGGGCACGATCGCTGCGGGCGTCACCGGGGCGCTGCACGAGCACCTCGCCGTTCTCGACGGTGACGGTGAGGCGTGGGCTGATGTCGACCTCGAGCGTGCCCTTCGGGCCCTTGACGGTGACGTGCCCCTGACGAACGTCGAGCTCGACGCGTGGGGGCAGGGGGATGGGCGAGCGGCCGATGCGGCTCATCACCACACCTCGCAGACGACCTCGCCGCCGACGTTCTTGCGGCGGGCATCGCGGTCGACCAGCAGGCCCTGCGGCGTGGAGATCACGGCGATGCCGAGTCCCCCGCGCACGACGGGCACCTGCTTGGCCTTCGCGTAGGCGCGTCGGCCGGGTTTGGAGACGCGCTTGATCTCGTGGATGATCGAGGCGCGCTTGGGGCCATACTTCAGCCCGATGCGCAGCACGGGGTGACCGGCCTCGCTGGTGGCGCGCTCGACGGACTTGAGGTAGCCCTCACGCACCAGCACCTCGGCCAGTGCCTGCTTGAAGTTGCTGGCGGGCACGTCGACCGTCGCGTTGGCGATGGCCGCGGCGTTGCGGATGCGCGTCAGCATGTCGGCGATCGGATCAGTCTGCATGCGGTTCCGTTCCGGGCGTGGTTTCGGATCAAGCGACCCGACCTTCGGCCCATGAAAGCGATGTCTCGGTTATCCCTCGTTACCAGGACGCCTTGATGACGCCGGGCAGGTAGCCCTTGTGGGCCATCTCGCGAACACAGATGCGGCACAGGCCGAAGTCGCGCAGGTAACCCCGGGCGCGGCCGCAGCGGCTGCATCGACGCACCGTGCGCACCGCGTACTTGGGCGTCCGGCTCGACTTGGCGATGTGGGCTTTGGTGGCCATCCGTGCTCCTTTACTTGCGGAACGGCATGCCGAGCAGCTCGAGGAGGCTCTTCGCCTCTTCGTCCGTCTTGGCCGTGGTGACGATCGTGATGTCCATGCCGCGGGTGGCGTCGACCTGGTCGTAGCTGATCTCCGGGAACACCAGCTGCTCCTTGAGGCCGAGGCTGTAGTTGCCGCGACCGTCGAAGGCGTTGGCGCTGATGCCGCGGAAGTCGCGCACGCGCGGGAGGGCGACGTTGATGAGCTTGTCGAGGAAGGCCCACATGCGCTCGCCGCGCAGGGTGACCTTGAGCCCGACGCTCATGCCGGCGCGCAGCTTGAAGTTCGACACCGACTTCTTGGCCTTGGTGATCACGGGGCGCTGCAGCGCGATGTTGGCGAGGTCGCGGCTGGCCTTCTCCAGCACCTTGCTGTCCTCGCGGGCCTCGCCGACACCCATGTTGAGGACGATCTTCTCGACCTTGGGGACCGCCATGACGTTGGTGTAGCCGTGCCGCTCGGTGAGCTGCGGCGTGACGTCGGCGTAGAGCCGCTTGATGGGGAGGTCGACCTTCTGCATCACAGCCTCACTCGTCGAGCACGGTGCCCGACTTGACGGCCACGCGCACCTTCCGGCCATCCGGCAGCACCTGGCTGCGGATGCGCGTCGGCTCGTTCGTCTTCGGATCCAGCACGCGGACGTTGCTGGCGTGGATCGGCGACTCCTGCTCCTTGAAGCCGCCCCGGGGGTTCTCCTGGGTGGGCCTCTGGGCCTTCTTGATGATGGCCACGTTCTTGATCAGCACGCGACCCTTCTCGTGGTCGACGCGCAGGACCTCGCCCTCGGCGCCGCGGTGCTTGCCGGACATCACCCGCACCTGGTCGCCCTTCTTCAGGCGCAGCCGGACGCCGGCGGGCTTGCCGACGATCTTGGCGCCGATCGCGTTGCGTGCCATCACAGCACCTCCGGGGCCAGCGACACGATGCGCATGAACTTCTTGTCGCGTAGCTCGCGCGCGACGGGCCCGAACACGCGGGTGCCGCGCGGCTCGTTCTGGTTGTTGATGATCACCGCGGCGTTGGTGTCGAAGCGAATCGACGAGCCGTCCGCGCGGTTGATCTCCTTCTTCGTCCGGACGATGACCGCCTTGACCACGTCGCCCTTCTTGACGGCGGCGTGCGGGATCGCGTCCTTGACGGCGGCGACGATGATGTCGCCGACGCCACCGACCCACTGCTGACCGGTGCCGAGCACGCGGATGCACTGGATGCGGCGGGCGCCGGAGTTGTCGGCCACGTCGAGGAATGTCTCCTGTTGGATCATGGCGTCAGGCTCGCGCCTTCTCGACCAGGCGGGTGACCACGAAGCGCTTGCGCCGGCTGACCGGGCGCGCCGCCATGATCTCGACCAGGTCGCCCGTGCCGTACGCATTGGTCTCGTCGTGGGCGAGGTACTTCTTGGAGACGGTGACCACCTTGCCGTAGAGCGGGTGCTTGAAGCGCCGCTCGACGAGCACGGTGACCGTCTTGTCGGCCTTGTCTGAGGTGACGCGGCCCTGCAGGACCTTCTTCACTTCCGCTGCTCCTTCTCACGGGCCACCGTCAGCAGCCGCGCGATCTCGCGCTTGGCCGCGCGGATCCGTCGCGGGTTGGTCGCCTGGCCCACCGCCGCCTGGAAGCGCAGGTCGAGCAACTCCTCGCGCCGCTCGGCGACCGCCTCCTTGTTCTCCTCGGCGTTCAGGTTGCGCGCCTCATTGGGCTTCATCGTAGACCTCGCGCTTGACCATCTTGACCTCGATGGGGAGCTTGTGGGAGGCGAGGCGGAAGGCCTCGCGCGCCTGCTCCTCGGTGACGTTGGCCACCTCGAACAGGACCCGGCCGGGCTTGACGACGGACACCCAGTACTCGACGGCGCCCTTGCCCTTCCCCATGCGGACCTCTTGCGGCTTCTTGGTGATCGGCTTGTCGGGGAAGATGCGGATGTAGATCTTCCCGCCACGGCGGAAGTAGCGGCTCATCGTGACGCGGCACGCCTCGATCTGGTTGGACTTGATCCAGGCGGGTTCCATCGCGACCAGCGCGAAGTCCCCGAAGGCGACGTAGTCGCCGCCCTTGGTGTCGCCCGTCATCCGGCCGCGCATCTGCTTGCGGTACTTGACGCGTTTCGGCAGCAGCATGGCTCAGCGGTCCTTCCTGACGCGCGCGCGGGCGCCGCCGGGTCCCGGCTTGGCGCCGGGGCCGCCTGGCGCGCCGTCGCGCCGCCGGGCCGCGGGGCGGCGGCGGCGGTTGCGCTTGTCGTCTTCCTGCCGCGGGCGCGGCAGCACGGCGCGGCCGCGGGTGCGGTCGCCGACGATCTCGCCGTGGAAGACCCAGGCCTTGACGCCGATGATGCCGTAGGTCGTCTTGGCCTCGGCGGTGCCGTAGTCGATGTCGGCGCGGAGCGTCTGCAGCGGCACGCGGCCGTCGGCGTACCACTCGGGCCGCGCCTGCTCGGTGCCGCCGAGGCGGCCGGAGCAGCGGATCTTGACGCCGCGGGCGCCGGACTCCATCGTGCGCTGCACCGCCTGCTTCATCGCGCGGCGGAAGGCGAAGCGGCGCTCGAGCTGCTCGGCGATCCGCTGGGCCACCAGCGGCGCCACGATGTTGGGGTTGCCGACCTCCTGCACGTTCACCGAGACGGTGCCGTCGACGACGCCGTCGAGCTTGGTGCGCAGGGCCTTGATCGACTCGCCGCCGCGTCCGATGACGACGCCGGGCTTGGCGGTGGTGATGGTGACGTTGACGTTGTGGGCGGCCCGCTCGATGTCGATGCGCGAGATCCCCGCCCGGCCGACGTCGGAGACGATGGCGGCGCGGATGGCCTCGTCCTCCTGCAGCAGCTTGGGGTACGTCTTGGTGCCGGCGTACCAGCGCGCCGAGGAGGTCTTGTTGACGCCGAGGCGGAAGCCCAGCGGGTTGATCTTGTTACCCACGGCGCTCCTCCAGGGTGATCTCGATGTGGCTCGTGCGCTTGCGCAGCAGGTCGGCGCGGCCGCGGGCGCGCGGCAGGTAGCGCTTCAGGGTGGGACCGTCGCCCACCTGGACGGTGGAGACGACGAGGGCGTCCTCGAACATGTCGTGGTTGTTGACCGCGTTGGCCTTGGCGCTCTGCAGCAGCTTGAGCAGCGGCGCCGCCGCGCGGCGGTCGGTGAACTTGAGGATCGACTCGGCCTCGGCGACGCCCTTGCCGCGGATGAGGTCCGCGACGAGGCGGGTCTTGCGCGGGGTCGAGCGGAGCATGCGGAGCTTGGCGGAAGCGGCCACGGTCAACCCTTCCCGCTGTGCCCGCGGAAGTTGCGGGTGGGCGAGAACTCGCCCAGCTTGTGGCCGACCATGTTCTCCTGCACGAACACGGGCACGTGCTGGCGACCGTTGTAGACGCCGATCGTGTGACCGACCATCTCCGGCACGATCGTGCTGCGGCGGCTCCAGGTCTTGATGACGCGGCGGTCACCACTGGTGTTGGCGGCGTCGACCTTCTTGAGCAGATGGCCGTCGACGAACGGACCCTTCTTCAGGCTGCGGGCCATCGACTCACTTCTCCTTCCGTCGGCGCACGATGAAGCGGCTCGAGACCTTGCGCCTGTCGCGCGTCTTCAGGCCCTTGGCCTGCTGACCCCAGGGGCTGACCGGCGGGCGGCCGCCGGTGGAGCGGCCCTCGCCACCACCGTGGGGGTGGTCGACCGGGTTCATCGAGCGGCCGCGGTTGTGGGGCTTGCGGCCCATCCAGCGCTTGCGGCCGGCCTTGCCGAGCACGATGTTCTTGTGGTCGGAGTTGCCAACCACGCCCATGGTGGCGTAGCACTCGCCGTGGACGCGACGAAGCTCGCCGGACGGCAGCCGCAGCGTGACGTACTCGCCGTCGCGGCCCTGGATCTGGACCGAGGTGCCGGCGCTGCGGGCGAGCTGGGCGCCCTTGCCCGGGACCAGCTCGATCGCGTGGACGACCGCGCCGACCGGCACGAAGCGCAGCGGCATGGCGTTCCCGACCACGGGCTCGGCCTCCGGGCCGGCGACGATGCGGCTGCCGACGGCCAGCTTCTCGGGGGCGATGATGTAGCGCTTCTCGCCGTCCAGGTAGTGGAGGAGCGCGATGTTCGCGCTGCGGTTGGGGTCGTACTCGATGCCGGCGACCTTGGCGGGGATGCCCGCCTTGTCGCGCCGCACGAAGTCGATGATGCGGTAGCGGCGCTTGTGGCCGCCGCCGATGAAGCGGCTGGTGATGCGGCCGCGGTTGTTGCGACCGCCGCTGCGCGGCCGGGGGGCGAGGAGCGACTTCTCCGGCGTCTTCTTCGTGACCTCGGCGAAGTCCGAGGTGGTCATGAAGCGACGGGAGGGCGTGTAGGGGCGGTACTTCTTGGTGGCCATCGTCCCTCCCTTAGGTCAGGCCTTCGAGCTGCTGGATGCGTTGGCCCTCGGCGACCTTGACGAGCGCCTTCTTGCGCTCGGCGGTGCGGCCTACGTAGCGCCCCATCCGCTTCTCCTTGCCTCGGACCTTCTGGATGTTGACCTTGACGACGTCGACCTTGAACACGCGCTCGACGGCGTCCTTGACCTGCGTGCGGCTGGCGTCGGGGTGCACGAAGAAGGCGTAGGTGCCCCGCTCCACGCCACCGACGGCCTTCTCGGAGAGGACCGGGCGCTGCAAGACGTCGTAGGGGCTCACGCGTCCGCCTCCTCGCCGAAGATCGCCGCGTCGGCGATCAGGCGCTCGCTGCGCAGGATGTCGTAGACGTTGAGGCCGCGCGAGGGCATGACGTTGACCCAGGGGAGGTTGCGCGCGGCCCGCCGGACGAGCTCGTCATCGGTGACCAGCAGCACGCGCTCGGTGCCGTCGAAGCCGTGGGCGCGGGCCCAGGAGACGAACTCCTTGGTCTTCCCCTCGCGGACGTCGAACGCCTCGACCAGCGTCAGCTTGCCGTCCTGCGCGCGGGCGGCGAGGGCCATCTCCAGCCCGAGCCGCCGGACGCGCTTGGGCAGCGTGTAGCCGTAGTCGCGCGGCTGCGGGCCGAACGCGGTGCCCCCGCCGACGAAGATCGGCGCCTTGCGGCTGCCGTGGCGGGCGCGACCGGTCCCCTTCTGCGGGTAGATCTTCGCCGTGCTGCCGGTGACGCGGGCGCGCGTCTGGGTGGCGGCGGTGCCGCGCCGGCGCTTGCTGAGCTGCCAGGCGACGACCTCGTGGAGGACCGCCTCCTTGGGCTCGGGCAGGTCGAGCACGACCTTGCGCTCGCTCCCGATGACGTCGATGGTGACCGCCATCAGTTCACCTTCCTCTTCGAGTCGCGGACGACCAGCAGGCCGCCATTGGGACCGGGGAGGGCGCCCTTGATCAGCAGGACGCCGTCGTCGGGCCGCACCTCGACGACCTCGAGGCCGACGGTGGTGACGCGCTCGGAGCCGTAGTGGCCGGCCATGCGCTTGCCCTTGTAGACGCGACCCGGGAACTTGCGCTGACCGATGGAGCCCGGGTGGCGATGCTTCTTCTTGGTGCCGTGGGTCGCCGGCATGCCCGCGAAGCCCCAGCGCTTGATGACGCCGGCCGTGCCGCGGCCCTTGCTGGTGCCGGTCACGTCGACGACGTCGCCGGCGGCGAAGATGTCCACCGTCACCGCGTCGCCCTCCGGGGTGTAGTCCCGGAGTTCGACGAGGTGGCGCTGCGGCTTCACCCCGGCCTTCTTGGCGTGGCCGACCTCGGGTCGGATCGCCGCCTTCTCGCTCTTCTCGACCCAGCCGAGCTGCACGGCGGTGTAGCCGTCACGCTCGGGGGTCTTGCGCTGCACGACGGGGCAGGGACCGGCGAGGACGACGGTCACCGGGACCAGCTTGTCGTCTCGCCAGACTTGGGTCATCCCCACCTTCGTGCCCAGGATGCCTTTCACCTTTACCGGCCTCCGACCGTCTTGATCTCGATGTCGACCCCCGTGGGGAGATCGAGGTGCATGAGGCTGTCGATCGTCGACTTGGTGGGCGACTTGATGTCGATCAGCCGGTTGTGGGTGCGGATCTCGAAGTGCTCGCGGCTGTCCTTGTCGGTGAAGGGCCCGCGCAGCACGCAGAAGCGGCGGATGCGGGTCGGCAGCGGCACGGGGCCGGCGACCTTGGCACCGGTGCGGCGCACGGTCTCGACGATCTTGGTCGCCGAGCTGTCGAGGCTGCGGTGATCGAACGCCTTGAGCTTGATGCGAATCTTCGGGGTCGCCATGGCCTTCACTCGGTGACCGCGGTGACGACGCCCGCCCCCACCGTCCGACCACCCTCACGAATCGCGAACCGCAACCCCTCCTCCATCGCAATCG